>OFHG01000142.1_pt1 | contig 31386 bp, 27 predicted proteins | sample 1521931 | NCBI WGS metagenome assembly OFHG01 (sample SAMEA2468438, study PRJEB22500) | soil metagenome | biome: Glassland; feature: Farmland; material: Clay | place: Australia | collected 2013-01-31 | depth 0.55 m
CGGCGAAGAGGTGGGGGACGAGGGGGCGGCCATGGGCTATCCGGTGATGCTGAGGGCGGGGGCCGGCGGTGGCGGGCGCGCCACCCGCCGCTGCAACAGCGGGGCCGAGCTGCGCCAGAACTACGACATCACCGAGCGCGAGGCCACGGCCGCCTTCGGCAACGGCGAACTGTTCATGGAGAAGTGCATCGTCGAGCCGCACCACATCGAGTTTCAGGTGCTGGCCGACCAGCATGGCCACTGCGTACACCTGTTCGAGCGTGACTGCTCGATCCAGCGCCGCAACCAGAAGCTGATCGAGATCGCCCCATCCAATTACCTGGACGAGGCGCTGCGCAGACAGATGGGTGAGGTGGCGGTGCAGGCCGCCCGCGCCGTCGACTACGTCAACGCCGGCACCGTCGAGTTCCTGGTGGACAAGGACCACAACTTCTACTTCATGGAGATGAACACGCGCCTGCAGGTCGAGCACCCGATCACCGAGGCCATCACCGGCGTGGACATCGTCGCCGAGCAGATCCGCATCGCCGCCGGCCAACCACTGGCCTTCACGCAACAGGACCTGCATATTAGCGGCCATGCCATCGAGTTCCGCGTCAACGCCGAGGACCCGAAGAACAACTTCCTGCCCACCCCTGGCACCATCACCCGATATTTCTCGCCGGGCGGCCCGGGCGTGCGCGTCGACGGCTGCGTCTACCCGGGCTACATCATCCCGCCGTACTACGACTCGATGTGCGCCAAGCTCACGCTGTGGGGCCCCACCTGGGAAGAGACAGTGGTCCGGGCCATGCGCGCGCTCAACGAGTACGACATCCGGGGCGTGAAGACGACGCTGCCGTTCTACCGGCAGATCGCCGCCTCCGATTCCTTCCGCTCCGGCCAGTTCCATACCGGCTTTCTGGATCAGCACCCCGAACTGCTGGAATTCAAGCCCTACGAGTCGCGCGAGGACATCGCCGCCGCGGTGGCGGTGGCCATTGCCGTGCACGCCGGACTCTGATAGTGAGGGCCCTAGACCATGAGCAAAGACAAGGATAAGACCATGAGCCAGCCCCCCCGCAAAATCGGCATCTCCGAGCTGGCGCTGCGCGACGGCCACCAGTCCCTGCTGGCCACCCGCATGCGCCTGGAGGACATGCTGCCGATCTGCGAGAAGCTCGATGCCGTCGGCTACTGGTCTATCGAGGCCTGGGGCGGCGCCACCTTCGACACCTGCCTGCGCTTTCTGAAGGAGGACCCGTGGGAGCGGCTGCGCCAGCTGAGCCGGGCGCTGCCGAACACGCCGATCCAGATGCTGCTGCGCGGCCAGAATCTGCTGGGCTACCGGCATTACGCCGACGACGTGGTCAAGAAGTTCGTCGACATGGCCACCGCCAACGGCGTGGACGTGTTCCGCGTGTTCGACGCCATGAACGACCTGCGCAACGTGCGCGTGGCCATCAAGCAGGTGAAGAAGAACGGCAAGCATGCCGAGGGTGCGATCAGCTACACCACGAGCCCGGTACATACGCTGGAGCACTTCGTCGAGCTCGCCAGGGGCTTCGAGGACATGGGCTGCGACACCATCGCCATCAAGGACATGGCGGGGCTTCTGACCCCGAAGGCGGTGCGCGAGCTGGTGCCGGCATTGAAGGCCGCGATCTCGGTGCCGCTGCACCTGCACACGCATGCCACGGCAGGGCTTGCCGAGATGGCGCAGCTCGAGGCCGTCAAGGCCGGCTGCGACATCATCGACACCGTCATCAGCCCGCTGGCCGGCGGCACCTCCCACCCGCCGACGGAGGCCATGGTCATGGCCTTCAAGGATACCGAGTTCGACACCGGCCTGGATTTGAACCTGTTGCAGGAGATCGCCGCCTACTTCCGCGAGGTGCGCAAGAAGTACAAGCGCTTCGAATCGGATTTCACCGGCGTGGATTCGCGCGTGCACATCAACCAGATCCCGGGCGGCATGATCTCGAACCTGGCCAACCAGCTGAAGGACCAGGGGGCGCTGGACCGCATGGACGACGTGCTGGAAGAGCTGCCGCGCGTGCGCGCCGACTTCGGCTACCCGCCGCTGGTCACCCCGACCAGCCAGATCGTCGGCACCCAGGCGGTACTGAACGTGGTGTCCGGCAAGAAGTACAAGGTCATCACCAACGAGACCCGCGACTACCTGGCCGGCAAGTACGGCCGCCCGCTCGGCGAGGTCAACCCGGAGGTGCGGGCGCTGGCGCTTGGTGACGAGGAGCCGATCACGGTGCGCCCGGCCGACCTGCTGAATCCGGAGATGGACAAGCTGACGCGCGAGCTCGGCGACAAGGCCCGCTCGGTCGAGGACGTGCTTTCCTATGCACTGTTCCCGGCCATCGCCCTGGAGTTCTTCGAGGAGCGCGAGACCGGCAAGTTCAAGCCCGAACCGCTGGAGCACCCGGACGCGGTGCCGACCGCCAGCGTGCAACCGCAGTTGCTGGCCCCGACCGAGTTCAACATCACCATCCACGGCGAGGAGTATCACATCCGCGTCGAGGGCATGGGCCACAAGAGCGAGGATGTACGCCCGTTCTACGTCAAGGTCGACGACGTGCTCGAGGAGGTCATGGTCGAGACCCTGACCGAGGTGGTGCCGACCGAATCCGGCAACATCGACACCGCGCGCGTGTCCAAGGGCTCGCGCCGGCCGAAGGCGAAGAGCGACAACGACGTCACCACGGCCATGCCGGGGCGCATCGTCGCCATCAACGCCAAACAGGGCGACCAGGTGCAGGCCGGCCAGGTGGTGCTGACCGTCGAGGCCATGAAGATGGAGAACCCGGTGCATGCGCCGGTGTCCGGCACCGTCAAGGCCGTGCATATCGCCGTCGGCGACAACGTGAACCCGGACGAATGCCTGATGGAGATCGCCTAGTCGCTTAGAAGTTCGCGCACCGCGAAACCGCCGAGCATGACCCCGAACAGCGCCGGCAGATAGGAGATGGTGCCGTTGACCGAACGCGCCCGGCCGGGCTGCGATGCGGTGCCGACCGGACGATGCTCCGTGCCCTTGAGCGGCTGCTCCGTCGAGTACACCACCGGATAATCCAGCGAACCGCCGATGCGGCGCAGCTGGCGGCGCATCTCGCGCGCCAGCGGGCAGGTCTCGGTGCGCGAGAGCGGCCCGATGCGCGCCTTCGTCACATCCGTGCGCCCGCCCGCCCCCATGCTCGAGGCCACCGGCATGCCCGCCTGTTGGCAGCCCTGCACGAGCGCGGCCTTGCAGTAGATCGAGTCGATGCAGTCGATAACGTAGTCGAAGCCCCCGGCCAGCAGCCCCTGCACCCCCTCCGGGTTCAGGAAGCCGGCCTCGAGATGCACCGCGATGGCCGGATTGATGTCGGCGATGCGGGCGCGCAAAACCTCGGCCTTCTTCATGCCGACGGTCGAGTGCAGCGCCACCAGCTGGCGGTTCAGGTTCGAGGCCCCGACGACGTCATGGTCGAGCAGGGTCATATGCCCGATGTTGGCACGCGCCACGACCTCGGCCGCGAAGCCACCGACGCCGCCCAGTCCCGCGATGAGCACGCGTTTGGACGCCAGGCGCTCCAGCCCGTCCTCGCCGATCAGAATCTGTGTGCGCTCATGGATCTCGTTCACCGTTTCTTCCCCCATCCGAACAGTCTGTGCGCATTGGCGCGCGTGATCTCGGCCAGCACCTCGGGCTCCAACCGCCTGATCGCGGCCACCGCCTCGCCGACGGGCACCACGTCGGCGGGCTCGCCGCGGGAGCCCGCCAGCGGCCGGTCCGGCGCATCCGTCTCCAGCAGCAGGCATTCGACCGGCATGACGCGCACGATCCCCTGCAATCTCTCCGAGCCTGCCACCGCCGGGCCGATGCCGAGCATGAGGCCGGCCGCCACACAGCGCTCGGCCTGCTGACGGCTGCCGGAAAACCCGTGGATGACGCCGGAGACGCCCGGGAAGGCGGCGATCTCGTGCAGCACCTGATCCAGGGCACGCACCGCATGCACGATCACCGGCAGGCCGTAATCGGCAGCCAGACGCAATTGCGCCGTGAACCAGTGACGCTGCGCCTCGCGGTCGATGTCGCGCGCAAAATCCAGGCCGCATTCGCCGACCGCCACCGCATTCCCTGCGGCGAGATGGCCCGCCAGCGCCTCCAGGTGTTCGGGACGGTGCCCGGCCGCCCACCACGGGTGCAGGCCGAGGGCCGCGTGCACGCCGGGTTCGCGGGTGAGCGCCAGGACGTCATGCCAGTGCGTCGCCGACACCGAGGGCACCACGAAATCCGCCACGCCGGCGGCGCGGGCCCGGTCCAGCACCGCGTCACGGTCCGTATCGAAGGCCGGGAAATCCAGGTGGCAGTGGCTGTCGACCCAGGACGGGGCCATGCCTACATCAGCACCCGTTCGATGCCGCCGCGCTTGACGCGCTCGACGAATCGCTGCTGCCAGTCCTCGCCCATCAGGTGTTTCGCCAGCTCCACGACGATGTAGTCGGCCGCCACGCCGCTGCCGCCTTCCAACCTGGACAGCCCCTGCAGGCAGGACGGGCAGCTGGTCAGGATCTTCTGCGTGCCACCGGCATCCCCGCGCGCATCGAGCACGGCCTTGGCCTTGGCGATCTCCTCCTCCTTGCGGGCACGGATCTTGCCGGCGATGGCCGGTGTGGCCACGGCCATGGTGCCGGCCTCACCGCAGCACTGGTCGGAGGCGACGGCCGTCTGGCCGAGCAGCGAGGCGATGGCCGCCTGCGAGCCGTGGCGCTTCAGCGGCGTGTGGCAGGGCTCATGGTACATGTACTGCGTGCCCGTCACCGCCTCGGCCCGGACCCCCTGGGTCATCAGGTACTCGTGAATGTCGATCAGCGGGGCGTCGGGAAACACCTGCTGCAACTGATACTGCGTCAGCTGGTCGTAACAGGTGCCGCAGGAGACGACGACGGCCTCGAAATCGAGGTAGGACAGCACGTTCTTGATGCGGTGGAACAGCACGCGGTTATCGTAGGTGATCTTGTCGCCGCGTCTGTGGTCGCCGCTGGCGGTGGACGGGTAACCGCAGCACAGGTAGGACGGCGGCAGCACCACGTTGAGCCCCAGATCGAACAGCATCGCCTGCGTGGCCAGTCCCACCTGCGAGAACAGCCGCTCCGAGCCGCAGCCGGGGAAGTAGAATACGGCCCGGCCGTTGGCCTGATTCGGGTCGCGCAGCACCGGGATCATGTTCTTGTCGCGCGACTCGATGCCGAGCTGCTGGCGCGCCGTCCGGAACGGCACGGAAGGAAGCGGCCGCTCGATGAAGTTGACCACCTGCGCCTGCACGCCGTCAAGGTTGCGCATCGCCGCCGGCACCGGCCGGATCAGCCCGGCCCAGCGCGCCACCTTATGCGCCAGGCGCTGCCCGGCATAGCCCCAGCGGATCACCACCTCGCGCATCAGGCGCACGGCATCCGGATTCTGCAGCACCAGGAAGGCCAGCGACAGCTTGGAGCCGAGGTTGAACCTGTCCTGACCCTTGTCCTTGATCAACGCGCGCATGCGCTCGGTGACATCGCCGAAATCGATGTTGACCGGACATGGCGATTCGCACTTGTGGCAGATCGTGCAGTGGTCGGCCACGTCCTGCAGGCCGGCGAACTGCTCGAAGGAGATGCCGGCGCGCGTCTGGGACTCGTACAGGAAGGCCTCGATGATGGAGCCCGAGGCCTGGATCTTGTTGCGCGGCGAATACAGCATGTTCGAGCGCGGGAAGTGCGTATTGCACACCGGCTTGCACTTGCCGCAGCGCAGGCAGGGGGAGATCGCCTCCGACAGCTCGGTCAGATCCGCCGCCTCCATGATCACCGACTCGTGCTCCAGAAGATTGAAGCTCGGGGTATAGGCGAAGGTAAGATCCGTGCCCGGCTGCAGCTTGCCGCGGTTGAACAGGTCGGTGGGATCGGCCTTGGCGAGATAGGCGCCCATCTCCTCGAGATAATCGGCACGCATGTACGGCAGCTTGGTGATGCCGATGCCGTGCTCGCCGGAAATGACGCCACCCAGTGCATCGGCCTTGGCCATGATCTTCTCCACCACATGGTGCGCCCGCTGCATCATGTCGTAGTCGTTGGAGTTGACCGGGATGTTCGTGTGCACATTGCCGTCGCCGGCATGCATATGCGTGGCGATGACGATGCGGCTGGACAGCACCTGCTTATGGATCTGGCGCAGCTTCGCCACCAAGGGGTCGTGGCCCTGCAGCTGTTGCAGCAGGGGCTTCTCGACCTCCTTGCGGTAGGAGATACGCAGCGCCCCGCGCTGGATGATGCGGAACAGCGGCTCGTCCTTGTCGAATTCGATGCCGGTGAGCATCTCGGCCAGCTCACCGGCCGGCCGGTCCATACCCCTGAGCAGGGCCTGCCAGTGTTCGCGGGACTCCAGCACAATCTCCAGGCAGGCCTGTAGCTTGGCCGCGAGGTAACCGTCGTCCTCGACCCCGAGATCGGCCAGCGCCAGCGCATCGTCGGAGCCGAGGCGCCCCAGTGCATCCCTGACGAAGGCCTCCAGCGCCGTGAGCATCCCCAGCTTGTTGGCGATCGACTGCTCGATGTTCAGGTGCTCGACATAGTCGTTGTACTCGGACAGGCGCGGCAGTGGGATCACCACGTCCTCGTTGAGCTTGAAGGCGCGCGTATGCCTGGCGATCGCCGCCATGCGCCCGCGGTCGGCCCAGAAGCGCCCGCGGTCGGCCTCGCTGACGGCCACGAAGCCCTCGCCGTTGCCGCGCGAGGCGATGCGGCTGATCTCGGCGCAGGCCCCCGCCACCGCGGCCTCGTCGTCGCCGGACACGTCGATCAACAGCACCACGCGCGGGCGCTCGCGCCTTGTGGACTTGGCCACGTAGTTGATCGCCTTCACGTATTTCTCGTCGAAATGCTCCAGGCCCTCCAGATGCACGCCATCCTGGGCATCGACATAGCCCTTGATGCCGACCATGGCGGCCGTGGCCGCCGACAGCTCCTGGCCGTAGAACTCGCAGCACACCGTGCGCGTATGCGCGAACGGCCGGTGCAGCACGAAGGTGGCCTCGGTGATCATGCCGTCGGTGCCCTCCTTCTGTACCCCGGGCAGGCCGCCCAACGCCTTGCGCGTGACGTCCTTGCCCAGTCCCTCACGGCGGAAGGTGGCGCCGTCGATGGACAGGATCTCCGGCTCGCCCAGGACCTTCCCGTCGGGCGCGAAGCGGCTCAGGCGGAAATCGACCATGGTATCGGCAGGCATGATGCCCATATTGTGGTTGACGCGTTCGACGAGCAGCCAGTTGCCGTCGGGGGTCACCATTTTCCAGGACAAGAGATTGTCGACGCAGGTACCCCAGATCACCGCATGCTTGCCGCCGGCATTGCTCGCCACATTGCCACCGATGGTGCAGGCCCAAAGGCTGGTCGGATCGGTGGCGAAGATATGCGGCTTGGATTTCTCCATGACCTTGCCGGTCACCGCCCCCGCCTCGGCGGTAATCACCGGCACCTCGCGCCCGTTGCCGAGGTCGCGCATCTCGACGTCACCGATGCGGTCGAACTTCTCGATGTTGATCATCACCTCTTGGTCATGCAGCGGCACCGAGCCGCCGCAAAGCCCCGTGCCGCCGCCGCGCGGGATGATGGTGAGGCCAAGCTCGCGCACCGCCGCCACCAGACCCGGGATCTCCTCCGGCTTGTCCGGCGTCAGCACGCAGAACGGCAGGTAGGAGCGCCAGTCGGTGGCATCGGTGGCCTGGTGCACCAGGGTGTAGGCGTCGAAATGCACATTGTTGGCATGCGTGTACCGGCATAGCGCCCGCTTGGTTTCGCGCCGGCGCTTCGGTTCGGCCTCGAACCAGGCATAGAACTGCTCGAGCATGCGCTCGGTATGCGCGGTGATGCGCTGGGCGCGCGGATTCTCGGCGGCCGAGGTGCCGATGCGATCCAGCCGGTCGCGGTGACGGGCGCGCATCGACGCCAGGCGCTTGCGGTTCTTCAGCAGATCGTTGCGCAGGAAGGGATTACGCGACACCACCCAGACATCGCCGAGTATCTCGAACAGCATGCGGGCGCTGCGCCCGGTGCGGCGCTGGTGGCGCAACACGTTCAGGTCATCCCAGCTCTCCTCGCCCAGGAAGCGCAGCACGATCTCCCGGTCGGAATAGGAGGTATAGTTATAGGGAATCTCGCGGATGTTTTCCTGCAATGCTCCATGCTCCTTGCCGCAGCGTCACCGCCCAGGCGACGCATGATAATAGCTGCGGCGCATGAAAAATACCTAAAGCTACCAAGTGGATTTCGCTTGGAGTGTGCCAGCGGACTCTGGCATGATGCCGCCATGATCCGACTGTCCTCCCGCATCCAGAAGATCAAGCCCTCGGCGACGCTGACAATCACCGCCAAGGCCGCCGAGCTCAGGGCCGAGGGCCGCGACATCATCTCGCTGTCGGTCGGCGAACCGGATTTCGATACCCCGAAGCTCGCCTGCGATGCCGCCATCGCCGCCATCCGCGAGGGCTTCACGCGCTATACGGCGGTGCCCGGCATCCCGGAACTGCGCCGCGCCATCGCCGATAAGTTCCGCCGCGACAACGGCCTGGACTACGCCCCCGAGGAGGTGCTGGTCTCCACCGGCGGCAAGCAGTGCATCTACAACCTGCTGCAGGCCATGCTCGATGCCGGGGACGAGGTCGTCATCCCCGCTCCGTACTGGGTGTCCTACCCGGACATGGTGCTGCTGGCCGACGGCGTGCCGGTCATCGCCACCACCGATGCGGCCAGCGGCTTCAAGCTGACACCCGCCGCACTGGAGGCCGCCATCACGCCCAACACGCGGCTGCTGTTCCTCAACTCACCGTCGAACCCGACGGGCATGGCCTATACGGCCGCCGAGCTGGCGGCGCTGGGCGAGGTCGTGCGCCGCCACCCGGAACTCGCCGTCGCCTCCGACGACATCTACGAGAAGATCCTGTTCGACGGCAAGGCCTTCGCCACCTTCGCCGCAGTCAACCCGGACCTGAAGGAGCGCACGGTGACGCTGAACGGCGTGTCCAAGGCCTACTGCATGACCGGCTGGCGCATCGGTTACTGCGCCGGCCCCAGGCATTTGATCGGCGCCATGTCCAAGGTGCAGAGCCAGAGCACCTCGAATCCGAACTCCATCGCCCAGAAGGCAGCGCTGGCGGCATTGACCGGGCCCACGGATGACCTTGAGCGCATGGTGCGCACCTATGCCGAGCGCCGCAGCTGGCTGGTGGATAAGCTGAACGCCATGCCGGGCGTGTCCTGCCTGCTGCCGGACGGCGCCTTCTATGTGTTCCCGTCGATCACGGGCTGGCTGGGCAGGCGCACGCCCGGCGGCGACATGATCGCCGATGACATCGCCGCCTGCGCCTGGCTGCTCGAGGATGCCGGCGTGGCCCTGGTACCGGGCAGCGAGTTCGGGGCGCCGGGACATATGCGCATCTCTTATGCGGTGAGCCAGGACAGGCTCGAGGAAGCGACGAATCGCATCGCCGCCGCGGCCGCCTCGCTGCGGGGCTAGCCCGCGTCGGGCTCTATCCCGAATATCGAAAATCCGGCCGAGCCGGGGCATGCCCAGGGATTTTCGCGAATCCTTCCGAAGGCGCCGCCCTCCCTCTATGCCCGATCGACATTCCCGCCCATGATGACCATATAATAAAAATGGATTTTTCCATGGGCTGACGAATGCCGCCAAAAGACGTACCATGGGCGGCCAGTATGCAAATCCAGGCCAGAAACGGATAATTCATGCGTTGGCTCATGCGCTTCCAGCGCACCACCCGACTGATCATCCTCAGTGTCTTCCTCGGCGTGATCGGTGCCCTCGGTGCCCAGCTCTTCATCTGGCTGCTGCACCTGGCCGAGCTGAAGATCCTGATCCCCATCAGCGGCTACACCTTCGTCACCGTAGACCAGGCCCGCGCCATGGGCACGGCCCCGGCCTTCGACCATGTGCACTGGCTGATCCCGATCGCCACGACGCTGGGCGGGTTGATCTCCGGCATCCTCGTCTATGGCCTGGCGCCGGAGGCGGAGGGGCATGGCACCGACGCCGCCGTCAAGGGCTACCACCGTACCTCAGGACGCATCCGCTACCGCGTGCCGGTGATCAAGACCATCGCCAGCGCCATCACCATCGGCTCGGGCGGCTCGGCCGGGCGCGAGGGGCCGACGGCACAGATCGCCGCCGGCGTCGGCTCGGTCGTCAGCGGCCTGCTGAACCTGCCGGACGAGGAAAGGCGCGTGCTGCTGCTGGTGGGCATGGCCGCGGGCCTGTCGGCCATCTTCAAGAGCCCGCTGGGCACGGCGCTGTTCGCGGTGGAGATCCTGTATTCGACCATGGCCTTCGAGGGACGCTACCTGACCTTCACGCTGGTCGGCTCGGCGGTGGCCTATGCGGTGACCGGCCTGTTCAACGGCTGGTTGCCGCTGTTCGTGCTCCCGCACAACGTCAACTTCGGGGCACCGGCCGACCTCGTGTGGTTCGTGGTGCTGGCGGCGCTGGCCGGGGCACTGGGTGCGTTGCTGCCGACGGTGTTCTACTGGACCCGCGACCGCTTCCACGAGCTGCGCATCCCGAACATGCTGAAGCCGGCGCTCGGCGGGCTGGGCGTCGGCATCATCGGCCTGCTGGCGCCACCATTGCTCGGTGGCGGTTACGGCTATGTCCAGTTCGCGCTGCAGGGGGGCAGCGGCATCGCCATCTGGCTGCTGCTGCTGTTGTCGGTGGGCAAGATCGTAGCGCTGTCGCTGACCGTCGCCTCCGGCGGCTCCGGCGGCGTGTTCGCGCCCAGCCTGTATGTCGGCGCCATGCTCGGCGCCGCCTTCGCCCTCCTGCTGCATACCCTGCACATCACCGGCATTCCGACGACGGCGATGGCCGTGGTGGGCATGGCCGCGCTGTTCGCGGGTGCGGCACGCGTGCCGATCGCCTCGCTGGTCATGGTGGCGGAGATGACCGGAGGCTACCAGCTGATCATGCCCACGATGCTGGCGGTGGCGGTCAGCTACCTGGTGCAGATGGGCCTGACCCGCAACCTCAAATACCCGACGCTGTACGAGGCGCAGGAGCCGATCCCCGCCGACAGCCCGGCCAACACCGAGATGTTCTCCGAGATCATCGCCGATTTCCTGCGCCAGAACCGCATGCAGCTGGACGGACGGACGATCAGCCAGCACCTGGCCCTGGCCCTTGCCGATGGAGCCGGAGTGCCGCTGGGGCACGGCCATGAGCTGTTGTACCGGATAACACTCGATCCCGGCACCTCCGCCGCGGGCCAGGAGGTGCGCCAGGTGGCCTGCGCCGACGCCATCATTGTTGCCGTGCTGCGCGGCGAAAAGGAAATCGTACCGGGTGCCGCCACCGTGCTACAGGTCGGCGATGAGCTACTGATCGCCGCTACGCCCGAGGCGATGGCGGACTTCCGGAAGGGCATCGCCCCGCTGGAGACGGCCGGCGACAAGGCGATCGAAGAATGGAAGGAGTCGCAGGCCGCGGCCAGCCCCTAGGACCACCTAGTCCGCCGTCGCGCGCACCGGCAGCGTCACGCGCACGCGCAGCCCCCCCAGCTCGGGGGAACGGTCCAGCCCCACGCTACCGCCATAGCTCTCGACCAGATCATGCACGATGGCCAGACCCAGACCATGGCCGGGCACCTGTTCGTCCAGGCGGGTGCCGCGCTCGAAGGCCTGCGCCATGTCCTCTTCGGACATGCCCGGGCCATCATCCTCGACGCCCATCAGCAGCCCCTGCCCTTCCGGCTGCAGCGCGCAGTGCACCCGCCCCCTTGCCCATTTGCAGGCGTTCTCGAGCAGGTTGCCGATGAGCTCAAGCATGTCCTCGCGGTCAGCCGCCGCCCAGCCGATGCTCATCTGCAGGCTGATGTGCCGGTCGTCATGGATGATCTGCAAGCCATCGACGAGATCGTCCATGTCCCGGCGCGGGTTCGACCAGAACCCGCCCGGGCCGCGCCCGGCCATGCGCGCCCGCCCGAGCTCGCGGTCGATGCGCTGCTGGATCAGGCCGAGCTGCTCCATCACCTGCCGCCGCCGCTCCTCCGGGGTGCCGTTCCGGCGTTCCAGCAACTGCAGGATCTGTGTCAGGGGTGTCTTCAGGGCATGCGCCAGGTTGCCCAGTGACTGGCGCGAGCGCGCCAGGCGCTGGCCGAGCACCTGCAACAGCTGGTTGAATCCGTCGACCAGCGGCGCGATCTCCCTCAACCCCGGTTCGGCCAGGTGTTCGATCTCGCCCCGCTCCAGGCGTCCGATGTCCTGGCGCAGCCTCGACAGCGGCCTCAGGCTGTAGCGCACGACGACGACCTGCAGCCCGAGCAGCAGCAGCAGCGCCAGCCCGGACAGCAACAGCAGCGACCATTCGAAGGATACGGACATGCGGTGAAGCTCCGTGACATTGTCGGCGATCGTCATGCGCACGGGATGCCCATGGATGCGGTAGTCCGCGGTCCAGACCAGCAGGCGCTGGTGCAACGGCCCGGCCATGTTCAGCGCCACCCCGGGCTGCTCCGGCGCCAGGACCTCATCCCAAAGCGAGCGGGAGCGGATCGTCTGCACGCCACCGTGGATCACGAAATAATGGCCGGAGAACGGGCGCAGGAACATGCTGGGAATGCGCCCCTCGATCATGACGATGCGGCCGGTGCTGTCGACATCCATGGCCGCCAACAGTTCCTCGCTGTCGTGTTCCAGGCGCGAGAGCACCATGTGCTCGGTCAGCCGGTCCACCTGCTGACTGGACAGGATCTCCATGACCGCGAACACCAGCACCAGGCTCAGGCCGAGGCTGAGCAACAGGCGTTGGCTCAGGGAATGCACAGCCCTTCCGGGTCGAACACGTAGCCCTGGCCACGCCGCGTCAGGATGCAGCCCTTGCCGAACTTGCGCCTCAAGCGGGCGATATAGACCTCGATGACATTACTCTCCTTCTCGGAGTCGTAATCGTAGACATGATCGAGCAGATGGCTGGTCGACAGCACCCTTCCGGGGTGCAGCATGAAATAGCGCAACAGCCGGTATTCGGTGCCGGTCAGCGTCCATTCCCGATCACCCATGCGCGCGGTCTGCCGCTCCTCGTCCAGCACCAGCTCCCCCGTCTCCAGCGTCTGCCCGGCAGGCGCTCCGTGAGCGCGCCGGATCAGCGCCTGCAGTCGCACCTGCAGCTCCTCGACATGGAATGGCTTGGCCAGGTAATCGTCGGCACCGGCGCGGAAGCCCTCGACCTTCTCGTGCCAGGCACCGCGGGCGGTCAGGATCAGCACCGGGGTGGTGACGCCGGACCCACGCCAGGCATGCAGCACCTCCAGCCCGGGCTTGCCCGGCAGTCCCAGGTCGAGCACGATGACATCGTATGGCTCGTTGGCCCCGAGGTATTCCGCCTCGATGCCGTCGTTGACCGTATCGACCGCATAGGCGGCGGCGCGCAGCTGCTCGGCCAGGCTGTACGCCAGGGCCACATCATCCTCGACCAGCAGCAGCCGCATCAGTCCTCCTTCAGGGTCGTCGACAGGATGGCGCCGGTATGCGCATCGACGTGGAAGGTACGCAGGATTCCGCCCTTCAGGATCATCTGGATTTCGTAGACGCGCCTGCCTCTCTCGTTCTCGAGCTCGACCTGCAATATCCGCCCCGGATGCTTGGCAGTCAGCCGCTCGACAATCTCGGACAGGGGCAGGATCTTGCCCTGCTGGCGCAGATCGCGCACCCGATCCTGGTCATCCTCGCCGGCCAAGGCCGGCGGCAACAGGGCGGCGGTCAGCAGCAGCGCGGCAATAGCGCCGATCACCCGCCGTCTCATGACCCTACCCCGCGGGGCATCAAACCACCCTGCATGTCGCCCTCACCGCCTTCTCCCATGCCATCGTTCTTGCTCAACCATACCAGCCCCGTTGCGCCTGAGTCAGCCATTTTCATCTCCCGCCGCCGCGAACCGGCGCATAGGCAACGTAGGCCGCCAAACTGAAACGAAACTGAAGCGTCCGCAGCCTCGGCATGGGTATGGGGAATCCATCGTTAAATCCGATCAATTCAATGCTGTTTTTAGGCTTTTTTTCGCCATGGAGCGCCGCCATGCTCCGCCGTCATGATACGCAACGCCCCAAACCGCTTCGGCTGGATGTCCGTCGCCATGCACTGGCTGATCGCCATCGTCACCATCGGCCTGTTCGCGCTGGGGCTGTACATGACGGGCCTGGGCTACATGGACCGCTGGTACCACACCGCCCCCTATATCCACCAGGGCATCGGCATGCTGCTTCTCGCCGCCATCGTCTGGCGCAGCGCCTGGGCGCTGGTCAACCCGAAGCCGGAACCGGTGGCGCCGATGAGGGCATGGGAACGCCTTGGCGCGGCCATCGCCCATGTGTCGATGTATGTGCTGCTGCTGGCCGTGCCGGTGACGGGCTACCTGATCCTGACGGCCGACGGGCGGGGGGTGGACGTGTTCGGCTGGTTCAGCGTACCCGCCGTGGTGGCGCACCTGCCCCATCAGTCCGACATCGCGGGCAATATCCACCTGTATCTGGCCGTCGCCCTGATCGTCATCGCCGCCGTGCATGCCGCGGCGGCGGTGAAGCACCACTTCTGGAACCGGGATGCGACATTGCTGCGCATGCTGGGCCGGAATATCGAGAATAACGAAGGAGATTCATCATCATGAAATTGCCATACGCGCTGCTGGCGCTGCTGATCACCACCGGGCTGTCCGCCCCGGCCTATGCCGACCATTACGTCATCGACACCAAGAACGAGCATGCGTTCATCCAGTTCAAGATCTCGCATCTCGGCTACAGCTGGGTGCTCGGCCGCTTCGACAACTTCAAGGGTGATTTCGACTACGATGCGAAGCACCCGGATGCCTCCAAGCTCGCCGTCACCATCGACGTATCCAGCATCGACACCAACTTGGCGCTGCGCGACAAGCACCTGCGCAGCGACGAGTTCTTCGACGTCGCCCACTACCCGACGGCCAGGTTCGTCAGCACCGCCTTCACCGACGAGGGCCACGGTAAGGCCCTGCTGAAGGGCAGGCTGACGCTGCACGGCGTCACCCGGCAGGTCTCCATCGACGTGCAGAAGATCGGCCAGGGCCCGGATCCCTGGGGCGGCTACCGTTGCGGCTTCCAGGGCAAGACGACGCTGCGGCTGAAGGATTACAACATCGACTTCAACCTGGGCCCGACGGCGCGCACGGCGGACCTGTTCCTGTCCATCGAGGGCATCCGCCAGAAATAGCTGGGATCGGGACCGCCCCGGACGGGGCGGTCCTCCTCATACCCACTGGCGCCTCACGGCAGCCAGGGCCGATGGATATGGTTCAGGCGCGGATCGGTCAGGCTACGCAGGAAGGCGATCAGGTCCGACTGCTCCTTGTTCGTCAGGTGTAGCGGCTGGATCAGGCTATCCTGGTTCGCATCCTTCGCATTGCCGCCCATATTGTAGTGGGCCACCACCTGCTTCAGCGTCATGAACGCCCCGTCGTGCATGTAAAACTGGAACGAGGCCGAATTGTACAGCGACGGCGTCTTGAACTTGCCCTTGTCCTTCGGGTTATGCGTCACCGCCATGCGCCCGTCGTCCACCTTCAAGGGCCCCACCTGCGGCACACCGATGTTATGGAAGTCGTTGTCCGTCAACAGTGGCGGCGTATGGCAGGTGATGCACAGCGCCTTGCCCTGGAACAATGCGAAGCCGCGCTTCGCCGCCGCCGACAATGCCTTCGTATCCCCGTTCACATAGCGCTGGAACGGCGAGTGCGTCGCCACCAGCGTGCGCTCGTAGGAGGCCATCGCCTTGGCGATGCGATCCGGCGTCGCCGGGCCACCGAACACCTTCCGGAACTCACGCTTGTAGCCAGGGACCGCGTTCACGGCCGCAGCACTCGCCTCCGGGGTGCCTCCCATCTCGCCCGGGGCGCTGATCGGGCCCATATGACCCGGCAATTCCCCCGTCTGCTCCTCCAAGGAAGAAGCACGACCATCCCAGAACTGCGACGTGTAGTAGCCAGAATTGATCCACGACGGCGCCCAGCGACCCAGCTCGCCACCATGCCCGAACGCGCGCGCCGTATGCCCCGCACCCCCCGCAAACGGAAGATGGCAGCCCGCGCAGCTCATCGATGCGTTCTTCGACAAACGGTTGTCGAAAATCAATTGATGGCCCAAACGGATCTTCGCCGCCGTCTGCGGGTTGTCCGATGGCACAGGTACCGCAGGCAGCTTCCAGCCCGACAGGTCTTCGTGCGCGGCATATGCCGCCGGACTCGACAGCAATGCCGCCGCCAGAATCAGGCATGATGCGAGAATGGATCGAGATATCATGGTCTCCTCCTCTTTTGCCAACGAACATGCCGATGGGCATGAAGGGCTTTTATAGACCACCGGGCCGCGCTTGACCAAAGATACCGGGGATATCACGCATGCGGCGGCCGGTTGCAGCACGGAGCATCCCCGGCCGCCAGGTTCTCCAGTTCGGTTTCCTCGGTGTAGCGCGCCCAGCTACGCTTCAGGCGTTCCGCCCAGCCCTGGCCGAGCCCGGCACCGGCCTGCTCGATCGCGCCCTCGATCTGGGCCGCCGTGGCCTCAAGCAGATCGTAGGTCACGGCAAGCTTCATTCCGGAGATCTCGACCTCTTTCACGCCCATCATGCGCAGCAGCACCGTCCGCAGCGCCTCGGCATCGGGTACCGGTCGGTCAAGCGCGAACGTACGCCGTTTGACAACGACTTTACCCTCGGTCTTCTGCGCCCCCTTGCCGACATACAGCCTGGGATGGGTATTGAAATTCTCCAGGCACTGCGGGGAGCAGAACCGGTAGACGACGCCGATATGCGCCGTCGTGATTTCGGAATCCACGGCATTCATGCCGCAGACTGGGCAACGATGTGCATTCATGGCATCAGGGCTTGCCGGAGCCGTGGTCGTCATCACCTTCATCCGGTCCGGCCATCCTGTCCATCGCCTGGTACCGGGCCGCCGTCATGCCCGGCAATTGCTTCAGGAAGGCGACGATGGCCCACAGCTTGGCGTCGCTGTGGGTGGCGCCCCAGGCGGGCATGGCCGTCATCCTGACCCCATGCTTGACGATCCAGAACAGCTGGGGCGCCGTCCAGCGCTCGGCCGCCAGTTGCAGGCTGGGCGGCTTCGGCATCAGCCCCTGGCGGATCTCGGAGCTCGTGACGCCGGGCGCCAGGTGACAGCCGACGCACATTTCGCGGTAATGGCGAAAGCCTGCCATGATCATCTTCGGGTCGTACAGCGGCGGCGCCTTGATGCCCCCGGCGTGCTCGCGCACCGAGCGCTGCATGCCGGCATGCAGCAGCCAGTGGGTCAGCGCCGCGTGCGGATGGTCGGCGCCCACGTCGATGGTGCCCGAGTAGAGCACGCCGAGGCCGGCGACGATCGCCGCGACCGACAACCCCAAAATGGTTTTCACATAATGCATAACGACTCCTGCAACATATCTTTTATTATACTCCCGGCCGCGTGTTAGCGACCTTCCCGTTTGGTCCGGGGTAATACACCCCGCCGAAATGCTTGTTCCCGTCCGGCGTCCTGAACAGCACCATCAACTGGTATCGGCCGCCTTGGTTCATGTCGTAGCTGGCCATGTACCAATCGCCCATCTTCATCATCATCTTCGATGCGGCCGATTTGTCCGGATAGACGACCTTCGAGTTGACGAGCAGGCCCGTTTGCACCTGTCCGCCCTTCTCGACCTTGACCATGAAATTGCGATTACCACCCATCTTCTGCCCAGTCTGGGCCTTCATGACATGGAAGCTCACCATATAGCCGTCGATTATTTTCCTGGTCAGGAACTTTTCGTGCATCTTGCACTTCATCCCACGCATGGCGCCGTTGTCCCCCATCCCTGCTGCATGCGCGGGCATCACGGGCATCGCCAGCGTCAGCGCCATCAAGGTCATGCTCATGGATAATGTCTTATTCATCTTCTTCTCCTTGTACATCATGGATTGCTTATGTCGTCCGCATGTCTGGACATGCGTCGCTCCCGCCACTGCAGGACCAGGGCATAGATCAGCGGCAGCACCAGCAGGCAAAGCAGGGTGGTGGTGACCATGCCGCCGACCATGGGTGCGGCGATGCGCTTCATGACGTCCGAACCGGTGCCGGAGCCCCAGAGGATGGGCAAGAGTCCGGCGATCACCGCCGCCGCCGTCATGGCTATCGGGCGCACACGCTTGCTGGTGCCGCTCGCCACCGCCGCCATGATATCGGTGGCGGAAAGCACGCCCTTCTCGGCACGCATCGCCTCGATCTCCTGGTCGATGAAGGTCAGCACCAGCACGCCGATTTCCGCCGCCAATCCCGCCAGGGCGATGAAGCCGACGGCGACGGCGACCGACATATTGAAACCGAGCAGCCAGACCAGCCAGAAGCCGCCGATCAGCCCGAACGGCACCGCCAGCATGACGACGAGCGGCGCCACGAGATTGCGGAAGTTGAAATACAGCAGCAGGAAGATCACCAGCAGCGTCAGCGGGATGACGACCTTCAGCCTCGCCGCCGCGCGCTGCATGTACGCGAACTGTCCGGACCAGGCGATGCTGTATCCCGCCGGCAATGCGAGCTGGCTCGCCACCGCCTGCTGCGCCCGCTTCACATAGCCGCCGAGATCGCTGCTGTTGGTATCGACATAGATCCACGAATTCGGGCGCGCCCCCTCGCTCTTGATCACCGGCGGACCGCTGTCGATGCGGATGTCCGCCAATTGCGCCAGCGGCACCTGGGCACCGGTGGGTGTGGGCACCAGCACCCGCTCCAGGCTGCCGATGCTGTCCCGGTAGGCGCGCGGGTAGCGCAGGTTGACCGGATAGCGCTGCAGCCCCTCCACCGTCTCGGTGATGTTGGCACCGCCGATGGCCGCGCTCACGACGTCCTCGACGTCGCCGATGGTCAGGCCGTAGCGCGCCGCCTCCCGGCGTTTGATGGCGATGTCCAGGTAATGGCCGCCGACCGCCCGGTCACCGAAGGCGGAGCGCGTGTCCGGCATCGCCTTCAGGACATCCTCGATGCGGATGGTCAGGCGCTGCAGCACGGCCAGGTCCGGACCGGAGACCTTGACGCCGATCGGCGTCTTGATGCCGGTGGAAAGCATGTCGTTGCGCGTCTTGATCGGATAGGTCCAGGCATTGGACAGCCCCGGAAAGCGGATGGCCCGATCCATCTTGTGCATCAACCGCTTCGTGCTCATGGACGGATCCGGCCACTGGCTCTTCGGCTTCAGGCGGATGATGGTCTCCAGCATCGACAACGGCGCCGGATCCGTGGAGGTGTCGGCCCGTCCCGCCTTGCCGAACACCGATTTCACCTCGGGGAAGGATTTGAGGATGCGGTCCGTCTGCTGCAGCAATTCCTTGGCCTTGGTGATGGAGATGCCGGGGAAGGTCGTCGGCATGTACAGGATATCCCCTTCGTCCAGGGGTGGCATGAACTCGCTGCCGGTTTTCGCCAAGGGATAAGCGGCGCTGGCGAGCAGAACCAGCGCCAATCCGATAGAGATCCAGCGGCCCTTCAGCGTCAGGTCCAGCAACGGGCGGTGCAGCGCCATCAAGGCGCGGTTCACCGGGTTCCTCGCCTCGGGCAGGATGCGGCCGCGGATGAAATAGCCCATCAGCACCGGCACCAGCGTCACCGCGAGCATAGCCGCCGCGGCCATGGCATAGGTGGCGGTGAAGGCCAGCGGCTTGAACAGCCGCCCCTCCTGCGCCTGCAGCGTGAACACCGCCGCATAGGACACGGTGATGATGACGAGCGAGAAGAACAGCGCCGGGCCGACCTCTTTCGCCGCCGCCCCGACGGCCGCCCATCGTTCGCCTGCATTCAACGGGCCATCCCTTTCATGACCGGCCTGTTCCAGGTGCTTGTGGGCGTTCTCGATCATGACGATGGCCCCGTCGACCATCGCCCCCAGGGTGATGGCGATGCCGCCGAGGCTCATGATGTTGGCGGCCAGCCCCTGCCAGGCCATCAGGATGAAGGCGACCAATACGCCCAGCGGCAGGGTGATGATGGCGACCAGCGCGCTCCGGGCATGCAGCAGGAACAGCATGCACACCAGCGAGATGACGACGAACTCCTCGATGAGCTTATCCTTGAGGTTGCCGACCGCGCGCTTGATCAGGCCGCTGCGGTCGTAGGTCGGCACGATCTCCACCCCCGCTGGCAGCCCCGCCTTCAGGGACGCCAGCTTCGCCTTGACCCGGGCGATGGTGGCCAGCGCATTGCCGTGATAGCGCATGATGACCACGCCACCGGCGACCTCGCCCTGGCCGTTGAGCTCGGCCACGCCGCGCCTGAGTTCCGGCCCCAGATGCACCTGCGCCACATCCCTGATGTAAACCGGGGTGCCATGCTTATCGACGCCGATGGGGATGTCCTCGATATCCTTGATCGACTTGATGTAGCCCAGGGCACGCACCATGAACTCGCTCTCCGCCATCTCCACCAGGCGCCCGCCGACATCGTTGTTGCTGCGCTGGATGGCGCGTTTGACCCTGGACAGCGGGATGCCGTAATAGGCCAGCGCATCGGGGTTGACCTCGACCTGGTACTGCTTGACGTAACCGCCGATGCTGGCCACCTGGGAAACGCCGGGCACCGTCTGCAGCCCGTAGCGCAAATACCAGTCCTGGATGGAGCGCAGCTCGGCCAGGTCGTGCCTGCCGCTGTGGTCGACCAGCGCGTACTCGTAGATCCAGCCGACACCGGTGGCGTCCGGGCCCAGCGCCGGGGTGACGCCGGACGGCAGCTGCTTGGCTGCATAGTTCAGGTACTCGAGCACGCGGCTTCGGGCCCAGTACATGTCCGTGCCGTCCTTGAAGATCACATAGACGAAGGACAGGCCGAAGAAGGAATAGCCGCGCACCACCTTGGCGCCGGGCACCGAGAGCATGGCCGTGGTCAGGGGATAGGTGACCTGGTCCTCGACCACCTGCGGCGCCTGGCCGGGGTATTTGGTGAACACGATGACCTGCACGTCGGAGAGATCGGGAATCGCATCCAGCGGCATGTTCCGGACGGCGAAGATGCCGGCGACCACGAGCAGCCCCGTGGCGACGAACACCAGGAAGCGGTTCTGCAGCGAGGCGGTGATGATGCGCCCGATCATGATCGGGGCCCCGAGCACACGGAGAATGCATACCTGGGTGTTGCGCCTTGCGCCTCTTGGGACCCACTTGGAGCTGTGCCGGACCGGGCACTTAGCTGGCGGCATAGCGCAAAAATAGGCGAAGCCGGTTTGCGCCCGCCGGACGAGTGACCGGGCCGGGAATTCACAGCTACCCGTGGGCGGCCTTCTTTGCTTCTTTCTTGGCCGCGCAAGAAAGAAGGGAGAGCGGTTCTTACGGCGTCACGAGGGCATGGGCAGAGCTGGAGCGCCATTACTTCCCCCCCTTGTCCTGCGTCTTGCCCATGGACATGCCGCCCATGGGCTTGGGCTTCTTCGGGGCGATCATCTTCGCCGCCGCCTCCCTGAGCGAGGACTCCGAGTCGATCAGGAACTGCGCCGAGGTGACGACCTTCTCCCCCGCCTTGACCCCGGCCAGCACCTCGGTGTCCGGCCCGTCGCTGACACCGAGCCTGACGATGCGGGGCGCAAAACGCCCGGGTGCCGTCTCGACGAACACCTTCGGTGCTCTGCCGGTGCGGATGACGGCCATGGTCGGAATCACCAGCGCCTTCAGCCGGCGGCTGGCGTGGACGTCCACCTTGGTGAACATCTCCGGTTTCAACAGCCCCTTCGGGTTGTCGAAGGCGATGCGCACCTTGTTGGTGCGCGTCTTTCCGTCCAGATACGGATAGATGAAGTCGACATGGCCGCGGAACACATGGCCCGGCAGCGCGGCAAGGCGCATGCTCACCGCATCGCCCGTACGCACCCACGGCAGCTCGTATTGGTAGATGTCGGCATAGACCCATACCCTGGACAGGTCGACGATGCGGTAGATCTCCGTCTGTGGCGTCACGTACTGCCCCTTGCGCACGCCGATATGCACGACGACGCCATTGAACGGGGAATGGATGTGCAGGTTCTTGATGACCTTGCGTTTCTGGTATAGCGCGCGCATCTGGTGTGCCGGCACGTCCAAGAGCTCCAGGCGCTGGCGCGAGGAGCGCGCCAGGTCCATCGCCCCCTGGCGCACGTCGGGGAACGGGCTCGCCTTCAGCGTGTCGGCGTTCTGCAGCGCCAGCAGGTATTCCTGCTCGCTGGTCACCAGCTCCGGCGAATACAGCGCCAGCAGCATGGTGTTCACGTGCACCTTGGTGCCGGTGTCGGCGACGAACAGCTTATCGATCCAGCCCTTCACCTTCGGATGCAGGCGGAAGATATTCTGCTCGTCGTAGACGATGCGGCCGCCGGTCATGATGTGGCGCGAGATCGTCTTGTAGCGGGCCATCGCCGTGCGCACGCCGATGTCCTGCACCACGGTGGGATCGATGCTCACGGTTCCGGGGGCGAGCCCCTTCCCGTCGTCGGCATAGACGGGGATGTAGGCCATGCCCATCCCGTCCTTGGCCGGCACCGGTGAGGTGATCGCCGGGTTCATCGGGTTGCGGTAGAAAATCGGTTTCTTCTTCGCTTCCGCCTTGCCGGCTTCGGGCGCTTTGGCCGATGGACGGCCGGACAGGCCGTAGCCGAGCCCCAGGCCGAGCCCCAGGGCGACGGCCATCGCAGTGACGATGCGCTTATTCATGGGTGATCTCCTTGCCGACGGCGGCCGAAAGCCGGGCCAGGTCCTGCCTGGCGCCGGTCAGCGCCTTCCAGTACTGGGTTTCGTAGTTGTAGAGCGTGATCTGGGCGCGGATCAGGTTCAGGAAGTCCACCTTGCTGACCTGGTAGCCGGCCATCATCGAGGCCACCGTCAGGTTGGCCTGGGGGATGATGCCGGTCTTGTACAGGAGCGCCTGCTCCCGCGCCTTGCGGTAATCGGCCAGCGCCCGCACCCCCTCGGAGCTCACCTTTTGTCCCGCGTCCTGGCGGCGGAACTCGGCGCGTGCTTTTTCCGCCCGCCGCTGGGCCAATGCCCCGTCCTGCCTGGCGCCGGTGAAGAACGGCAGCGTCATGCTCACGTAGACGCTGGCCATGTCCGGACGCTTGGCCCCGGTGGCCGGGTTGATGCCGGAGCGCAGGCCGTAGGCCGCCCCGAGGCGGAAATCCGGATCGTAGCCCTTCTCGGCCAGCGCCACCCGCGCGCCGGCGGCGGCGATGCTCTTGCTGTCCCTGGCCAGCAGCGGCCGGTTGGCCAGGGCCCTGGCCAACAGCGTCCGCTCGTCCGGCAGCTTCGGCAGGCGCTCGTCCACGGCCTTGGGCACCGCGAGCGGCTCCGAGGGCGAACGGTCCAGAAGCGCATCCAGCGCCGCCTGCTGGTCGCGACGGGCCGCCTCGATGCTGATCACGGCGTCGTCGAGCTTGGACAGCTCGAGCTGGGCCAGCAGCACGTCCTGCTGCAGCCCCTTTCCGACCTGGTACTTGACCTCGGCGATGCGGATCAGCTGGCGCAGCAGCTCGCGATTGCGCATGAGGATTCCCGCCGCCCGGTCCAGATAGACGAGATTCCACCAGCGGATGCGCACATTGCGGATCAGCGCCAGTGCCTGCTCGTCAGTATCCAGCGATGCCGCCGCCGCTTCCTGGCGGGCGGCCTCGGCCTTCAGCCCCAGCTTGCCCGGGAAGGGTATGGCCTGGGACAACCCGAACTGCATCTGCGTCATGGCCTCCTGGCCGACGGCCCAGGTGTCCACCGGCAGGTTCATGGCGCCGAGCGACAGCACCGGGTCCGGCAGGCTGCCGACCTGCGGCGCCACCTGCGCCGCGGCCTGAGCCGCCGCCTGCGCCGCGGCCAGTCCCGGGTTGGCGCTCAGCGCCAGCCGCTCGGCCTGCTTCAGGGTCAACGGGGCCGGGGAATCGGCCTCGGCCGCCCACACGGGCGGGATGATCAGAAATACGGCGGCGATCAGCCGCAACAGGACATGGATGGTACGCATGCCTCCTCCTTCGCTGGAATTCGGCCCCATACGGACAGGGCCATCCGACGGCTTACGCCGGACGGGTCAGCGAAAGAGGGGAATCAGATGCGGATGCGTTGGCTGGTACGGTAGATCAGGGCGGCGCTGTCGGGCGGCGCCAGGATGCGCGGGGTGGAAACCACCGCGACATGCGCCACTTCCACCGGCTCGGGCAGCGGCGACGGCAGGATGGCCAAAGGCATGGGAGCCTGCAGGCCATGGGCGATATCGATCTGGGACACTGCCTGGGCCGGGGCATCGCAATGCGGGCAGGCATGCCGCACATGCGACGACGAGCTGACCGTGTGCTCCATGGCACAGGACGCCTGCGGCGCCGCCACGGCGTCGGCCGGCATCAGGCACATGGCCCCGGCCACCACCTGGGCGGCGAAGGCGGCGATGACGGCCCGGCCCAGCTTGGCCATGTTCAACTTGGACAGCTTCATGCGCGTTAGCATAGGACTCATGCCCTGCGATGACAAATTGCTCGACATGGATGGAAAGGAAATGGTGGGCGATGCAGGGATCGAACCTGCGGCCCCTGCCGTGTGAAGGCAGTGCTCTCCCGCTGAGCTAATCGCCCATTTCCGAAGCTCGCGCATCATAGGCAAGGGGCAGGTTGATGGCAACTCCAAGCAGCTCCATCACTCGATGGGTACGTGTACACGCATCCGACCGTCCTGCTCCGCCACTTTCGGTCACTCAAGCGCATTCATAAGACTGCTGAGTCTTTGATAGTGCCAACGATCTCTTGCGCTGTCATGACTGATCAATATATCATTTTCGATAACATTTAAATGAGGTGGTCCATGAAATCTTCGAGCAACGTCATTTCAAGTCCGGTATGCAAGGTGACTTGCTTCGAGCTTGAGAAGGTCGCACGTATCAAGGCTGATCTCGCCAAGGAAGAATCAGTACTCCCAACGTTGAGTGATATGTACAAGCTCTTGGGAAATCAGACGCGCCTCAAAATCCTGTTGGCTCTGGGCCAAGGCGAGCTATGTGTATGCGATATTTCCCATGTGCTTGGGATCAGCATCGCAGCGACATCCCACCAGTTGAAGCTGCTGTACAAGCAGGGATGGCTGCTCAAGCGCGACGACGGGAAGATGGTGTACTACTGGTTACATGATATGTCCTTGCTGGCCGCGCTGAAGAACGACATGCGTATGCTGAGAGCCCGCAGTGGTTAATGTCACCTGCAACCTCTTCTGTATGGATCGGCCTTTAACCAAGGGGTTATGATATGACATCAGCCAAACCACAAAACACGCGTTTTGCCTGGCTGGGTCCCGTCATGGGGCTGCTCGCCGTGACTGCGTGCTATGGCACCCTTGCTGTAGTGGCGCTGCTTTCCGTCGTCGGTATCAGCGTCCAGATCGACGAAGGCCTGATGACCAGGCTGGTCAGCGGCATGCTGGTGCTCGTGCTTTTCGGCATGGGATATTCCTATCGGCTGCATAGGAACCCAGGTCCGCTCCTGGCATCCATGGCCACCTCCACCCTGCTGCTTTGGGTGTTCTTCGGCAGTTATTCGAAGCATTTGGAGCTGGCGGGCTTTGTCGTGCTGGGCATCGCCTCGATCTGGGATTTTCGTGCCAAGAAGCGCGTATGCACGGCACACTGCGATTAGGCGGATGGCAGTGATTGATCAAAGGGTAGCAGCGGGCGAGAAGGAGATGGGTCTGAACAAGACAGGGCTCGCGCTCCACATCATCACCGAACAGATTGAAGAGGCCATCGCCGCACCCAAATGCCACAAATGCGGCTGCCTCCAACAGACTGTGGAGGCGTTATCGGAGACTGAGGCCGGCAAGAACGAGCTTGCCACGACGCTTGACAGGGCTCACCAGGTCTTTGTTCCGAAGAAATACGATTGCCTGGGCTGCCCCGTATGCTACCCGGCGATTGCCGCCAATGCCTTCGCGGAAGCCTACCCCGAAGCAGGTAAAGACCTTGATCTGTGTCCGACCGAAGAGCAGGAAGAGCGCGAAGGCTGGCCGCCATTTCCTGGCGATTACTCCGTGATCCGATACGAGGCCCCTGTCGCTGTATGCGCGCTAAACAGCGAGTCACTGGTGAAGGATCTGGTGGACAGGCGGCCCGAGGGACTCGCCATCGCTGGCACCATGCACACGGAAAACCTTGGCATCGAACGCGTCATCAAGAATACGCTCGCCAATCCCAACATCCGTTTCATGGTGCTCTGCGGCGAAGACACACAACGAGCCATAGGGCATCTGCCCGGCCAGAGTTTCGAAAGCCTGTTCCGCAACGGCATGGATGAACGAAACAGGATCATCGGCGCCAAGGGTAAACGCCCGGTGCTCAAGAATGTGAGCCAGGATGAGATTCAGGCCTTCCTGAGTCAGGTGGAATTGGTGACGGCGATCGGCATAGATGACCCGGACGAAATCGGGGGGATCATCAGCGCATGTGCTGAAAGGAACCCTGGCCCCGATCCGAAGCCGTTCAAGGCTGCAGCTGTGGAGCGCATTCATGTGTCGGAAGCGAAACGCCTCGTGCTCGATAAAGCCGGTTATTTCGTGATCTGCCCGGATAAGCGAACCAAGCGGCTGGTGGTTGAGCATTACACCAATCAAGGCGTGCTTACCTGCATCCTAGAAGGCGAATCGACGGGAGCATTGTATGGCGAAGTCATCGAACGCCAGCTTATCACGCGTCTTGATCACGCCGCCTATCTTGGCCGCGAGCTGGCGCGCGCCGAAATGAGTATGATGAACGGAACGTCATTCGTACAGGATGCCGCGCCTGGAGAGCCCGGCTCCGTCATCGCACCCGACGACACCACCGAGGCCACATGCGGATGTTCCTCTGTAATGCCAAAAGGACGGTGCCAATGAAAACGAAGTGGATTGGGCTCATTGCCATCATGCTGGTTGCGGGATCGCTCGTCAGCTATAAGGCCTATTCCGAGCAGGCTGCTGCCCGACACATTGCTCGGTCTGCCACGCCACCGCGTGTATTGCTGGTAGCGAATCTGGGGGAAGCCAACGAAACCGGGGATGCTTGCGCTGAAATCATCCATCTTGTGCGCGTCGCCCATGACAGGGGCGTTGCAGTGGAAGAATTGAATGCTGACAGCCACTCGAACCTGATCCGTCGCTACCACGTCATGGTCATTCCCTCGGTTCTCATCTTCGATCGCGGCGGCAAGGTGGTCGCCCGCTACGAAGGTGAGGGGAAGCGGGTGGTCAATGCGGTGCGCACAGCACTTGCAAGGCTAAGGTAAACGCATGGTCATCTTCCAGGGGCTGGGACAGTCGCTTGCCGCCGACAGCATGGCTGCGATACCTCTGGCACTTGCGGGTGGCTTCGTGGCTGGCATGAACCCGTGTTGTCTTGCTCTTTATCCCGCTGCCACTGGATGCTGCTGTCCGACACAAGGGCAAATCAGCCAGCGGCCATTCGGCAATGCAATGGCTTTCGTCCTTGGTATTGCCGTTTCTATTTCGGTGCTCGGATCTCTGGCTGCGTACCTCGGCCACATGGTTACGTTTCTGAAGCCTGTTAGATATGCGATTGCGATCCTGCCCATCATCATGGGAGTACACCGGCTCGGATGGATATCGTTTCCGCGTATCTTACCCACGACATTTCGTCTCGGAACGAGCAGCGCATTTGGAACAGGCGTGGTATTGTCTCTCATCATTGGCCCATGTGGGACACCCATTCTTGCTTCCATACTCTCGTTCGTGGCATATAAACAAAACCCCATTTATGGTGGGCTGTTACTGTTTGCTTATGGCATTGGAAACGGCCTGCCGCTTGTTCTTGCGGGAACGGCTTCCGGAACATTTCTCAAACGTTTTGACAACAGCCGGTTCGGGCATTGGATCAATCCGGCGATCAGCGGCATGTTGATCCTACTTGGGCTGTACTTGCTGTGGCGAATCTGATGCCGAACAAGGATCATTGGGAAAACGTCTATGCCACCAAGCCCACCCAGGGTGTCAGTTGGTTTCAGGAGCATGCCGAGCGCTCTCTTGATCTGGTTCAGCGCACGGATATAGCCAAAGACGCCTCGATCATTGATGTCGGCGGTGGTGCATCCACGCTTGTCGATGACCTACTGTCCATGGGCTATACGTCCCTGACCGTGCTTGATCTGTCTGCGGCGGCATTGGCGGCGGCACAAAAGAGGCTTGGGGCGCGAGCTGATGCCGTGCAATGGCTGGAGGCCGACATCACCAGCGTCGAGTTGCCCAGGCACGCCTTTGATGTCTGGCATGATCGGGCGGTCTTCCATTTCCTGACCACGGAGGAACAACGTAAAGCGTACATCGAAAGGGTGAAGCATGCTGTGAAGCCTGGCGGCCATGTCATCATCGCCACCTTCTCCGAGGATGGTCCGACGCAGTGCAGTGGGTTGCCAATTATGCGCTACAGTGCCGATGCGCTACAAGCTGAATTCGGAGACTTCCTCACCCTGAAGGAACATATCAAGGAAGATCACCATACCCCGTTCGAGACAATCCAGAAATTTGTCTATTGTTATTTCCGGAAAGGGTGAATGACCGGCGGCCGGAATCAGCTGGTCAGTGCCTGGAAGCGCCCTCGGCGGCGCGGATCAGGCTGGCGAGCATGGCGTTGACTGGGGCGGGCAGGCCGCGCCTGGATGCAGCGTCAGGCTAAAGAATGTCTTTTAGCTTTCGCGAAACGCCTGGGGTGCTTCTTTCGGTGACGATATCCAGCAGGATTTCCTGGTCGAATCCTTCCTCTTTTAGCTCGTTGGCAAGGCCAAATATTTCATCCTTACTGCTATTGCCGTCGATCAGCTCGATCAACTTGTCGATCTTTTCTGAATCCGACAGGCCGGATTGAGCGGCGTCGGGGGCTTCGTTTTCTTTCATTAGAATCTCCTATGGGCATGTCAACGTAGACAGGATATTGGAAAAAGCAATTGCGCTTCTGGCCGGATCAGGACGATGACCCATCGGCCAGTTACGGCCTTTCATATAAACCGAGCCCGCAATTTGAACAGCGCCGCTTCGCACCCCTTTCGGTTCCCCGGTTTGATAGCCAAGCCAGGCCGCATCTGGGGCATGGGAACCGCGCGACGCGAAAGGCAGACCAAGCCCAAAAACCAAACCAAATGATTGTGAGCATCAGCAACGAATCATCTGCGTAGCCTGGCCACCAAATCCTGATGGCGACGATCATGGCGCCAACCACGGGATAGCCGAGCACCAGACCAAACGTGGCGACAAAAATTCTTCGCCGATAGTCCTTCCACTGTTCCGGGATATCCTTGATCATTTTTCCAGTGGGCCCGATACGTCTGGATATCCGCTTCCGGCCGGGATCATCCGGTCAGTGCCCGGAAGCGCCCTCGGCGGCGCGGATCAGGCTGGCGAGCATGGCGTTGACGGGGGCGGCCAGGCCGTGGATCTCGGCGAGCTCGGCGACATGGCCGTTCATGTCGGCGATCTCGGTGGGCCGGCCGTGCTCGATGTCCTGCCACATGCTCGTCTTCACCGGCCCCATGTCCCGGCTGCCGACGAGATACTTCTGCACCGCATCGGGGGCGAGATTCGCGCCCTCGGCCTTGGCCACCGCCTCCGTTTCGCGCATGGCGGCTTCCACCCAATGCGCCGTGTCGGAGCTTGCGGCGATGTCCCGCGCATAGCGCCGGGTCAGGGCGGTGATGGCGTTGAAGCCGCAGTTCCACAGCATCTTCGTCCACAGCATGGTGCGCGCATCGGGCTCGATGGCGGCATCGACGCCGGCGCGCTCGAAGGCCGCCACCAGCGCCGCCAGCGGAGCGGCCGCATCGGGCGACCACGGGGCGAAGCGGATATGGCCGGCGGCGGAATGGATGATGTGGCCGGGGTGCTCGATGCGCACGCCGATGAAGGCGGAGCCGGCGGCCACGGCATGGCCGGGAAGCGCCTGCCGGGCGATCTCGGGCGCACGCACGCCGTTCTGCAGCGTCACGATGAGGGCGCCCTTCGCCAGGTGCGGCGCGATCTGGGAGAGGATCTCGGGCAATACCGTGTTCTTGGCCGCGATCATCACGATGTCGCAATCGGCGAGGATGGCCGCATCGTCACTGGCCGGCATCGGCACCACCGTCGTCGTGCCCATCGATTCGTGCTTCAGGCCGTGCGCCTGCAGGGCGACAAGATGCGCGCCGCGCGCCAACAACGCCACGGGAATGCCCGCCTGCTGCAGCATGCTCGCGTAATGACAGCCGACGGCGCCGGCCCCGGCCACGCCAACCCTCATGTCGTCCCCCCTACTATTGTGAGCCATCTATCGTGAGCCATGGTTTTGTGTAGCATGCGGCGTCCCCTGTATTTGTAAAGTTCAAGGAGCGCCCATGTCCAAGGATTCGCAGCGCGAAGAGGCCCTGGCCTACCATCGGCTTCCGCACCCCGGAAAGATCAGCGTGCAGCCGACCAAGCCCTGCGTCACCCAACGGGACCTGTCGCTGGCCTATTCGCCGGGCGTGGCCGAGCCCTGCCTGGCCATCGCCGCCAATCCGGAGCTGGCCGACGAATACACGGCGCGCGCCAACCTCGTGGCGGTGATCTCCAACGGCACCGCGGTGCTGGGCCTGGGCAATATCGGCCCCCTGGCCAGCAAGCCGGTGATGGAGGGCAAGGGCGTGCTGTTCAAGCGCTTTGCCGACATCGACGTGTTCGACCTGGAGATCGCCGAGACCGATCCCATGGCCTTCGTGGAGACGGTGGCGCGTCTGGAGCCCACCTTCGGCGGCATCAACCTCGAGGACATCAAGGCCCCGGAATGCTTCATCATCGAGGAGGAGCTGAAGAAGCGCGTCAGCATCCCGGTGCTGCACGACGACCAGCACGGCACCGCCGTCATCACCGCCGCCGGCCTGCTGAACGCCCTGATCCTGCAGGACAAGAGGATCGAGGACGTCACCATCGTCTGCTTGGGGGCCGGTGCCGCCGGATTCGCCTGCATGAAGCTGATCGAGGAGCTGGGGGCCAGGCGCGAGAACATCCTGTTCCTCGACCGCTCCGGCGTCATCCACAAGGATCAAGCCGACCTGCCGCCGCACAAGGCCTATTTCGCCACCGAGCGCCCGGAGCGCACGCTGGATGAGGCCATGTGCGGCGCCGACGTGTTCGTCGGCCTGTCCCAGGGCAATATGGTCTCCCCGGACATGCTGCGCTCGCTGGCGGACAAGCCCATCGTGTTCGCCATGGCCAATCCGACGCCGGAGATCGACTACGACGTGGCCATGGCCACGCGCAAGGACCTGATCATGGCCACCGGCCGCTCGGATCACCCGAACCCGGTCAACAACCTGCAGGGCTTCCCCTTCCTGTTCCGCGGATCCCTGGACG
>OFHG01000143.1_pt1 | contig 30954 bp, 30 predicted proteins | sample 1521931 | NCBI WGS metagenome assembly OFHG01 (sample SAMEA2468438, study PRJEB22500) | soil metagenome | biome: Glassland; feature: Farmland; material: Clay | place: Australia | collected 2013-01-31 | depth 0.55 m
CGGTGCGCCGACGTTCGGTAATCGGGCCGTCGGTGGCCACCACTTCGACAAACACCAGCAGCGGTTTGTCTCCGGCAAGGTCGACCAGGATGATGTCTGGGAGGTTCTTGTCCGCCTCGATGTTCAGCCCGATGGCTTTCGCGATATCGTCGTCGCGTGTCACGACCTTCTTTCCGCTTTCGCTCAACCACAGGACGGCCGGGTCGGTCAGGAATATGCGCGTGAACTCTTCGATTACCGCTTTTGATATTTCGGAACTGGGGCCGGCAACCAGGCGGCGGGTCTCCTGATTGGGAAACGTCACCAGCACGCCTTCCTTTGATACCGCGGCGCCGCGGTTGCGGATGGCGACACGGGCGAAGACTCCGGTATTCAAATTCTCCCGTTGCCAGTCGCCGATGCGCTGGGCGAGTTCGTCGTCGGCAAGCGCCGGATCGAATAGCGCCGCCAGACCGGCATTGAGGGAATAGCGGGGTTTGCTCGATGTCGTCGGCAGGTCGTTGCGGGCATAGGCGGCGCCGATGTTCACCAGCCCTTCGCGCAGCGTTTCATCGCGGATCGGTTCGCGCGTGTTGTCGGCATACCAGCGCTTGCCGGGCGGGCGGTAGCCGGGCTTAAGCGCGTCGGCCGCAAACGCGCTTCGGGCCGCGTCGTCGGTAGTGGAAGCCAGCTCGTCGGTCATGCTGTAAATATGTTTCGGCGCGAGAAAAATACCACTCCCTTCGATGGCGCCCACATACAGCATTGCAAAGATAGTGCTGGCGGCGAGGTCGCGGACGCAACAGTTTCTGTTGGGTATGCCTTCCGGAAATATATGCGGTAGGCGTTCGGCGACCAGTGCCTTGGGTGCGTAGGGAGGAAGCGGCGTTTGCGTCATGCGGTATCCAATCCAAAGAGCCGGGCGCACTCGGCCTCGATGGCTTCCGGTTTGCCGTTGGTGCGCACCAATTTGTCCAGCTTCTTCAAGGCGCCTGGTGCAGGCAGAGGCAACGCTTCCAGTTCATAGGCGGAAACGGCGACGCTGCCGCTGACACAGCGAAACACCGAATCGATTGCGCCGCTGTTCAATAGCGCGTTGAGCGTCGCCTGCGCGACGGCCGGTTTCGCGTCGATGGCCCGCACCATGTTCAGATGGTTCTCGATCACCACGCCATCGTGTTTTTGCAGAAAGTCTACTGGAAGTTCCGCGGCGATCAGGCGGCGTCTCTGTTCCTTTGAGGTGGTCCGTTGCAACAGGATGCAGGGCGTCGTGACAATCAGCCAGCCGTCGCCCTTGCGCGGTGCGAAATAGGGGCGGTGATTGCGTTTCTCGGCACGAAACAGAAAGCGGCCGTCACTGGTGATTGCCTCGGCCCAGATCAACGGCAGATGTCCTTTGCCCGGTGCCGCACGCAGCTGGTCCTTGTGGCGGTTCCAGACCAGCGGGCCGGTGCTTACGGTGTAGCCGTAGTCGCGCAGGCGATGGGTCATGGTATGGACATGCGTCATACGCGCCGCTTGCAGACGGCTGCGTGGAATGATCCACGGCGTAGAGCTGTCCGCCGGAACGGCAAATTTGCCGACCGTCTCGATCTGCAGCTTGTCGGCGGCAACGGGCGTCAGCGCGTGAACAGTTGCCGACTTGCGTTTGCCGTTCTTGCTGTAGCAGGCAAGCAGCGTCTCCTGTAGCACGCCCTCGAACACCCCTTTGCGCTCGGTGACGAAATCGATGCTGGTCGGCGTCGTCTCGGCCGCCAGCAGCGAACGCAGGTTCTTGAAGTAACCGCCGGCAAGGAACGAGGTGGGCGTGACATAGGCGACGATACCGTTCGGCCGCGCATGGTGCAGTGCCAGGTCGGTAAACAGGCCGTAAAGATTGGCATGACCGTACAGGCCGCGTCTGAAGCGCTCGCGCCTTTCTTCGTCCAGCTTCACCCGGCCATAGGGCGGATTGCCGACGACGAGGTCGTATCCTTCGGCGGGCACGGGCTGCTCCAATGCGTCGCACACCGTGATCAACTCCGGCGCCGGGCGTTTTGCCTTGCGGCTGACGGGCAGCAGGATGGCATCGAGCGCAACCTGCGACAGCCAGGAGGAAAACGGATCGATTTCGTAGCCGCGCAAACGGACGGCAATATTCTTGAGTAGGACCGCCGGCGAACAGCGGCCGGCCGCCTCCACCATGCGGCGTGCCACCGGTGCCAGAAATGCGCCGCCGCCGCACGCCGGATCGAGCGCGCGGCAGGTGGTCCAATCGACGCCCGCCTGTGTCGCCTGATCCAGCAGGCGTTCGGCGAGCAGCGGCGGTGTGTAGAAGACGCCGTAGGCGGAGCGCCACTCGTCGGGCAGCATGACGTTGTAGGTCAGCCCGATTTCGTAGATGGCGAGTTCTGCGGGAAGCTCCGCGGCGATGGCGCCCATCCTTTCCGCAAGCGTCGCCGCCGGCTCAGGCAGTTCGACGAGCGACAGGTCGCCGAGCTGGGGACGCAGCGCCGTATCGGCGTCGATCCCGCGCCAGAACAATTCCGTCGTGCGGCGGCAAAAGGCGCGCGCCAGGGCAAGTCGGTCGGCCGGCGTTGCGGTGGTCGCCGCGTAGGCCCGCGCCATGATACGTCCCGAGGACAGCGTCTCTTTTAACATGCTCGGTTCGCCGGGAAATAGCGATGGTTGATTCGGGATAAGGTTCAGCATTCTGTCCATCCTCCGGGGCCTCCCTGCTCGCGGTAACAAGCCGTTGACAGATGCTGATCATTAATACACCACTTGAACATAAGACGCCACCCGGCGGTGCGGCAACACCAACTGGGCGGCTGACCCCAAGACTGTGCAAGCCAGGCCTTGGAGTCTGCGCGAGAGTATACCACCCGGTTCGGCCTGACCCGAACCGCGCTTCATCGAGCGGCCCCGTAACCGGGGCCGTCGTCATTTGCGGCCCGCGAGATAAGCCAAGGAGCGCTTATGGACGGAGCCGCGAAGCCAAGACGTTGTCCACCCACCCGCCACCAGGGGCGGCGCAAAGTCCGCAGAATGGTGACTATCGTCCCCGCCCCGTCGCCATGCCGCCACGACCCGTCGGGCGTCGTCGCTGCCGCGGGTGCATACGTCTGTCGACTGCCGATCGATTATCCCCGATAACGTCGCCATGGGCGAGTTAACGGCACGGACGCTGCTGGCGCAGAATCTGCGGGTGATGCGGATGATGCGCGGCTGGTCGCAGGAGATGCTGGCGGAGAGAGCGGGGCTTGACCGCTCGTATGTCGGCGACGTCGAACGGGCGCGGCGCAATATCGGGCTCGACAGTCTGGAGCGGCTGGCCGATGCCTTCGGCCTGTCGGTGCAGGAGCTGTTGTGCGAGCCCGATCCGCAGGCGCTGGGGGCGGAGATGTTGCGCTCGGTCCGTCGCCGTCTGCCGCCGCGCGGGATGTGACGCCGGCAACACCGGAGGGCGCGGAGGAAGCGTAAGGAACAAGGGTGCGCTGCAAATAGTGGTTGCCGCTCGATGTGGCCGTGCCTATAGTTATCCCTGACAACGATGGTCGCCGGATGAGCGACCGGGACTGGTGGCGCCGCCGGCGCATCAGGCAGGGAGAGCCGTTCATGCATCAACCTTCCGGACTACTCGCTTCATCGTTTTCGCTTCCTGTGCGTCCGTTGCGGCGCGACACAATCCCATTTTCTTTCCGTATGCCGGGCATCTGCCCGATAGCGTCGCGTGTCCGTGCGCGACGGTTCTGCGGCGCCGTCCGGCGGTAACACGACAAGGAGGTTCGACCATGCAGTGTGTTGGTTTTATCGATTGCGCCCATACTCTGGCCACCGTTTTTGGGCCGCCGCTGGTGGCGCTGCTGCTGGGCACCGGGTATGTGCTGTTGCTGTTGTGCGTGCGCCGCGTCTGGATCATCAGCCGCAACACCGTACATCTGCACGCCTATGCCGATATGGTGGAGGCGCGGCTGACGATGGAGCAGGACAAGCCGGACGAACTGACCCCCGTGGAAGGCAAGCTGATCCCGAGGATCAGGAAAATGCTCCATGAGGCGCGTGCGCAGGTTCCCGTGGAGGAAAAGCAAACCCGTTGGCGCAGCTGCCTGACGATAGCGGGGGTGGGCAGGCAGCTGGCGGCGTGGCGGATGGTGCACGACGCCGATCGGATGGTCACCGACTTGTGGTCGCCGCAGCACGTGCAGGCCTACGCGACGGTCGCCAAGGAGGAGTTGAAGGCGGTCAATACGCCGGCTGCAGGCGCACTGTCGGAATCCATCGCCAAGATCGTCGATAAAGAAAACGGCGAGGTGTTGCGGCCGCTGGTAAAAGAGGCGCGCGGGCTGATCTTCGAGGCGCGCGACAACTATTACGAAGGTCTTTCCGACTGGCAGAACAAGGCGCTGTGGCTGGTGGTCGTGACCGCCGCCATCGTCGTGCTGCTGGCGGCGGTCCTGGGCCACGCGACCTTTCTGCTGCTGGGCGCCACGGGCGGCCTGCTCGCACGCCTGAGCAAGACCATGACCGCCAAGACCATCGGCTTCGACTACGGCGTCTCCTGGTCGGTGCTGTTCCTTGCGCCCCTGGTCGGTGCGCTCACCGGCTGGGCCGGCGTGCTGGTGTCGGATTTCGTGGCGGAGATGCATGTCCTCAACCTGCCGGCGATCATTCAGTCGACGTGCGCCCTGGCGAACGACGCGAAGATGGTACTGGCGGTGCTGTTCGGTTTTTCCGCGACGCTGTTCGAAGGGGTGATGTCGGGCGCGGAGGCGGCGCTGACGAAAAAGCCGGCGGGCGGCAGCAGCGGTAGCCAGAAATAACGCACGGATTTCAACAGGGAGGAAACATCCAATGAAAGGAAACAGGGCACTCGCGCTGGCTGTCTTGGTGTCGACGCTGTCCGGCTGCGCATTCGATCAGAGCAAGCCGGCGGCGAACGACAGCGGGTCGCCGGAAAAATTTCTCGGCTACCAACCCATCGATCCGCTGCCGGCGAAGTCGGTCACCTACTACGACCCCAAGGAGCGGCGTGAGGTGACGGTGCCCTGGGGCAGTCTCGAAAACAGCGGCGGCACTAGCACCGACAAGGACGCTGTAACCATCACCCGATTGCTGCCGCTGCAGTCGGCGCGGGTGAGCGTGCAGAAACGCGATACCAGCGGCAAGGTGTCGTATCTCACTTCGTCGATCAGTCAGAGCGCCGGTACCTACGAGGTGGTGATGGACTTCATGAAGTACCGGGTGGCTCAGGTGTACAGCGGCGCAGGTCATTACAGCGGCGACGCCATTGTCGGCGTCGGCCTGCGTATCCGCGCCGCGGTGGTGACGACCAAAAGCGGTCTGAACTTCAGCAGCCTGGTCGGACTCGGTATGGAGGCTAGCCGCGGCAATCTCAGCGGCAGTATTGCCGTCGACGTCTACGGCATCGACTCGCCGGACGTGACCAACCTGATCCCGCTGTCGACCGAGATCGACCAGACCTCGATCCAGAACGCGTTGCAGGGCCTGGCGGCGATTAAAGCCAAGCTGTGGCAGCAGGATACCCGTCTCTATCCTCATGTGCTGGGGCTCCGCCAGGCAAGCGCGAACCAAATCTACAACATCGAGCGCCAAGTCGCCGTCTACGCCAACACCACGGCGAGCGAACAGCTGCGCCACTACTGGAAGCCCGACGGCTTGGTCGTCGACAAGGCGCATGAGCAGCGCCTGGAGACGTGGATGAAACAGAACGGCATATCCGGCCCGATCACCATGTTTCTCTACGACAGCAGCCAGGAGTCGTTGCGGCAAAAGGCGGTCAGGGAATTGATCGAGCAACCGGCAGCCAATTCGTAAGAGGTGCGACATGAAAGAGTTTACGCTGAAGGATATTCCAGAGAAGGATGTGGAGAAGGTGAAAGGCGACTTCAGCAGCAACGGCTGCGTGAATGTGCGTGCCGAGAAGCAGGATAACGGCCTGTGGAGCATAACCGCCTCGTGCCCCGAATAGCCGGCCGTCCGTAGTTTTCACTCGCGGCGCCGGCTTGCCGGCGCCGCGCCCTTTCTATCTCCCCGCTTCGATGCGGCCGCCCGTGGCGGCAGCGCGATGCGCCAGTCCGCCGCCGGACATCGGCGCCGTAGCCGTTGCAGACACAATCGCCGTAATCGTTGTAGCATGGGTCACCGCCCGGCGCCGGGCGCGCCGTGGGCGAGTTGCATCGCTATCACATAAGGGCGACATCCATTGTTCCAGGGAGGGGGAGTCATGATCGAACTGTCACCCAGCGGCAAGGCCAACTTCATTGCAGTCGTCGCCATCATCGGGATCCTCGGCGCGCTGGTATTGGTATGGCGTGCATCAAACCACGAGGCGGCTGCCTACGGTCCTACCGCTGTCACCGCGACGAAAAATGGCAAGGTCTACTTTGTCGCCGCCGGCACGCTGTTCACGGCCGACGCCCAAGGCTCGCTGCTGGATCAGGTGCGGCTCAAGACCCTGGGTATCGATGCGCCGGTGTCCCATATGGCGTCGCTCGACGACGCGTTGCTGATCACCGACGGCAGCGACGGCGCGATTCGGCGCTGCAACGTGGCGCAGCGGCGTTGCGCGCAACTGCTTTCGTTGACGGTGGCCGGCGCCTTGGCGTTGACGGTTGCGCCGGAGGCGAAGCGGATCTATGTCGGCAACGTCTCGCGCCATCAGATCCACGCCTTCGACCTGCATGGACGGCAACTCTATCGGCTCACGGTCCCCGGCGGGATAAAATTCGCCAACGACATCACTTGGTTGGGTAACGGACGCCTGCTGATCGCCGACACCAATCACCATCGGGTGGTCGTGGTGGCCGATCCGGGTGACGGTCATGCGCAACTGGTACAGCAATTTGACGCGAAGAACCCCCTCGGCCGCTCCGATCGTAACTGGCCTACCGCTGCGGTACAGGACGCGGCGGGCCGCACCTGGGTCATCGACGGCAACGGTTTACTGCGCGATGGTGACCTAATCGTCTACGGCGCCGACCGCCGCGCCGAGCGCCGTATCCATCTGGGCGCGTCGGTGGACCCCCTTCAGTTGGCACAGTTGCCCGGCGCCGTGCTGATAACCGACAACGCCGGTTACCGGCTGCAGCGGGTGGCGCTGAACGATTACCGTGTCTCGGTATTCGGCGACGCGGCCCTGCGCGGCGCGCTGGCGGCGATCAAGGCCAGGCGCGCGCAGTGGCGTGCGCTCTACCAGACCGGTTTCGGGCTTGTCGCGCTGTTCGCCTTGTTCGGCGCGCCGGCCGGTTATCTCGACTGGAGAGAGCGACAGCACCGACCCGCCGGACGGCAGCCCGGTATTGTCGCCCGGCCGGGTGCGAACCCGCGTCCCGCGACCCTGACCGCTGCGATGCAGATGAGGCTGCGGCCCGATGCGCAGGGCATCACATGGCTGGCGGTGGTGCCGCGCACCATCCGACTGCTGCGGATCTTGAGCGTTGCGATGCCGGCGCTATTGCTGTCATTGGCTGGATTTTTCGCCTTCAGCATGCACGCAAAAGGGCCGCTCGACATGAAACCGATCGGGATGATGGTGGCCGCCGCCGTATTCATCGCCATCGTTTCGCAATGGTCGGTGCGTATTTTTCGGCGCATCCGCATCGGTACCGACGGGGCCAGGCTTTACGTCGTCGATTACCGCGGCCGCCGCGCCGCAGCGGAACCGGAACAGTGTCTGAGTACCGGGCGCCGCCTGATGATCGATAACATCGGTGTGCCGATCGCCAACAGCCAATATCAGATGTTCGACAAGCAGGAGCTGGCGGCCCTCATCGGTCCGATGCTGGCGCGCGTCCCCAAGAGCAGGGAGTCGACGCTGGTGTGGCAGAAGCTGCGCAGCGGCGATCCGGCCACCTGGGCCGCCCTGGTCGGACTGATCGCCGTCATGGCATTGCGCATCTGGTTCGGTAAGTAAATGCCGGTTCGGCATCTCCGGATTGTGGCCGCACGGCAAGCGACAGGAAAGCGGAGCCGCCGAAGACGCCGGACAAGGGAAGTGGCATTTTAGCGCCACGCCGCCAGGCCGTTGCTGCGCAGCACCGTGAGCAGCCATTCGCTGCGCCCGTTGTGTTCGGCGGTTTCCGCTATCGCGGTTTCGCCGCTGGCCGAAATATGCCGCGCCGGATCAGGAGATGAAGTAGGCGGTGCGCGCATTCAACGCCGTGCCGTACATAGCGGCGACGCCGCACACGTCGACCGGTACCACCCATTCGTCGGCGTCGAAGCCCATCAATCCCAGGGGCGGCGCAAGGTCTTTGCTGCTGCCCGCCAAGGAGAGCGAAGCGAGGGCGGGTCACCCTCCGGGTATAGAAGTCCCCGATAGTCGACCCCGTCCGCAGATCCGTGGTTAGGAGCGAAAGCGAGTGACGGAGGAGAGGCGGCGGACGCACGACTGCACGGATGCAGGAGGTAGGGCGCTGCAGGGAGCAAGCGCCGAGGACGGTCGGTGCAAAAGGAATTAGTTGTCGCGTTAGTGAGTCTGTTTTTGGCATGGAGGCAAAAAACAGCTAACGAAGTAGCCACATAATCGCTGTGGCTAACAAATATCTTACTGCTGATTAACGCAAATTTATCTCTTCAATAAATCCCCTTCATGTTTTCCGTGAGTGATCGGCTGTTTGGCTGTGAATATGCAGCTAACAGATATTTTACTGCCGCCTAACTTATTTTTATCTCTACAAAAACTTTTCTCCCGATTGTCGGTAAAAATCTACCGGTCAGCCGGAACTGCTGAACGAAATCGCACGATTCATGACCAATTTTACGAACACAAGAAAGGGCATTTCGCGCAGGCAGCATGACGTTCGGTCGATTTGTCTATACCGACACTGACCGGTTTCGTTCTCAGACAACACTAAGGAACGTGGTGATGATTGAAGCGGAAGTTACACATTCTGATCCGGCCATAGACTTCGCAACCGCAACCGCAACCGCAACCGCAACCGCGGTTGCGATTGTCAAACTGCCAATGTCGTGCAAGCAGAAAGGAAACATAACCATAGGCGGTTGGAAAAATGGAATTGTTGTCTAACTCTCGCCTCGGTCAGTATGGCGTGACTCTCATCGAACTCCTTGTGGTCATGTCCATTGCCGCCATCCTGATGGCGATCGGCGTGCCTACCTACCAGACCGTCGTGAATGAGGATCGCATAGCGGCCGAGATCAATGATCTTAGCGGTGATGTGGCATTTGCGCGTACGGCAGCGGTTGGCCGCGGGGTTCCGGTAACCATTTGCGCTTCGACCGCGCCCTCGGCAGCGAACCCCGTCTGCAGCAATCCCGGTGCGGCTTTAGCCGACTGGGTCACAGGCTGGGTGGTGTTTACCGACGTCAAAGCGAATCATACATTCACCGCATCGGACACGGTGTTGCGTTATCACCCTCCCCTGACGAGCAGCGATACCCTGTCGGGGATGGGCGGGACTATCGGCAATCTTACGGGAACCCCTCAAGGCTCGTTTACCTTTAACCGCATGGGGGCGGATACCAGTCCCGGTGTCATTACAGTGCACGATGCAGGCAACACTATGGCGTGGCGCCGCTGCCTGGTGGTCCCAATGAGCGGGGAGGCGACCGTGGATTCGGCGTCGACATGCCCATGAACCTGTTCCGGAGTCGCGGTTTCTCTCTCATGGAGGTGCTGGTGGCGGTGGTGGTGATTTCCGTCGGCCTGCTCGGAATGGTTGCGCTTCAGGCCGATACGGAAGGCACCACGACGGATGCCAGCATTGAATCCATCGTGGCCATGGAAGCTCAGAGCCTAGCCGCCGCGATGACGGCAAATACGAACTATTGGGCGGCAGGACTGTTTCCGCTCGCTCCATTTACAGTCGGTGACGCAACGGGAACGGTTACCATCAGCAGCGTCACCGGCGATGCCAGGGCGACCTCGCTCAATAGCGATAATACCGACTGCACTGCAACAGCATGTTCCTCTGAACAGATGGCCAGCTACGACCTGAAGACGTGGGAGGCAAACTTGTCCAAACAGGTGCCGGGAGCATCGAGTACCATATCGTGCGCAGTCGCTACGGTTAGCGCCACGGCGGCGGAACAACCGTCCCAATGTACCATCCAGATAACCTGGACCGTGAAGGCGACGGCGGCACTCAACGCCGGGACGGCGCGGTCGGTGGCGGCCTCCACCTCTACCTATACGCTGGTGGAGGCGTTGTGACCATGGATCGCTTTTCAAGACAGACGGGTATCAGCCTGGTGTCGATGATGATAGCGATGGCGATCGGTCTGTTTTTGTTGGCCGTGCTGTTCGATATCTGGTATTCGACCCAGGCCACCTTTGGCAATGAACGTGATCTGACGAAGCTGCAGAATCGCGAGCGGCTGGCGCTGACCATTATGGCCGACACGGTACATTCCGCCGGTTACTATCCGAATTATCTCAACTACAACATACCTCCACCTAACCCAACATACTCACCCGATTCGTTTACGGCGTCCGGCGCTTTCGCGCTCGATCAATATCTGTTGGGTACCCACGGCACTTCGGATACCTTGTCGGTCCGCTTCGTCGCCGATACCGGCACCAGTACCTTGGACTGCCTGGGACAGCAGGAGGTGACGGGCACTGTGGTCGTCAATACCTTTAGCGTCAATAACGGCGACCTGCAGTGCTCGGTCAACGGCGCTACCGTCCAGACCATCGTATCCGGTGTAAACAACCTGTCGGTCCTCTATGGCGTGGACCCGCAGCAAACGGGTAGCCCGGTGCAGTATGTCACGGCCAATAAGGTACAGAATTGGCTGTTGGTGCGATCGGTTGATATCGAGTTGACGTTTGATAATCCGTTGAGCGGACCCGGCCAGGCGGCAACCATAACGCCCATCAACCGGATCGTAGCGCTGATGCAAAAGGCGAGCTGAGAGGAAGTGAACGATGGTGGATGACGTGCGCCAACGATCTGAACGCGGCTTCATCCTGGTCGTCAGCCTGGTGATATTGCTGGTGCTGACCCTGCTGGGGGTGACGATGTTCCGCGGCTCCGGGTTGAATGAGAAGATCGCGGGCAACATGAAAGAGAAGGGGCGTGCGCTGCAGATGGCGCAGAGCGCGCTTCACCACGCCGAATATCTGCTGTTGACGAATGGTGCGCAGATGGCCACGAGTGTCAGTTGCAGCGGCGTGATGACGGCGCCGGCCATCTGCCAGGCGCCGGCCGTGACGATCCAGGACAGTGCCACCGGGCCGAGCCTCTCGAATGGCTATGTGGACACCAATGCGCCGGGTTATAGCAGCTCAGCCTATTATGCAGCGCCGGAGTTCTATATCCGTTATCTCGGTCCGACGGCCAGTGGCAACGGCATGATCTACGACATCACCGCGCTCGGCTATGGCGGCAATCCCTCTGCGGTCGCTGTTGTGGAAAATACATATCAAATAACGAGTAAGGTTATCGTCCTCAATCCGCCGTAATGGTGTGGGGCGGCGAGTGTCGTCAATGGTTGGGTGTCAAGCGAGACCGTGAGTAAGGAGTGTCTCATGAAGCCAGTAAACAAACTTATTACCTCTGTCCTTTTGTCGGGGCTGGCAGCCGGTGGCGCCTGGGCTCAGTCGACCACGGTGTTGCAGGACAATTTCACCGGAGCGTCGGCGAATCTGGACTGGACCGCGTTAGGCGGTGCCTGTCTCACGGCGGGTGATAATACCGGTTCCATCCCTGTCTGCAAGGGACTGGCCTATTACGGTTCGCAGACACAGACGGGGCTGTCGGGCAACGTCGATCCGGCAGGGTCGGGGGCATTACGCCTGACCAACGGTTGCGCGAACGGTACCTGTTACCTTCATGAAGCGGGTGCAATCATCACCAACAATACTTATCCGACCGACCAGGGAGTGCAGGTGACGTTCACCACCTATACCTATGGCGGCGACAACAACGGCGGGCACGGGGCGGACGGCATCGGTTTCTATCTCATCAACGGCGACCAGGCCGCCAATCTCGGTTCCTGGGGCGGCAGTCTCGGCTATAGCTGTTCCAATTCGAACTCGCCGTACACGGGTATGGTCGGTGCCTACCTCGGTCTCGGCATGGACGAATACGGAAACTTCCTCAACGCCTCAGATAATACCGCCACCGGCTACGGCTATCAGCCGGGACGCATCGGTCTGCGCGGCTACGGCAATATCGCGTGGTCGTGGCTGGACGGTAACTACTCGAGTGATTATCCCTCCACTCTGTCATCCAGCCAGCAGCAGGCGGCAGTCAGGAATACCTGTAAGACCGGCTACCTGTGGGACTATAGCAACGCCACTTCGCCGAAGGAGACGTCCACGGCCGTTGCCGATTACGCGCCGATTCCCAATGCCTATGTGGTGTTGCCTTCCAGTACGCCGTTAGCCAACGAACAGGCCACTACCCGGTCGGCGGCAACGCCGGTCAGCTACAAACTCAAGATCACATCAGATGGCCTGCTGAGCCTCTGGTACAGTTGGAACGGCGGCAGCTATGTTCCTGTGCTGACCAATCAGAGCATCACTTCCGATAACGGGGCCCTTCCGTCGTCGTTCAAGTTCGGTTTCGGTGGTTCCACCGGCGGCGCCAACAATGTTCATGAAATCACCTGTTTCCAGGCGGCCCCGGCGACTCAGTCCGCGAGCTCGGCGGGCAGCAACGTGCAGCAATCCGGCGAGGTCCGGACCGGCACGCAGGCCTACTTCGCCTACTATCACTCCAACAACTGGTGGGGCGAGGTGACATCGCAGGATCTTCTCGTCAACTCGACGACGGGTGCCCTGACCATCAGCACTACGGCCAACTGGGACGCCTCGTGCGTGCTGACCGGTGGCGATTGCACGGCGACCGGGGCGACGGGGATGACGCCGCAGACGCTCCGGAATCTCTATAGCTGGAACGGTACGGCGGGCATTGCACTGACATGGAACAACCTGACCGCGACCGAGCAGGGCTGGATCAATGACGACGGCAACGGGCAGGCGCGGCTGGCCTATCTGGGGGGCGATCGCACCAACGAGGTGGGCGGTTCGGGCAGCAGCCTGTTCCGGGCGCGCAACAGCGTCCTCGGCGATATCGTTGATTCCAGCCCGGTATGGGAGGGTGCTCCCGGGAAAACCTATTCCGATACTTGGTCCGATCACATCATCGCGGCGCCGAGCCTGCCGGAGAATGCCGTCGGCGCACAAACCTATTCGCAGTTCAAGAGCGCCGAAGCGACGCGCCTGAATGTGGTCTACGATGGCGCCAATGACGGCTTCCTGCATGGCTTCGAGACCGGCGCCTACGATGCCAGCGGCAATTACGTCAGCACCTCCAATGACGGCAAGGAGGTGATCGCCTACATGCCGCAGGCGGTGTTGCAGACGATACATAATGCCGCGAACAACGGCGTGCTGGATTACTCTTCATCGCACTATGCGCACAACTATTTTGTCGACGCGACGCCGGGTACCGGTGATCTGTTCTATAACAACGCGTGGCATACATGGCTGGTCAGTGGGCTGGGCGACGGCGGCAACGCGATCTTTGCCCTGGACATCACCGCCCCGTCCACCTTTGCGACGAGCGACCCGGTGGTCGGCGAGTGGGGCAGCGGCGCCCTGTCATGCACCAACGTCGCCAATTGCGGCCAGGATATGGGGAAGACCTATGGTACCCCGGAGGTGGTGCGGCTGCACGACGGCAAATGGGCCATCATATTCGGCAACGGCCTCGACAGCGCAACCGGCCATGCCGGCATCTATATCATGATCGTCGACCCCAGCAGCGGCACGCCATCGACCACCTATTTCCTCGACACCGGTGTGGGTAGCGCTACCACGCCCGACGGTATCGCCTATGTTTCGCCAGTCGATCTCGATAGTGATCACATCGTCGATTATGTTTATGCCGGTGACGTCTACGGCAACATCTGGCGTTTCGACCTGACCAGCGATAACGAAAGCAACTGGAAGGTCTCCACTTACGGCAATGGCAGTCCTACGCCGCTGTTTTCCGATTCCAGCAATTTCACCTCCCCCGGCACCCAGTCGATTACGACGAAGGTCCAGGTTCTATCCGCCCCGGCCTCCACAGGGGGACAGATGTTGATGGTGGATTTCGGTACCGGACAGACATTTCCCCAGACCGCCAGTTCGTCGGCCCAATATGCCACCGGGCAGCAGTCACTGTATGGCGTGATCGACGGGGACATGAGCGGCTGGAACAGTCTGGGATCGAACAAATACAAGAGCATGACCGGCGCACCCTCGCCCGTCACCCCCGCCAATCTACAGGCGCAGACCGTCACCGCAACCACGCCCGCCACGTCGGGAGGGATAAGCGGCTACCGTACGGTGAGCGACAATGCAATCGGCAATGCCTACGGCTGGTCCCTCGCGCTGCCCGGATACATCGGGGTCAGCGGCATCGGCGCCGGGGATCAGACGGAACAGGTCGTTTACAATCCGACGGTCAAGTATGGCGCATTCGTGGTCAATACCACGGTCCCGGCCAACAACTCACCGTTCACCTGTTCGGTAAACACCGTCCAGAGCTGGACGATGGCCATTGATCCCGTCACGGGCGGCGCGCTGAAGAACTCATTCTTCGCGGGACTTGGCATCGGCGACATCGCGTCCGCAATCGCGGCGGATATGGTCGGTACGCCGGTCTTCGTCACCGCCCCGAACGGCAGCGTCTGGATGTATGGTTCTACCAGCAACATGGGTGGTAATGGGTCCCCAACCACTGCGGGTCCTACGATGTTTCATATCAATCCCCCGCCAAATGGGGTAGGCACCCAGCTCACCTGGGTTGAAGAGCGATAGGAGGAATGACATGAGGCAGGGGTTCACCCTCATCGAACTGTTGATCGCTATTGCGATCGTGGCAATTATCGCTGCGATTGCACTTCCGATTTATGAGCATCAGATTCAGGAATCCCGGCGGGCGTCGGCCAAGTCCTCCCTATTGGATGTGGCCGCTGCCGAGGAGAAGTACTTTTCGACCAACAATACCTATACGAACAGTCTGGCCAACCTCGGCTATGCGGCGACCGCCAACAACACGCTGGATATCCCCAGTGCGACCGAAGACTACTACCAAATACAAATAAATGCGGCGAGCAACACCAGCTTTACCGCCACGGCAACCCCGGTGAACGCTCAGGCAACGGACGATTGCGGTGAGTACGTCGTCAATGCGATGGGTAACCAGAGCGTACAGGCGATCGCGACAACACCTACGCCCATGCCGGGCAACTGTTGGTAATTGCGTGCGGCATCAACGGTCTAAGAGATGAAGTAGGCGGTGCGCGCCTTCAGTGCCGTACCGTACATGGCGGCGACGCCGCACACGTCCACCGGCACCACCCATTCGTCGGGATCGAAGCCCATCAGGCCGAGTGAGGGGGCACAGACCTGGAAGGTGATGCCGGCCTCCTTGGCGATCTCGATCTGTTCCTCCAGCGACGACATTTCTCCCTTCATCATGTAGTTGAAGAATTTCCGCCCCAGGCCGCCGAAGGCCATCTTGGACGGCGCCAAGTCCTTGCTGCTGCCGGGCAGCATCAGGTTGATCAGTTTGTGAGAGAATTTCTTGCCGCGCAGCTTGCGGCCCTTCTTGATCACGGTGCAACCCCAGAAGGTGAAGAACATCGATACCTCCATGCCCATGGCGACGGCGCCGTTGGCCATCATGAAGGCGGCCATCGCCTTGTCGAAGTCGCCGGAGAGCAGGATGATCGATACTTTGTTTTGTGGGACGCGTTCACGAATCTGCGCCAGCTCGTCTTCCAGGGCGCGCAGGCGCGATTCGATATCGGGGGTACGGTGCGGCAGCAATTCGGTGGCGGTGGACATGACGACTCCTTCGATGTGGTGGATTGTCGCTCTCTTATGGGCGGCATGCTGGACGCACGGCCCTCGTATGCGTTATTTAAGTGGCATTGCCGCGCTACGACAAATCGAAAGATTTAGTTAGTTGCGCTAACAAACAGGATCACGACAGGGCCGCGGGATGGAACAGTTGGATGTGGTGGAGTTGATGCGGGCGTTGCAGACGCTGGAGCGCAATGCGTCGGTGGCTTTGATGTATGCGGGGTTGCGTATGCCGCAGTTCCGATTGTTGGTGGCGTTGGCGGAGATGGGGCAGGCAACCGTAACCCAGATGAGCGAACGGTTGCATGTGACTCGCGCCACCGCGAGCGTAACGATCAATGAGCTGATCCGCAGCGGGATCGTGGCTGTATTGGAGAACCCATCCGACCGCCGCTCCTTTCATATCCGGCTGACTGAAAACGGCGCCAACAAGCTGCACGTGGCGCGCAGCGATCTGAGCGTCTTGCAGGAGAAGTTGTCGCGGCGACTGCCGCCGACAACAGTGGCTGTGTTGAACGAATTTTCCGCCACGCTGGCAGTAAAGTGAGAATACCGCGACGAGACGGCCGGCTACCTTGAAAGGAAACCGACCGCCCCGTGGCCGCTGAAACGGCCCGACGCGGGCCTACGCGTGTCCATGCCTATGATGGGTGACGCTCGACGCCATGGCCCATATCGCATCCGCCGCGATTACAACACCCAGAATAACGTGGTCCCATGCGGCGCCACTCTGGCTGCTGTAGCCAAGAAGGAACGGTGCAATGATGAGCCAGGCGCCCAGCACCAAGTTGGTCCACTCCTCCCACATGCGCGGTACCGCCAGCGCAATGACGGCGAACGCAGTTACCGCTACGCCGAGAATGTAGGAGTTCCATGCGGCCATCGCCGTGTACGAGGTGAATTGCAGAATAAAGGGGGAGAAAAACAGCCACACCCCGAGCACCAGCATGACCCAGTCTTGCCATCGCTTCTCGTTCATGATGTACCTCCTGTTGCAAGTTCAGAAGACCTTTCGATAAGAACGAAACCCGGAGACAGAGGATGATGTTTCCAAGCGGACACGATGTCGCATTTCATGCCGTTCGAAACGGATATCGCCGCCCCTGCGGTGCAGTCGGTGCGACGGCAGCCGCTATGGCGGTGTGCAGGTTCGGAAACAGCTCCGGTCTGCAGCGGGGAATGTAATTGTAGCCGACCTGGAGCGGTTCGCCAGCGGGTGCAAAGACATCGGCATACTACTCCGATAGACGCACCGTATATTCATAATGTGACGTCAGCTGCGTGGGTATTGATGACTGGACAACGCTCCGCTACCACGTGGTCGGCGCCCAGTTTTGCTCGCTGCCGTTCTTCAGTTCGCCGACATGCACAACGGTATCGCTGCTGTAGTAGTAGGGTGGAACGGGAATGTTGAGCGGGGCGGGGGAGCCGGCCATGACACGGCCCGAGAGGTCGTAGCGCGAACCGTGGCAGGGGCAGAAGAAGCCACCCTTCCAGTCGGGTCCGAGATCGGCCGGTGCGATCTGCGGCCGGTAAGTGGGAATGCAACCCAGATGGGTGCAGATGCCGATAGCGACGAAATATTCCGGCTTGATGGAGCGGTAGGAGTTCCTGTACTGCGGCAGTTGCTGCGGCTCATCGGAGTCGGGGTCTTTCAGTTCGGGGTTTGGAGCCGACAGCACCTTGAGCTGCGCCTTGGTGCGGCGCAGCACCCAAACCGGGCGTGAGCGCCAGCCTACAGTGAGCAGCTGCCCGTGTTCCAGCTTGCTGATATCGATCTCGACGGGGCCGCCTGCGGCCAACGTCGCCGCGCTCGGTTCCATCGAGAAGATGAACGGCAGCGCGGCGGCCACCATGCCGGCGCCGCCGACCACGCTGGTTGCAGCCACCAGGAAACGGCGGCGGCTCTTGTTGACGGTTGCTCCCTTATCGCCAGTCATCGATTGACCTCCTTCGGATTCGAACGGCGTTGCGCGACAATTCTGCGAATGCCGCCGCGTCGGCGGCAGTAATCCGGCAGAACAAATGAAACCGAACAGCGGCGCGGAGAGCAATGCACGGGGCGCTCAATTCGGCACTATGTAATCCATTGTGACCGTGGGTGAATGGCATGGTTCCGGCGATAGCAGCATCGGTACGGAAACCGGCGGATATCAACGGATAGCACACGGGAAGTTGATGCTTTACTAACGTTGCGCCGCGCGCCGGTCAGAGGAAATGTAGGCTATTGTCGCCATCTTGTCGTTGTCGCGCCGTTGCATGTAGTCAATGGACTGTTGGCCGCGTCAATGCGTCTGTTGACCGGCAACAGGCGCTCATCGATAACATCGGATACGACGAGGGGTCGAAACGGATACCCAAGGAGCGCCGTTCCGGTTAGGGATTTGCGAGGGGCTGCGACATGGAAGGGCCGACAGCGCAGCGCGAGCGCGGCGCAGCGATTCGAGACATAACCAAAGGGAGAATGGAATGGAGTTTATACGTCGTGAGATAGGTCAGGCCATCAGCATTCGACCCGGTACGGAGCTGGACCCGGCGATGCCGATTGGCGAACTGTTTCTCAACGGGCCCGTTAGCGTGGTGCTGGTGGCGCTGGAACCCGGTGCCGGCCGCTTTGCCGTTTACGGCGACAGCCGCTTCGAAGTCGTTCCCGACGAGCTGCTGGCGCGTGAGGGAGACGCGACGAACGCAATCGGCTGACGCAGCCTATTTGCCGCGCGAGCGGTGGACGCGGCGGAGGCGCCCGTACGAAGCCGCCCGGCTACGGTGATCGACGGCGGCAATACGGCCCTCTACATGATCCAGAAAACGTAGACGAGCGAGGCGCAGAACAGCGCCGTTAGCCAGAGTGCCGCGCCGAGCACGCCGTGGCGGCGTGCCAACGCCATGGCATAGCCGGCCTTGAACAGGTTGTTGCTGCCTGAGGCAATGACGATGGCGCCGATGATCAGCGACGGATCGATGGTTATCTTGCCGGCCAGCAGAGACAGGATGAAAGGATCGATGTCGGTGAGGCCGGTGACGAACGACAGCGTGTGCAGGCCAATGCTGCCGAAGTGGCCGACGATGAATTGGGTCAGGGCGGCAAAAATCACGAACAGCATGGCGAAAGTGGCGGCGGTGGAGACCTCCAACGGATGGCCCAGGGGGGCGGTCGTGACGTTGCCGGCCTTTGCCGAGCCGTTGCGGTAGAGCATGAACGCGGCGATACCCGACGCCAGTACGAACAGCAGGAACGGTATCGCGAGATGCTCGGCTGCGTCGCGGTGACCGAGCACGGCGATCAGCAGCAGCAGGCGCAGATACATCATCGCTGTGGCAAGGATGATGGCCGGCGATACGGAACGGGTGTCGCCGGTCTCCGCTGCCTGGCGCGCGATGACCACGGTTGCCGCAGTGCTGGAGTAGAGGCCGCCGAGGAGGCCGGTAATCAGCATGCCGCGCTGCTTGAAGAAATAGGTCTGCGCCAGATAGCTGGCGTACGACAGTCCCGATACCACCACCATGGCGAGCCACGCCTGGTAGTAGGTGACGGTGACGAACGGCGCGATCTGCCGGTCGGGCAGCAGCGGCAGGATCACGCCGGCCATGATCAGGAAGCGGGCGAGGATGACCGTCTCTTCCTCACGCATGGCATCCGACAGGCGGCGGATGCCCGGTTTCTCGCCGAGCATAATCAGCACCGTCACCGCGAACAGCACCAGATACCAGTCGGGTAGGCGCAGCACGACGGGTCCGATCAGATAGGTCAACAACGCCAGCAGCGGGCTCAGCAGCGAAAAGCGCGGCTGGGTCATCCGGCGGGCGTAATAGACCAGCAGAAACGCCGCCAGCAACAGCATGCCGAGCAGGTAGAGCCGGCCGTGCGGATCGAGGAGATAGAGGGTGAAGCCGAACAGGCCGATGAGAGTGAAGGTGCGGGTGGTGCCGAAGCCCAGATCGCGCCCGGCCGCGCGCCGGTAGCTGTGAAACTCCAGCCCGATGACGAAACTGAAGGCGATGGTCAGTGCAAATTGCCACAGCAGCGGCGGGATCAACTCCTGCGCAAGCATGTATTTCTCCGATGGTGCCCCGTCTTATCGTGACAGCTTGCCCGACAGCATACAACGCGCGTCGGCCGCGATCACGCAATGTTCCGATCGGAAACGCTGGGGCCGGTAGCGCTATGCCGCATCGCATGCCGGAATATTTGCCCACGGCGGGAATTTTGGATAGGTTCTAGTCACCTGCCAAACGCATTTCCGGTGCACCGATGGAACCGTTGTCGCTCCACCTGCTTCTGTTGTTGACGTTCATCGGCCTGCTTGCCGGTTTCATCGACGCCATCGCCGGCGGCGGTGGACTGCTCACGCTGCCGGCGCTGCTGGCCGCCGGTTTGCCGCCGGCGCAGGCGTTGGCCACCAACAAACTGCAGGGCAGTTTCGGCAGCCTGTCGGCCTCGATCAATTTCATCCGGCAAGGTTATGTGTCGCCCCGGCGCCTGTGGGCGGCGATCCTGTGCAGCCTCGTCGGCGCCGGGGCCGGAGCCTTTGCCGTACAGCGGATAGCTCCCGGAGCGTTACGGCAGATTGTGCCGGTGCTGCTGGTTATGGCGACACTCTACTTCATCTTCTCGCCGCGGGTGGCCGACGTGCACGGTGAGCGGCGCATGGGCGACGGCGTCTTCGCATTGCTGTTCGGCACCGGCATCGGCTTTTACGACGGTTTCTTTGGTCCGGGCACCGGCTCCTTTTTTGTCATCGCCTGCATCGCCCTGCTCGGCCTGCCGGTGCGCAACGCCACCGCCTACAGCAAGGTGCTGAATTTCACCTCTAACTTCGCGGCGCTGCTGTTGTTCATCGCCGGCGGCAAGGTGGCGTGGACGGTGGGCCTGCCGATGGCCGTTGGCCAGTTCGTCGGAGGCAGACTCGGCGCCGGCGTGGTGATCGGCTGGGGCGTGCGCGTGGTCAAACCGGCGCTGGTGGTGGTGTCGTTGCTGATGAGCGCCAAGGTATTGCTCGATGCCGGCGGTGGCCAGTGGTTGCGCCACCTGTTTGCCGGCTGAGGTCGGGAAAAAGTAAGCCATGGGAACACGGGGAAAGAGGATTGCACGCATTTACTTCGATGCGCGGTTCTCATGGTCATTGTGCATAAGTGCCGGGTACGAAGGCCGAAGGTCCGGCGTCAATCACGTAGTACGCCCAACTTCTAGATTGCCCCGTGGTTAATCGTTTCCTTTAACCCGCTTTCTGTGGTGTGCCGGTGATACCCAGGTGCGCCCGCCCCCGTTTGATCAACAGCAACAGCGGGATGGTGGCGAACAGGGCCATGCCGAACAGTTCGAATACGTGGATGAGCGCCGTCATTTGCGACTGCTGGTCGAGCAGCCGGCCCAGTAGCTGTGCCGCCAGAGGCGATTTGTAGAACAGGTGCAGGTGCGAGAAGTAGTGCAGCAGCGCCGGGTTGAAAGGGTTGATGTAGCCGCCCAGCTGATTCCAGTCCTGTTGCGCGAAGTGCACGGTCAGGCCGGTGCTGGCGGCGGTGCCGGTGGAGGCGGCGATGGTGCGGATCAGCTGGCGCAGGCCGGCGGCCTCGGCGGTCTGGTCGGGACGCAGGGTGGCGAAGGCGAGGGTGGTGAGCGGCACGAACACCAGGCCCATGCCGAAGCCCTGCAGGATGATGGGCCAGATCAGCCACCAGAGCCCCACGCTCAGGTTGTACCTGGCCATCGCGATGGTGCCGACGGCGGCGAGCAAGACGCCGGCCAGCACCAACGGGCGCGGGCCGGTACGGTTGAGAAAGCGGCCGGCGAGCTGCATCGTGATCGCCGCGGCGACGCCGCGCGGTGCCAGGATCAGGCCGGTGGTGAGCACCGGCATGTTGAGCAACGATTCGGTGAACATGGGCTGTAGGGTGAGGACGCCGAACAGATTGAACATGATCGAGGCGAAGATCAGATTCGATACGGAAAAATTCCGATCCTTGAACAGGCGCAGGTCGACGATACCCGCGCCATGCTTGGCGCTGACGTGGTACATGAGCAGCGCATAACCGAGAGCGCTCAACACCGTGGCGGTGACGATATAGGGCGAGGAATACCAGCCGTACTGGGTACCGCGATCGAGCACCAGCTGCATCGCCCCGAGGGCGATGACCAGGTAGGCGAAACCGGTCCAATCCATGCGCCGCGGCCGCAGCGGTGTCTCGGGGATATAGAGCCAGGCGCCGCCGAGGGCGAGCAGGCCGATGGGGATGTTGATGAAAAAGGCCCAGCGCCAGCTCGCCACCTGGGTGAGATAGCCGCCCAGGGTCGGGCCGACGATGGGGCCGACGATGGCGGCGAGGCCGAAGATCGCCATCGCCTTGCCCCGTTCCTCGGGGGGATAGTTCTTGATCAGGATCGCCTGCGCCAGCGGCATCAGCGCGGCCCCGGCGATCCCCTGCAACAGGCGGAACAGCACCACTTGGTCGAGTGTCTGCGCCAGTCCCGTGAGGCCGGAAGTCAGCATGAAAAAGGCGATGCTGATCAGCAGGTAGCGCTTCTGGCCGATGCGATCGGAGAAGTAGCCGGTGAGCGGCATGAACACGCCGGAGGCGACCAGATAGCTGGTCAGGACCCAGGTGATCTCGTCCGGCGTCGCCGACAGTGAGCCTTCCATGTGGGGCAGGGCGACCACCACGATCGTGGTGTCCACGATCTGCATCACGGCCGCGATCATCACGGTCCAGGTAATCAACAGCCGTTTCGAGGCCATGCCGGGCGTACCTCCTTACGCATGCGATGATGAATGATAATGCACAGCCTGTATGAGTATGGCCGCCGCGGGATGTTCCTGCGGGACGATGTACTCAGATGCGCGGCGCTTCGGCGGCGGGGGAAAGCATGACTTCATCGCCGCACATGACGGCGCGGGCGCGGCCTTGGCGTTTTGCCAGGTACATGCGCCGGTCCGCCATTTCCAGCAGCTGCGGCCAGTCGTGGATATCATCGGTGATGCGTTCCGCCAGCCCGATGCTGGCGGTCAGCGGGGTGTGGTCGGGCCGCATGCCCAGCCAGTCCCGCAACAGCCGTTGCAGGATAAGGCGCGCGCCGTCGGCATCGGTACCCGTCAGTACCAGCACGAACTCTTCGCCGCCCCAGCGGACCACCATGTCGCTGCGCCGCAGGTAGCGGTGCAGCGACATGGCGCTGTCGCGCAGGGCCGCATCGCCGGCCTCATGGCCGAAGCCGTCGTTGATCTGCTTGAAGCGATCCAGGTCGCAGAAGGCGACGGCGAACGGCGTGTCGTGCTCCAGGGAGATGTGAAAATAGAGGTCGATCAACTCCTTGCCGCTGTCGCGCGTATAGGCGCCGGTGAGCTGGTCGACGCTGATGCGCTGTACCAGCGACATCATGTAGTTAAGCTGAATCGCCGCCGCCAGCACGCTGACCCAGATGAGCAGGAACAGGGTCCAGCAGGCGGCAAAGTAGGCGTCCAAGTCGACATGGTGCGATAGCGGAGGTCCGACGGCCATCGCCGCCAGGGCGGCGAATCCGACGACCGCGGACTCCAATATCGTGAGGGGAAAGACGCTGAGGCCGGCCACCACGATGAACGGCAGCAGGGCGTAGATGTGGATGAATATCACGCTCAGGCCGCCGGTCTTGATACCGGCAAACAGCGCCTCTGCCACCAAGTAAAAGAGTAAGGGGTTGAGCATCAGCAGCGCCAGCCGGGTGCGCGCGGTGGTGATGTCGCGCGACAGCTCGCGCGGCCAGCCCAGGTAAATGAATACGGCGGTGGAGGTCAGACGCAGCGCTGCGAGGGGAGCGGCGACGGCCTTGGGCAACAGGACGAAATCGATGCCGATCCAGGCGGCGGTCAGGACGGCGAACGCCCAGGAGATGATCTGGATGCGGCTGAGGATGACGCCGGCACGGTGGCGCGTCATGTAGGGCGTATGCAGGGGGAACCAGAGCAGTGCCAGCAGACGCTCACCCGACACGTCGGTATCGGCTACCAGCTTGGTGGCCCGCCGCCACAATTGATTGATGTTATTCATCCGGCGCAGTGGGTTGTCGTTATTGGGATTGCTGCCGCAGCGGACAGCGTAGCAGCGTCGCCCGCCGGGTCATAGTGGTTTCGGTCGTCGAACCCCCGGGATTTTGCCGCAGCGTTCACAAATCCGCGTCCGGCACATGGTAATCTCGCTGTATTAGCATTTTCGCATTTACGAGGATATGACCATGGAACGTGAAGAGCTGGCCACACAGGCCTATCAGCGTGCTTTCGAGCTGGACGCCAAGTACGGCTGCTGTCCGCAGTGCGTATTGACGGCGGTGAAGGAGACCCTGGGCGGGGTGAGCGACGAAACCATCAAGGCCAGCCACGGCCTCTCCGGTGGCGGCAGCCTGATGGGGGGCGGTACCTGCGGCGCCCTGACCGGTGGCTTGGTGGCCCTCGGCACCCGCAAGGGACGCGACGCCGACAAGCTGCACAAGGGACGCGGCATGGCCAACTTCCAGGCGGGCCGGGAGCTGGTGGAGCGGTTCCACCAGGAGTTCGGCGGCACCAGCTGCGAACACCTGCAACAGCAGTTCAGCGGCCGCACCTGGGATTTCTGGAAACCCGAAGAATATAAAGGCTTCTCCGACGCCCGCGGCGACCAGTGCGCCCGCGCCACCGGTCTGGTGACCCGCTGGGTCGTCGAGATGCTGTGACCGGACGGGATTCCGGGCGAGCCGCCGGATACGCCGAGGACACCGAAAAGCATAAATCCCGGTGCCGCTCTCCCAGGCCTTTGACGATCTTCGCGTCTTGGCGAGAGCATCTATGGGGTTCAGAAGAAGTCCATTGACGCCGGCCAGGACGCAAAGATCGCCAGGATAATGATGTTTCCTTCCCGGCCTTTTCGCCGTGTTCGGTGGCTTCCTTCACCCCGCTCGTTGACGCGCCGCGTACTGATCACACCAGGCGGCCGCGGACAGGTAGAGATCCCGCTCCTCGCAGATGCCGTCGTCCTTGCGCACCGAGGCGTAACCTGAGCTGAAGGTCGACAGCCCCTTATAGGTCTGTTCCAGGTATTGCGGCGTGTTGTGAAAGTGCCGACACGAGATGCAGCGTTCGTTGCCATTGTTCATGTTGTCTCCTCCAGGAAAGGGAGGGGCGGCGCAGTTGCGCCGCCCCCAATGGCCGCTCAGTGCGCCAGGTTGGTCCAGTAGTTGCCGAAGACCACGGCGGACAGGACGAAGCCGAGCACCACGTTGACCGCGACCCCGGCGGTAAACGCCCAGAACGGTTTGGCGCCGGCATGGGCCAGTTCACGGAAACGCGTGGTCAGGCCGATGGAGAGGAAGCAGAAAATGAAGGCCCAGGTGCGCAGCGCGGTGATCGGACCCACCAGTTCCGGCTTCACGATGTGGGTATAGTCGGCATAGGTATAGCCGCTGGTCACCACGGTGATGAGAATCGATGCGATGGCAAAGCCGATGACGAACTTCGGGAAACGCCACCAGATCTCGGCCGCCTGCGGCTTGATGCCCGCTTCAACATCCCAGCGGGTGGTGGCGACGATGGCCAGCACAAACGCCCAGATACCGATCCAGATATCGCGTCCCACCACCTTCATCAGGGTAAACGCCCACACCGACTGGTCCGCATTGCCGGCGATGCCCGGCACGTGTCCCGCCAGGTTGCCGTAGGCCTGCGCCGCGGCAAAGCCCGCCGCATCGGCGAACTCGGAAGTCCCCACCCAGGCACCGGCGACGCCGGTGGAGAGGTGCAGCGCCCGCGACACCAGCGGCAGCAGGAAGATCATCACGATCGCCCAGCCGATCACCATGGTGATGGCCACCGGCGGGTGCTCCTTCTTCGCGCCGACCGCACCGGCGATGGCGATGGCGCCCGAAACGCCGCACACCGCGCCGCCGGCGCCGAGCGTGGCGCAGAAGCGGCGATCGAGACCGAAACGGCGACCGACGAAGAAGATCACCAAGAAGGTGGTAATCGAGACGATCGATGCCTGGAAGATGGCCACCGGCCCGGCCCACAACACCAACGTGAACGGCAGCGTCGCCCCCAGCAGTACGATGCCGATCTTGACGTAGTACTCGACGCGGAATCCCGTATCCATCCAACGCGGCAGGCCGACGAAATTGGCGATGAGCATGCCCAGCGCCAGCGCCACCAGCGGCGGTTCGAGGTTGTAGTGATGTGCTTGATCCCAGGCGCCGATCATGAAGATGACGATCGATACCAGGTAGATGAACACGAAGGAGGGAATGAACTCGTTCACCTTGTGTCCCATGATGCGCATGCTGACGCTGAATATGGCGAGCCATAACAGAAACTGTGCGATGTACTGTGGGAGATGTGTAGTGAAGTGGCCAATCAACTGATCGAAGGTCGACCACTTACCGGGTGTGACTGCAATCCATTTTATCGATGCGCCATTGGCGAACATCAGGTAGGCGACCACGGCGATGCCGAGACCGACCCATATCGCCCACCAATCCTCCTTCAGCCACAGCTCCCTCCAGCCCATGCTTTTCAAGGATTGTTCGTCTTCTTCAACCATTACGTTCGTAGACATCCTCGTGACTCCCTTGTGGTTGGTTTTATAGTTACTGCTGCTTTTCCATCGAGCCCCTGACACTCCCGATGGAACAGGCTTGGCAGCATCGCGGTCCCCTTCTTCCGCGCTGCCGTTGGGTGCGGGAGGCGCTGTGCCTCCGCATGATGCCGGCCGTCTGCCGCATGGGTGTCGCCGCACCCCACGCGACGACGGATCAGTGGCGGGTGACTCCGTTTGGTCAAGGTGCGGACTACAACCGGGACGGTTTTTGTAGTCCAAAGAGTCCACGCGCACGTTTGGATAAAGACGCGGCGTCCGGACAATTTATTTCAAAATATGTCGTACTTAAGTAAATCCGAATCTACTGATTTTTCGCCGGCCCGGCGGATGTGGCGAGGATGGATGACGCGGAAAAATTGAGTAATTGCGGGCTACTCGCAGAGTTGGCGGCATAGCTGCGCCTGCTGCGCGCCGCTATGCCGCCGCTCCCCGGCGTCCCGATGGACGGGGCTTTTGGTTTTCCGATTTTGCGTCGACTTGACGTTACATCCTCAGGTGCGGCGCGACCTGCCACACCTCATTGACCAGTTTGTCGCCGCGATAGGTGAGGACATAGCGAACCTTGAGTGCCGTCTTGCCGTGACGGAATTCCACGTTGGCGGTCACCGTCGCGCCCTTGGGATTGGCGCTGCTGTGCAGCCAGCGCACTTCCAGCCGTGCCGGCGTATTGGCCTTGGTGAACTTATCCCATACGCCGCGGATCGCGGCCGGTCCGCCATAGGCGCCATCCAGCGGTCCGCCGACCCATTGCAGTACGGCGTTGTCGCTGTATTGGTTCATAATCATTGCCACATCGCCTTTTGCGATCGCCTTGAAGTGGGCGCGCGCGTCGGCGACGGTAGCCGCCTGGGCGGTACCGATGATCACCAACAGGGCCAAGGCCCATAATATGCGTGAGGACATGGTGTGACTCCTTTCTGGTTGGCTTGTACGGCGGTCGATGAGAACGCCGGGACGCCGCGTTGAGGCGGCAGCAGCAAAAATCTAGTCGGCGCTGCGCCGTTTTGCACGGCGGCTTGAGATACGCTGTAACAGCGTAAAAGTTGGATAAAAAAAGTGGTAATCTGCACTGCGAATGCCGTTAACAGCCGTGGGCGTTTGATCTTGGCGTTGTGCTTCCGTAACAGCGGCTCGGCCGCGATATCCGGGGCTCGGCTGGGTACCACGATAATTACCGCGGCGGAGCCGCTTGTGTCTGAAAAATCCCGTGGGATGAGAGCGGTGAGAGCGGTGTGCGGCGGGCTGGAGCTATGCGGGGGAATGATGATGAATCTACGAGTGTTGCATGAGATCCTTTCGACGGATCCCGCATCCATCGAACGGTTGGCGAACGACTGTGGACTCGATCCGGTGGTGGCGCTGGGGGTCGCAAAGTTGTTGCTGGCGAACGACGGCAATCTCGGCAGCCTGTCACTGCGGCAGCGCCAGCATTTCGATCATACGATTGCGCCGTTGCTGGTGCGCGCATCCGTGCAGCCGGTGCAGGGGGATTGACCATGCTGGTGACCTTTCACACCAAGGCTTATGCCGACATCACCATGTTCGGCGACGTGGCGGTGGCACTGCTCAAGATGATGGGACTGAGCGGGGCGGTGCCGAGCGCCATCCATCCCGAGGACATCCCAGAGGCGCTGCAACGGTTGCAGGCTGCCGTCGCGAAACATGAAACGGAGCGGTCTGCGACGCAGACTTCGGATCAAGATGAAGAAGGGGAAACACCCGTGACGCTGTCCCATCGCGCCATGCCATTGATCGAACTGTTGCAGGCGGCGCTCGCCGACCATCGCGACGTGATGTGGGACAAGGGCTAAATTTAAACGAGCTAACCACGGGGACACGGGGTGCACGGAGAATAATTCGGGGATCGGGCCTATGTTCTCCGCAATGTGGGCGATGACCTAGCCGTGGTCGAACTCCTGTTGGGACAGACCCTACTTGTCGGTAGTGTAGTAGATACCGGGAATGATGGTCTTCTTCAGCACCTTGGTGGCACCCGGTTCGCCGCGCTCTTTGAGGGAAAACTGGAAGAAGGTCTGGCCGATGCGGATCGTGTCGCCGTCGTTGAGCAGCGCTTCCTTGATCTGCTTGTGGTTGACGAAGGTGCCGTTGGTACTGCCGAGGTCGCGGATGATGAAGTGGGCGTTGTCGTCGGCTCCCGCCACCGAAAGACGTTCGACGACCGCGTGTTCGCGGCTGATCAGGTCGTCGTCGATCACCACGTCGTTTTCGTCGCCGCGTCCGAGGCGGCAGGTGGGCGCCAGCAGCAGGACCTTCACCCCGGCGACGTTGTTGTGCATCTGAATCAAAGCAGCCATTACCGCATACCCCTGAGAACAATGGTCCGACCGTCGGCGCGTTGCGCAACGGCGCGTCTTCGGCCTGTAGTGAACGAAACAAATTGCCGGCCGCGACCGGGCTGTTGTTGTGGTGGAGGCCGGCGCGAATCGCGTCATCGGAATATACCTCAACCGGCGGCCCCGCCACCATCGGCGCGCCGCCCATACGCGGATTCCGGGGCACCGGCGCGCAGTGCTATGATCCCATGGCACATCGTCATCCGGAGCATCCCATGTTCACAGGCATCATCCAGGGCACCGCAGAAATCGTCGACATCGCCGAGAAGATCGATTTCCGCACCCATACCGTGCGCCTGCCGCCGGAACTGCTGTCCAGTCTCCAGCCCGGCGCCTCGGTGGCCCACAACGGCTGCTGCCTCACCGTCACCGCCATCGACGGCGACCGCGTCGCCTTCGACCTGATGCGCGAGACCCTGCGCGTCACCAACCTGGGCGCGCTCGCGGTAGGCGATCGGGTCAACGTCGAACGCGCCGCCCGCTTCGGCGACGAGATCGGCGGCCACGCCATGTCGGGCCACATCATGGCCGCCGCCGAGGTGAGTGAAGTGGTGGAGAGCGAGAACAACCGCCAGGTCTGGTTGCGCGTGCCCGCGGCGCTGAAGAAATATATCTTCGTCAAGGGCTACATCGGCATCGACGGCATCAGCCTCACCATCGGCGAAGTGCGCGGCGACGAGTTCAACGTCAACCTGATCCCCGAAACGCTCGCCCGCACCAACATCGGCACGCGCGTCGTGGGCGACCGCATCAACATCGAGATCGACCCCCAGACCCAGGCCATCGTCGACACCGTCGAACGAGTGCTGGCCGAGCGGGGGTGAAAACGGATCTACCACTGAGGAGATTAATACATCGGCTATCCGCAATTCGCGATTGACCTACTAGGCGGGTTTGTTCAGGAATCATAATGCAAAAGCGCATTCGGTGGTTGCCAAGAAATAACCGAGGTTACTTATAGAGTCCAAGTGCGGTCAGAAACGGGCGTGGTTGCGTGAGTGCGGTGACATAACCACGGGCTGGCCGCGACGGGAGTTACCTCGCCCTGGTAAGGTGCCACGCGCTCGCGGAAGTAAGAATATCGCGGGTGTAGATTTCCACTTCGATGCTTATCGAGTCGTCTTGAACGTCGATAGTGCGGACGATCACGCGGCCTGAACCGGGCGGGTAGGCCATCTGCGCGAATGAAACATGGTCGACGGCGATCGACCTCGCCTGCATGTGCGTATTATCCGGCTGCGCTGGCGTGTCGACGTAAAATTGCGAACCTTCCAGGAATAGTGCCAGTTTCTCTGTGTGTGTCCCACCGTCCTGTGCGCCGTGCATTGTCGCGACAAGCTTGAGTTGATTGGCAGTCCCTCCGCCAATGGCAGCGTTAACCGTATAATCGTCGGGCTTTGTCCCCGGCTCTTGCGCTGTTCCTAAACACCAATACCCGTTGACCGTTCCGGTCCATTTTCCACGCATTGCGTCCATGGTGTTCCGGAGCTTGGTCACCTCGTCGCTCGTAAGCGGCGGCAGGGGTGCGGCATCGAACAAGTGCTGTACCGATACGTCAGCCGGCGCATGCTGGAAACACGTTGCTGCATATAGCGGTTCCGGTGCAATGCAAAGCAGAGCGACGCACGCCGTAATGGTCATCGCGAAGCGCCATATCTGTGGCATAAACACACCTCCCAGGCGATGAGGCCAACAGAACGACGCCGCCGGCATATCCATTAGAATAGACCGAGCGTAAAGGCGCCGTAGAGCAAGCCGAACAAAACTGCGGAAATGGGTAGGCAGATTTACTTGCGCGACGTTCTTTGATGGCCTGAAAGGCCGACACCGTGGAAAGGAAGCCAACGATGCCAAGGACCGGGCGCGTGGGTCTACCCGGATTCTCTCGCCGCTACTTTTTTGCGGTATCTGTGTCTGTGTTCCGACCCTGAGCCCGCGCGGCCAGAAGCGGCCATAGGGCTGGAGAAATGGAGCAGGTAGAAATGCGTATACCGTCCCCGGAAATCCAGGCCGCGATGGCGGCGTGACCTAAACCAAACAGCCTCCACAATTCCCGAGGCGGTTCAACAAGACATATCGGGCATCCTACAGCCATCGCTATAAGACCATCCAAGAAGTTATCAACCGCAATCCCTAAACCGACCAAGCGGAAATGACACCGCCGCAGACGTAAGCATCGGCTGGCGTACAGACACT
>OFHG01000144.1_pt1 | contig 30836 bp, 25 predicted proteins | sample 1521931 | NCBI WGS metagenome assembly OFHG01 (sample SAMEA2468438, study PRJEB22500) | soil metagenome | biome: Glassland; feature: Farmland; material: Clay | place: Australia | collected 2013-01-31 | depth 0.55 m
CATGAAGGCGTTCTTGCCCTGCTTCGCCAGGTATTCGATGCGCGCGGCGAAGCGCTGTCGCTGGTGGTGATCGACAAGCTGCCGTTCGCACCGCCCGACGATCCGGTGCTTGCCGCGCGCATCGAATACCTGGCGAAGCAGGGCAAGAACGCCTTCATGGAGTACCAGCTGCCGCATGCGGCGATCAGTCTGAAGCAGGGCGCGGGCCGCCTGATCCGCGACGAGACCGACCGCGGCGTGCTCATGATCTGCGACCCGCGCCTGATCAGCAAACCCTACGGGCGGCGCATCTGGCAAAGCCTGCCGGCGATGCGGCGCACGCGCCTGCTCGAAGACGTAAGCGATTTTTTCGCCGCCGCTCCGGTAGAATGATGACCGTGGTTCGTGGCTCGTGGGTCGTGGTTCGTTAATAGCCTCAATGCCAATTATGTCATTCCGAGCGCAGCGAGGAATCTGCTGTTCGGGTTCGCTTAATTAAAAGAAGCAGATTCCTCGCTGCGCTCGGAATGACGGCGAGAGAGGCTCGGGGTGACGGTTCGAAAACCCCTGCACCCTAGACCCAAACCCCGAACCCCGAATCCCATTATCCCTTCGCCGCTGCTTTCTTCAAGCTCATCGCTTGCAGCGCGGTGATGGCTGCGACGTTGACGATATCTTCCGCTTTGCAGCCGCGCGAAAGATCATTCGCCGGTTTGGCGAGGCCTTGCAGGACGGGCCCGATGGCCTCGCAGCCGCCGAAACGCTCCGCCAATTTGTAGGCGATATTTCCGGCGTTCAAATCGGGGAAGATGAAGACGTTGGCGCGGCCGCCGACGGCGGAGCCCTTGGCCTTGCGCTCGGCGATTCGGGGAATCACTGCGGCGTCGAGTTGCAGTTCGCCATCCACGATCAGTTGCGGCGCGCGCGCCTTGACGGTGCGCGTGGCTTCCTGCACGGCCGCAATCATTGGGTGGTCGGCGCTGCCCTTGGTTGAAAACGAAAGCATGGCCACGCGCGGCTCAACGTTCAAGAGCGCCTGCGCGTTCTGCGCGGTCGAGAGAGCGATTTCCGCCAACTGCGCGGGATTGGGTTGAGGCACGACGGCGCAATCGGCGAACAGGCACGCGCCTTCAGCGCCCAGATTCGTGTTGGGTGAAACCATCAGGAAGAAGCTGGAGACTAGCGACAGTCCCGGCGCGGTGCCAATCGTCCACAGCGCGGCGCGGACGGTGTCGGCAGTGGTGTTGAGCGCGCCGCCGACCGAGCCTTCCGCGTCGCCCGCCGCCACCATCAGCCCGGCAAAGACGCGGGGCATCTTGGCGTTCTCGAGCGCTTCCGACTCCGTCATGCCCTTGGCGCGGCGCCGCTCATAAAGGGCGCGCGCGTAGGCTTTCAGCTTGTCGCTCGCGGCCGGATCGAGGATCGCGGCGCGCGCGGGCACCATGCCCAGCGTCTTTAGGCGCGTCTGAATCTTGTCAACATTTCCCAGCAGCGTGACGCGCGCCAGATTTTCTTGCTCGATGATTTCGGCGGCGGCCAGCGTGCGGTCCTCTTCGCCTTCGAAGAGAACGATGCGTTGCGGATTTTCTTTGGCTCTTGCGCGAATCTTCTCAATGATGTCCATATTACGTTTCCTCATCTGTCATCCTGAGCCCTTCGCTTGTCATCCTGAGCGAAGGGAAGGATCTTTTTCATATCGCTCAGGGTAAACTTCGCGAAGGATCTCCGCATTTCCCGGAGAAAAAATGAAAGAGATCCTTCGTCCGTCCCGGAGATCGGGACGGACTCAGGATGACAAAGAGGTTCTTTGTCAGTTTACTCTGCGGCGCCGCAGTGAGCAAGCAAGCTGATATAATGCCTGACTTGTTGTCCTACGGACATTTCGGCAAGCTGTAGCGCCGCTCTATGAGCGGCGAGGTCGCGGGTCATAGACCCGCGCTACAATCCCATGTTCAAAACCATCGAGTGGACCGAAGACGGCGTGCGGATGATTGATCAGACCAAGCTCCCGGCGAGCGAGGTCTACGTGACGTGCCGCACCTATCAGGAAGTGGCGGAGGCGATTCGCTCCATGGTGATTCGCGGCGCGCCGGCCATTGGCGTGGCGGCGGCGATGGGCGTCGCTCTGGGCATCAAGGAATCGCGCGCCACCAGCGTCGCGGAATTGCGCGCGGATTTCGAAAAGATTGCCGAGACGATTTCCAAGACCCGTCCCACAGCGGTGAATCTGTTCTGGGCGGTCAAGCGCATGCGGGATCTGTTTGAAAAATCCGTAGGGGCGATTCATGAATCGCCCCTATATTCGAATGAAATAATCGCTGACGCCAAATCGCGCCTTATCGAAGAAGCCCAGCGCGTGCTGGCGGAAGACATCGCCATCAATGAGGCGATGGGCCGGCACGGCGCGGCGCTGATTCCCGAATCGGCGACCGTGCTGACGCACTGCAACGCGGGCGCGCTGGCGACGGGCGGCTACGGCACGGCGCTGGGAGTGATTCGCGCCGCCATCGCGGCCGGGAAGAAGATTGACGTGCTCGCCGACGAAACCCGGCCGTTCCTTCAGGGGGCGCGATTGACGGCGTGGGAACTTGCCAAAGACCAGATTCCCGTCACGCTGATCACCGACAACATGGCCGGGCATTTTATGAAGCTGGGGAAAATTCAGGCGGTGATTGTGGGCGCCGACCGCATCGCCGCCAACGGCGACGTGGCCAACAAGATCGGAACCTACACGGTGGCGGTTCTGGCGCGCGAAAACGGCATCCCGTTTTATGTGGCCGCGCCGCTTTCGACCATTGACCTGAGTCTGATTTCCGGCGAGCAGATTCCCATTGAAGAGCGCTCGGCCGAAGAAGTCACGCACTGGCGAGGCGTGCAGACCGCGCCCGCCGACGTTCCGGCGCGGCATCCGGCGTTCGATGTGACGCCGCACCGCTACGTGACCGCTATCATCACAGAACGCGGCGTGGCACGCGATCCGTACACGGAGAGTTTGAAAGCAATGTTCGCGTCGTAAGGGAAAAGGAGTCGCAGCATGTGGGAAGGGAAACTGGTTGCGATTCACGTGGGGCGGGCGGCTAAAGACCTTCAGTCGGTCGCTGAGGCGCGCGTGGTGCCGGGGAAGGGGATCGAAGGCGACCGCTATTTCGATGGCAGCGGCACGTGGTCGAATCATCCGGGAAATGGGCGCGAGGTAACGCTGATTGAAATCGAGGCGCTTGAAGCGCTGGCTCAAGAAAGCGGGATTCAGCTTGGCGCAGGCGACTCGCGCCGCAACCTGGTGACGCGCGGCGTGCCGCTGAATCACCTGGTGGGCAGGGAATTTCGCGTCGGCGAAGTCCGCCTGAAGGGCATGCGCCTTTGCGAACCGTGCGAGCACCTGGAAGGCCTGACGCGGAAGGGCGTCAAGGGCGCGCTCACGCATCGCGGCGGATTGCGCGCCGAAGCGATTTCCGCCGGGACCATCCGCGCCGGTGATACAATCGCCCCCGTCGAAAACGCGCAAATCTGACCAGCGGGGAGGATCTTATGAGCTCACCCGTCAAAATTGGGGTCATCGGGGACTTCACACCGGAATACCAGTCGCACCAGGCCATCAACGCCTCGATCGAGCACGCGGCCAAACGGTCGGAGCTCGAAATCGAGTATCGCTGGGTGCCGACGCCCGGGCTGCTCGACGAGTACAACGTCGAGCGCCTCGAAGAATTCGACGGTCTGTGGGCGTCTTCCGGCAGCCCGTACAAGAGCATGCAGGGCATGCTGAACGGCATCGAGTTCGCGCGCTCGCGCGATTGGCCGTTCGTGGGGACTTGAGGGGGATTCCAACATACTCTGTTAGAGTATGCTCGCAACGTCATGGGAATCGCCGATGCCGACTCGGCGGAACACGACTCCGGCTCCAAGAACATCGTCATCACGCCCGTCAGTTGCGAAATTCCCAACCCCGGCCCGGATACGCCCAGGCTTTCGGGCGGCGGCACGATTCATATTGAGCCCGGAACGCAGCTTTACGCGATATACGGCCGGCAGGAAATCCGCGAGGAGTTCTTCTGTAACTACGAAGTTAATGCTTCCTTTGAGACAGGCTTTATTGCCGCGGGCTTGCGCGTGAGCGGGCGCGGCGAGCAGTCCGAGGCGCGGGCAGTGGAGCTGCCCGGCAACCGCTTCTTCCTGGCCATGCTTTACCAGCCGCAGCTTTCTTCCACGCCCGAGCGGCCGCATCCCGTCATCACTGCGTTTTTGGAAGCCGCGGCGGGATTCAGCGAAGTCCGGCCGGCGGGGCGGAGCACAACCGCGCCCTGATGCAGGCTGGCCTCGAAGAGCCTGCCCGGCGAAACGGTCACTTCTTTTCTGACTTCTTGAAATCGAGCGCGGTGGAATTGATGCAGTAGCGCAAGCCGGTGGGGCGCGGTCCGTCGGGGAACACATGTCCGAGGTGGGCGCCGCATTTCGCGCAGGTGACTTCCGTGCGCTCCGTGCCGAAGCTGAAATCGTCTTCAGTTTCGACGCCGCCTTCGCGAGCCGGCGAAGTGAAGCTTGGCCAGCCGCAGCCGGATTCAAACTTGGTGTCGGAGCCGAAAAGTTCCTCGCCGCAGCAGGCGCAGCGATAGACGCCGTCCTCGTGGTGATCCCAGTAGCGGCCGGTGAACGGCGGCTCGGTTGCCTTGCGGCGTGTGACCGCGAACTGTTCCGGCGTCAACTGCTTTTCCCATTCCGCGTCCGTCTTCTTCAGTTTTTCGCTCATCGCTTCCTGCCTTTCTCAGATGCTTGGATGTGTTTAACCACCTTGCGGTTCCAGCGCGCGGCCGGATCGTCAGGCGGCGGATTCCGAAGGGCGGACCGTCCGCGCGCGAATCAGCCACGCGACCAGGAAGAAACAAGCCGCGGCGAGGAAATTCGCGGCCACGGCGATCATCAGGCCGCGGCGGAGATCGGAGAGGTCGGAGACAAGGCCAACCAAGATGGGGGCGACGGAGTCACCAAAAAAGTGGATGAAGAACATGTAGAGCGCGAAAGAGAAAGCGTAGGCGCGAGGCTTGACCAGGTCGTGAATCACCGCCGTGGCCGGCCCGTGGTAGCAGGTGAGCATAAAGGTGGCCATGAAGAGGCAAGAAAGAAACAGGAAACGTGAACCTGTGTGGGTGGCCGTGTAAAGAAACGGAGTGCCCACGAGCAGCGTGACGGCGATGGTGATGGCCCGGCCCCACGGCCAGAGGTCCTGCAGGCGGTCGGCGACGTAGCCGCCGACGAAAACGCCGCCCATGGAGGCGACCAGCACCACCGTGGCCAGCCAGAGCGATGCCTGCACTACGCCCATATCGTGATAGCGCCCGGAAAATTCCACGCCCCAGGTGGCGAACGCCGAGCTGGAGAAGACTACGAACATTCCACCCACCAGCACCGCCAGATAAGCGGGGATTTTGAGCAGGCTGCGAACCGGCGGAATGGGCTCCGGCGAGACACTGACGGGAACGCGCAGCCGGTCAATGGACAAGGCCATCAAAAATCCCGGCAGGCCGACCAGGAAAAATGCGCTGCGCCAGCCGACCCACTGCGACAACATGCCGCCTGCGGCGAGGCCCAGCACGCCGCCCACCAGCATGCCGAAGTTGAAAACGCTTTGCACCCGCGCGCGGAAGCGTTGCGGAAAGCAAGTGGTGATCATGGCTGTTACGCCGGCTGCGTAGGCGGCTTCGCCCACGCCGACCAGGGCGCGCGCGGTCAGCAGCGTTTTGAACGTGGCTGCGAATCCCGAAAGCGTAGTGGCCAGACTCCAGAAGAGCACGCCGCCGGCCATGATCTTCTGCCGGTTGCCGCGTTCGGACCAGTAGCCGAGCGGCAACACGGCAAGGGAATTGACCAGGATCAGGATCGACCCGAGCGCGCCGAGCTTGAGATCGCTGACGCTGAATTCGTCCTTCAAGTAGGCGAACATGGGAAAGACGATCATGCGGTCGAAATAGTTGAGCAGGTTGACCGCGGTGAGGAGGACCAGCACCTTCCACTGCCAACCGGCAAAGTGCGGCCGCTCGAGCCCCAACCAGCGGCGCTCCTGCCGATCTTCGGTTTTGATCTCCGGGCTCGGGTTCATACTTGATGGATTGCGATTACGGAAGGCGACTCCTTGCTTTGAGGCGACCCCTACCATTTTAGGCGGCATCGCTCGGAACGTCGAGGATTTTCGGCGAGACGCGAATTCGCGCCTTGCTTGCCCCCGGATTGTTAACGGGAATGGCGATGGGAAAATGGGGAGAAGAATGCTTCGCTTGGGTTCGTCCAGGCTTGTTTGCCCCGGCCGTCCGCTACTCGTAGCGCAGCGCGACGATAGGGTCGAGCCGGGCGGCCTTCAGGGCGGGCCACATGCCGAAGAAGAGTCCGATGCTGACGGAAACCACGAAACCCACCACCACCGACCAGGCGGGAACGGTCGAAGGCAGCCCGGGAACAAAGGTCCGGATCAGGAAGCTGAAAAACCAGCCCAGGACGATGCCCATCAGGCCTCCGCTGGCGGTCAGGGTCATGGCTTCGAGAAGGAACTGCCAGGTAATGTCGCGCCGGCGAGCGCCGATGGCCTTACGCACGCCGATTTCGCGAGTGCGCTCCGTGACCGAAACCAGCATGATGTTCATCACGCCGATACCGCCCACCAGCAGGCCGATGGAGGAAATGACCACCATCACCAGCGCGACGGTCCCGATAATCTGATGGAACTGGGAGATCACCGATTCGGCGGTGGCGACGCCGAAGTTATCGGGGTCGGAGGGTTTCACGTGGCGGCGCCGGCGCAGCACGCCCGTCAACTCATCAATCGCCTGATCCAGCATGCCCGGCCGGGCCAGCACGCTGAGGAAGTTGTCGTCCGCTTGCGGGTAGAGCTTCCGGTAGGTGGAATATGGGACGAAGATATCGCGGTCGTCGGGATTGTCGCCGATGAATCCCTTGAACTTGGCGGTGGTTCCGATCACTTCGAACGATTGCCCGTCAATGACGATGGACTTTCCCACGGGGTCCTCGTTGGGGAAGAGCCTGTCCACCACGTTCGCGGCGATGACCGCCACGTCGCGGCGGTGCCGGTCGTCGGTCTCGGTAAAGAACCGCCCGTCGGCGAGCGGCACGTTGGCGGTGGAAAGATAATTCGCCGTCACCCCCATAAACTGCGCGTCCAGCATATCCCGCGACTTGTAACGGACCACGGTGGGCGGCAATCCGAATTCGCTCACCTCTTTGAAGATGGCGGTGGAAACCGTTTCGACCGCGGGGCACTGCTCCTCGATTGCCACGGCGTCCTCAAACGTGAGCGGCTTGCGCAGGCGCTCTTCGCGCGTCAGGCGGTGCGGCGCGCCCAGTTGCAGCTTATAAACCCAGACGGTCCGCGTGCCGAACTGCTGCGCCGTGTCCACCAGCCGCTGATCCAGGCCGGCGATGATGGAGGCGACCATAATCACCGTAAGAGTTCCGATCAGCACGCCCAGCACGGTGAGCAGGGAGCGAAACTTGTGCGTGCGCAGGGTGTCGAGCGCCAGCGCCAGGTTCTCGCGCAGGTTTTGCCGGTCGCCGACCATTTCAATTCTCCGTGCGCAGGGCTTCGATGGGATCGAGCCGTGCGGCCTTGCTCGCCGGGTAGATGCCGAAGAACAGTCCCACCGCCGTGGACAGGAAAAGCCCGATGAAGACGGCGCTCAGCGGCACTTTGGCGGTGAAAACCGCCGCCACCAGCCAGGTGACGGCGTAGGCCAGGAACACGCCCACCAGACCGCCCGCCGCCGCCATCACCGCGGACTCAATGACGAACTGCCACAGGATGTCGCGCCGCCGGGCGCCCAGGGATTTGCGGATGCCGATCTCATGCGTGCGCTCGGTGACGCTGGCGAGCATGATGTTCATAATCACGATGCCGCCGACGACCATGAAGACGGCCACCACCCCGATGGTGACGGCGAAGATGGGCCCGGTCAGCTCCTTCCAGACGCTCATCAAGGTATCCGAGGCGTTGATGCCGAAGGTGTCGGCTTCGTGATAGGGGACGTGGCGCCGCGCGCGCATGAGGGCGCGGACTTCGTCCTCCAGTTCCGCCGTGTGCTTGGAATCCGGCGCCTTGATGAAGACCAAAAGCTCCGGGCGCGGCATGAAGTAGGCGCGGTAAGTGCCCATGGGGATGAACACGAAGTTGTCCTGGCTGATTCCGAAGGTGGTGCCCACGCGTTCCGCGACGCCGATGACGCGGAAGCCGTGGCCTCCCACGATGATCTCCTTCCCCAGCGGGTCGGTGCCGGGAAAGAATTTTTCCACCAGATCCTGTCCGATGAAGCAGACCGGGGCGTTGTGGTTGTTGTCCTGTTCGCTCAGGTAGCGGCCCTCCGCCACTTTTTCCCGGCCGATGTCCACGTGGCTGGGCGTCAATCCCATCAGGTTCACTTCGTCAATGGTCGTCCCTTTGTATCGAGCCTCGGGGGTGGGCTGGAGTTGCGCCAAGGCGCTGATGGCCTGGTAACCGCGGAGGTAATCGCGCAGAAAATCGTAATCCTCCAGGCGAATGGGCTTGTTGCGGCGCTGGGCCTTGATGAATTCGTCGAAACTTTGCGCCCATTGGAACTGATGCAGGACGAACGTATTGGCGCCCAGGTTGGCGATGTGCTCGGCAATGTAGGTATTCATGCCGTTCACGACCGCCATCACCACGATGAGGGTGGTGGTGGCGATCACCACGCCCAGGAGCGTCAAAAAGGAGCGCAGCTTGTGCGTGCGGAGCGTTTCCACAGCAATCCAAAAGGCTTCGCGGGCGGTGACCCACGGGCCCGACATCTGGATGTGCCGGCCGCGTGTTCTGGATGTGATGACCCCGGCGGGGCTGTAAACGGCCACGCGCTGGCTCCTTGGCTTCAGGAATATCCGCCGTCTCGCGGGTCGGGAACGCAGGACGTTACAAATCCGTTTTTGTTTCGGCGGCGGAAGCGGAACTCCGGCGGCTGGAATTCCTCATTTAGCTCTCCCGTTCGTAGCGGCGGTCTTCGGGCCGCTACATTCCGTGCCGCCCCTTCGCTCCGCTCAGGGCGGGCTCCGAAGGGCGACGTTGCTCACTCATAGCGCAGCGCCACAATCGGGTCCAGGCGCGAGGCCTTCAGGGCGGGCCACATGCCGAAGAAAAGGCCGATGCCCACAGATACTGTGAAGCCCAAGACCACCGACCAAAGCGGGACGGTCGAGGGCAGGTTGGAAACAAAGGCCCGGATGAGCAAGCTCCCCGCCCCGCCCAGCATCATGCCGATGACGCCTCCCAGCACGGTGAGCGTGGTCGCCTCGAGGAGAAATTGCCATGTAATGTCGCTGCGGCGCGCGCCGATGGCCTTGCGCACGCCAATTTCGCGCGTGCGCTCGGTCACTGAAACCAGCATGATGTTCATCACCCCGATGCCCCCCACCAGCAGCCCGATGGAGGAGAGAACCACCATGACCAGGGCGATGGTGCCGGTAATCTGGTGAAACTGGGTGATGATGGAATCCGCCGTGGCGATGCCGAAATTGTCAGGGTCGCTCGGCTTGACGTGCCGGCGGCGGCGCAGCACGCCCTTCACCTCATCCAGCGCCTGGTCCATTTTTCCCGGCAGGGCTTCCGCGATGATGAAATTCTCCTTGGCCGCCGGGTAGATCTTCTTGTAGGTGTTGTAAGGGATGTACGCGATGCGGTCGTTGCCGCTGTCGCCCAGGAACTCTTTGCGCTTGCCCAGCGTGCCGATCACTTCGAACGGGTTCCCGTCAATGAGGATCGTCTTTCCGATCGGGTCCTCGTTGTCAAAGAATCGCGTCACCACATCGGCCCCGATGACGGTGACGTTGCGGCGGTGCAGGTCGTCAATTTCATTGAAAAACCGGCCGTCGGCGAGCGGGGCATTGATGATGCGAAAGTCCTCCGGCGTGGCCCCGCCGAAATTGCCGTTGAGCATCTCCTTGTCTTTGTACTTCATCGGCGGACTGGGGCCCCATTGCCAGATTTCCACCGCCACGGCTTCGACAGCCGGGCACTGCTCCCGGATAGCGGCGGCGTCGTCATAACTGAGCGGCTTGCGCATGCGCTCTTCGCGCGTCAGGCGGAAGTGAATGCCGGGCTCGAACTTGTAGACGTACATGTTCCGCGCGCCGAACTGGTTGATGGCGTCCATCATCTGGGCGTTCAGGCCGGCGATGACGGAGGCGACGATGATCACGATGAAAGTCCCAATCAGGACGCCCAGGATGGTGAGCAGGGAGCGGAACTTGTGCGTGCGCAGGGTGTCCAGCGCTAGCAGCAGGTTTTCGCGCAAGTCGCTTCGGGAGGCGCGCATGTCAATTCTCCGTCCGCAAGGCTTCGATGGGATCGAGCTTGGCGGCCTGGCTGGCGGGGTAGATTCCGAAGAAAAGCCCCACCCCCGTGGAAAGGGTCAGCCCCACCAGGATGGCGCTGAGCGGCATCGAGGAAGCAAAAAAGTGGTTGATCACCATGCTGACCAACTCGGCCAGCAAGACGCCCAGGGCGCCTCCCAGCGCCGCCATCACGGAGGCCTCCATCACAAACTGGGTCAGGATATCGCGACGGCGCGCCCCCAGGGACTTTCGGATACCTATCTCGTGCGTGCGCTCGGTGACGCTCGCCAGCATGATGTTCATGATGACGATGCCGCCCACCACCATGAAGACCGCCACCACCGCGATGGTAATGGCGAAAATGGAGCCGGTCAGCCTCTGCCACAAACCCATAATCGTGTCGGAAGCATTAATACCGAAGTCATCGTCCTCCTTGTAGGGAAGATGGTGGCGCACGCGCATCAGCACGCGCACCTCGTCTTCCAGAAGCGACATCTGCTGGGCGTTCCAGGCCTGCACGCTCACGTTGATGCCGGGGCGGCCGAGGAAATCCTTCTTGAAAGTCGTCAGCGGCAGGAACACGAAGTTGTCCTGGCTTTGCCCAAACGTGGTGCCGATCTTCTTGGCCACGCCGATCACCTCGAAAGGCATGCCGGAAACGTAGATTTCCTTGCCCAACGGATCCACGTTGGAAAAGAACTGCGTGACCAGGTCCTGCCCGATAAAGCAGACCGGGGCACTGTGCCGCTCGTCGGCCTCGGAAATGAACCGGCCGTACTCGACCTGCTCCCCGCCGATATCCACCATGCTGGCGGTCGCGCCCAACAGGCTCACTTCGTCAATGGTCTTGCCCTGGTAACGGGCGCCGGGTCGCGGCCAAATGCTCCCGGTGGCGCCCATGGCCTTGTATCCCTTCAAATTGGCTTTGAGGAATTCATAGTCCGCCATGCGGATGGGCTTGTTGCGGCGGCGCGCCTTCAGCCACGCCTCTTCCCCCTGCGCCCACTGGAATTGCGAAAGGATAAACGTGTTGGCGCCCAGGTTGGCGATGTGATCGGCGATGTAGAGGTTCATGCCGTTGATGACGGACATGACGACGATCAGGGTGGTGGTGGCAATCACCACGCCCAGCAGGGTGAGGGTGGTGCGCAGCTTGTGGGTGCGCAGCGTCTCCAGGGCGATGAAGAACGCTTCGCGCGACGTGACCCAGACGCTGGAATGAGCGTGCGCCCGTCGGCTGACGGGCTTGTGCAGCGTAGCTTCGGCCTGGCTGAAGACTGCCACTGAATTCCTGCTCCGTCGGCTGACGGATCATTTCATCCGTTCGTCCCGATCCACTTTGCCGTCGCGGATTCCGATGACGCGATAGGCGCGGGCGGCAATGTCGAACTCGTGCGTCACGAGGACGATCGTGTTGCCGGCCTGGTGCAGCCGGTCGAGCAGGTTCATGATCTCCGCGCCGGTGGCCGAATCGAGGTTGCCGGTGGGTTCGTCAGCCAAAAGAATGGAGGGGTTGTTGACCAGGGCGCGCGCAATGGCCACGCGCTGGCGCTGGCCGCCGGAAAGCTCGTTGGGCTTGTGGTACATCCGCTCGCCCAGCTCCACCACCCGAAGCGCCTCTTTGGCCCTTTCCAGGCGCTCTTCCGCCGGCGTGCCGTTGTAAATCAAGGGCAGCTCCACGTTGTGCAACGCGGTGGCGCGGGCCAGCAGGTTGAAGGTCTGGAAAACGAAACCGATTTCCTTGTTGCGAATGTGCGCCAGCTCGTCGTCGGTCAGCTCGCTGACCAGCCGGCCGTTCAACCAGTAGCGCCCGCTGGTGGGCGTGTCCAGGCAGCCGATCAGGTTCATCAGCGTGGATTTGCCGGACCCGGACGGTCCCATGATCGCCACGTACTCGCCGCGCGCGATTTCAAATGAGACTCCGCACAGCGCGTGAACGGCCACCTCGCCCATGTCGTACGTCTTCCAAAGATCCTCCGTCCGGATCATCACTCCGTCGGCTGGGCGGTAACTTTCCTGGACCGGCGATGATGCAACTTGTGATCCCATGCGAGTTCCTTTCCCGAACGCTTGTCCCCCGTCGCCTGACGGGTTCGACGTTCACGAGCCGGACTGGTTAGTCGGCCCGCTGGGCGTGTTGTCCACCTTGATCTTGGTGTCGGACTTAAGCGTTCGGAGAACTTGATAGCTTCCCGTAACGATCTCCTCCCCGGGCTTAAGACCTTTCAAAACCTCGATGTCCGTCGTCCCCATGATGCCGGTGTCAACTGGCTGGAACACCGCCCGGCGGTTCTTGATGATGAATACGCCCTGTATTTCCTCTTTGGCCTTTTCTTTTTGCTTTTCAGTCATGGCTGATTCCGCGGCCATGGCGGCGCCCTTAGTGTCCTTTTTCTTCTTCTCGGCTTCCAGTTCGCCGCGAGTGCGGATGGTCAGCGCCTGGATGGGGACCGTGACGGCGTCCTTGCGCGTGGCCGAGGTGATCTTGGCCGTCGCCGACAGACCCGGACGCATGCCGGGCGGGGGATTGTCGAGGGTCACCACCACCAGGAAATCTTTGGCCTCTTCCGTCGGCGTGCTGCTTGAAGAAGTGGTCTGCCCGGAGGTGCGGCCGATGGCGCTCTGGCCCAGTTCCGTGACGTGCGCCGTGAAGGTCTTGTTGGGGATCGCGTCAATCAGCACTTCCGCTGGCTGGCCCAGTTTCACGTTGATGATGTCGGTCTCATCCACTTTGACTTCCGCGGTGATGGTGGAAAGGTCAGACACCTGAAAGAGTTGGCTGCCAATTTGGTTCTGAATGCCTGGGACGACGTTTTCCCCGACGTGCACGGGAAGCGAGGTGACAATGCCGTCGAGCGGAGAAGTGTAAATAGTCTTGTCGAGGGCATCTTTTTGGCCCAATAACTGGGCCCTGTTCTGGGCGATGCGGGCCTTGGCCATATCACGGTTGTAAACCGCCTGCTGGTATTGCGCCTTGGCCTGCGACACTCGCGCCTGGGCGGACTGCAGGCTCGCCTGCGCCACCTGGTAGTCACTCAGGCGCTGATCGAAGGTCTGCTTGGCGATCAGCTCGTCCTTGAACAATTGCTCGCCGCGCGCGTAATCATCTCTGGTCTGGTTGAACCGGGCCTGCGCCTGCGCCAGGTCGGCCTCCGCGGTTCTCAGGGCCGCGGCTGCGGATTGCACCGCCGCCTGACTGGCGGCGCTGTCGGCCTGGGCGGTAATCAATGCCGCCTGCTGGGCTTCCACACCGGCCGTCTGCTGAACGTCTTCGGTGCGCATCAGCAATTGGCCCTTCTTGACATGGTCACCTTCCTTGACCAGGATCTCCGTGATCTTGCCAAAAGAGTTGGCGTTGACGCTGGCGAAATCCTGATCGGGAGGCTTAATTTCTCCCGAGGCGGTGACAATGGAGGAAAGATCCTGCTTTTGCACCTTGCCCGTTTGGACCGCTACCACGCCGCGCTTGCTCCAAATGATCCCGCCGACTACCAGACCAATAAAGACAACGATTCCGAGAGTGATGAGCAGGGGCTTTTTCCACCGCTTGGGGGCGGCATTCTTCGCAATCGGGGGCATCGGGCGGGGGGATGCATTCTCCGGCTCCGAGTTCTCAATCTTGCCAAGGTTCAATTCAGTGGTCTGACCCATCTCCGTTTGCTCCTGTTCGACCTTCCGCCGCAGCTTCACGCGCTCTCTTTCCAAGTCTAGCGCGCCGGCGCCTCTTAGCCAAGCCGCAACAGCCGCGGACCCCCCCCACGCTGGTCCCCCGCCGCCCCGCTCGCGAACAAAAGGCCTCCACGAGAAATTACGCGTACCCGGCACAAAAAGTTTCCTTGAATGGAGGAATTTTTGTGTGAAAACGCGACGACAGGCGGCATCGTTCCCGGACGAAATAGGGTTTTCTCGGAGGCCTCCACCTTGAAGAGAGGACTCGCCGCTGCCTCTAGCCATAGGGAACCTTCTGCACCGAGCAGCTTCTCTCTTCAGCCGAGGATTATACGGGTTTTCCTCGTGACTTTAAAGGCATTTTGGCCTGCGGCCAACGGTCCCTGGCCAAGGCCACCTTTCGGGATAGAGGCGCATCCGAGGCAGTGTCGGGTTGCGGGTCCTTCATGTCGGACGGGGTGGTGGTTCGCCTTGACTTTCCACAGACCGAAGCCTAGAATTTTAGGTGGTTTTCGCGAGGTGTTTCGGATCATAGCGTAGGGGTGTACTTGGCCATGTCTTCTCGGGGGTCCCGTCATAAGTGGCTGGTAGCTCTGGCTGCCGCCGTCGCAATCATTTTCCCTCTCAGTTCCTACCTGCAAGCTTCGCCGAAGAGACAGAAAGAAGAAAAGCTCACCAAGCAAGAGAAACGCCGGCGCAAGGCCGCCCAGCGGGAAATGGAGAGCGCTTACAAGCATTGGGTGGACGAAGAAGTGCCCTACATCATCACGCCGGAGGAAAGGGCGGCCTGGAAGAAGCTGGCGACCGACGACGAGCGCGAGCAGTTTATCGAAGCCTTTTGGGAGCGTCGCAATCCCAATCCCGGAACCGGTGAAAACGAGTTCAAAGAGGAATACTATCGCCGCATCGCTTACGCCAATGAGCATTTCACCTCGGGGATTCCCGGCTGGCGGACCGACCGCGGGCGGATCTACATCATGTACGGGCCGCCCGATGAAATTGATTCGCATCCCTCCGGCGGGTCGTACGTGCGCCCGATCTCGGAAGGAGGCGGCGAGACTTCCACGTATCCTTTCGAGGATTGGCGCTATCGCTACATTGACGGGATCGGAAACAACGTGGTGCTGGAGTTCGTGGATCCCAGCATGACGGGCGAATACCACTTGACGATCGACCCGGGAGAAAAAGACGCGCTCCTGCACGTGCCCGGAGCAGGCCTGACCCAGATGGAAGCGATGGGCTTGGCTTCCAAGACGGACCGCTTCACCCGCACCGACGGCATGACGATCGGCAAGACAATGGGCGGAATGTCCGAGAGCATGAATGAGTTCACGCGGCTGGATCTTTACGCCAAGATCTTCAAACCGCCGGCGGTCAAGTTCAAGGATCTGCAAGCGGTCGTCACCTCCAAACTCTCCGCGAATCTGCTGCCCTTTGACGTGCACACCGATTTCGTGCGCATTACCGATGAAACCGTTCTGACGCCGATCACCGTCCAGGTGATGAATCGCGACTTGCAGTTTCAGAACAAGGACGGAGTGATGCACGCGGTCCTGGATATCTACGGCGAGCTTTCCACTATCAGCGGCCGGGTTGCGCAGCGGTTTGAGGACAGTGTGGTGATGGATATTCCCCAGGACCAATTCGCCCGCTACCAGAGTCGCAAGGCGGTCTATCAGAAGGCGCTACCGCTTGCGCCCGGACGCTACAAACTGAGCGTGGTGGTGAAGGACGACGGCAGCGGCCACATGGGCTCGGTGGATCTGGGGATTATAGTTCCCAAGTACAACGACGACCAGCTCTCCCACAGCTCGCTGATCCTAGCGGATCTGATCCAGCCCATTCCCACTAACCAGGTGGGGACGGGGCCTTTTGTGATCGGGAGCACCAAGGTGCGCCCCAGCGTTGACCAGACCTTTACGCGTGACCAGACGCTGGGGATTTACATGCAGGTTTACAATATGGCCATGGACCCGAAGACGCACCGGCCCTCGATGAACGTCGAGTATGAGATTTCCAAGGACGGCAAGCCCATTCTCAGTCAGCCGGAGGATTCTTCGAAGTGGGCGCAGCCGGTCACGCAGCTGACTCTCGAGAAACAGATGCCGCTCAAGTCTCTTCCTCCCGGCAAGTACAACGTGCAGGTCAAGGTGACCGACAACGTCCGCAAGCAAACAATTTCTCCCACGGCGACCTTTGAATTGAAGTAGAATGGCGCTCCGGGACTCGCCCCGGGGGAGCGAAGCCGGAAACAGAAGGAATTTCGGATCACTCATGGAACGGTTTTTGACAACCAGCCGGCACTTCGGGCTGCTTCTATGCGGATTGATTGTGGCCGCAGGAGTCGTGGCACGCCCCGGCGCGGCCGCCGATTACGGCCGGCTGAGCGGGACCGTCCGCGACACGCAGGGGAATCCGTTGATGGGCGCCACCGTCATGGTGACGGGGCCGCTTTTCCCGGGCGCGGGGAATGCGCAGCCGGTCATGGAAAGGATCCTAACCGACGCCAACGGCAGGTACCTGATCGGCGGCTTGATGCCGGGGCTGTACTCCTTGCGGGTTTTCTCTCCCACCCGGCTGCCCGCCATGCGGGACCATATCCGCGTGAAGGCTGGCGAGACTTCGGAAGAGAAGTTCATTCTCGGCGACATCTTCGCTCCCCTGAGCATTCGGGTTCCCAACTCAAATGTTTCAAGCTGGGGCGACGAATGGAAATGGATTCTGCGCACTTCGGCCACCACCCGGCCGGTGCTGCGGTTCAAGGAAGTAACGCAGACCGCCTCCAACAAGCGCACCCGGCCTTTGCCTCCCAGCCAGCGCCTGATCGGAGTGACACCCGGGTCGGCGCGCGGCGAAGCCCTGGCGGGCGATCCCGGCATGGGAAGCGTGCTAGCCTATTTCCGGCCGCTCTCCGAGGACTCCGACGTCCTGGTGGCGGGTTCCATGAACGCCGAAGGCTGGCAGACGTCCAGCCTGGCCACGGCGTTCCGCAGGAACCTGATGTCTGGTGATCCGCAGGAGCTCACGCTCACCATTCACCAGTTGAGCTTTGCCGACGGACCGCCCGGTCCGGAAACGAGAGGAAGCGGCCCCAGCTACGGCCGCGCCCAGGCCGTGGTGGTCAGTTATGCTCGCACGCGGCGGGTTTCTGAAGCCATGAACGTCACCGCCGGTTTCCGAGTGGATTACCTGGCGGCGGCCACGAGCGCGACGAGCTCGCGGCCTTTTGCCGATGTCGAGTATCGCTTGGGCCCCACGAGCTCGGTGTCCTTCCACTATGGCGCCCCGCATTCCAGCGAAACCGCGAGCTTGATGGATCGGATCGGGGACCTCAACGCCCTGCCGCGGGTAACATTGCGCAATTTCCGCCCCGAACTGGAGAACTTGAACCACATGGAAGTGAGCTACGACCGCCGCCTGGGAAGGCGCACTCGCGTAGAAGTGGCCGCCTATCGCGATAACATTCAGAATACCGCGCTCTGGGCGTCGGCGGATGCGGCATCGTTTGCTCGCTTGGCGCCTTCCGGGAATTACCTGCCCAATCCGGTCGCCGGCGGAGTGACCGTTAACGCCGGGGATTTCACCTCCTCGGGCGTGCGTGTGGCAATGATTCGCTCCCTGGGCGCTGATACGGATGCGGCTTTCGTGTATTCTACGGGCCAGTTGCTGGCGGTTGTGCGAGGGACTTCGGGGCGCCTGGACTCGGATAGGGGACTCCGCGAATTCTTGCGAAGCCGACAATCCCGTTCACTCGGAGCCCGAGTCACGACCCGGGTACCCGTCAGCCATACGCGCGTCACCACTTCGTATCAGTGGTTGCCGGGTGGGGCGGTCATGCAAATCGATCCTGTGGGTGAAGCCGACATGGATATTGCGCCATTTCTATGCGTGCAAATTCGACAGCCCCTTCCCGCTCTGGATTTCTTTTCGGCGCGCATCGAAGCCATGGCCGATTTCCGGAATTTGCTCGGTGAGGGATACACCCCCGTCACCTCATCGGAAGAACGAGTTCTGTTTACCCCCGCATACCGCAGCTTCCGCGGCGGCTTCTCCGTGCAGTTCTAGGGGGGGAGATCCGCCCATGACCCCGGCTCCTTTCAGTCAAACAATCCGGAGGGACCATAAGCGTGAGATGGGCAGGGGAGGCGACTTCATGTCCCTCCAGAGCCTGAGGAGAACGAAATACCTATTTTTGAATAGTTTATTCAATTTCGTGTATTGCCCCATGGATTTTGCGAATCCGAATTCTATCTATTTGTAATTAAATGGGATATATTTTCAATTAATGGTATTGGGTTGGTAGAGAACTTGCGGGAGTATTGCGGAAGTGGAGTTCCGGCCTAATCGGATCGGGAAACATGCGCACGAACATGAGATTCCGGTTCGCCACCCTCTTGCTCGCCTTGCTGAGCGTGGGGTTGGTGGTTTTCGGAATCATCAATTTTCGTCAACACGGCAAATATGTCCTGCCTAGCGACGGAGTCTCCTGGATTGATACGAATCAGGGAGTCGAAGCCTGGATCGTGGACAAGGGCGGTCCGGGCTCCCGGGCTGGGATTCGGGAGGGAGATCGACTCAGGTCCATTGATGGCACGCCTATCCAGCACGATGTGGATGCCACAAAAGCGATTCTCCATGCCGGACTCTGGTCGCAGGCCCAGTACGGTCTGGTCCGCCACGGCCAGCCCTTTCAGACCACCGTCGTCATCTCGCCGCAGACCGACTCCAGTTCCTTGCGCCATTACCTCGAATTGGTGGGCCTGCTGTATCTGTTCATTGGAACGTTTATCCTCTTGCGGCGATGGTCCGCGCCTAAATCGTTGCACTTCTACGTTTTTTGCCTCACCTCCTTCGTCCTCTACACTTTTTCCTACACTGGCAAACTGAATTCTTTTGACTGGACCATCTACTGGTTGAATGTTGCGGCGTGGATGCTGCAACCGGCTCTCTTCCTGCATTTCTGCCTGCGCTTCCCGCGACGGCCGGCGTTTACGCGTGCCCGCCCGTATATCTACCCGCTGATTTACGTTCCCGCAGTGCTCCTGCTGGCGGTGCACGTGATGGTGGCGACCAGCGTGCTGGTCTTCCCGATTCCGCTGCTCCAGGCGCGCTGGGTGCTGGACCGGCTGGAGATCATTTACCTGGCGCTTTATTTCCTCGCCGGCGCCGGGGTTCTGGAAGTCTCTTATCGCCGCTCCACCGTGCCTCTGATCAAACAGCAGTTGAAGTGGGTGACGCGCGGCACTTACCTGGCCATCATCCCGTTCGCGGCGCTTTATGCGGTGCCGTTTTTCCTTGGCTTCGTGCCCACCGCCTGGATGAAGCTCTCCGCCCTGGCGCTGGTCTTCCTGCCGCTGACCTTCGGATACGCGATTCTGCGCTACCGGTTGATGGATGTGGACATCATCTTCCGCCGAGGTATTGCCTATACGCTGGCGACGGCGACTATTGTGGGCCTCTATTTCGGCTTGGTGGCGCTATTTGCCGAGCTGTTCTCGACCACGCTCCCCAGCACCGGCCGCGGCGGTTGGATTGTCGCCGTCATCATTGCCGCCATCCTGTTTCAGCCGATGGCCAACTGGATTCAGGCGCGCCTGGACCGCGTCTTCAACCGCGAGCGGTACGATTACCGCAGCACGCTGCTGGAGTTTGCAAAGGAACTCGCATCGGAACTTCACCTGGCACGGCTACTCGATCGCGTGGTCAACCGCCTGGCGGAGACGCTGGGGGTGGACCGAGTCGCCATCTTTCTTTCGGGCGAGCACGGAGGCGTTCGCCTGGCCCGCTCGCGCGGGTTAGCCCTGGCTGCGTCGCCTGACTTGAGTTTTCTCGATCCCTCCCGGTCCGAGTTTGAGAAAGGATATCTGTTCTTCGACAGCGTCCGTCGGCCCTTTGGCTTTGTCCCCAGCCACCAGGAAACCATCGAAGAACTCGAGTTGCACTATTACCTGCCTTTCCGGGTGAAGGAAAGTACGCTGGGATTCCTGGGCCTGGGGAAAACGCGTGAGGGAGATTTCCTGTCGAGCGAGGACGTGGATCTTCTCCGCACCATCGCAGGGTATGTGACGATCGCCCTCGAAAACGCGCAACTTTATGAGTCGCTGGAAGACAAGGCGCGCCAGTTCCAGGCCCTGCGTGATTTCAACGAAAACATCATCGAGTCCATCCACGTCGGCGTGCTCGCCTGCGACCTGGAGCACCGCATCGAAGCCTGGAATTCGCCCATGGAGCTTCTCTACGGGTTGAAGCGTTCAGAGGCGGTGGGCCGGCGACTGGAAGAAGTCTTCCCGCCGGAATTGCTGGCGGCGCTGCCGGTCAGAGCCGAGCCGCGCGGCACCGAGAGCCTCTACAAATTCCGGCTGCGCGCTCTGGACGGCCGCGAGCGCATCGTCAACATCACCTTCACGCCCCTGCTGGGGAAGGACGAAGCGGTGATCGGCCGCCTGGTGATCTTCAATGACCTGACCGAACGCGTCAATCTGGAAGACCAGTTGATGCAGGCGGAAAAGCTCTCCTCCATCGGCTTGCTGGCGGCGGGCGTGGCGCACGAGGTGAACACGCCGCTCGCAGTGATTGCCTCACAGGCGCAGATGCTCTCACGGCAGCTTGAGCCGGATGATCCGCGCTCGAAGACCCTCGACAGGATCACCAAGCAGGCGTTCCGCGCTTCGGAAATTGTCAACAACCTGCTGAAATTCTCGCGCGTCAGCGGCAGCGAGTTCTCCGAGCTCGACGTGAACAAGGTGGTGCGCGAAACCGTTTCGCTGGTCGAGCCCATGCTCAAGACCTCCAAGATTTCGCTCAACACGCAGTTGACGCCTTCGCTGCCGCAGGTCTTCGGCAATCACGGCAAGCTGCAGCAGGTGTTCATGAACCTGATCATGAACGCCCGGGACGCCATGCCGCGCGGGGGCGAGCTGACGCTGGCCACCGAGGCGGAGAACGGCTCCGTGCTGGTCGAAGTGGCCGATAACGGGGTGGGCATTCCCAACGAGCACCTGAGCAAGATCTTCGATCCCTTCTTCACCACCAAGTCCACCAGCCGCGGCACGGGCCTGGGCCTTGCCGTGACCTATGGCATCATCCGCGAGCACGCCGGCCAGATCCGCGTGGAAAGCGCGGTGGGCCGGGGAACCACATTCCGCCTCGAATTCCCCGCTGTAAGGAAAGAGGTGAATGTCACCTAAGGGCTCCATTCTGATCATTGATGACGAGCTGGAGATCCGTGAGAGTCTGGCGGAGTTGCTGGCGTTGGAAGGCTACAAGCCTGCTGCTGCGCCCACCGGCGTGGAAGGACTGAAGAAACTCGACGAGGGTGTGTTTGACCTGGTCCTGGTGGACGTCAACCTGCCGGATCAGTCCGGGCTGGAGGTTCTGAAATCCATCAAGCGCGACAACGGCGACGTGGGCGTGGTTATGATCACTGCCCACGACTCCAGCCAAGTGGCTTTTCAGGCGTCGAAAGAAGGCGCGGAAAGCTACATCACCAAGCCCTGGGACAATGACAAGCTGCTGCTCGAAGTCCGCAACGCGCTGGACAAGTCGCGGCTGCAACTGGAGAACGTCCAGCTTCGCCGCGCGCTGAAGCGCTTTGGCCTGCCCAACCTGGTGGGCAAAAGCGAGCGCATGCAGCGCGTTTACGACCTCATCACGCAGGTTGCGCCCAGCCGCGCCACGGTCCTGATTGTCGGCGAAAGCGGCACCGGCAAGGAGTTGGCGGCCAAAACCATTCACGCCACCAGCCCCCGTTCCGACCGGCCCTTTGTGCCTGTCAATACCGGCTCGATGCCGGTGGACCTGCTGGAGAGCACGCTTTTCGGGCACGTCAAGGGTGCCTTCACTTCCGCCATCGCCACCAAACGCGGTTTGTTCGAGGTGGCGGACCAGGGAACGATTTTCTTCGATGAAATCGGCACGGTGGGCGTGGAGACCCAGTCCAAGCTCCTGCGCGTGATTCAGGAACGCGAGTTCATGCGATTGGGCGGGACGGAGAACATCAAGGTGGATGTGCGCATCCTCGCCGCCACCAACGTGGATCTGCGGCGGCTGGTGGTCGAGAACAAATTTCGCGAAGACCTTTACTACCGGCTGAACGTCATCGCCATTCCGTTGCCGCCGCTGCGCGAGCGCAAGGAAGACATCCCCATGCTGGTTGACCACTTCCTGAAAAAATTTTGCCCGGAAAACAATCGGGAGCTGGCGCACTTTTCCGTCGAGGCGATGAAGAAGCTGATGGATTACGACTGGCCGGGCAACGTGCGCGAGCTTGAAAACGCCGTGGAGCGCGCCGTGGTGCTCTCTTCCGGCCCCGAGCTCGGCCAGGACCTGCTTCCCGAGGCCTTCTTCCACGACGGCGCGCCGCCCGCCCGCGCCCTGCCGATCGAGGACCTGGAAGGCCGCTCGCTTTTCGAGATTGTGGAAGGCTACGAGCGGCGCGTCATTCTCGAGATGCTGGAGCGCAGCCGTTGGAGCCAGACCGAAGCCGCCGAGCAGTTCAAGATTCCTCTTTCCACCCTCAACCAGAAAATCAAGCGCCTGCACATTGACGTCAAGCGCCGCAACGGCGGCTGACGCGCAGCGTTATCAGAGCTGGAGATTGCTGAAGATGGTTGAAGGCCGCGGCCTCAGCGCAGCAGCGCGCCCTGAATCTTTTGGAAATGATCGCTGGCGAAGAACAGAATGACGAGCTGGCAGAAGTTGTAGGCGGCGTGAAGAAAGACGCTGGGAGCCAACGACCCGGTCATCCCGCGCGCAAAAGAAAAGACCAAGCCCACAATCAGCAGCAGAAAGACGTGGTTCCAGGCGCCCCGGTATTCCGGAATATGCATTCCCGCAAAAAGGACGGCGGTCGTGATGACGGCGAAACGCAGGCCGACGACGTCCTCAAAAATCGCAAACAGCACGCCCCGGAAAACTAGCTCCTCCATCAGCGGAGCGATGAGCACGGCGAACGCTCCCACGGCGTAGGCCGTGGCGGGTGAATTGAAAAGTTGCTGCAAGGGAAACTGGTTGCGGTCCGGGAAAATGGTGGGGGCAAACTGCACGGCCACGGCGAGAATGGACCCGCACGATAGGAAGACGATCGCTCTCTGCAGCGTCGGACGCTTCCACTTGAGCGCCTTCCAAAAGGGCAGACGGCCCCTTACCGCCATGAGCGCGTAGATGGTTGCGGACAGAAGCAGATAGAAAACCATCTGGAAAATCAGGCCCAGAAACGTGGCGTCCTTGGACCCTCGGGGGAAGGCGCGCACTGGCACCACCAGGCGGTACACCAGGAAGCCGGCCATCACCAGCAGGTAGGCGAAGGCGAAGGCGAGCACGCCGAAGCCGATGAACAGCCCCAGATCCCGGAGAGACCAGCGCGGCGGCGCGGGCGGCTCGGCGGGAGGCTGCGGAGCCGGCGGCGGAAGCGCGGGTTCAAGCGGCGGGAACTCAGGAGTCATGGGCGCGCGCGACCTCGTCCACGCAAGGTTGCAGCCAGAAGGGGAATCATCAGTTCGTGGTGCCCGGTCAGCGCGTATCCATGGCCGGCGTTTCGTCCTTTGCCCGCTGCCAGAGTGGGACGAATCAGCACGTTTTGCGTGGGGCGATAATGCTGGATGAAATCGAGATTGACCGTTGTGATGCCGCGCGGCGCGCCGCCCAGGTTCGCCGCCAGGCTGACGCACTTCAGGAAAACCTCCGGCAGCACGACCGCCGAGCCCACGTTCAGATAAACGCCGCCAGTCATCGCTTTGACGAGCGCGGCCAGCAGCAGGAAGTCGCGGTGGGTAGCCGCACCCAGCGCCCGCGCGTCAGTGGCCGGATGCATGTGAATGATGTCGGTGCCGATGGCTTCGTGCGCGGTGACCGGGAGGCGCGCCGCGTACGCCGCAGCCAGCAGGCTGAAGCGGAGGAATCTCGCCCCGCGATAACGCGAAAGAAAACGGCCCACCGATTCTCCGATGCCCAGGTTCTCCTTGTCGCCGGCCGCAATCGCTTCATTGATGAAACGGCCCGTTTCTTCCGCCATGCCGAACGCGCCGCGGCCCAGCACGGCGGGAACGTCCTCCGAGGTCGCGCCGACGAGGGCAATCTCAAAATCGTGAATCAGCGCCGCGCCGTTCATCGCCATGCCGGTGATATAGCCACGCTTCATCAAGTCAATCAGGACCTGCCCCAGACCGACTTTGATGACGTGTCCGCCCAGGCCCCAAAGGATCGGCCGGCGCTTGGCGCGGGCTCTCTCCAGCGCCGCGATCACGGCGCGAAAATCGTTGCCGGCCAGAATCTTCGGCAGTGAGTTCACCCACGCGGCGACGGATGCCCCCGGCTTCACGACGCGCGCAAAATCCTTGACCGAAACTTTGCTTGGGCGCGATTGGAGCGGATACGTCTTGACGCGATCGAGCGGAAGGGGGCGGATTCGGTAGGCGGTCACGGACGTCCTTTTTTCTTGGCGGCCCGAAGGAACTTCTCTGTCAGGAATACGCCGGGCATTCGTTCGCGGAGAGACCGGGCCCGAGATAGGAAGTCACCACGCTCACTCGTTGTGGCAAGTTTCGGATTTTCCGCGTCAATGCGCCTGCGCCCTGCCAGTATTCGGACGATCTCTTTCGGCAGCGGAATGGGTTTGTATCTTGGGTTCGAGCTATTGGCCGTCGGCATCGCCGCAATCAGAATGGCCTCAACCTCATCGAGATGTTTTCTCGGAACAGCAAACGCCGAGAAGAAATTCCAAAAATTGAAATAGGCGTCGGTTGATTTATTAGCATGATCGTGAAGGCGGCTAAACAATGTGTTGCTTGCCTGACCGACATAGTGGGGATGCTCGTCACGATATAGGATGTATACGCCCGGTTCCCATAGGATCTGTAGTTCTTTGGACAACTCGGGCACATTGAGGATCAGTTTGTTTCTCTTGTGAATATTGAACAGCTCTCGGGGCCACATCTTGGCATACCCCCCCACTATTTTGTCCGCCATTGCTGACCCCCTATGCATGGCGCTCAGATTCTCGGAGCAACTCCGAGACGGCCCGCTTCAACGACGGCACGTCCCGCTGGACGATCTCCCAGATTCTTTCCGTGTCCACGCCCAAGTAGTCGTGAACCAGGAAGTTGCGAAAGGCCGCAATTCGCCTCCATTCGATTTCAGGACGTTTTGCCTTGATGGACTCAGGAAGGCGCTGAGCAGATTCGCTTAGGGTTTGGAGATTCCGCAACACGGCGTCCTGAAGGGTGTGGGTGCGGAGGAACGCCTCGCGTCCCTGGCTTGTGGCATCTTCGATGCGACGCACGCACTCAAGTATGTGGTTGAGGTAAACCGAGACTTCTTTCACAGCGGCACGGCCTCGTGGAGGACCCGTTCCTTAAGGTGCGGATTCAATCCCTTCTCCGTGACGACTTCGACTCTGCATCCCAGCAATTCCTCCAAATCGAGCACAAGTCCTGCCGGAAACCAAGAGCTCGTTTCGGGGCCCGCATCTACGAGAATATCCACGTCACTGTTCTTCCCCGCTTCACCGCGGGCAACCGATCCAAAGACGCGAATGTTCCGCGCACCGTGTCTGGCGGCAATCCGCTTTATTTCGTCCCGCCTTTCGCGCAACAACTGGTCAATTGTCATGGTGATGTCCTCTGCGTGCCACTCAGCACCCCCGCCAGCGCCTGGCCGGTGAAGGATTTCTTCACCCGCGCCACGTCTTCGGGCCGGCCCTCGGCCACGATGCGCCCGCCCGCTTCGCCGCCCTCGGGGCCGAGATCAATAATCCAGTCGGCCTGTTTCACAACATCCAAATGGTGCTCGATGATGATGACGGTGTTACCCAGGTCTGTCAAGCGATTGAGCACGTCGAGCAGCATCTTGACGTCGTCGAAGTGCAGCCCGGTGGTGGGCTCGTCGAGAATGTAAACGGTGCGGCCGGTCTGGCGCTTGCTGAGCTCCTTGGCCAGCTTGATGCGCTGCGCTTCGCCGCCCGACAGCGTGGTGGCGGCCTGGCCGAGGTGAATGTAGCCCAGTCCGACGTCCGCGAGCGTCTGAAGTTTCTGGCGGATTTGCGGAATATTCTCGAGCACCGGCAAAGCGTCGGCGACGGTAGCGTCGAGCAGGTCGGCGATCGAGTTGCCCTTGTACTTCACCGCCAGGGTCTCCGAGTTGTAGCGCCGCCCGCGGCAGACTTCGCAGGTTACGAAGACATCGGGCAGGAAATTCATCTCGATGCGCCGCAGGCCGTCGCCCTGGCAGGCCTCGCAGCGGCCGCCCTTGACGTTGAAGCTGAAGCGCCCGGCGCGATAGCCGCGCTCGCGCGCTTCGGGCAGCATGGCGAAGAGTTCTCGGATGGGCGTGAAGACGCCCGAGTACGTAGCGGGGTTCGAGCGCGGCGTGCGCCCGATGGGCGACTGGTCAATGACGATGACCTTGTCAATGTGCTCGAGGCCCAGCACAGCGCCGTGCGCGCCAGGCTCCTCAATCGAGCGATAGAGTTTCTTGGCGATGGCGCGGTAGAGGATGTCGTTCACCAGGGTGGACTTTCCCGAGCCCGAAACGCCCGTCACCACGGTCAGCAGCCCGAGAGGGAACTTGACATCAATGCCTTTCAGGTTGTTGGCGCGCGCCGCGTGAACGAGCAGGTGTTTTCCATTCGGCTCGCGGCGGAGGGCCGGAACGGGAATGCGTTTTTTCCCTGACAGATATTGCCCGGTGAGGGAATTCTCCGAATCGGTAATATGTTGCGGGGTTCCGATAGCTACCAGGTTCCCGCCCTGCTTGCCGGCGCCCGGGCCGAGGTCAATCACGTAGTCGGCGCGGCGGATGGTTTCCTCATCGTGCTCCACCACCAGGACGGTGTTGCCCAGGTTGCGCAGGTGCTCCAGTGTCCGGAGCAGGCGCTGGTTGTCGCGCGGGTGGAGGCCGATGGAGGGCTCGTCCAGCACGTAGAGTACGCCTCGCAGCTTGGAACCGATCTGCGTGGCCAGGCGCACGCGCTGGCTCTCCCCGCTCGAAAGCGTGGCCGCCGAGCGGTCCAGGCTGAGGTAGCCGAGGCCCACCGCCTGCAGGAATTCGAGCCGCTCGGTGATTTCCTGCAGGATTCTTCGCGCGACGATTTCCTCACGCGCGCTGAGCTTGATGTTCCTGGCTTTTTCAACCGCGGCCACAACGGGCAGGGCGGTGAAATCCGCAATCGAAAGGCCGCCGACCTTGGCGGCCAGGCTTTCGGCTCGCAGGCGCTTGCCTTTGCACGCCGGACAGGGCGCCGCCGACATGTATTGTTCGAACCACTCGCGGTAGCCCTGCGAGGTGGACTCCGAATACCAGCGGTCGAGCATCGGGATGATGCCGGCGAACGCGGGCGCGCGCCGCGAGTTCTCCGGCCCCTTGCCGTAGAGAATCAGGTTCTGAATCTTGCGCGGAAACCTTTCGAACGGCGTGTGGAGATCAAATTGGAAATTTTCCGCGGCGCGCATCAGGCTGCGGCGCATGAAGGATGACCCGGCGCCCGGTCCCAGACCTCCGGCAAAAAGCGGCCGCGTCCAATCTTGAATCACCTTACCGGGGTCGAAAGTGAACTGGCTTCCCAGGCCGCGGCAGGCGGGACAGGCGCCGTAGACGCTGTTGAATGAAAACGAGCGCGGCTCGAGCGCCGGGATGCTGATGCCGCACTCGACGCAAGCCCACTCCTGCGAGTAGAGGTGCTCCTCTCCGTTGACCACCGCCACCTGCACGATGCCCTTGGCCAGCTTGATGGCCGTCTCGATGGACGAGGCCAGGCGCGATTCGATTCCGGGCTTCAGCAGCAGGCGATCCACGACGATTTCGATGGTGTGGTTGCGGCGGCGGTCGAGCTTGATTTCCTCGTCCAGCGGGCGAAGCTGGCCGTCCACGCGGGCGCGCAGAAAACCCTGCCGCGCGAATTGCTCGAACTGCTTGCGGAACTCGCCCTTGCGGCCGCGCACCACTGGCGCCAGGATCATCACGCGCTCGCCGCGGTTATCGGACAGTCCGTTGCGCTGAAGTTCCATGATGGCCGCGACGATCTGCTCGGTGGTCTGGCGTGAGATGGCGCGGCCGCAGTTGTGGCAGTGCGGTACGCCGATGGAGGAATAGAGCAGGCGCAGGTAATCGTAAATCTCCGTGATCGTTCCCACCGTCGAGCGCGGGCTGCGGCTGGTGGTTTTCTGCTCGATGGAAATCGCCGGGCTCAGGCCCTCGACCGCATCCACGTCGGGGCGCTCCATCTGGTCCAGGAACTGGCGCGCGTAGGCGGAAAGCGTCTGCACGTAGCGGCGCTGGCCCTCGGCATAAATGATGTCGAAGGCGAGGCTCGATTTCCCCGAGCCCGAAAGGCCGGTGACCACGGTCAGGGTCTCGCGCGGGAACTCGACGTCAATGTTCTTCAGGTTGTGCTGGCGCGCGCCGCGCACCGTGATCCGGTCAATCATGCGCCCTGAGCCCTACAGCGGGGAATTCCGACACTAAGCCAATCTATTATCGTACCGGGAGGGACCAAGGCGGTCAAGACGATTGCGAGGCGACAGAGGCTTTCAATCGAGAGGAGCGCTCGAGGAAGCTGGAGAGAAGGAACGCGGCGAGTCCCACCGCTGCGCCGGCCAGGGCGTCGGCTGCATAGTGGTATCGCCCGAAGACGGTTGAGACGGCGATGAGCGCCGCCGCAAACAGAAATACGATGCCGAGGCGCGGGCGCTCGCGCCGCACCGCGAGCGCCGTGGCCACGGCCCCAGCCACGTGCCCGCTGGGAAAGATGCACGCCTGCACGCTGTAATGGCCGAGAATCCAGAAATTCAATTGACGTAGCAGCGGCAGAGCGGCCGATCCTGCGGGGTCCGCGCCGCCTGAGGGGCCCGCGGCGCCCGGCAGGTCGTGGAAAAGCAGGCGCGGCGGGGTGAGGGGGAAGAAAGGAAAGAGCGCGTAGCTGGCCAGTACCGCAAGCAGCACCGCGGTCCAGTAGCGGTCGGCGGATTTCGAGGCGCGCACACCTGCGTCGCCGGACCGGTCTCGGCCAAAGTACACCGCGGCAAAACCCAGAGGAACGAAGGGGTAGACGAGCAAGTAGGCCAGCTCCATCGCGCGACCGAGCCACGGTGAACCGGCAGTGGCGACACTCTTGAACCATGCGCTACCAAGCAGCGCGCGATCCCAAATGATGAAGAGATTATCCCAGCGGTGGGTGATGTCGGGCATGAGAAACAAGCCTGACTCGCGGTAAGCGAGAACAATCAGAACGCAGGGCAGCCAGTCGCGCAGCACGAGGAATGCACTGGTTGGCGGGTACGCACGCCGGCTGAGGAGAACCAGCGCCCCAATCGCCATGCCGTTTAGCAACAAAATAGCCAGTCGCTCATCAAGTGAAACCGGAAAGACCCAAGAAGCGAAGACCGCGTACGCGAGGAAGCCCACCGCCACTTTCTCCGCCGCGCGAGGGCCAGCGGGCCTCGGCACGACCGGGGTCACCTCCGCAGATGTGAAGGCCTGACTCAGCGGCTTCCTCCTGCTCGATACCCTTTGTGGCCGGCGAAGTCCGTCGGGCGGGTAATCGGCAACCCTCCCTCTGCCACTAAACTTCCAATCCCAGATCCATTTAAGACCTGTTGAATCAACACGTTATAGGATTTGCCGCGGAATCGTGCGCAATGCGACGCCGACAGCAAGCGAGGTTTCTCCTGACAGAACACGTGCTTCTCCTCATCTCCTCCAGAGTAGAGGAGGCACTGCACAGCATCAACATCTTGCCCAGCCGCTCTCCGGCAACATGTAAGACCAAAAGCATCACATTGGCAACAGGGTTCTAAGCCAGGTTACAAGCTAACCTTCCGCGGGGGCCGCGAGCGGTAAAAATAATCTTTGTCAGCCGTGTGAGAGTGCCCACCGTATCATCACGTCTGGACCCGCAGGAGTGCTGCGCCAACACCCCCCGCAACAGGCTTTGAGCAGGCCCAGAAATGCGGCTGAGGGCGGGCGCTTTCCGGCGGCCTCGACGTTCCCGCGCGTTTACCATTCGGCAAGAGCGCGCTATACTGGGCCCGATTTGTTCCAGACGCCCGGGTCGTTGGCCCGGTCCCTGATGAAACCGGACTGTCGCGAGGCTGCGTCGCTCGCGGTGCTTTTTCCGGCCTCAAGAAGGCCGCAAGGGAGGTCACATGAGAAGGTTTTCGAAACTTGCAGGGGCGTCACTTACCATTCTCCTGGCGTTCTTCACCGCGCTGCCAATTATCGCCGGCCAGCGCCGCGTTTCGCTGCCCTCAGGCACCGAGGTGAAGGTGCGGCTTGACAAGCAACTCGACACGGGTACCGCGCAGGCGGGCGAGACCTTCACCGGGACGCTTTCAGAAGCAATCACGGCCAACGGCCGCACGCTTTTCCCGCGCGGCGCGCGAATGGTCGGCCGAGTTACGGACGCGGTCAGTTCCGGCCGCTTGAAGAAGCCCGCTTCCATCACGCTCGAACTGACCACCATTTCTACGCAGCCGGTGCGTATTGATGGCAAATCGCACCTGGTCCGCAATGCTGAGATGATCGGCGGCGGCGCGGCAGTGGGCGCGCTGGTCGGCGCTCTCGTGGGCGGGAAAAAGGGCGCTGCCGTGGGCGCGGGAGTCGGCGCAGGGGCGGGCACGGCCGGAGCCTACATGACGGGGAAGAAGGAAATCGTCCTGCCGGCCGAAACCGAGCTGACCTTCGTGGCGGGGACGGCTTTGCAGGCGGCGAGCGCGCCGGCGCCCGCGCAAAGAAATTCTGGCAGATCTCGCCGCGCCGGAACATCGCAGCCCCGAGCCTCCTCCCCAAATTATCCGGAGCGCGAAAACCGGCGCGGCAGCGTGGCCAGCTACGCGGGGCCCGTGTTTTCCGCGCCCGAC
>OFHG01000146.1_pt1 | contig 30184 bp, 32 predicted proteins | sample 1521931 | NCBI WGS metagenome assembly OFHG01 (sample SAMEA2468438, study PRJEB22500) | soil metagenome | biome: Glassland; feature: Farmland; material: Clay | place: Australia | collected 2013-01-31 | depth 0.55 m
GCTATAGCCGGGTCATCGCTGGCGTTGCTTTGATCATTTTTGTGCTCTGCTTTATGCCTATACCAATCCAATAATGTCGCGCGCGTCGTGTGGCATAGTGGTTGGAGTTGGCTCTTGGTCGCCAGGGGATGGCATCTTGCACACACTGGAGGTTTGCACCCACCTGGTTTCGCAACCCGTCCTCGTCCTGTCAGAGGCTGGCACCGGTCGAGCCTGAGGCACTCGCCGCAGACTGTTTTATGCTCCTACAGTGGCGATGCGCCGGCCCCAGCATGCCACGATGAGGCAATACGGTGCCCAGGGCATGGTGCCCCACCACACGTTCCCCCTGATCCACGGAGGGCGCGGCGCAGGTGGACGTTGCCGTGTTTGCTGATGCGCGGTTTCTTGTGCACGGAGCTGCCCGAGGAATACTGCCGCGGGTCGAGGCCGGCCTGGGCAACCCCCTGGCGAACGTCCAGGTTGGGCGCCAGCACGGCCAGTTGGGCCAGGATCTGCACGGCGCTGGTGGGAGCGATGCCGCAGGCGCTGAGCAACAACTGGTAGCGGACGTTGAGGTCCGAGTCCTGCCCGATGACCTGGACAGCCTGGCAGGTGATCCGATCGAGCGCACGCTCCAGGCTCCGCAGGCTGCGTTGGAGATCGCGCGCGACGGCGGCGGGCAGAGCCGGGGAGAGCTTCGCGGCATGGAGACGATTCTTCTCCGCCGCGTGCATCTCGGTGAGCGATTCCAGGCGGTGGGCCAGGGCGTGCAGGGCCAGCGCCGCCGGAGAGGGCCGCACCCAGGGCTGGAAAGGCATGCGCCGAACGAATTCGAGCAGCACACCAACGTCGATGGGATCGTTCTTGCTGCGCTTCATCAGGGCGTGAGCGAAATGGCGGACGGCGCGCGGATTGGCGGTCATGGTGTTGCCGTAAATGCCTTTGCGATACAGGCCGGCGGCATGTTCGGTCATGGCCAGCACCGACATCGGATACTGACCGGCGTTGAGCGCCTTGGAATAGGTTTCCATGTCCGGCGGATCGAGCTTTTCAAAGCCGGGATAGTCGACAATCGACAGATAACCGGTGGTACGCAGGCCCGCCTGGATGGCATCCACGGCGCCCACGATGCCGACCACCGCCGAGAGCGCCCGGAGTCCCTTGGTCAGGCCGGGCTTCCGCGTTGCCAGGACCAGCATCGCGATCTCGATCGCGGACACGACGAGGAAGATGTCGCGCGTGTCCTCGCCGTAATCCTGGTGCACGTTCACCGCCTGCCGCACGCCCGGTATCGATTCGACCTTCTCGTGGGCATCGAGTCCGCTCTGCACCGCGACCACGGCCGCGCCCCAGCCCTACCAGACCACCACCGTCACCACGAAGGGCAAGGTCCCCGCCAAGAAGCCTCTCGACAAGGCGCATATTCGCCATGTCGATGCCAGGATCACGACGAAGCTCGCCCCTATCCCCAGGAACGCTATCTCCGGATTTATCGGCCAGGGGCTCGAGCCCGGCTCCTACACTGCCCTGATGAGCAATGAGGTGGCGAAACCCTATGTCTCTTCATGCAAGGAAGGCACCGATTATAAAACCCATCTGGTCATGAGCATCTATCACACCGGCTATACCATCCTGCTGGTCTCGTACAAGGATAAGCTTAAGGTGACTTACGATTTATCGGATGCGAAAAATCTCCATGCGCACGACGTCGGGCCGTGCACCGTCGAATCCCCCAACGTCAATGTCATCCATGGCGAAGAAACCTTCCATATCCAGCAAGGAAAAACCCGGCAGGTGCTCATCCACAATCCCAAGGGGCAGGACAAGGCCCTGTTGATCAGGAGGCTCTAACCAGGGTTGCCGCGACCGGATACGACCCCGGAGCGGGCAATCACGAGCCGAAGGTGTCGTAGGCGATGAAGATGCCGAGATAGAGCGAGATCAGGGTGGCGGTGATGGCGACGAATGCCAGCTTCATGGGACGCCCTTGCTCCGCGGCCAGCAGCGGGGACCGGAGCAATACCCAGAGATAGGCGATCAGGGCGATCGATGAGGAGCCGCCAAGCCAAAGGCCGATGACGAGCCTTTTCGGCAGGTGCAGGCCGAAGAAGCTCGTGCCGTAGGCGGTGGCGATAAAAGCCATGTGCAGGATGGCGACGATCGCGATCCTAGGAAATGTCCCCATATCGGCCCCCCTTCCCCGTTCCGGTATACTTCGATCGCGCCTGTTTGCCCGCGGCTGCGGAAAAGGGTCAGCGCCCCCGAATGCCGTCTAGCGAAACGACGGGCTCGTCCCCCACGACCTCGGCACTGTGCCGTATGCCCTTGGGTACGGCTACCATGTCTCCCGCCCCCAGGATGACGGTCTCGTCCTCTATAGTCACCCGGAAGCAGCCGCAGAGCACGCCGTCGATCTTGTCCACCGTATGCGTATGCGGCGGGAAGACGGTGCCGGGCGGATAGATGTAGCGGGTGACGATGCAACCCAGGCGCTCCATCTTGTGGCGCATGGCGGCGGCCGACAGCTCGTCGTCCTCCTCAACATTCCATTGGATTGGTTCCATGATGCCAATATAGGATAAATCGTCGCCGCTGCGGCCACAATTGGGCGGCGCGATCAATCGCTCTCGGTGGGTGGACGGGTGCGGCGGATTCTGCGACGTTAGCGATATGAAGGCGGAACGCTAGCAATGGCCGATTACGACGTGCTGATCGTCGGCTCGGGGCCGGCCGGGCAGCAGGCGGCGCTGCAGGCGGCGCGCATGGGCCGGCGCGCGGCCATCGTCGAGCGCAAGCCGAAGATCGGCGGCGCAGGGCTGCAGACCGGCACCATCCCCAGCAAGGCGCTGCGCGAGGCGGCCTACTATGCCGCCTACACCGGCGGGCACGGCATGCGCGAGCCCTTCTCCCGCCGGCGCATGGCCGAGCACGGGCTCTTGGCCGAGGCGGTGCGCCGCAAGGAGATCGTCATCGCCCAGCAGGAGTCGGTGATCCTGAACCGGCTGCTGCGCTCCGGTGTGGCGCTGGTGCCGGGCGAGGCGGCGTTCGCCGATGCCCATACGCTCCAGATCACCGGGGCTGGCGGTGAAATCCAGCGGCTTTCCGCCGATGTCATCGTGCTGGCCACCGGCTCGCGTCCACGCCGGCCGCCCGAGGTGCCGTTCGACAAGCAGACGGTGCTCGATTCCACCTCTATCCTGAAGCTGAAGCATCTGCCGAAAAGCCTGCTGGTGGCCGGCGGCGGCGTCATCGCCTGCGAGCTCGTGTCCATCTTCGCCGCCCTCGGGGTGGAGGTTACCATCGTCGATTCGCACGCCCAGTTGCTCGAATACCTGAGCCAGGACGTGGTCGGCGTGCTCGAGGAATCCTTCCGCAATATGGGCGTGGGCCTGCGCATGCGCCAGCGCGTGGCGAGGGTAGCTCGCGAGGACGGGCATGTGACGCTGACGCTGGAGAACGGCGAGGCGCTGCATGCCGATGCGCTGCTGTATGCGCTGGGCCGGCAGCCGAACTTCGGCAAGCTGCAGGTGGAACAGGCCGGCATCGCCGTGAAAGACGGCTGGATCGAGGTCGGTGAGCATTTCCAGACCAGCGTGCCGCATATCTATGCCGTCGGCGACCTGGTCGGCCGGCCGGCGCTCGCCTCCACCGGCATGGAACAGGGGCGCATGGCCGTGCTGCATGCCTTCGGCGAGGCGCCGCCGGCGATGCCGGCCAACCTGCCGATGGCCATCTACACCATCCCGGAGATCTCCTATGTCGGGCGCACCGAGAAGGAACTGGCGGCGGCCGGCATCGATGCCGTCGTCGGCCGCGGCTATTTCCGCGAGAGCGCGCGCGGCCAAATCATCGGCGATGCCAGCGGCCTGCTGAAGCTGAACGTGGAGCGCACGAGCCGGAAACTCGCCGGCGTGCACATCGTCGGCGAGCATGCCAGCGAACTGGTCCATATCGGCCAGCTCTTGATGAACGCCGGCGGCACCGTCGACGCTCTCGCCTCCAATGTGTTCAACTACCCGACGCTGGCGGAGTGCTACAAGCTGGCGGCGCTGGACTGCCTGCAAAAACTTGCGCGTGACTAGCCCGGCCTAGGTCAGCAGCACGGCGACAATGCCGGTCAAAAAGATGCCGTCGAAGGTGCCGGCACCGCCGATGGAGGCGACCGGCGCCCCGATCTTGGCGATGTCCTTCAGGCGCAGCAGATCGGCACCGACGAGCACGCCCATGGTACCGCAGACGTAGGCCAGCGGCGCGGCCAGTTCTTTGCCGCCGATCAGCATGGCGACGATGGCGGCGGCGATCGGCGCCACCAGCATCGGCATGCCGATGCCGATGCGCGGGATCGGGCGGCTGGTGGCATAGCAGATGGCGGCGACGATGGCGATGGCCAGTACCAATTCGGGCAGCGGCAGCGAGAAGCGGTGCAGCAGGCTGGCCGAGAAGACCATCGGCACCAGGCAGCCGCCGACGTTGACGGCGACCAGCGTTCGCCCGGTAAACGGTACCACCGGCAGGCGCAGCAGGCTCTGCGGCGGGGTTACGGGGCTCGTCTCAGGATCCGGTTCCGGCGGATGCTCCGCCTGGATCGTGGTCAGCGGCAGGTTCAGCAGGCTGCCGAACAGCGAGGCGAACAGCAGCAGCATGCCCTGGTTGACGGAGAGCCCCAGCTTGCCGAAGGCCAGCGAGATCAGTCCCAGCTGCACCAGCGTCAGCAGGAAGACGAGGATCAGCACGAAGATCAGCAGGTGGATGGGGGAAAAACGCATCCCGACATTGTAGCAAGCACCGGCGAACATGCCCCGTGCGATGATCACTCCTGTGGCATTCGCCTCAGGCGGCCAGCAGCCGGCGCAGTATCGCCGCATTTTTCGGGGCGAAGGCGTGCGCGTCGTTGTTGAAATAGACCCAGGTTCTTTCGGCAGAGATGGCGCGGATGCGCGTCGCCCAGGCGGCCAGGGCCTCTTCGCCATAATCCTGTGCATACCACGGATCACCGTGCAGGCGCAGGTAGGCATCCGAAGCGGTGATGATCACATCGTCCGGCAGCTCCGGGGCGGCGACCGTGCAGAAGCCGACGCCCTGGGCACGCAGTGCCGCGAACACCTCCTGCCGCCACCAGCCGGCATGCCGGAACTCGATGATGTTGCAAAAGTCCGGATGCATGGCGGCGAGGATGCGGGCCAGCATCTGATCCGAGTAATGCAGGGATGGCGGCAGCTGGAACAGTACGCAGCCCAGGTGCGTGCCCAGGCCGGCGATCGTGCGGTAGAAATCGGCGAGCTGCGGGCCGCAGTCCGCAAAGTGCCTCCGGTGCGTGATCAGGCGCGGTGCCTTCACCGTATAGGCGAAGCCCTCCGGCGCTTGCCTCAGCCAGCGGCCCACGGCGGATGTGCTGGGGAAGCGGTAGAAGCTGGAATTGATCTCCAGCGTGTCGAAGTGCTCGGCATAGAAGGAAAACCAGCGCGCGCTTGGCAGCTCCGGCGGGTACCAGGGCCCCTGCCAGTGGCGGTAGAAATAGCCGGAGCAGCCGACACGCACGTCCATGCATCGACGATAGACCACCGGGTATTCAAATCGCTGGCGCCCGTCTGGTTCCTGCCTCATCATGATAGGGATTCCGGAACAAAGAGAGCGATCATGCCGATATGAGCCGCGCCAGCGCCAGCGCCATCATCATCGCTGTCGCTGGCGCTGTCGCACATGGTTGCACGCGCCGTCATCGCCGGCCTTGTCTCCACGGACCTTCCTATTTTTGCGTACCCCGAAGCTGGCCCATGCCCGGCCTGCCGGCGCGCCGTGCCGGGTGCGGCCTAGCTCAGTCACCCTTCTCCTGCTCGACCTTGAGGATATGCATCGTTGTGGCCAGCACGCTGTCCGGGTTCAGCGACAGCGACTCGATGCCCTGCTCCACCAGGAAGGCGGCGATGTCGGGGAAGTCCGACGGCGCCTGGCCGCAGATGCCGACGTACTTGCCGCGCCTTAGGCAGGCGGCGATGGCCATGCTGAGCATGGACTTGACCGCTGGATCGTGCTCGTCGAAGACATGGGCGACGAGTCCGGAATCGCGGTCCACACCGAGGGTCAGCTGCGTCAGGTCGTTCGAGCCGATGGAGAAGCCGTCGAAACGGTCGAGGAAGGCATCGGCGGCAATGACGTTGGATGGGATCTCGCACATCACATACACCTCAAGGCCGTTCTCGCCGCGCACCAGCCCGTGTTTCTTCATCTCGGCCAGCACCTTGTCGCCCTCCTCCGTCGTGCGCGTGAACGGGATCATCAGCACCACGTTTGTCAGTCCCTTGTCCTCGCGCACCCGCTTCATGGCCTTACACTCCAGCGCGAAGGCGTCGCGGAAGCCCTCCGAGTAGTATCGCGAGGCGCCGCGGTAGCCGATCATCGGGTTGTCCTCGATGGGCTCGAAGCCCTTCCCTCCCAACAGGTTGGCGTATTCGTTCGATTTGAAGTCGGACATGCGCACGATGACCTTCTTCGGGTAGAAGGCGGCACCGATCATCGCCACCCCTTCGGCCAGGCGCTCGACGTAGAACTCGACCGGATCGGCATAGGCGGCGGTGCGGTTGGTGATCTCGGTCTGCAAATCCTTGTCCAGCTTGTCCAGGTTCAGCAACGCATTGGGATGGATGGCGATGGCGTTGTTGATGATGAACTCCAGGCGCGCCAGGCCGACGCCGTCGTTCGGGATCAGGCTGAGGCCGAAGGCCTGCTCTGGGCTGGCCACGTTCATCATGATCTTGGTCTTCGGCCGGGTCAGGTTTTCCAGCGGGATCTTCTCGATGTCGAAATCGAGCTTACCCTCATAGACGAAGCCCGCCTCTCCCTCGGCGCAGGAGACGGTGACCGGGGTGCCGTCCGGGATATCGGCGGTGGCGCTGCCGGCGCCGACGACGGCAGGCAGCCCCAGCTCGCGGGAGACGATGGCAGCATGGCAGGTGCGCCCGCCACGGTTGGTGACGATGGCGGCGGCGATCTTCATGATCGGTTCCCAGTCCGGGTCCGTCATGTCCGTGACCAGTACCTCGCCCGGCTTGAGCTGGCCGATGTCGGCGACGTTCTTGATGATGCGCGCCGTGCCCGCGGCGATCTTCTTGCCCACGCTCTTGCCCTGCACCAGCACCGGCCCCTTCGCCTTAAGGCGGTAGTTCTCCATCACCTGGGCGTGATGGTGTGAATGCACCGTTTCCGGCCTTGCCTGCACGACATACAGCTCGCCCGTGACGCCGTCCTTGGCCCATTCGATGTCCATCGGCTGTGTGAAACCTGCGCGTTCCGAATAATGCTCCTCGATGGCCAGCGCATAGCGCGCGAGCGTCAACAGCTCCTCATCGTTCAGGCAGAAGCGGCGGCGGTCCTCGGCCGGCACGTCGACGTTCTTCGTCGGATGCCTGAGCGAGGGCGAGAACACCATCTTCATCGATTTCTCGCCGAGGGTGCGGCTGAGCACCGGCGCCCTGGCCGTCTTAAGTGTCGGCTTGAACACGTAATACTCGTCCGGGCTGACCGCACCCTGCACCACGTTCTCGCCCAGCCCGTAGGCGGCGGTGATCAGCACCGCGTCCGGAAAGCCGGACTCGGTGTCGATCGTGAACATGACGCCGGAGCAGGCGAGATCGCTGCGCACCATCTTCTGCACGCAGGCTGACAGCGCCACATCGGTATGGGCGAAGCCCTTGTCGACGCGGTAGGAGATGGCACGGTTGGTGAACAGCGAGGCGTAGACGAGCTTGATGCTGTCCGAGACATGCCCCGCGCCGCTGATGTTCAGGTAGGTCTCCTGCTGGCCGGCGAAGGAGGCATCGGGCAGGTCCTCGGCTGTGGCCGAGCTGCGCACCGCCACCGACAGCTCCCCTCCCCCCTGCTGCTTCTGCAGCATGGCATAGGCCTCGGCGATCTCCTGATCCAGGTCGGGCGGCATGTCGGCATGGGCGATGCGGCCGCGAATGGTGGCGCCGGCTTCGGCCAGGGCCTTCACGTCGCGGGTGTCGAGACCGGCGAGGGTGGCGGTGATCTCGTCCGTCAGGCCATTGTGCTCCAGATAATGCCAGTAGGCCTCGGCGGTGGTGGCATAGCCGCCCGGCACCTTGATGCCGCGGCTGGTCAGGCCCTGCACCATTTCGCCCAGCGAGGCGTTTTTGCCCCCGACTATCGGCACGTCGTCCATATCCAGTTCATCGAGAAAGCGGATGTAGCGGAATGCGGCCATCGAAAAGCCTCCTTGCCTGGGTGCGTGTTCAACAGTGTAGAACATGGGGATGATTTTGCAGCCGCGTCGCCAGGGGCTAACAGTCGCATGGATTTTCTGCGATACTGCGCCGCCCGGGTCCATGGGCCCGGAGATGATGAGCAAGGAAAGGCCAGCCAGATGTCAGCCCGATACCAGACCGATGACCTGCGCATCCGCGGCATCCAGGAGGTGGTGCCTCCATCGCGCGTGCACGAGGAGTTCCCGGTTACCGAGCGGGCGGCGGCCACCGCCTGGCAGGCGCGCAGCGCCATCCACGATATCCTTCACGGCAAGGACGATCGCCTGCTGGTGGTGATCGGTCCCTGCTCCATCCACGATCCGGATGCCGCCATCGAGTACGCACTGAGGCTGAAGGCCATGCGCGAGGAGCTGGCCAGTGACCTCCTGATCGTCATGCGCGTCTACTTCGAGAAGCCGCGCACCACCGTCGGCTGGAAGGGCCTGATCAACGACCCGAATCTCGACGGCACCTTCGAGATCAACAAGGGCATCCGCCTGGCGCGCAAGCTGCTGGTCGATATCAACGAGCTGGAGGTGCCGGCCGGCACCGAGTTCCTCGACCTGATCACGCCGCAGTACATCGCCGATCTGGTCAGCTGGGGTGCCATCGGCGCGCGCACCACCGAGTCGCAGGGCCACCGCGAACTGGCTTCCGGCCTGTCCTGCCCGGTCGGCTTCAAGAACGGCACCGACGGCGGCTACGGCATCGCCATCGACGCCATCCGCGCCGCCGCCCACCCGCACCATTTCCTGTCGCTGACCAAGCACGGGCACTCGGCGATCTTCTCGACCACCGGCAACGAGGACTGCCACATCATCCTGCGCGGCGGCAAGGAGCCGAACTACGAGGCGCCGCGCGTGACCGAGGCGCTGGCGGCACTCGATGCCGCGGGCATTGCCACCGGCGTCATGATCGATTGCAGCCATGCCAACAGCCGCAAGCAGTACCAGCGCCAGATCGAGGTCGGGCGCGACATCGCCGGCCAGCTGGCCGGCGGCAACCGGCGTATCATCGGCACCATGGTCGAGAGCCATCTGCATGAGGGCCGGCAGGATGTGAGGCCCGGCGCGGCCCTGAAGCACGGTGTCAGCATCACCGACGCCTGCATCGGCTGGGAGGATTCGGCCGATCTGCTGCGCGTGCTCGCCGAGGGCGTGCGCCGGCGGCGGCAAGCGTGAGCCGCAAGGTCATCCCGATTGAGGCCCACGCGGTGCCCATGGCGCCGAAGCCGGCTTGGCTGAAGGTACGCGCGCCGCTGTCGCCGGAGTACCGGCGGCTGGTGCGCCTGATGCGCGAGCAGAAGCTGAACACCGTCTGCGAGGAGGCGAGCTGCCCGAACATCGGCGAGTGTTGGAAGCATGGCTCGGCCACCTTCATGATCCTGGGCCGCGTCTGCACCCGCAGCTGTGCCTTCTGTGATGTGGAGACCGGCCGCCCCGATCCGGTCGATCACGATGAGCCCAGGCATCTGGCCGAGGCGGTGGAGGCGATGGGGCTCAAGCATGTGGTGATCACCTCGGTGGACCGCGATGATCTGGCCGATGGTGGCGCCGGGCATTATGCCGACACCATTTCCCTGCTTAAGGCGCACTGCCCGGAGGTGACGATCGAGGTGCTGACGCCGGATTTCCAGCGCAAGCCCGATGCCTGCCTGGATACCGTCATCACCGCCCGCCCCGACATCTTCAACCACAATCTGGAGACGGCACCGCGCCTGTACCGCTCGGTGCGCCCGGCGGCGCGCTACTTCACCAGTCTGCGCCTTCTGCAGCGGGCCAAGGAGCTCGATCCGTCGGTGGTCACCAAGTCCGGCATCATGGTCGGGCTTGGCGAGGAGCGCGACGAGGTGCTGCAGGTGCTTGACGACATGCGCGAGGCCGATGTCGACATCCTGACCGTCGGCCAGTACCTGCGCCCGTCTCCCGGCCATCACCCGGTGGTGCGCTACTGGACGCCTGAGGAGTTCGAGGATCTGAAATACCTGGCCGAGAAAAAGGGCTTCGGCATGGTCGCCGCAGGGCCGCTGGTGCGCTCTTCCTTCCACGCCGAAGACGTGTTCAGGGCGCTGAAGCTGCGCCGGGTGTGAATAACATCGATAATATGTACTGTACATCGCTCTCCGCGACTGACACATCGCTAAATTGTACTGGCTGGGCTTAGAATCAATACAGAATCGGCCTTGTATCGGACTATTAATAATGATTTCAATGGGTTAGCTTCGTATGGAATTCATACCAAATGCCCAACTGAACGCGAGCTGTACCAGACATATCTCGACACCTTTGGGGAAGCGCCTTTGTGCAATAGGATAAGTCCGTAGTTCGCGTGATTTTCGGTTCGTGAGAAGAACTTTTCATTGTGGCTGGTGATGGATGCCATCTGCATGGGGTTCAGGCACTTCTCGAAGAGTCGACTCGAAAGAACAGCTAGTCGCTGCCATTGGTGCCAGCATCAGTCCCAGGACCCATCACTCTGTTCCTTCCCGATGCCTTGGCTCTGTATAATTGATCGTCTAGTTTCCCAAGAAAGGCGTCCGCGGCGGCATCGATTCCGTTCTTCAGCCAAGCCATTTCAAAGGAGGCGACGCCTGCTGAGAATGTCACGGTTTGGAATTTCCCATTGCCGAGGTCCATGGGTTTGGATGATACGTAACTAAGCCAATTCTTTGCCGCTTGAATAGCCATCGGTTCATCCGTGTGCGGTAGCAACACCAAGAACTCCTCCCCGCCCCAGCGACCGAGTATATCCGTAGCACGGATGCCGGCTTGCAGGCGAATGACCAAGCTCACCAGAGCCTTGTCCCCAGCCACATGCCCGTAGGTGTCGTTGATGTGCTTGAAATGGTCGGCGTCGATCAGTACGGCCGAGTAGTCGGTTTTGTAACGAGCGCTTTCCTGAATGCCGCGCCAGAGATGCTCCAGCATGCAACGACGGTTGAAGATGCTCGTCAAAGGGTCGTGTCGCGACTGGTAGAAAAAATCCTCTTTCATTTCTTTCATGCGCATGACCATGCGCCACATCATCAGCGCTTCCACACCACCCACAATGCCTCTGGTGTGTCCGTATCGTTTCAGGTCTTCCTCTATGGCTATGGAGTGGGTGAGATCGAACACTATACATGGCTCGCATGCATCGAGTGCTGTCTTTAGAGATGTGAAAGTAGGAATGCCACGTTGTTGCGCCAGCTTCAATCCATTGGCATCCGGAGAGATATCCATGATGCCAACGACCTGGATCATTTCTTCGTCCAGCATCAGTTCCAGCATGGCGCTTCCGCCACGTCCTGCGCCGACGATCAGTATCCTGTTGGAGACCGTCTGCCCAGGTGCGGTCATGGCTACGTTCCGATCCGCATTTGGTCGTCCATCATGGCCAGAAATGCTCCGCGAGGAACTCCAGTTCGGCTGTGGCACACGCCCCAAGCGGTGGCGGGATCAACAAAAGCGCTGATTTCATTTCATGGTTCCCTCCCGTGCTTCCGCATAACCATACAATCGGTATGCGACCTGGCAAGATATCTGCTTTGTAGCCAGCTGATGCTTCTGCGTGCCTCAGATGGAACCATAGCCTCCATGGCTGCCCCAGGCTCCATATCGAGTTCTAAGTTCCATGCGTACGATCTCATCCATTGGAATGGCTTTCTCAGTGGCTTCGCTATGCAGTTTCGCGTGTAATTCGCGGGGAAGCGTCATCACCAGCGTGTGCTCGTCCCCAGCCGCCGCTTCAATATCGTTCCACAAACGATACTCCGATCCTGATGGCGACACCACGGCTCATATCATGTCCATTGCATGATGAGCTTCTTATGTCCTGCTTTCGGAATCAACGTAGGCACATCGAGTGCGGAAACACGGTTTGACAACTATGGGCTATCATATATCGGCCGTTTCCCAAATTAAGGAGGTTCCATGGCAGGAAAAGCAACAACTCAGCGCAAGAAGCCGGTTCGTCGCCCTCTGAAGGTGCGTATGGATGAGGCAAAGAGTAATCTGGATCGCATTCAGAAGTCTCTGGACACCGCAAAGGCGAAGTACGAACAGTTACACGCCAAATACCTGAAGAGCGAGCAAACGGATAAGGTCGACGCCATCAAGGCGAAGTTCAAGAGCGGCGAAGCCCTCACCGCAGAAGAGACGGATATCCTGCGCACGGTGATGTGATCGGCCGATCTCAGATCCAGTAAAGGGGCTTCGGCCCCTTTACAGTTTGTATCCTTTTTCCCTGAAAAGCTTCAGGCAAGCATCTACAGCTGCCGCATCATAAAGCTTGCCGCGGTTGCCGCTAATTTCCTCCAATGCGGGTTCGATTCCCAGGCCATCCCGATATGGGCGGTGGCTGGCCATGGAGTCGACTACATCGGCTACGGCTACCACCCTTGCTTCCAGGAGAATCTCGTCGCCTTTCAGGCCTTGTGGATAGCCGGATCCATCCATGCGTTCATGATGCTGATAGGCGATCATGGCAACAGGCCAGGGAAATGGAATGTCCTTCAGGATTTCATAACCAACCGCTGCGTGTTGCTTGACCAGCTCAAATTCGACAGGGCCGAGCTTTGCTGGTTTGGTGAGAATCTCTGCCGGCACATGGAGCTTGCCGATGTCGTGAATGAGCGCACCGAGGCGTATGCCTTCCACGGTTCTGTCATCAAGCCCCATCTCTTTGGCAATTGCGTAGGCAAGGGCTTCTACACGCTGCTCGTGACCTGATGTATATGGATCGCGCGCCTCAACCGCTTTGGAAATGGCGAGGATGGTGCCCTCCAAAGCACTTTTCACCAAAGCATGGCTTTCAGCTAGCGCATGTTCAGTTCTTTTCTTTTCGCTAACGTCTCTTTCAACTGCATAAAGCAGGTGCCGACCATTAATGTCGATGTGTTGCAAGGCAACATCTGCATAGAAGGTACTGCCATTCTTGCATGTATGAATGGCCTCGAAGTGGATTGTTCCACCTTTCTGAACAAGACGATGGCGTTCCGCCATCTCATTTTCTGACATCCGATCAAGAAAAGTGATCGGCTGTCCGATCAGTTCTTCACGCGAGTATCCGTGCTTCTCAAGAGCAGCTTCGTTTGCATCAATGATGATGGGAGGGGCCTCTGGTGGCCCCACAAGCTCCAGCACAAGCACATAGTCTGAGGTCTGTTCGAATAATATTCGATACAATTTTTTGCTATATCTAAGGTCAGGGCGCGTCTTTTGTATTTCTTTGAAATTCATGATGCTATTCGATATAGACTAAAATTTAGGTTGCGCAAGTGATCGATCACAATAAGAAGTCTGACGTTTTATGTGTTCATCTCTTCTCACCATGCGATGGTTTGATTCTTCTCAGAAGGCTTCGCTGCCTGTCGGCCAGGGTCAGCCACCCTTGCTTACGCGCAAGCCAGGAGGCGCCTTCTTTAAACTGGTACAATGGAGCGTTGTAAATCTGAATCTAGTACACCATACATGTGTTAATCAGTCCAAAATAACAGTGTGAAAACGGGCCAGATCCCGCATTTCAGTCCAACATAATTTTGGATCTCACAAAAAGGGATGAATGACATCGCTGGCTTGGATTAGCCGGCCTGGCCGGGTCGATTTCAGGCTGCAAAGAAACGGTATGCGTTGCCCCCATGGTTCTTGGCCAGATACATGGCATGATCCGCTTGTTTGATCAGGCTTTCCTGTTCCTCACCATCATCCGGATAGATGGAAATCCCGATGCTGCAGCCTATCCGGCATGTGTTGCCTTCGATGTCCATCGGGACGGATAAAGAACGGACAATCTTTTGCGCAACGATGGCCGCGTCTTCTGCAGCTGCGATCTTGCCGAGTATGACGATGAACTCATCGCCACCCATGCGCGCCACGGTATCCGATTTTCGCGTATTATGGCGTAGGCGCTGCGCCACTTCCTGGAGCAGCTTGTCTCCGATATCGTGACCAAAGCTATCATTGGCGTTTTTGAATCCATCCAGGTCAAGAAAGAGAAGAGCCAGTTTGCTCCTGTACCGCTTTGCCTGGGCAACGGCATGTGCAAGGCGGTCGAAAAAGAGCGTCCGGTTCGGAAGCCCCGTGATCTTGTCAAAGTGAGCCAGCTTCCGTATCTCTTCCTCAGCCTGTTTTCGCTCCATGATGTTTTGGGTGGTGCCGGTCACATGCAGAGGCTTGTTGTTTTCATCCCGTCTTGTGATTCTGCCGTGACCTAGAACCCAAACCCATGTCCCCGCATGCGAACGAATCCGGTATTCAGCCTCGTAGAACGGCATGCGCCCGCGTACATGATCATTCATGGCCTGAAGTACGCGCTTCTTATCTGTCGGATGGATCAATGCCTTCCATTCTTCGATATGCATGGGAATATCTTCTTGATTGTATTCGAGCAGCTCTCCCCATTGGGGGCTGAAATAGATATTACCGCTAACGACGTCCAGGTCCCATATCCCTTCCCTGGCCGCATCCAACGCCATCTCCAGCCGCTCTTCGCTCTGTCGCAAGGCCTCTTCAGCCCGTTTCTCTTCCGTAATATCGCGCAATACGCCTATATAGTAATATTCATTTCCGAACCGCATTCTTGCAATGGATGCATACATTGGAAATATGCTTCCATCCTTGCGCAGTGCAGGAACTTCGCGTTCGAGACCAGGATAATTTTGATTGTTGACGTCAATAAGGCGTTTCAGGAATCCATTGTGTTGGGAGCGGAATGGCTCTGGCATCAATATATTGATGTTTTTCCCTACCACCTCACCGCTTTTATAGCCGAACATTTGCTCCGTTGCCGTATTGAATAGCTTTATGATGCCTTTATCGCTTATTTGGATGATGCCATCCCTTGTATGATTTATGATGGCTTGTATATAGGCATGGTTATCGACAAGTTCTTGATGTGCATATCTTAATCTGGAGATTAATTGCCATATGAATTTTGTCACCGATCCGCCAAACACATGGCCTTCTCCGAGGATTTGCGAAGCCAACAGGGATAATTGGTGATCCCCGGTAAGGTTCAAAACAAGACAAGGAGCGCATGTGTGAAGCGCCACCAGGGCATCCGAATAAACAGGAATTCCATGCCGCTTTGCGATTCTGATTCCTTCGGCTTTCTGATCGACATCTGCCACGCCGACGACGTGGGCAATATCTTCTTCAAGAAGAACGTTCAGGAACTTCGCACCACCGTGCCCCGCCCCCAAGATAAGAACACGATATTTATCCATGCTTGGCTTCTCCTCCCCTCGGTACTCCCGGTATAAGGACATGGCTCAACGCCATTGCAACATGAATGGAAAAGTCTAAAGACCAGTCGTTGTTGTCGCTCCCTGCATTCCGTGTGATTCATCTGGCGCGGTGAGCTATCATGCCAATACGCCGATGAAAACTGATTATTAAACAGATTTGCATATGATAAAAGTAATATCTTGGCGCAAGAAAAATCATGTGATTGATGGTTGATCAGCTGCTGGTTCCGGTTCCATACAAAATTTCCGTATTCAAGATTGCATAATCCTGCCCATTTGTACCGTATGTCACGATAGTGACGGCAAACCCCCATTAGTTTTGCCCATACGTTCAACCCTAGGGGATTCGTCATGAGCAAGGCATATCTGCGCTTCACCATCCTGATGGTCGCCATGGGCATGCTTCCGTCCTGCCTACCCATACAGGCCAAGTCGAATTCGGTGGCCGACAAGCGCGAGGCGATCCTCAACATGCGCAACGATACGCTGGCGCAGCTGTACAGGGATCACCCGACCGCACGCGCCGATATCCGCCACTCGGCCGGCTATGCCGTGTTCAGCGATGTCGGCGTCAACCTGATCCTGCTGTCCGCCGGTGGCGGCTCGGGCGTGGCACACGACAACCGTTCGGACAGGAACATCTACATGAAGATGATCTCCGGCGGCCTCGGCTTCGGGCTGGGCGTCAAGGATTTCCGCGGCGTGTTCGTGTTCCATACCGCCAAGGCCTTCAGGCAGTTCGTCGACAGCGGTTGGGAGGCCACGGCACAGGCCGATGTCGCCGCCAAGTCGGACAAAAAAGGCGGGGCTGTGGCCAGCGCCATCACGGTCGCCCCCGACGTCGATCTCTACCAGATCACCGAGAACGGGCTGGCGCTGCAGGCCACGATCCAGGGCACCAAGTACTACAGGGACGACGAGCTGAACGGCAAATAGGCCGCGCCTTACAGCCCTCATCGGGCGCCTATAATCCGGACGCATCCTCGTGTTTTCTCGCCAAGCGGGGCGGAGAACGGTCATGCGCGATGGTGATGACGAATACACCCTGGTCCCTGAGCAGCAGGCCCGGAGGCATTTGCTGAAGCTGGCCGCCTACATTCCTCCGGCCATCCTCGGCGTGATGATCGCCGGACCGAAGGTGGTGCTGGCCGTGCAGGCGGGGGAGACCCAGCATTGCGACGGGGGCACGGTGATCGGGGTCTCCGCCGCCCGCCAGGCCTGCTGTCCCTGTGTGCCCAGCTCGAACCAGTACAATCCGGATACCTGTAACCTGCAGCGTTGCCAGCTTGGCAATTGTTCGGCATGCAGGCTGGTCGTATTTCATAACCAGAACACGTGTCGGAAGACCACCGCCAATTGCGGCGCATGCACCTGCGTGCCGGTACAGGTCGAGGGCAGCAAGAAGCCATTCTGGATGTGCCGATAAATATCTTCCGCCGCTCTACGTAAGGGTTTCTACGCATTTCATTGCCCGATGCCGCTGCCTAGCCTCGAACCAGGCGGCACCGCCGCCGACCGCCAAGGGAGGGTCCGATGGAATACAAGCGGCGCTGGCAGGATGGGGTCGGCCTATTGTTCGGGGGATGGCTCTTTTCCGCCCCGCTTTTCGGATTCGGCCCTATCGTCGGCCTCTCCGCCTGGAATGGTTACCTGTTCGGGGCGGTGATCCTCATGCTTTCGGGCCTGTCGCTCGTCCGGCCCTGGCTGCGCGAGGAGAGGGTCGGCATGTTCATCGGCCTCTGGCTGATCGCCGCCCCCTTCGTGCTCGGGTTTTCGGCCCATCACGCAGTAACATTGAGCCATGTCGCCATCGGACTGCTCATCGTCGCCGATGTGCTGATGGCGCCAGAGCCGGGCGGGCATGCGCGCAGGATCTGATCCCCGGCCCGCTCCCCGCAGGTCTGGCCCCGGCGTGGGGGATAGCGATGCCCATTTTCGCATCCTTTTCGAGCATACGCAGGACGGCGTCGTCATCATCGATGCCGAGGCGAACATCGTGGCCGTCAACCCGGCCTTTGCCGAGATTACCGGCTATGCGGAGTCGGAACTATTGCACCAGAATCCGTTTCTGATGCGTTCCGGACATCATGGACAGGGGTTCTATCAGGGCATCTGGCCGAAGCTGGATGCGCAGCAAGGATGGGCGGGCGAAATCTGGAACCGGCGCAAGAACGGGGAGGTGCATCCTGCCTGGCTCAGTATCAGCGTCGTGTGCGATGCCTTTGGGAAGGCGATGCATTACATCGGTGTGCTGACGGATCTGGCGCCTGCGCGCCGTGCCCAGAAGGCGCTGAACCAGATGGCTCATTACGATGGGCTGACGGGGCTGCCGAACCGGCCCCATCTGGAGGGGCGGTTGGCGGTGATGATCGAGCGTGCCGCCGCCCGACACCAGCGCCTCGGCGTGCTGTTGATGGACCTGGACCACTTCCGCCACATCAATGACACCTTCGGTCTTCCCGTGGGCGATGAGCTGCTCAAGCAGGCCGCCGAGCGCCTCAAGGCCTGCATCCAGGGCGAGGGCTTCGTGGCCCGGCTCAGCGGCGACGAGATTGCGCTCGTCAGCGAGGCGTGGGACAGCCCGGACGTCCTCACCGCCATGGCCGAGCGGGCGCACCGGAGCCTCGCCCAGCCCTTTGCGGTGGGGACGCAGGAGGTCTTCCTGACGGCCAGCATCGGCATCAGTCTTTATCCGGATAACGGCGGGGACGCGGTCACCCTGATCAAGAATGCGGATGTGGCGTCGCACCGGGCCAAGGAACAGGGGTGTGGCTGCACCCGCTTCTACAGCGAGATATTCTCGCGCGGCACAGCGGAACGCCTAGCGCTGGAAACGGCGCTGCGCCGTGCCCTGGAGAGGCAGGAGCTGGAGCTTCACTATCAACCGCAGGTGGATCTGGCCAGCGGCAGGCCGACGGGGCTGGAGGCACTGGTGCGCTGGCGCCATCCGGAGCATGGGCTGATGCTGCCCGGCCGCTTCATCCCCCAGGCCGAGGCCAACGGCCTGATCGAGCGCATCGACGAATGGGTGCTGCACCAGGCCTGCCGGCAAATGGCCGACTGGTGCCGCCAGGGCATCGCCCCCTCCCGTCTGGCCGTCAATCTTTCGGCGCGCCAGTTCGGGCAGGCCGGATTGCTGGCACGCATCGGCGACATCCTGGCCGATACGGATCTGTCACCGACGGCGCTGGAGCTGGAGATCACCGAAAGCACCATCATGGAGGATCCGGAGGCGGCGCGACGGGTCTTGGAGGAGTTGGCGGGCATGCAGATCGACTTGGCCATCGACGACTTCGGCACGGGCTATTCGTCGCTGGCCTACCTGCAGCACTTCCATGCACATCGATTGAAGGTCGATCGCGCCTTCATCCGGCATCTGCCCGATGATGCCGCCAACGTCACCCTGTGCCATGCCATCATACAGATGGCCGAGGGCCTGGGCCTGCAGGTGGTGGCGGAAGGCATCGAAACCGAGCGCCAGCGCCGCTTCCTGGCCGATGCCGGTTGCAGCATCGGCCAGGGCTGGCTGTTTGCGCCGGCCATGTCGGCGGCATCGACGGTGCAGTGGCTCGCCAGGCAACAAGGCATGCCCATGTCCTGAGCCGTGGTATCATGCGCCCATGGGGGAGAGCCCTCCTCCCGGGAGGGATGCATGATCCGTTATATCGCCGGCCCCGAACTTTGGCCCGAGGAAGCCCCCGGCCTGCATGCGCTGCGCCGCCGTGGCCTGTCGTTCGGATGGGTGCAGGTCGATGCGCGCCCGGCCATGCCGGATATGGCGCAAATCGCCGAGGCCTGGCGTGCGGACGAGGCGGTGATGCTGTCGGGGCTACTGGACGCCGAGGTGGCGCGGCATGCCGATGACATCGCCCAGGCACGGCGCCTGATGGAGGCGACCCTGGATGGCCAGGCGGTGGTGGACCTGTTCGAGGCCGAGCCCTACGCCTCGCGCCTGGCCGGCCGTTTCGCCCTGGTGGCCTCGGTGCACGACGAGGGCGACCGGCAGGAGATCGAGAAGCTGTTCTTCGATGCCGAACAGGACGGTGAGGCCATCGCTGAGGATCTGTGGTGCAAGGCCTCCTGGCTGTCCTACCATCCCGACGATGCCTCGCTGCGCTTCCGCTTCTCCTATGGGCTGGAGGGTTTCGAGGATGTGGCGTCCGACGCGCGCCGCCAGGCGCTGGCGGCAGCGCTGACGGATGCGATCTTCCCGGAATCGGCGGTGGTGGCCGAGTGCGCGCGGTTGCAGGCGCTGATGGTGCACATCCTGGATACGGAGCAGGTGCTCTATGGGGAACGCATCGTCTATTTCAATGCCCCGGACGGCGGCGCCCAGATGCATCACGATGTCGAGCGCGGGCATGCCGGCGTGGTGTTCGCCCAGCTTTCCGGCCACACCTTCTGGCTGGCGTTGTCCAAGCCCAGGCTGATGGACGAGATCGTCGCCTTCCTGGCGGGTGACGATGCCGAGGCCGAGCTGGCGAAGGTGCTGCCGGAAACGGCGGATCGCGACGGGTTGCGACGGCTGGCGGCCGACCGCGCCGAGCTGTCCGCATACATGGAGCGCTTCGACCATGAATGGACCGAGGCGCTGGTCGACCGGCTGCCCGCCTTCACCGCCCATCTCGTCTCCCGGGGCTATGCGTATATCCTGCAGCCGGGGGATGCGCTGCTGCTGCCGCAGCGCGATCTGGATCGCTGCGTCTGGCATTCGGTGTTCTGTCTCGACGATGATCCTGGCGAGGCGCTGTCCTTCGCCGTTCGCCCGTTTTCCTAGGGCCGTTCAAGCAGGAAGGTAGTGCACTGCCGTGTCCAGTCTTCCATCCGGGGACAGCCTCAGGGTGCGGTAGCCGGGCGGGCGAGCATCCAGCGCGAAGGCATCGGCATGCGGCAGGAACTGCACGCAGGTCGACGGCGTGCCAAGCAGGCGCACCGCACCCCGATGCGCGTCATAGGCCTGATGGGCATGGCCGAACAGCACGGCGCGTACGCCATGGTGGCGTTCGACGAGGCGCCAGAATTCACCGGCGTTCGAAAGTCCGATGGCATCGAGCCAGCGGCTGCCCAGCGCCACCGGCGGATGGTGCAGTGCAATCAGGGTCGGCTGCGTGACGGCGGACAGGGTTTCCTCGAGGAAGCTCAGTTCGGATTCGCTCAGATGCCCGCCATCCTCCCCCGGCACCCCCGTGTGCAGCAGCACGATGCGCCATCCATCCATTTCCAGGGATTTCGGCATCGGCAATGCTGTTGCCAGGTGTTGCACATCGTCATGGTTGCCGGCCAGGCAGGCCAGCCGCGGCGGTGCATCCAGGGCCTCGGCCAGCCAGCGGTAGGCGGCCGTGCTGCCGTCATGGGCCAGGTCACCGGTGGCAAGCCACAGGTCGTAATCCTGCCGGCGCGCATGCGCGAGCACTGCTTTCAGGCTCTCGCGCACCGCCACCCCCTTCAACGCATAGGCCACCTCATTGGCGATATGCGTGTCGGTCAGGTGCAGGATCGTGGTCATTCAGTGATCGAGCATCATCGCCGGCAGCCAGGGGTAATCGGTCCTGAGGCGGCGCTGTTCGTCTGCCTTCACCGTAGCCGGGATGTCACGCCGCGGGCCTGCCGGAAGGCCTGCGGCGGCGCTGCGGACGGCGCTTCTTGTCGCCCGCAGGATGCGCCTCCTGCCGATCCTCGGCGCCGGTGCCCTCGGCATGGCGGTCGGGACGCGTCGGCTTGCCGATGTCCAGGCGCGCGTGATCCCAGGCCGGAACCGGGATGCTGTGGCCGATATAGGCCTCGATATCCGGCAGCCCGAAGCAGAAGCGTTCGCAGGCGAACGAGATGGCCACGCCGGTGGCCCCGGCGCGCGCCGTGCGCCCGATGCGGTGCACATAGTCCTGCGCATCCTCCGGCAGGTCGTAGTTGAACACGTGGGTGACGCCGTCGATGTGCAGGCCGCGGCTGGCGACGTCGGTGGCGACAAGCAGGTGCAGCTTGCCCTGGCTGAAATCCTCGAGGATGCGCAGGCGCTTCTTCTGGCGCACGTCCCCGGACAGGATACCGACATCGAAGCCGTAGCGGGCCAGCCTGTCCGCCAGCCGTTCACCGGTGCGCTTCTCGTTGATGAAGATCATGCCGCGCGCGACGTTTTGCTCGCGCAGCAAGCTGACCAGTAGCGGGAATTTCTCGTCCATGCCGGTGTGGTACAGCGATTCGGAGATATTGCTGGCCGTGATGTCGCCTTCCTCGGCACGCAGCTTCACCGGGTTGTTCATATGCTCGTAGGCCAGCTCCAGCACGCGGTGCGACAGCGTGGCCGAGAACATAAGCGACTGGCGCTGGTTGTAGGGGGGCAGCCGGCGCATCAGGTAGCGCAGGTCCTTGATGAAGCCGAGGTCGAACATGCGGTCGGCCTCGTCCACGACCAGCATCTCGCAGTATTTGAGCGAGTAGCAGCCCTGCTTGAAGTAATCGATCAGCCTTCCCGGAGTCCCGATCAGGATGTCGACGCCGTCATCGAAGGCCGCTTTCTGTTTGTCGTAGTCGACACCACCGTACGCCACGTCAAGTTTCAGCCCCGTGTGTGCGGCAAGCTTGGTGGCGTCGGCGGCGATCTGTGCCACCAGTTCGCGCGTCGGGGCGATGGCCAGCGCGCGCGGATCGCAGGGGCGCCGCCCTTCGCGCGCGGGGCGGCTCAGCAGGTGCGTGAGGGTGGTGATCAGGAAGGTGGCGGTCTTGCCGGTGCCGGTGCGGCCCTGGCCAGCCACGTCCTTGCCGGCCAGCGTCAGTGGAAGCGCCACCTCCTGCACGGCGGTTAGCTCCGTGAAGCCGATGCCGGCAATGGCCTGCATCAGCGGGTCGGGGAGGTTCAGTTCGTCAAAGCGCATATGGGTGATATCCTGTGGTCGTCTGGTCCTTGGGCGTGCAATCCTGAGAGTGCAAGTGGGGACAGCATACGGGAGATTCCATTGCCTGGCAAAAGCGATGCGATTATCGTTCGTTGTCTTTCGGGCCTATAGCTCAATTGGTCAGAGCTACCGGCTCATAACCGGTTGGTTCCAGGTTCGAGTCCTGGTGGGCCCACCAGTCCTGCTTACGGGCAAGATGGAAAATCTCCGTTTACAGAGGGTAGAATGATGACCACTCCCGACAGGGTTGATCCGGAATTGTTGCGAAACCTCGTGCTGGCGGCGCTGCCGGATGCCGAGGTCGAGGTGCGGCTGTATGCCGGCGATGACCATTTCGAGATGGCCGTTGCCTCGCAGGCGTTTGCCGGCAAGTCCCGGGTGGCGCAGCATCAAATGGTGTACGATGCGTTGGGCCCGCATATGCGGGATGCGGTCCATGCCCTAGCCTTGAAGACCCGCGTACTTTGACTAGGTTGAGGTGATTCATGGAAGACATTCAGAAGCAGATCGACACCCTGGTGCACGAGCATGATATCGTGCTGTTCATGAAGGGCACGCCGCAGTTCCCGCAGTGCGGGTTCTCTCAGCGCGTGGCCCAGATCCTCGGTGCCTACGGCATCCACTATGCCGCCGTCAACGTGCTGCTCGATCCGGCGGTGCGCGAGGGCATCAAGGCATACGCGAACTGGCCGACCATCCCGCAGCTCTATGTCAAGGGCGATTTCGTCGGCGGCTGCGACATCATCAGCGAGATGCACGAGTCCGGCGAGTTGCACGAACTGCTCGTTCCATTCCGCCAGGCCGAGTGAGGGGTATGGCTTGAGCGCATACCGGCGCTGGACTATAACCATGACAGATATGGTGCTCACCCGGTTCGATCCGATGACGGCGCCGCTGCCGCCCGCAACCATGGAAATGGCGGGCCCGACGGACCGCGCAGTCGTGTTCTAAGTGCAACCCAAACTCACCCAGAAGCTCGGTCAGCGGCTGGCGCTGACGCCGCAACTGACCCAGAGCCTGAAGGTACTGGCGATGAACGCCATGGATCTGGAGGTCTACCTGGAGGAATGCCTGGAGAGCAACCCCATGCTCGATATGGCGACACCGGAGCCTGAGGCTCCGGCCGTCGACCACGGGGGCGACGATAGCGGGGGCGATGACTGGCAGGAGGCCGGCGACAACCGCTGGGAGCAGATGTACTTGTCCTCCTCCTCCGCCGGCCGGGACGATTTCACCAACCGCGAGCAGAACTGGCACGAGGAGCAGAGCCTCGGCGAAGCCCTGCACGAGCAGGTCGACCAGCAGCCGATGAGCGAGGACGAGCGCGCCATGGCGCATGCGCTGATCGACTCGCTCGATGACGACGGCTATTTCCGTAGCGATCCGGCTGCACTTGCCGCCGAGTTCGGCGTTAGCCCGGAGATCGTCGTCGACGTGCTCGAGCAGGTGGTGCAGGAGCTGGAGCCGGCCGGCATCGGCGCGCGCGACCTGAGCGAGTGCCTGCTGCTGCAGCTGGACGACGATGAGTCATCCACCGCCGTGGTGCGCCGCCTGCTGCTACACAATGCCGAGGATCTGTTCGACGACGACGAGGCGCTGGCCCGCAAACTCGGCTGCGACGTCGAAGAGATTGCCCGGGCGCGGGCGCGCATGCGCCGCCTCGACCCCTTCCCCGGCCATGGCATGCATGGCGAGCAGAACTACTACGTGCGCCCGGAGATCGTGTTCCGGCGCCTGGCCAACGGGGAGATCCAGATCGACATCCCCAACTACGGCTGGCGCGGTATCCGCCTGAACGAGCAGTGGCAGGGCCGACAGTGGTCCGGCTCCGACCGCGAGTTCATGGATCATGCGACGCGCGAGGCCAAATGGCTGGTTTATGCCCTGGAGCAGCGCGGCGAGACGCTGATGAAGGTGGCGCAGTGCCTGGCCCGGCGCCAGCGCGCCTTTCTCGATCACGGGGTGCTGGGCTTGAAGCCTTTGACGTTGCAGGATGTGGCCGAGGAGGTGGGGCTGCACGAATCGACGATCTCACGCGTGACCAACGGCAAGTATGCAGAGACGCCGCTGGGCCTGATTGAGATGCGCCGTTTCTTTTCCTCGGGCCTGCCGACGCGCGGCGGGGGTACAATCTCCGTGTACCGCGTGCAGCAGCGCGTCAAGGCGCTGATCGAGGCCGAGCCGGCGGGCCGGCCGGTCTCCGACCAGGACATCGCCGACCGCTTGCAGGCCGAGGGCATCGATATCGCTCGCCGAACCGTGGCCAAGTATCGTGAGAATCTTGGGCTGCCGCCGAGCAGCCAAAGGCGGCGCGCCGCCAAGGGGCGCCCGACATTACAGAGGAGGTAGACATGCAAGTCTCGATTACCGGACGAAACATTGAGCTGACGGAGCCATTGAAGGCCTATGTCAGTGACAAGCTGCAGCACCTGAAGCATTCCTTCGACCATGTGGTGGATGTGCACGCCGTGCTGTCTGTGCAGAAATTCCATCAACAGTGCGAGATGACGGTGCAGGCCAACGGCATGGTCGTCCACGCCAAGCACGACTCCGAGGATATGTACGCCTCCATCGACGGCGTCGTCGACAAGCTGAACCGGCAGCTGAAGCGCTACCGCGCCAAGATGCATCGCCACCAGACGAACCATGCGCAGCGCAAGGGCCGCGAGATCAAGGTTTCGCACCGTGTGCTCAGCATGCCGCCGCACGAGGAGCTGGCGGTGGACCAGCAGCCCGAGACCCTGCATCACGAGGAGATGGCGGCCAAGCCGATGTCGGTCGACGAGGCGGTGATGCAGATGGAGCTGTCCGAGCAGCGGCCGTTGATCGTGTTCACCAATCAGGAGACCGACAGCCTGAACGTCATCTATCGGCGTGAGGATGGCCATCTGGGCTGGATCGAACCGACGTCGTAAGCCCGTGATGTGGCGCATGGAGAGATGGCATGGCCAAGTCTGATCGCTTGATTCCTCCGGACCACATCCTTCTGGATTCCAGGGCCGGCAGTAAACGCGCCCTGATCACGGAGCTGGCCAGTGTGCTGCCTGCCATGGATCCGGATCCGGTGCTGGAGGTGGTAATGGCGCGTGAGCAGCTTGGCAGCACCGGTATCGGCAACGGTGTGGCCATCCCGCACGGCCGCCTGACCGACCTGTCCGAGCCCATGCTGGCGCTGGCGCGGCACAAGGGCGGCATCGATTTCGATGCCATCGACGGCAAGCCGGTGCACATCGCCATCCTGCTGCTGGTACCCCAGGAGGCGGACCGCCGTCACCTGGAGCTGCTGGCGCATCTGGCCAGGACGCTGCAGCAGGAACATGTGCGGCGGGAGATCATGGAGGCGGAAACGGCGGAAGAGGTGTCGCAGATTTTCTCCACGCTGTCACGGGCCGCCGTGGTATGACGCAGACCCCGCGCATCACCATCCGCGAGCTGCTTCAGGAGCGGGGGGAGGCGCTGGGGCTGCGGCTGATTGCCGGCGAGGCGGGGCTGGACCGTTCCATCGACCATCCGCGCATGCAGAAAACCTCTCTGGCCTTCGCCGGCTACCTCGAAAACCTCAACGACTATCGCCTGCAGATCATCGGCCAGACGGAGCTGGGCTATCTGGCCACCCGCCCGCCGGCCGAGCAGAAGCGCGTCGTCGACGCCGTGTTCGCACTGCGCGTGGCCGGCGTCGTTATCACCCGCGGGCTGACGCCGCCGGACATCATCCTGGAGGCGGCCCGGCGCACCGATACGCCGCTGATGATCTGCGACGAGAAATCCTCGACCTTCATGACCAATGCTATGCTTTACCTGTCTCTCCGCATGGCGCCGACCATCTACCAGCACGGGGTGTACATGGATATCTACGGCCTGGGCGTGTTGATGATCGGTGCCAGCGGCATCGGCAAGAGCGAGATTGGCCTGGAGTTGATCTCGCGCGGTCATCGGCTGATTGCCGACGACATGGTCGAGCTGGCCCGGCAGGGGGCGGAGATCATCGTCGGCCGCAGTCCGGAATCCCTGCGCTATCACATGGAGATCCGGGGGCTGGGCATCCTGAATATCCGTGAGTTGTACGGGGCGGCTGCCATCACCGATGCCAAGCGTCTGAGCCTGATCGTCGAGATGATGCCCTGGGACCAGCTGGTCGATGAGGACCGGGTGCTGGGCGAGGAATCGACCACCGCTATCCACGGCATCATGCTGCCGAAGGTGCGGTTGCGCATCCGTCCCGGTCGCTCCATGGCGGTGCTGGTGGAGGTGGCCACGCGCAACCGCCTGCTCAAGCAGCGCGGCATCGACAGCGGCCGGGCCTTCATGGAGGCGCTGGAGCTGCGCATCCAGCAAGGGCGCGGATGATCGTCCTCGTCAGCGGCCTGTCTGGTGCGGGCAAGAGCACGGTGCTGCATGCGCTCGAGGATGTCGGTGTGTTCTGCACCGACAATCTGCCGCTGTCGCTGTTCACCGGCTGGGTGCGGGAGATGCAGGCAAGTGAGCGCCTGGCCGCCGCCTGCATCGACCTGCGCAGCACCGCTACGCCCGAGGCGCTGCGCCAGGCCGTGGCACAGGCCCGGGACATGGATCCCGATTGCCGGCTGGTCTACCTCGAGGCCTCCGACGAGGCCCTGCTGCGCCGCTATTCGCTGCTGCGCCGCCGTCACCCCTTCGCCCCGGACATGGACCTGCCGCAGGCCATCGCCGCCGAGCGCCAGGCCATGGGGCCGCTGCGCGACGAGGCGGATCTGGTGCTCGATAGCAGCAGCATGACCCCTTACGAGCTGGCGGAACTCGTGGAGGGCTTCTGGCGCAAGCAACGCGGCAGCGCGCCGCAGACCATGGTCTGCTCGCTGATCTCCTTCAGCTATCAACGCGGGCTGCCGCAGGATGCGGATATGGTCGTCGACGTGCGCTTTTTGCCCAATCCCCACTACGAGCCGGCATTGGCGCCGCTGACCGGCTGCGATGCCGAGGTGGCGGCGTTCTTCGCCCGCCACGCCGATGTGGCCGAGACGCTGCAGCGCCTGCAGGAATGGCTAAACTTCGTCTGGCCACGGCTGCAGCGGGAGCGCAAGCAGTATTTCACCCTGGCCATCGGCTGCAGCGGTGGCCGCCACCGCTCCGTCTACCTCGTCGAGCGCCTCGGCGAATGGATGCATCGGGAGGGGGTTGCCGAGCCGGTCATACGCCATCGCGAACTCGGCAAGGTTTTCCGCTCCGGGAGGACGCCATGATCGGTATCGTGCTCATCGGCCACGAACACATCGCCAGCGAGATGCTGGCGGCGCTGGAGCATGTGCTGGGGCGGCAATCGCTGATCCAGGCCATCGATGTGGCCCATGACCATCCCCCGGAGATGCTGCGCCAGCAGCTCGGCGAGGCCACGCGCAGCTGCAATGCCGGTGCCGGGGTGCTGGTGCTCGCCGACATGTTCGGCGGCACGCCGTGCAATGCGGCCCTGGCCATGCTGCACCCGGGTAAGGTCGAGGTGGTTTCCGGCATGAATATGCCGGCCCTGATCAAGGCGGCGACGCTGCGTCAGCAGGCGATCGACGTGACCGAGCTGGCCGCCCGGGTGGCCGAGGCCGGGCGGCGCTACATCTGCGTGGCCACGGCGCTGATGGAGGGCGGTGCGCAGGAGGCCGCACCGCCGGCGGCGGTCGGGCGGTCATGAGCGAGCGTACCCTCTATATCCGCAACAAGCTGGGCCTGCATGCGCGCGCCTCTGCCCGCTTCGTGTCGACGGCCAGCCGTTTCGGGGCCACCATCATGCTCGGGCGGGGGGATATCGAGGTCAACGGCAAGAGCATCATGGGCATCATGATGCTGGCGGCGGCCAAGGGCACCGAGCTGACCTTGCGCGCCGAGGGCGAGGACGCCGAAGCGGCGTTGAACGCGCTTGAGGACCTGGTCAACAACCGCTTCGGGGAAGAGGAATGACCAACATCCCCGTGCGCTCGTCCATGCGCGGGCACGGCATCGATGCCAGTGCCGGCGTTGCCATCGGCCGCGTGCAGAAGCTGTTGGAGGGGCGCACGCCGATCCCCGAATACCATGTGGTGGAGGGCCAGCTCGAGGCGGAGGTCGACCGCCTGGACCAGGCCGTGGCCCAGGCCCTGGCGGATCTGGTGCGCGAGCGCGACCAGTTGGCCAGGATCGGCGCCCAGGATCCGCTCTTGATCCTCGAAGCACACCGCATGCTGCTGGTCGATCCGGAGCTGGTCGGCAAGGCGAAGGCGATGATCCGCGAGGAACACATCAACGCCGAATGGGCGATGCGCCGGCGCATGGATGCGGTGCTGTCGGTGTTCGATGCCATCGAGGACGAATACCTGCGCGGCAAGAAGGTCGATATCGAGCAGGCCGTCAACCGGGTGCTCAGGCACCTGATGGACGAGTTGCTGGCTGTAAGCGACGGCATCGACGAATTGCCGCAGATCCTCGTCGGGGTGGATTTCTCACCGCCGGATGTCGTGGCGCTGTGGAATGCCGGTGTGGCCGGCCTGGTGGCCGAGCAGGGCGGTGTGAACGCCCACAACATCATCGTTGCCCGCGGCATCGGCCTGCCCGCCATCGTCGGCGCTGCCGACATCCTGACCCATGCCGAGGACGGCGACCTACTGATCCTCGACGGGGAGCAGGGGGTATGGATCCTGAACCCCACCGAGGAGGAGCAGGAGAAATACCGGCGCTTCGCCGAGGCCATCTCGATCGTCTATGCCGGCCTGCATGCCTTTGCCGAGAAACCATCCGTGAGCGCCGACGGCCGTGTGCTGAAGCTGATGGCCAATATCGAGTTCGCCGATGAGGCCCGGCGCGCCGGCGAGATCGGTGCCGAGGGCATCGGCCTGTTCCGCACCGAGTTCATGTTCATGAACGCCGCCCAGCTGCCGGATGAGGAGATGCAGCTGGCCGAGTATGCGCGCGTGGTGCAGTTGATGGCTGGCCGCCAGGTGACCTTCCGCCTGCTCGATGTCGGCGGCGACAAGCCCGGGCTGTACCGGAACCTTTCCGGCTATCGCTATGACGGGCAGAACCCGGCCATGGGCATGCGCGGTGTGCGTTTGCTCTTGCACTGGCCGGCCCTGCTGGAAGCGCAGCTTCGGGCCATGCTGCGTGCCGCGGAGCACGGGCCGGTGCAGATCATGATCCCCATGGTGTCATCCTGCCAGGAGGTCGAGCAGGTGCGCGACATCCTCGAGCAATGCCGCCGGCAGGTTGCCCCTGATGCCGAGGTGCGCCTGGGGGCGATGATCGAGGTGCCGGCGGCGGTGATGATCGCCGACGAGCTGGCCCAGGTCTCCGATTTCTTCTCCATCGGCACCAACGACCTGATCCAGTACATCCTGGCCGTGGATCGCAGCGACGAGCAGGTCGGGCATCTGTATAGCCCGGGCCATCCGGCGGTGCGCCGGCTGCTGGAGTTGACGACGCGGGCCGCGCGCAAGGCCGGCATCCCCGTCTCGGTGTGCGGCGAGCTGGCCGCCGACTCGCAGTGGACCGAGACCTTCCTGAACATGGACATGGATGCGTTGTCGATGAGCCTGAACCAGATCCTGCCGGTCCGCAAACACCTGAGCCGCCTGCGCTACCGCCCCCAGGGCTGGGGGGGCTTGGAAGGGGGGGGCGGGCGTTTTCCCCTTGCCCGCCATGAAGTTGACGAGCAGGAGGTGCGCCCATGCGCCATGATTGGAGTATTGACGAGATCGAGGCGCTGTTCGCCCTGCCGTTCAACGACCTGCTGTTCCGTGCTCAGCAGGTGCACCGGGCGCATTTCGATGCCAATGCGGTGCAGCTGTCGACGCTGCTGTCGATCAAGACCGGTGGCTGCCCTGAGG
>OFHG01000147.1_pt1 | contig 30139 bp, 32 predicted proteins | sample 1521931 | NCBI WGS metagenome assembly OFHG01 (sample SAMEA2468438, study PRJEB22500) | soil metagenome | biome: Glassland; feature: Farmland; material: Clay | place: Australia | collected 2013-01-31 | depth 0.55 m
TGGGGTGTTTTCATCCGCTGGGGATGTCAGGATGTTCCAGGGAGGAAGCCCGGAATCCTCGTGGCCCTGGCGGCCGTCTCGCTGGTCGCGCTCGGGGTCGTCGTGGCGGTGACCGCCGCGGCCCCCGTGGCGCCGATCTCCTACGGCACGGGCAGCGGCTACGGCTACGGCGGCATGTATAGCGGGCACGGCATGATGGGCGGCGGCTATGGCGGCTATGGCGGCTACGGAAACTGCCCGCAGTACATGTATGACCACAACTACTCGTGGGGCTCCAACGACAGCTACGGCTACGGCGGCATGATGGGCTGAGCCCGCCGCGGGCGGGGATGCGAGTCCCCGTCCCCCTTCCCCTGTTCCCCGTCCGCGCGGGCCGCCTCCGAGGCCCCTCCTGCGCCGCTTCTGCAGCTCCCTGACCCTGTACTCGAAGATCTGCCGCATGTACTTCATCGGGATCGAGCCGGCGTAGAGGTCCGTGTCGTGGAAGACCTTGTCCGTTTGCGCGCGGCCCAGGCCCTTCTTCACGTCCTTGCGGAGCTGGAGGATGAGGTGCTTGCCCGTGAGGTACGACAGCGGGTACGCGGGCGTGTAGGAGTAGCGCTTCACCTCGCCGACCGCGCCGGGGCGCTCGAAGCCCACCTCCTTCACGAGGTAGTCCACCGCCTCGTCGAACGTCATGCGGCCCATGTGCAGGTCGACGTCGATCACGATGCGCGCGGCGCGCCAGAGCTGGTCGAGCATCTGCGCGAACCGCGTCGCGGGGTCGTCGCCGAAGCCCTCCTCCTTCATCATCGCCTCGCAGTAGTGCGCCCAGCCCTCGACGCTCTCCACGGCGCCGTAGGACAGGAGCCGCGCCAGGGAGGGGTTGAGGTTCGCGCAGGACAGCTGGAGGTGGTGGCCCGGGTACCCCTCGTGGACGACCGTGTTCCGCGTGCCCGCGTACGAGTTCTCGCGGAGCATCTCGGGCCGATCCTCGTAGGGCGTGACCATGTAGAGCCCTTCCTGCACCTTCTCGAAGTGGCCCGGCGAGTTGTACGCCGCGAAGGGCAGGAGGTGGCGCAGGTACGCGGGCGTCTCGATGACGCGGAGGACCTCGTTCGAGGGGACCGTGGCGAGGTCGTGCTCGATGAGGAAACGCTTCGCGTCCTCCATGGCCTTCGCCGTGTACTCGAGGACGCCGGCCCAGTCGGCCGGGTGGTCGCCCTTGATCGCCTCCTTCGCCGCCTCGACCGTACCGCCGCCCGGGATCTCCTTCGCGAGACGCTCGAGCTCCCGGCGGCTCTCCCGCAGGTACCGCTTCCCGAGGGCGTAGACCTCGTCCACCGTCAGGCCGAGCTCGCGGAGCGCGAGGAGCCGCCGGAACTTCGCGGGGCCGATGCCCACGCGGTCCTCGGCCTTCGGGAGGAGCTCGTCCCGGATCCACCGCTCCTGGTCCTCGAGGGCCTCTTTCGTCTTCGCGGCCGCCTCCTCGAGCCGAGCGAGGTCCGCGGCGGGGAGCGCCTCCTTCCCGGCGGCCACAATCACGTCGAGGAACGCGGGCGCCTCCCGCGTGGACTCGAGTCCGATCTCGGACCACAGCCGGGTCGGCCTTCGCACGCGGGTCTTCGTCTCGCGCAGGTACTGCGGCGCCCGCTCGAGGCGCCCCGTGATGCTCGCCAGGCGCTCGGGGAGCGGCGCGTAGTCCCGCATGAAGAGGAGGAAGAGAGCGTTCCCGAGGTCCTCCGCCCCGCTGGGCCGCGACTCCCAGATCCGGAGATCCTCGTTCTGGAAGACCCACAGGCGGAGGGCGTACCGGAGCACGCCGTGGTCGATCCGCTTCCCGGGCGAGAGGGACTTGCGGTCGAACCGCTCGAGGCGGCGCAGGGCCGCCTTCGCCTTCCGCGTCTCCTGCTGGACGGCCGCGTACGTGCCCGCGGGCAGCAGGGCGTCGTGGCGGTGGACCCCGAGCGAGGTCGCGCCGACCGGGTCCCACTCCAAGTACCAGTCGAAGAGTTCCTTGACGAAGGCGTCGAACGGGGCATCGGACACGGCGGGCGGCAAGGAACTGCGCGGCTATACGCTTGCCGTCAGAGCGCCACGCGCCGGCCGTCCTTCGTGCGGCGGAACGCGCCGAAGTCGCGCGACCCCGACAGCTGCTCCCCCGTGAACACGGGACCGTCCACGCACACGAGGCGGTCGTCGAAGGCGCAGGCGTCGCAAATCCCGATGCCGCACTTCATGTACCGCTCGAGGGACGCCTGCACGGGGATCGCCCGCTTCCGCGAGACGTCCACGACGAGCTTCATCATGCGCTCGGGGCCGCAGGTCAGGATCTGGTCGAACTTGTGCTTCTCGAGGAGGCGCTCCGCCAGGGACGGCACGAAGCCATGGAAGCCGCGGCTCCCGTCGTCCGTGGAGACGTGGACCTCGCCCGAGGCCGACGCCCGGTCGACGAAGAGGAGCTCCTCCGCGGTCCGCGCGCCCACGGCGGTCGTCACGTCCGCGCCCTGCTGCGCGAACGCCTCGATCGCGGCGATGATGGAGGCCATGCCCGTGCCGCCCGCGACGGCCAGGACCTTCACCCCCTCCAGCTTGAACGTGTTGCCGTACGGCCCGCGCACGCCGATGCGGTCCCCCGGGCGGAACTCCGCGAGGGCCTTCGTCGCGTCGCCGTACGCGTGGACCGTGATCCCCTTCACGGGGCCGAGGTAGGAGAGGGCCATGGGCAGCTCGTCGTGCCCGGGGATCCAGACCATCACGAACTGACCGGCCACCCCGCCGAAGTCCGCGCGGAAGCGGTACGTCGTCGTGTGGCTGCTCTCCCGCACGACCTCGAGCAGGGGCACGACCTGCATCCTAGCCATGGGCCACCCCCACGGCCTCCACGACGCTCCGGAAGCCGATATCCTCCAGGAGCGAGCCGATCTCCTTCGTGACGCGCTCGAAGACCGCGAGCCCCTGGCCGACGATCGCGGTGCCGATCTGGACCGCGCGGGCGCCCGCCATGATGTACTCGAGGGCCGCGTGCCCGGAGTCGACGCCGCCCACGCCGATCACGGGGACGTCCACCTTCTCGTAGATGTCGTACACGGCGCGCACGCCGATCGGCCGGATCGCGGGGCCGCTGAGGCCGCCGAACCGGTTCGCGAGGACGGGCATCCGCAGCTCGGGGGCGATCGCCATGGCCTTGACCGTGTTGATCGCGACGATGCCGTCGGCGCCGCCCTTCTCCGCGGCGACGGCGAAGGCCGCGATGTCCGAGACGTTCGGGGAGAGCTTCGGGAAGACGGGCACGGAGACGGCGTCCTTCACGGCCCGCGTGAACTCCCGCACCGCGTCCTCGCTCTGCGCGATCTCCGTGCCCAGGCCCTTCGCGTGGGGGCAGGAAAGGTTCAGCTCGATGGCCGCGACGCCCGCCTCCTCCATGCGGGAGGCGACCTTGGCGTACTCCGCGGCGTCCTTGCCGTACACAGAGCCGATGACCAAGGCGTTCCCCGCGAGGGCTTCCTTGATCTCATGCGTGAACTCCTCAATCCCGGGGTTCGGGAGGCCGACCGCGTTGAGGAGTCCGACATCCAGCTGGACGACCGTCGGGTTCGCATAGCCCTCCCGTGGCTCCGGCCCAATGCTCTTCGTGACGACCGCCCCGGCCCCGGCGCGGAACACGCGGAGGAGGGAGCCGCCCGTCTCGTCCAGGAACCCCGACGCGAGCATCGTCGGGTTCCGGAGGCGCACGCCGGCGATCTCCGTCCGGAGGTCGACCATCTTCGGAGCGCAACAGGCCGCGAACCTAAAGGCTTTGGGTCCGAGGTGACCTCGGACCGCTCCCCGGCTCACCGCGGAGCTCCGCGATTCGCCGCCACCCGGGCCAGCGCCTCTCGAGAAGGGCGTCGAGGGACCAGCGGCTCGGCCCGAAGGCCGCGTTGAGGATCAGGAGGAAGAGGAAGCAGAACGCGTAGATGATGCCCGTGCCGATGTCCGTGGAGCCCGGGCCGTAGGCGCCGCCGAAACCCTCGGGGACGGACCAGATGACCATGCTCAGGAAGAAGCCGCCCGTGTACGCGATCTTCCGGAGGAACCCAAAGATCAGGGCGAACGCCAGGGCGAGCTCCAGGAGACCGATGGTCGTCATGAAGAAGGCCGGGTTCCCGGAGACGGTCTGGCTCCAGAACGAGAACCAGGGCTGGAGCCATCCCGGCTGGCCGTTGCTCGCATCGGAGATCATGCCGGCCAGGGAGTCGGAGACGCCGGGCTGGAATTTGAGGAACCCGTCGATGCCCCAGACGATGCCGAACACGATCCGCATGGCGCTCTTCAGCGCCCCGACGTGGCGGACGAACCAGCTGTCGGCCGACTCCTGCAGCCTGTGCACTCCGGAGGATTCCGATGCCATGAGACCGCCTCCGCCATGGCCACGCGGTCGCCTCCTAGGAGGTTTCTGCATCCGGCACGCGCGCGTCCGCCTCGCCCCCAGGAACCTTTATGTCGACTCGGCCTGTAGGCGGTCCCGATGCGCATCGCGGACCTGGGTCTCGACCCCCGCATCGTGGACATCCTGAAGGCCCAGGGGATCGAGGAGCTCTATCCTCCGCAGGCCGCTGCCATCGGACCCGCGCTCCTCGGGGAGAACGTGGTCCTCGCCATCCCCACGGCGAGCGGGAAATCCCTCGTGGCCTACCTGGCCATCCTCGTCTCGGTCCTCCGAGGCGGCAAGGCCCTGTACATCGTGCCGCTCCGCGCCCTGGCCGCGGAGAAGTTCGAGGAACTCAAGGCGTTCGAGCCCCTCGGACTCAAGGTGGGCGTCAGCATCGGGGACTACGATTCCCCCGATCCCTCCCTGGAGAAGTTCGACGTGATTGTGGCGACCTCCGAGCGGGCGGACTCCCTCCTGCGGCATCGGCTGAACTGGCTGCAGGAACTCACGGTCGTCGTGGCCGACGAAGTCCACTTGATCAACGACGCGGACCGCGGACCGACCCTGGAGGTCACCCTGGCCAAGCTGCGGCAGGTGAACCCGAAGGCCCAGGTCCTCGCCCTCAGCGCGACGATCAAGAACGGCGAAGAGCTCGCGCGGTGGCTCGAGGCGGAGCACGTCAAGAGCGACTGGCGCCCGGTGCCGCTCAAGGAGGGCGTGTACCACGACCGGCTCGTGCACTTCACCGATGAGTCGATCCAGGAAATCAAGACGGGGGAGGACGGTCTCACCGGGCTCGTCGAGGACATCATTGGCTCAGGTGGCCAAGCCCTTGTCTTCGTAAACACGCGGCGATCCACGGAGGCGTTGGCGAAGAACCTCGGGGCGTACCTGAAGCCTCGACTTTCCGACAAGCAGCGCGAACAGCTCGCGAAGGTTGCGGAGGCCATCTCCCGCGAGCAGGAAGAGCCGACCTCGATGGCGGCGCGGCTCGCGAAGTGCGTCGAGGGTGGCGTCGCTTTCCACAACGCCGGTCTCACGAACGCGCAGCGGAGTCTGATCGAGAAGGCGTTCAAGCGCCACCACCTGCTCTGTCTGACCGCGACCCCGACGCTGGCGATGGGGGTCAATACCCCTGCGCGGCGCGTCGTCGTCCGGGACCTGAACCGCTACGACCTTAACATGGGCCTCTCGCCCATCCCCGTCCTCGAGATCAAGCAGATGTGCGGCCGCGCGGGACGTCCGAGGTTCGACACGTACGGCGAGGCCATCCTGTTCGCCAAGGACATCGACGACATCGACGAGCTCATGGACGAGTACTTCCGGAGCGAGCCCGAGGCCATCGAGTCCAAGCTCGGATCCGAACCGGCGCTCCGGATGCACGTCCTCGCGAGCGTGGCGACGGGCCACGTGCACACGGAAGAGGACCTGTTCTCCTTCTTCAATCGCACCTTCTTCGCCTTCACGGGCGACGTGGCCACGATCCACGGGAAGATCCGGGACGTAGTCGACTTCCTCGCCAAGGAGGAGTTCATCACCCGCCAGGACGGGTTCCTCAAGCCCACGTTCTTCGGCAAACGGACCTCGGACCTGTACATCGACCCGCTCAGCGCGGTCAAGATGCGCGACACTCTTCTGTCGACGAAGGACGCCCGGTTCTACTCCCTCTGGACGATCTGCTCCACGCCGGACATGCCCAAGCTCTATCTGCGCCGGGGCGACTACGCGTGGGTCGAACAGAAGATCGAGCAGGAGGACCTCACGTTCCCCGTGGAGGACTACGACTTCTTCCTCGCGGAGGTCAAGACGGCCACGCTGCTCGACGACTGGATCTCGGAGCGCACGGAGGAAGAGGTCACGAAGAAGTTCGGGGTCGGTCCGGGGGATGTGCGGCGGCTCACGGACCAGGCGGAATGGCTCCTGTACTCCATGGCCGAGCTGGGCAAGATCTTCAACAAGAAGAAGGTCCGCGCCCTGACGCGTCTCACGATCCGGGTGCAGTACGGTGTCAAGGAGGAGCTGCTGGAACTCATCGCCCTGAAAGGCGTGGGCCGGGTCCGCGGGCGCGCGCTCTTCGGCCGCGGCTATCACACGCTCCGCGACCTGCAGCGGGCGGATCCCAACGACCTCGCGAAGATCCCGAGCATCGGGACGGCCCTGGCGAAGAAGATCAAAGAGCAGCTCGGCGAGACCGTGGACGTGCGGGCCATCGAGGGCCAGGCGGGACTGGGGGACTTCGCATGACGTACGACATCGCCGGGGCGCGCGGTCGCGTGTCGGACCCGCAGGGCGTGGTCGCCCGAGCCCAAGCCTGGGCTGCGGAGCATCGGGCCGAGATTCTCCTCGCGGACGCGTCCGTGGTCTTCGGCCGAGACCACTTGGAGTCCGCTGTGCGGCATGCCCTGCGCTCCCGCGCTTCGGGAACCGGGGTGGCCCGCGACCTCGGCCTCGAGACGTTGCGGTACCTCTGCGGACAACGGCAGGTCTCGGAGGCCATCCGCACGGGCGGCCTCAAGGCCACCACGGAGGCCGTCGCCGTCGTGGTCTTCGAGGCGTCCCCGGACGAGCTCCTCACCTATCTCGACTGGACCCGCGACGATTCCGTCCTCGCCTCGGGAGGCAAGTCCCTCCGAGCCCTCGGGATCCCGCGGACGGAGGAGACCTCGCTCCCGCCCGAACGAGCCGCGGACCTCGCTCTGGAGAGGACGGCGCTGCTCGATCTGGACAAGTGAGGCCGCCTTCGGCAGGCGAACTCGCGAATCAAGGGAAGATGGTTCCCCAGTTCACCGCAAGGCCCACGACGAGCAAGATGACGATCAGGATCACGAAGAGCCAGACGAGACCGATCCCGTGGGACGTCTCGAGCCGCCCCTCCCGTACGCCGCCTTCGACGACCTCCCGTTCGAGCCCACGAGGGAAGTCGGTGCGTTGACTCTGGGTCATCAACGGATCGTTCTCGGCTGGGTTCCGCGTAAGGGACGTGAGGCATCCCGCCGCACCGTTCATGGCCGAGCGGCTGCGTAAAGGTTTCGTCGGTGCAGACCGCGGGAGAGAGCCCGTGGGATGCGGCGGCCAGGATTTGAACCTGGGAACCCCTGCGGGACGAGACCCTAAATCTCGCGCCGTTTCCGTGCTTGGCTACCGCCGCAGGGGACCGGGAGGGTCTCGGGCGTAGAAAAGGTTCCCGTCCCGGTCGGGCGAGCCGCCTCAGAAAGGTACATGGCCCGGCGAGGCATCGTGAGGCCGATGGCCTTCGAGCGCCTGCCCTTCGACGCGGAATCTCACCTCGCGGACATCCACATGTTCCAGGAGGCGGGTTTCGGCGCCATCTACCTGATCGACGACGAGCGCAAGGCGATCGTGGAAACCGGGACCTCGCACGAGGTGGACCGAATCCTCGAGGCCGTGCGGGCCTTCGGCCTGAAACCCGCGGACATCGACGCCCTCCTGGTGTCCCATATCCACCTCGACCACGCGGGCGGCGCCGGATTCCTCCTGGAGTCCATGCCCCACGCGAAGGTCTACGTCCACGAGCGGGGGGTCAAGCACCTCGCAGACCCGACGCGCCTCGTCGCGAGCGCGGCGTCCGCCCTGGGTCCCGAGGCCCCCTACTTCGGCACGATGCGGCCCATCCCCGCGGACCGTCTCGTGTCCGTCCACGACGGGATGACCCTCGACCTGGGCCGACACGAACTCGTCTTCTACGATTCCCCGGGCCACGCGCCCCACGAGCTCACGATCCTCGACCGCCGCAACGGCTGCGTGTACACGGGCGATGCCGCGGGCCTCTATTTCCCCGGGGACGAGATCCTCATGCCCGTGGCCCCCGCCCCCGCATTCGACCTGGAGGAGAACGTGGCCACCTTCGAGCGGCTCCTGGGCCTCGAGCCGCGCGCCCTCCTCTTCAGCCACTACGGCCCCCACACCCGGCCCAAGGAAGCCATCGAGCGGATGATGGTCCTCTATCCCGCGTGGTCGAGCCTCGTGAAGGCGAAGCTGGAGACCGCGGGGGAGGACGGCGTCCTGAAGGAGATGTACGACATGACGGTCCGCGCCCCCAAGCGCTACTCGAAGGACTTCCTTGAACGGCGAATCCGAACGAGCATCTCGGGTCTCGCGGACTACCACGCGAGGATGGAGCATGCTGCCCCCCAGCGTTGAGGATGCTATCGCGACGATCGCGGACGACCACACGAGCGGGGCGTCGCGAATTGCCCGCGTGGGCCTGGAGACCATGGCCCTCCTGGTCGTCGAGGAGAAGGGGAAGCCGGATCCGGAGGCCCTCAAGGAGGCGGCGCGGCGGATCTCGGAGGCGCAGCCCGCCATGGCCATCGTCCACAACGTGGTCGCCATGTTCGCGCAGCTCGTCGCGGAGGGGATGGAGCCCCTGGCCGTCCGGAACCAGCTCCAGGAGGAGCTGGAGGGCGCGAAGGAACGCATCGCGCGCTCCTACCTCAAGATCGCGCCGGACGACGCGGTCCTCGTCACCACGAGCTTCAGCGACAACGTCCTCGCGACGCTCCAGCTCGCCCACGAGAAGGGACGGATCCAGCGCGTCCTCGTCCTCGAAGCGAGGCCCCTCCTCGAGGGACGGTTCCTCGTCATCGCGCTGAAGGAGGCGGGAATCCCGGCGAGCCTCGCGCCGGACGCGTTGGGCCCGAGCCTCGTCGCGCAGGCGACCGGCGTCCTCGTGGGTGCGGACAGCGTGCTCCGGGACGGCGCCGTGGTCAACAAGATCGGGAGCTACGGACTGGCCCTCGCGGCCAAGGAGCACGGCAAGTCGTTCCACGTGGCATGCGAGACGCTCAAATTCGACGCCCGGCACGACGCGTCGTCCTGGCCCGGTTCGCGCGCGATGAACCCGAGGGAACTGTGGGAGAATCCGCCGGAGCGGGTGGACGTGGTCAACCGGTACTTCGAAGTGGTCCCCGCGGCCCTGGTGACCTCCATCGTCACGGAGCGCGGGTCGTACGCCCCCGACCTCGTGAAGACCATGCTCGCGCAGGCGGCCTGACCCAGGCGCGGCTGCCCGGAAGTGGACAATCCAGGGGTTCCAAGGGGCCGTTCTTAAGAATCAGGCATAATTGCCGGCTCAAGGTTCAAATAGAATCCGGTATAACATAGTTATAGATACTATGCCACAGCAGGAGTTGCACATCGTCCTCGTCTCGAACGACCCGCAGCGCGCGTACCCCGCGTTCCAGCTGGCCATGGGCGCGGCCGCCATGGGGAACAAGGCCCGCATCTACGCCACGACGGCGGGGCTCGAGCTCCTGAAGAAGGGCGCCGCGGACAAGGTCCAGCTGCCCGGCTATCCGCCTCTGGGGCAGGTCCTGCGCGACGCAATCAAGTACGGCGCGGAGGTCTGCGCGTGCGCCGCGTCGGGCGAGATCCTGAAGAACCAGGGCATCACGCCGGAGACCGTGGAGCCGGGCGTGAAGCTCGAGGACATGATCGGGTTCCTGAACGGCGCGCTGCCTGCGGCCAAGAACGGCGGCGTCGTGACCTTCATCTGAGCGAGACGATGAACGCGACTGAGGGGGTCTCCGCGGCGGACCGCGTGCTCGACACGCGCGGCCTGCTGTGTCCCTACCCGTACATCCAGGCGCGCCAGGCGCTCGAGGCGCTGCCCCCGGGATCGCGGCTCGAGATCCTCACGGACAGCGAGCCCACCGCGATGTCCTCCGTGCCGATCCTCTGCGAGCAGAACGGGTACACGTTCACGCGCACGAAGGAGGGGGATCTCTGGCGTCTCGTCGTGGCGAGGCCGTAGCCAGAAAGGTTCTTGGTGGGCGGGTCGCTAGGCAACGAACGTGACGGAGCCCCCGACCCGGTTCGACCCCATCGTCGAAGGGCTGCGCCTCTTCAACGAGCGGCACTTCTTCGAGGCCCACGAGGTCCTCGAGGACGTGTGGCACCGGGAGCGCGGCGAGCCGCGCCTGTTCCTCCAGGGCCTCATCCAGGTCTGCGCGGGCTTCCATCACTTCCAGAGCGGAAACGCTCGCGGCGCTGCGGAACTGCTGCAGCGGGGATCGGACAAGATGCGGAAGTATCCCGAACAGTACCTGGGTATCGACTCCGCGGGCCTCCTCGCCCGCGTGGACGCGTGCCGACAACGCATCGAACGCATACGGGACGGCGTGGAACCCAACGCTCCGATCGACTTCCCCACCGTCCAACTGCCTGAACCTACCTGACGGCGTGAGTCGATGCGTGCGCAAACCCCGTCCATCCCCGACTCCGAGCGGCTGAGTCCGAGCGAACGGTCCCGCATCGAGCGCACCTTCGCGGCCGTGAGAGCGCGCGGGGTTGAGCCTGCGTACGCCCGGGACCGCCATGCGGCACTCGCCCAAGTCCTCGCCCGGCTCCCGAAGGGCGGACTGGTCTCTCACGGCTCGTCGACCACGCTCCTCGAGATCGGACTCGTCGACGCCCTCAAGGCACCCGACTCGGGGTTCCGCTACGGCAACCTGGAGTGGCAGGCGGAGCCCGACGCCGCCAAGCGCGCACGCCTCCGCGCCCGGGTCACGGTGGATTCGGATGTCTTCCTGGGGAGCGTCCAGGCGATCGCCGAGACGGGCGAAGTCGTGTCCGCGGACGCCGGAGGCAGCCGCCAACTGGGGTACCTCTTCGGTCCTCCGAAGGTCCTCTGGGTGGCCGGCATCAACAAGCTCGTGCCGACCCTGGCGGACGGCCTGCGTCGACTTCGCGACATCGCTCTGCCGCAGGAGGACGCGCGCGTGAGGAAGATCGGAGGGCCAGGCAGCTACGTGGGAAAGCTGGTCGTCTACGAGCGGGAACGACCCGGACGAATCCACCTGATCCTGGTCGGGGAGAGGCTCGGATTCTGAGCGTGACTGTCCTCGCGGGACAAGGGCGACTTACAGGAACTCCCTCAGGATCTCGTCCGCGTCCTCGACGCCGAGCGCCTGCTTCACCGGGTTGCCCTTCTTGTACGCGGGCTCCAGGTCCTCGTACGTCGGCACCTTGTCGTTGCGGTAGAAGAGGCCGAGAGGGATCCGGTCGCGCTGCATCACGGGCCACTCGAGCGCCTTCATGAAGGCCGCCTTCAGGTCGCTCGGGTCGTGTCCCTCCTTGTTCAGGTCGTAGACCCGCTTGCGGAAGAAGTCGTACGTGTTGATCTTGTTGTACGTCACGCAGGGCGACAGGGCATCGATCAGGGAGAAGCCGTGGTGCTCGAGGCCCTTGGCGACGAGCTCGGACATCTGCTTCACATCGCCGCTGAACGCCCGCGCGACGTACGTCGCCCCGGTGGAGAGGGCGAGCGCGATGGGGTCGATCGGGTTCTCGATGACGCCCACGATGGGCGTGGACTTCGTCTTCATGCCCATCTCCGACGTGGGCGAGGCCTGGCCCGTGGTCAGGCCGTAGATCTCGTTGTTCATGACGATGTACGTGAGGTCGAGATTGCGTCGCATGGCGTGGATGAAATGGCCCACGCCGATGCCGTAGCCGTCTCCGTCGCCGCCCGTGACGATCACGTGGAGGTCCGGGTTCGCAAGCTTCACGCCCTCGGCCACCGCGACCGCGCGGCCGTGGATCGCGTGGAATCCATACGTCGAAAGGAAGTGGGGGAGGTTGCTCGAGCAGCCGATCCCGGAGACGATGAGGACGTTCCAGGGCTCCAGCTGCAAGGTCGTGAGCGCATGCTGGAGGGCGTTCAGGACGGCGTAGTCCCCGCAGCCGGGGCACCACGTCGGCTTGATCTCGGACTTGTACGTGTCCAGCTCGAACTCGAGCTTCATGCGACCACCTCGAGGATCTTGTCCGCGATCTCCCGCCAGGTGAACGGCTCGCCGTCGTACTTGGGGAAGGTGAAGTTGGGCTTGTAGCCCGTCTCCGCCCGGAGGAGGCGGGCGAACTGGCCCGTGTAGTTCGCTTCCATGGAGAGAGTCTTCTTCACACCCTTGAGGATCCGCAAGGTCTCGTCCGCATGGAAGGGGAAGAGCGCGGGGAATTCCAGGGAGTTCACGCGGATGCCCTCGTCCTCCTCGACATGCCGGATGGCCTCGTGGGCGGCGCCCCAGGTGGAGCCCCAGTGGATCAGGGTGAGGTCCGCGTTCGGCGAGCCCCAGAGTTCGGGCGGGGGCATGTCCTTCCGGAGGCCCTCGAGCTTGCGCATGCGCTTCTCGTGCATCTTGCGGCGCTCCTCCACGAACTCGGGGAGTCCGGCAAGGATGTCCGAGATGAGCTCGCCGCTCTCCATGTGCTCGTCCGTCGCGGCGATGTACTGGTAGCCCTTCGTCCCGGGGAGCACGCGCGGGCTCACGCCGGAATCCGTGTACGCGTAGCGCTTGTACCGGCCCTCGGCCACGCCGCCGTCGGCGGCCATCATGCCGCGGACGATGGGCACATTGAAGTCCAGCTTGTCCACGGTCCGGAAGCCCTCGCCGAGGTACAGGTCGGACAGGATGAGGATCGGGGTCTGGTAGACCTCGGCCAGATTGAACGCCTTCGCGGTGAGGTCGAAGCACTCCCGGGTGTTCCGCGGCGCGAGGATGCCCCGCGGCCAGTCGCCCTGCCCCGCGCCGAGGACGAGGTTCAGGTCCCCCTGCTCCGTCTTCGTCGGCAGCCCGGTCGACGGTCCGCCGCGCTGCACGACGACCGCGACGAGCGGGGTCTCCGTCATGCCAGCCTGGCCGATCGCCTCAACCATGAGGGAGAAGCCGCCGCCCGAGGTGGCGACCATCGAGCGGACGCCCGCGTGGCCCGCGCCCACGGCCATGTTCATCGCCGCGAGCTCGTCCTCCACCTGCTTCACGACCACGCCGTGCTGCGGACCATGCGCCGCCATCCAGTGCAGGATGGACGACGCAGGCGTCATGGGATATTGCGCGTGGAACCGCACGCCCGCGGCGAGCGCACCGAGGGCGACCGCCTCGTTCCCGGTCATCAGGTACCGCGGGATCTCCGTGAACCGGAGACCGAGCTTGAGGGACCCGCCGGCCTGCTGGACCGCCTCGACCCCGAGCTTCGCGGCCTGGATGTTCTGCGCGACGACCTCGGGCTTCTTGTCGCCCCAGATGTCCTGGAACGCCGACTCGACGTGCCGGAAGTCGATGTCGCACAGGCGGACCGCCGCGCCCAAGGCCACCGTGTTCCGCACGATCCCCGTGGGGGTGATGGTCTGGGCCATCTTTCGGAGAGGGATGCCCAGGAGCCGCACGTCCTTGCGGAGCTTGGACGGGTCGGGCTTCACGAGGTCGGAGTCGAAGACGATGGCCCCGCCCTCCAGGACGTCGCCCTGATGCACGTCCATGGTCTGCTGGTTCAGGCAGACGAGGACGTTGGGATCCGTGCCGTGGGAGAGGAGAGGCTGGTTGCTGCCCCGAACCTGGGTCCAGACGTGGCCCCCCCGAATCACGCTCTGGTAGGAAGAATACGTCCACGCGTGGAGGCCGCTGCGCGAGCACATCTTCGCGAAGCTCTCGGCGGTGGACGACACTCCGTCGCCCGCGGCGCCCCCGATCCGAAACACAATCTCAGGAGTAGACATGCTGGACCACTTCGTGCCCCGATACGGCGTGCGAAACCGCTTACCCGTCTCCAGACCACCGCGCGTTAAAATACTTTTAGGGCCGAATAAGTACGCAGGCCCACGCGTCGGGAAGGGACGGAATCCTTTTCGCCCGGGGCGCGTTGCGTGTCCCCCGTGAACCCATGAAGTCCGTGCCGGATCTCCGGAGCCACGCGAAGCCCCTCGGACCCTACTCGCATTGCGTCGTGGCCAACGGCCTCGTCTTCATCAGCGGGCAGACGCCCCTCGCGCCCGGAGCGAAGCCCGGCGAATGGGCCGCCTCCGACGTGGGCGGCCAGGTGCGCCAGTGCCTCCGGAACATCCAGTCCATTCTGGAGGACCTGGGCCTCACGATGGCCGCCGTCGCGAAGACCACGGTCTTCCTGACGGACCCCGCGGACTTCCAGGCCATGAACGAGGCGTACAAGGAGTTCTTCCCCGAGGAACCGCCGGCCCGCTCGACGGCCCGATTGGGAGTGGACCTTCCGGGCCTCCGCGTGAGCGTGGAGGCCATCGCGGTCTACGAGCCCCACGATGAGGAGTGAGCCTCCCGCGAGGCTGGTTGAGCTTCGGTCCTGAGTTACCACCGTTCGGTGGTAACCGGAACCGCGGGACGGGGGCAGGCTGTGCGGGCACGCTACCTGCACACCCGGAGGCCATCCTCGTGGGAAGAGTTACCACCGTTTGGTGGTAACAGGCAGCTGGGATGCGGACTCGTCGTGCGCCGCATCAAAGGGCATCGGTACCTCGATTTCTGGGCCTACGAGGAGCGCTCGTGGGGCAGCTACCGGAAATGGACCTACGTCGGCCGCGTGGGCCGGTCGAGCACGCGGGTCCGTGCGCACGAGCTACTCATCACATACCACCTCCGGGCGAAGCGGGAAGTCGAGCGCCGGGTGAACGTCCTCCAATCGGCTGCGATGGCGGAGCGGTGAGCGGGCTCAGAACGTCATCCGCGCCAGGGTCTTCGTCGTCTTCACGCCGTCCACGGAGCGGATTTGCTGGACCACGATGTTCCCAATCGTGTCGAAGGACTCCGCCTCGACCTTCGCGATCAGGTCATACTCGCCGAAAAGAGGGTAGAGCTCGACAATCTGCGGGAGCTTGATCAGCTTCTCGTAGACCTCTTTCTCCCGGTTGGGCTCAATGTCGATGAGGACGAAGCCGATCGCCGTGGGGCATCCCTATCGCGCGGTACATCAGGGTTCTAGATAAGCATTCTGTATCGACGGCGCGACGGGGCCGAACCCATGGGATTTCGTCTTTACCGGAGCGACCGTGTGCGGTCACTCGGATTCTCCGAGATCAAGCCACATGTAGGTTGGCCCAAAAAAACCACAGGCGCGCCCCACCGGTCCGCGGACCCTGATGCACTGCGTCGCGTCCGACCTGGGAAGACCCTGCGGGACTCGCGGGTGACCGTCCGCGGATGCGGATCCCGCGGCGCGGATCGCGACCCGATCCCTAGGACCCCGGAGACGCGGTCGCGCCCTCGCAGTGTTTTTATCATCCCTCCGTGGTCGGTGTCTCGATGCGAATCGGCGTGATCGGAGTCCAAGGGGACGTGAGCGAGCACGTCGACGCCGTGGCCCACGCCATCCGGGAGTACGGCCACCGGGGCGAGGCGTTCGCCGTGCGCCGCCGGGAGGACCTCGATCGCGTGGACGGGCTCACGATCCCCGGCGGGGAGAGCACGACGATCTCCAAGCTCCTCGTCAAGCTGCACCTGTTCGACGAGATCGTCCGCCGGGCCACCGAAGAGCAGATGCCCATCCTGGGCACGTGCGCGGGCTGCATCCTCCTGGCCAAGGACGGCGGCATCCAGGCCAAGAAGACGGAGAGCCGGCTCCTGGCCCTCATGGACATGGCCGTGGACCGGAACGCCTTCGGCCGTCAGAAGGAGTCCTTCGAGGCGGACCTCGACGTGATCGGCCTCGAGAAGCCCTTCCACGGCGTCTTCATCCGGGCCCCCGCGATCGTCCGCACCTGGGGGGACTGCGAGCCCCTCGCCGCATACCAGGGCAAGGTCGTCCTCGCGCGGCAGAAGCATCTGATCGGCGCCGCGTTCCACCCCGAGCTCAGCAACGACTTCCGGATCCACCGATGGTTCCTGGAGCTCTTCTAGAACAGGACGAGGGCGAGGGCGGCAATCGCCACGGCCCCCGACAGGGTGACGTACAGCGCGGGGCGGAGCACAGCCATGGTCGCGTTAATCGACGTGGTCAGCCGCGACGCGGTCTGGGGACCGAAGATGTGGAAGTCGGGGATCTCCCCCGTGAACGCGGCGACCTCGACGGGCTCCAGGTTCGCGAGGGCCTCCCGCACGGCGGCCTCCGCATGGTCGAGGATGGCCCCGTGGTCCAGGACGGCTCCGACCGCATTGAAGCCGTCCATGGTCAGGTTCACGGCATGGTTGTCCGTCGTCAGGGCCTCGGACTCCTGGACCAGGGACGCGATCCGCGAGCGCACCGCATCCCGCATCCCCGGGACCATGTTGTTCCCGTCGAACAGGACGTACGCGGTCCGCTGCCCGCCCACCTCGATGACGAGCGCCTCGATCCCGCGAGCCCCGATCCCCTGGTCCGGGGTGCAGATCCCGGACCGCCTCGCGTACCCGACGCGGAGCCGGTCCCGGGGCGCCCGCAGGGCCGCCTCCGTGGCCGCCTTCGCGGCCTCGATGATCTCGTGGCTACCTTCGGACCCGAAGAGGGTGAGGCCGATCCCGGGCTCGAGGCAGTTGTGCGCGTCCACAAAGATGGCGTCCGCGGCCCCCGCGAGCCTCGCCTCCTGGACCGCGGCGTGGCCCGTCGCGCTGTCGATGTCGTCCGTGGGATTCGGCGCGAAGGAGGCCAGGATGAGGACCGTGTCCCCGAACGCCTGGGCGAGCGCGGTGGCCCGGCCGTAGCCGCTCCGACACGCGAGACCCGCCTGGGGTCCGAACGCCGCGGATGCCAGGAGCCGTCGCACGGCCTCGGGCAGCTTGCGCACCTCCGCCGTGGTCGCCGGATTCTCGTCGTGGGTCGTGGGACCGTGCGCGACGAGGACGTTGGGCGTCACGTCCCCGAGGCCCGCCGCGATCTTGGAGGGAAGGTCGCTCCCGCTCACGACGCCCATGGGACCCGGGTGGACCGTCGGCGCGAGGAACAGGGCCTTCACTCCGTTCGCGGCGCGGAGCGCGAGGCCCGCGACCCGGACGCGTGCGGCCACGCTGATGGACCCGAAGAACTCCTCGAGCTCCGCCACGCCCTCGTCCTCCATCTCCCCGTACACGTCCAACGTGGATCGGAGCAACTTGAACCCGTCCGCACCGAAGGAGCGAAGCAGCGGGCGTTTCGCGATCTCCGTGTACGCGACCGCGGACAGGAGGAAGACGGTCAGGACGACGAGGCCGACCAGGAAGGGGACGAGACCGAGCGGCGCCCAGGCCGCGAGGCCGACGAGGCCGAGGACCGGGTGGATGGACGCCGCGGGGAGCGACCGCAGGTGCTGGGAATGGGACGTGGCGGACAGGATCACCTCCCGGGTCCACAGGACGGCGCCGTATCCCAGGAGGGACACCTTCAGCGTGATGGACGGATCGTAGGCCGCGTTCCCGAGCACGGCCAGGATGGAGAAGAGGGCCACGGCGAACACCTGGAAGGCGCCCAGGAGGATCAGCCCGACGAAGGAGAGGAGGAAGGAGCGCCGGAAGTACATCCGGCCACCGAGGGCCACCGCGGCGGGCTTCGTGAGCAGGGCCGCGGCGTAGGCGGGGAGCGCGATGGCGAGCGTGCCGACCCCGATGCGGACGAGGTCCAGGCCCGGGTAGCCCAGGAGGAAGGCCTCCATGAGGGAGAAGGCCAGGAGGGGAAGGACCATGCGACGCGGGTTCGGTGCGGTGAACAGCCGCCGCGCCATGCGGGTGGTCTCCGCGTGGCTCTCCGCGACCGTCTTGGGGAGGATGCGATCCATCAGACCGCCTTCACCGCCTCGATGATCCGGCGCAGCGCTTCGCCGTCCTTCTCCCGCTCCACGACGGTGCCCGTGACGACGACGTCCGCGCCCGCTCGGGCGACGGCCCCCGCGGCCTCCGCGGTGCGGATCCCGCCGCCCACCACGAGCGGGATGTCGATGGCCGCGCGGACGGCGCGGATCATCTCGGAGGGGACGGGTTCCGGCGCCCCGCTCCCCGCCTCCAGGTACACGAGCCGCATGCCGAGCATCTGGGCCGCGAGCGCATACTCGACGGCCTCCTCGGGCTTCGAACGGAGGATGGGGTCCGCGCGGCCCACCTCGCCCGCGCGCATCCCGGGCTCAATGACCAGGTAGGCCATGGGGATCGTCTCGAGCCCCCACTTCTTCACGAGGGGCGCGGCCCGCCGCTGCTCACCCACGATGAGGCGCGGATCGCGGCTGTTGAGCAGGCTCATGAAGTACAGGGCGTCCGCGTGCCGGGACAAGTTCGCCGCGCTCGCGGGGAACAGGATGGTCGGGATGGACACGGCCGACTTGATCGCAAGGACCGTGGCGTCCGCCTTCTCCTGGGTGACGCCCGTGGAGCCGCCGATCATGATCGCGTCGGAGCCGCTCCTCGCGGCCCCCGAGGCCAGGCGCCCCGCTTCCTCCGCCGTCTGCTTGTCCGGGTCCAGGAGGGTCATGTGGAGCCGCACCCGCTTCCGGCGTTCGAGGAGGGATTCGTACACCGTCACAGGAGCCCACCTGCCAGGAAGGCGATCAGGGCGAGGACCATCGCGTACTTCGTCACGCGCTGGGACCGCGCGGGATTCGCGGTCGAGTAAAGGGCAGCGTAGATAAACATTCCGTCCGCGGGCACCACGACGACGGCGTACGCCAGGTGGAGGATGCCGAGGGCCCAGGGGACGGCACTCAGTGCGACGCCCGCGAAGAGGGCGAGCGCGGCCACGACGCCGGAGCGTCGCGCGCCAATCCGTTGCGGCAGCGTGCGACGGTCCAAGTCGCCCGCCATGTCCTCGATGTCCTTCGTGACCTCCCGGCCCAGGGTCGTGAGGAAGGCGAGTACGGCGAGGACCGAGGTCCTCACGAGCGGCGTCGAATCGCCGCGGTATACGGCGACCCCCGCGAAGAGGAACAGGGAGCCCACCAGGTACGCGATGACCACGTTCCCCGGCACGCCGCGCCGCTTGAGGCCCGACTCGTACGCGTACATGAGGGCCGCGTTCAGGAAGACGACCCCGAGCGCCCAGAAGTTGGCCAGGGCGGCGAGGACCTCCGCGGCGACGAACATGCCGAAAGCAAAGCGCCTCGCCGAGCTGGGGCTCAGCGCGCCCGTCACGAGCGGGCGGTCGGGATGGTTCACCCGGTCCGTCTCCACGTCGAAGATGTCGTTGAGGGCATTGCCGCCCGCGGTGAACAGCGCGGCGGCGGCCACGGCGTAGGCCAGGGGCGCGGCGGCGCCGCCCCACGCTGCCGGCCCGACCGCGACGATGCCGCCGATGGCGACCCCGACCGCGGACATGACGCAGTTCACGGGCCGCGACAGGCGGAGGAAGCCAGGCATTGCCGGCGCGGCGTACGTCCACGTCGATAATAATGATTCCCGACGCCGGGCCGGCTTTCCCCCGGAGGCAGCTTTTTGTCCCCGCACTCCGTGTACGGGGCCGGCTTGGACATGGCGGAACCGACGTCTCCGACGGCCCCAGGGCCTGGGGCCTCGTCGGAGGACGCGCCCCGCGAGCGCTGGTTCCGCATCGTCCTCCTGGGCCTCGTCGTCCTCGTCCTCGGGTTCACCGCCACGCTCATGGCGAACTTCTTCTACCCGTGCGTCCCCGCCGCGGGCTCCGACGTCCAACCTCCGCTGGCCGACTGCGCCGTCTTCCTCTCCCCCTGGCTCGGCATCCTGGCGGCGGGCCTCGTGCTCGCGGGGATCGGCTACCTGCGGGTCCGTTGACGGCCCAGGGAGGCTCGGCGCCCCGCCGGGTGTTCTCGGACCTGATTATCACGAGTGAACAATCACAACGCTTTTAGGCCGCGCGTCCCATGGTATCCTGGCCCACCGGACCTGCGGGAGTCGGAGCCTCCCGCCTCGGAGGTTCTCCGGCGGGAGGCGCGCGGGCATGGCTTCGGAGATGGCGGGACGGGGATTCTTCCGGGCTGGCAAGGCGCGGCACGCGGAGGAGGCGATCGGCCGCAGCGAGGGGCTGGTCACGGTCCTCAGGCTCACCCAGGCGGACTTGGAGCCCGCCGAGGAGGCCCTCCGGGCCGCGAAGGATCTGTTCCGCGCCCACGAGTTCTCCAAGGCGCTGTCCGCCGCGCGGAGGGCGGAGAACCTCGCGATCACCCTAGACGAGCGGTTCGCGGCGTACCAGCGGGCCCGCGAGGCGCTCCGGATCCGGATCAACGAGCTGCGGCGGCTCGGGCTGCACACGGAGGAGTTCGAGGCCGCCGAGGGACGCGCCGAGGAGAAGGTCGGCACGGCGGTCCTCGAGAACGGGGTCGCCGTGCCCAACTACCTGGAGGCGCGGATCGTCCTGGAGCGGGCCGCGCAGGACGGGCTCGCCCTCCTGATGAAGGCGAACGCCGCGTCCAACCGGATCTTCCTCGCGGAGATGGCCATCGAGGCGCTCGGGGACATGAACGGGATCACGGATCCCCGGGCGTTCGCCCAAGGCGCCCTCGTCGCCCTGGAGCATTCCCTCGAGGACGCGACCCGCGAGCTGGCGGTGGGGGACGCGGACGGCGCCATGCGGATCGCCACGGAGATCGAGTCGCGGGCGGAGCGCCTGCGCGCCGCATTCCTGGAGTCCGGCGCGCTCCTGGACCGCACGGAGCGGCGCCTCGGCGAGCTCCGCGCGGAGGGCATCGTCACGGAGCGGATCGAGCGGCAGCTGGCCTACGCGCGGTCCATGCGTTCCAAAGGGGTCCTCGAGCCCTGCCTCGAGATGGCCCGCCGCCTCGAGGAGGACGCGGCCCGCTTGGCCGAGTCCCACGCGAGGGCGGTCACCGGCCTGCAGGACGCGGAGGTCCTCTACTCGCGCCTGGTCCGGGAGGGCTTCCACTCCTACGAGGCGGATGCCGCGATCAAGGACGCGCGCCGAGCGCTGAAGGAGGGCAACTACGTCCGCGCCCTGGAGCACGTGGACCGGGCCCACGGCGCGTTCGTCCGGCGGAGGAACGCCCGGGAGGCCCTGGCCAAGTCCCTCGCGGAGACCCAGAGGCGGGTCGAGCTGCTCAACAACGCGGACTTCCCCATGCTCCCCGACGTCCAGGAGGTCCTCGGCCGCGCGGAGCGCGAATTCCGTCAGGGGAACTACTCGGGGTCGAGCGAGGACCTGCAGATTGCGACGGTCCTCCTGAGCCAGGGGTCCCGGCCCGCGGCACCGCGGCCGTGAGCGTCGGTCTTAAGGGCCACGACTCATTCCCCCGCCGGGATGGGAGAGCACTACTCCTCTGCGAGGCCGACCTCCCGCCGGCGACCCGCCGAAGTGTCCGTCGTGGTCCACGGTCTGCCGCTGACCCTGCAGACCGACGCGGGCGTCTTCTCCCGCGGCTCCTTGGATCGCGGGACGGAGCTCCTCATCGAGGCCCTCGACCTCGGGCCGTGCGAGCTCATCCTGGACCTGGGCTGCGGATACGGGGCCATCGGGATCGCGGCCTCGAGACTCTCCGATGGCGGGCACGTCGTCCTCACGGACGTGAACGAGCGCGCGGTACGCCTGGCTCGCGAGAACCTGCGGGCGAACCGGGTGACGAACGCCGAGGTGCGCGCCGGGGACCTGTACGAGCCCGTGGCGGGGATGGCGTTCGACCACATCGTCTGTAACCCCCCGATCCGCGCGGGACGCGCCGTGGTCGATCGGATCGTGTCCGAGGCGCCCGCTCACCTCCTGGACGGAGGGCGGCTCTGGCTCGTGGCCCGCACGCGGCAGGGCGCTGACGCGATCCGGACGCGGATGGCGAACGCCTTCGGGCACGCGGAGATCGTCCGTCGAGGGAGCGGCTACAAGGTGCTCTGCTCGACCAAGGAGGCGCGATCTCCATGAAGCCCCGGCGGGGTGGTCTGTGAGCCCGCCGCGCGTCCTCGGCCGCGCGGGGTGGCGCTACCTCCGCCACCCGGGGACGGACCGCGCGACGCTTTCCGCGACGGACGACGGGTTCCGGCTCGCCGGGACCGCGAGGCTTCGCTTCCCGGATGGGGCGACCCAGATCCGGTACGCCTTCGCGTGCGATCCCGAATGGCGGCCGCAGACCGCACAGGTGGACCTTCGACAGGGCCGCGAGAAGCGCTTCCTCCACGCGGAGATCAGCCCGGACCGCAAGTGGACGATCGACAGCTTCCGCCACCCCGAACTCCGCGGCTTCACGGACATCGACCTGTCCGCGAGCCCGTCGACGAACACGCTCGCCCTGCGGCGACTCGCGCTGCCCGTCGGGGGGAGCGCGGAGATTGACGTGGCCTGGATCGTCTTCCCGGACCTCGAGATCCGCGCGGTCCGGCAGCGGTACCACCGGGTATCCGAGCGGCACTACCGCTACGAAGGATTGCACAACGGCTTCGTCGCGGAGTTCGACGTGGACGAGGTGGGCCTCGTGACCGACTACCCGGATTTCTGGGAACAGATCCCGCCGTCCCGGAGGCGGGGGGCGCGACCCCGGTCGCCTCGGAGACGCTCGTAAACCCTTTTATACCTCCTGGAGTTTGGGACACCATCCCACCCGGGGATTGTTAAATGCCTGAGGATGAGGAAGCACCTGAACCGGAGGCACCGCCCTCGCCGGCCGAAGGCAGGAAGCCGGAGAAGCCCAAGAAGGAGAAGAAGGAAGAGAAGGCGGAAGAGCCGAAGGCCAAGGCCCCGAAGAAGCTCGAGGGCGTCAAGGAGGACTTCCGCTACATCGTCCGGATGGCCAACACGGACCTCGACGGGACGCGGTCCGTCGCGTACGCCCTCACCGCGATCGACGGCGTCGGCATCCGGGTCGCGGAGGCCCTCGCGGACACGGTCGGCGTGTCACGCACGGAGCGGCTCGGCAACCTGTCCGAGACCCAGACGGACCAGATCGAGGCGACCCTGGGCAAGCTCGGGGAATCGTTCCCGGAGTGGATGGTGAACCGGCCCCGGGACTGGGAGAGCGGTCTCGACCTCCATGCGTTCGGATCGGACTGGAACCTCCGGGTGCGGGACGACATCAACCGGATGAAGATGATCCGATCCTACAAGGGCGTCCGCCACGAGACGGGCCAGAAGGTCCGCGGTCAGCGCACACGGAGCAACGGCCGCACCGGCCTCACGGTCGGGGTCACGAAGAAGGCGGCCCTCGCGGCGCAGGCCGCCAAGAAGGAGGAAGAGGGCGGCAAAGCCAAGAAGGAAGAGAAGCCCGCCGCGGCTCCCAAGGAAGAGAAGAAGGAGTGAGTCCTTGGGCGATCCTAAGTTCTCCCGCGCGCACTTCGAGCGGCCCTCCCATCCCTGGGAGGCCGAACGCATCAAGACGGAGAACGAGCTCCTCAAGAAGTACGGGCTCAAGAACAAGAAGGAGCTCTGGCGCTCCCAGTACACCCTGCGGCGATTCCGGCAGCGGGCCCGGGAGCTCCAGGCCCTCGTCCGCACGGGCAACAAGCAGGCGGAGAAGGAGCGGGAGCAGCTCCTCCGGCGGCTGGGCCGGCTCGGCCTCCTGCCCCTGGAGGGCACCACGCTGGACGACGTCCTCGCCCTGGACGTCGAGGCGCTCCTCTCCCGACGCCTCCAGACCCTCACGTTCCTCAAGGGACTCGCCTTCACGCCGCGCCAGGCGCGGCAGTTCATCGTCCACGGGCACGTGTCCGTGGAAGGGCGCCGGGTCACGATCCCCGGATACCTCGTGAACCGCCAGGAGGAGAACCTGATCGTCTACGACGAGCGTTCGCCCATCGCGAACGACCTCCACCCGGTGCGCCAGGGCGCCCAGCCCGCCCCGGTCCCCGTCGAGGAGGAACCCGAGGGCGAGGCGGGACCCGCTCCGGCACCCCAGGCCGAAGCCCCCAGGGAGGAGCGAGCATGACCAAGTGGGGCATCGCGCACGTGTACGCGTCGTACAACAACATCATCATCACGCTGACGGACATCACGGGCTCCGAGACGATCACAAAGGCCACAGGCGGCATGGTCGTCAAGGCCGCGAAGGACGAGGCCTCGCCCTACGCCGCGATGAAGGCCGCGGAGCGCATCGCGGACGCCGCGAAGGAGAAGGGAATCGACTCGATTCACGTCCGCGTCCGCGCGCCCGGAGGGAACCGATCCAAGAGCCCGGGACCCGGCGCCCAGTCCGCGATCCGCGCGCTCTCCCGCGCGGGCCTGCGCATCGGGCGGATCGAGGAAGTGACCCCCGTCCCCCATGACGGGACGAAGCCCAAGGGCGGCCGCCGCGGCCGGAGGGTGTAGGCGCGATGAAGGCCAAGTTGCTGGCCCACCGGGAGGACTTCGTGAAGGCCCTCCTGGAGGAGACGGAGCCCGCCTTCGTGAACGCGCTCCGACGCGTGCTCATCGCGGACGTCCCCAAGATGGCCATCGAGGACGTCGAGTTCCACCTGGGCCCGATCCGCGCGGAGGACGGCCGCGAGTACGAGTCCGTCGCCCCCCTGTTCGACGAGATCGTGGCCCACCGCCTCGGCCTCGTTCCCATCCCGACCGACCTGTCCCTGTACAACCGCCGCGAGGACTGCCCGACCTGCCATGGGGAGGGCTGCCCCAGCTGCACGATCATCTACTCCCTGAACAAGCGCGGCCCCGGGCTCGTGACGTCCGCGGACATGGAGCCCATCGGGGACACGAAGCTCCGGCCCAAGGACCAGGGGATCCCCATCGTCCAGCTTGCGGAGGGCCAGGCCATCCTGATCTACGCGACGGCCCAGCTCGGCACGGGCAAGGACCACGCGAAGTGGCAGGCCACCCACGGGGTCGGGTACGCCTACTACCCGACCCTCAAGGCGGGCAGCAAGACCGTGGACACCCTGGATCCGAACGTCCCCTTCTGCTCGGCCCACATGCTCACGACCTCCCTCGAGGAGGAGACCGTGGAGCTCCCGGGCGATTGCACGCAGTGCGCCAAGTTCCGGGACGCGTACAAGGTCGACTCCGTGAAGATCGCGAGCGATCCGACCCGATTCGTGCTCCAGTTCGAGACGGACGGCTCCATCCCGGCGAAGGACGTCCTCCTGAAGGCGCTGGACATCCTGGCGGAGCGGTTCGGGGACCTGGCGGCGCAAGCGGACGCGCTGTGAGGGCCGCCTAAACCACCCCCTCGGACGATCCGTGGGGCAAACCTTAATAAGATTACTATCACTATAGTCATCCGTGGAACTCGGCGATCTCGAGCTGGCCGTCCTGCGGGCAGTCCGCACCCTGGGGGAGGCGTCCTCGGGCGACGTCTACGACGAGGTCCGGAAGTCCCGGGATGTCGCCTACACCTCCGTGACCACGACCCTGTACCGTCTCGTGGACAAGGATCTGATCACCGTCCGGAGGCAGAGCGAGAAGCGGGTCTTCTACCGGATCAAGGACGGACGGGCCTACCGGAAGGTCATGGCCACCATGGTCGATTCCCTCCTGGACACGTTCGGCGGCGCAGCCGTCTCCTATCTGCTGGAGAACCCCGACCGGCTGGAACCGGCTCAGGAGGCGACCCTCCGGAACGAGGTGAAGCAGCGCCGCAAGAAGGAATCGCTCCATGCCTAGTCCCCTCGAGCCCATCCTGGAGGCCCTGGTCGCCTACTGGACGTCGCCGCTGACGCTGTCCATCGTCGCGGTCTGCGCCACGTCCATGGCCACCCTCCTCTACGTGTTCCTCACGAACGCACGCAACGCGAAGCTCCGCGTCAGCCTGCTCACGGGCTTCTACGTGCTCACCGTCTTCTTCTGGCTCTTCCTGGCGACAAGCCTGTTCTTCTGCATCGCCCAGGCCCGAATGGTGGCCTACCAGACGGCGGGCATCCGCACGGCCGCGGCGAGCGCCGTCCTCGTGGCCCTCGTGTCCGCCAGCGTCCTCTCCTACCTGGTCTGGCGCTTCGCCGCCCACCGGGTGCTTCACCGGCTCACCCCGCGGCCCCTCCGCCAGGAGGAGCTCTGGCTCCAGGACTACGTCCGCCTCCTCGCCCAGTTCGAGGGGGTGCACCCCGTGCCCGTCCTGGTCGTGGAACGGGACGAGCCCCTGGCCATGGCCGTCGGGGGCAAGCGGGCCGCGATCCTCATTTCCGGGGGCATGCTCCGCCTTCTCGACCGGGAGGAAACCGAGACGACCCTGGCCCACGAGCTCATGCACCTCAAGCACCACGACGCGGAGTTCAAGGTCTTCTCCACGGTGTTCTCCCGGATCCTGTTCTTCGATCCCTTCAGCAAGTTCTTCGATCCCGCGGTGCACCGCGAGCGCGAGTATCTCGCGGACGAGATGAGCGGCCGCTCCACGAGCAAGCCGGCCGCGCTGGCCTCCGCCCTCCTCAAGATCGCCGACCGGGGGCCACCGCCGCGCCTTCTGGGGGGCCTGAGCATCTACGGCGTCGGCCACAGCGTCTTCAGCCGGTATCCGCCCTTGAAGGAGCGCGTCGAGCGCCTCCTCCTGCTCTCGGACCTGCTCCGTGCCCCGTGAGGAACGAGTCGGCCCTCCGCTCCTCGGGAGCCGCCATCGGAGAAACGAGCGTCGCGCGCGGCGGTACGGATCCAGGCGTGGCCGAGCCCGAGAGGCCGGTGCCCGACGCGCGGGCGAGGGTGCCGTTCGGGAACGAGAAGGCGGACAGCATGTCGCTCGCGTTGGCCTCGCGAGGCGTCAGCGGCGGCAGCCCCCAGTTGGTCGCGATCAGCTTGAGGATCGACGTGTGGTCCATGACCTCGTGGTCGACGAAGCCCCGCTTCGCGAACGGAGAAATGACGATTAGGGGCACGCGGAAGCCGTAGCCCCAGGAGTCCACCTGGGGTGGCGGGACATGGTCGTAGAATCCCCCCGACTCGTCCCAGGTGAGAAGGATGGCCGTGGTCGACCACATGGGGCTCGCCTTGACCGCGCTGACGACGCTCATGGTCCACGACTCGCCGATCGAGATGTCGCCGGGCGGATGCTCGCTGCGATCGAGCTGGGACGGGAACTCGCCCTTCGGGTCGATGTACGTGACGGACGGGAGACGGTCTGACGCGATGTCGTCCATGAGCTGGCTGAGGGGAACCACCTCGGCGGTCATCGCGGGGTCCGCGGCGATGTGGGGGATGTACAACGGGACGGGTTGGGAGACCAAGCTGCGGTCGCCATAGTACCGCCACGTGATCCCTCGAGCCTGGAGCTGGTCGAAGATCGTGCTCATGTCGATGCCGCCCAAGGGGACCGCGTCCGAGGTCAGGTTCCCCGCTTGGCCCGCAATGGAGTACAGTCGGTTGGGAATCGTGGGCCCGAGCATGGATTGGAAATAGCGATCGGCGAGCGTGTAGTTCGCCGCCAGGGACCAGTAGGCCGCGAGCTGCCGTCCGTCGTAGTAGCCGACCGACACGTTGCCGAGTCCGGCGCCGCTCGCCTCGGCGACGCTGGCGAAGAGGTCGTTCCGGCCGTTGTCGTACGACGCGACCATGTCGGCCCGATCGTGCGGGAGATCCGGGGTCGACGTGCCATTGATCCAGTGGGGAGAGACCGTGCCCGCAGCCCCGTCCGGCAGGGTCACGTTCGCCGGGATCCCGTCGGCCCCCGGGAAGGTGCCGAAGTAGTTGTCGAAGGCGTGGTTCTCCTTCATCAAGACGATGATCCTCTGGATGGGAGTCGTGCCGGGGACCAGGGTGGGCGGGGGCGTGGCGCCCGGACCCTCGAAGAACAAGGCGTCCACGGCGACGAGGGCCACGAAGACCGCGACGACGAGGACGAAGAGCCCGCGGGGGGACACGCGGGGGCGGCGGACGGCCACGGCGGACATCTGGGGTGCAGAGTCTCTGACAACCCGGGTTCATAACCCTTGGCCCCTCCCTGGGAAGGTGGGCCCTTCCTCATTCTCCGTCGACGCGTCCGGGAGGCCGGACCGGAATCGGAGGCCGTCCCCAAGAAGCCGCGTGCGCGCGAATTTAGGGAAACCTTAATACTATCGCAGTAGTAACGTGCTTCCGCGAAGAGGGTTATGGCAATCGTCGGGTCGCGGACCGTTGTGGCGGATGATCCGGGGTATCGGCGCCGGGCCGCCGACACGCTCCGGCTCATGCATCGCTGGGGATATGCGCCGACCGTTTCGGCGCTTGCGGACGACCTGCTCGGTGGTGCCGTCGACGAACGACTCCTCCTCCGCTCCATCGGGCCCTCGGATTCGTTCCGATGCATCGGGGAATTCGTCTGCCTGCGCGGTTGGGAGCACCTGGTTGACCCCTCGAGGCAGCGCATCCTCCTGAACGGCCTTCGGAATCCGGAGGCCCGCGGCATCGCCCTCGAGTACGCGCGGGATCTGGCCTCCCTCTGCCCCTTCGTGGAGGCCATCGCTCTGACGGGTTCCGTGGCCTCCGGAGGGTACCGGCCGGGAGACGACGTGGACTTCGACCTGTTCGTCCGGACCGGCACCAAGTACATCTGTTACCTGGCCGCGACCCTGGTGGGACTCAAGTACTCCTGGCGATACCGATCCACGGATCTGGATTCGCTCCATCGGACTCCCGTCCTTCCCAAGATCACATGCATCAACGTCGTTTGGCCGACGGACCAGACCCGCCCCTTCGTCCGGCAGGATGCCGCGCTTGCCTTCGAGCTGCGCCGGTGCGAACCCCTGATCGGGTGGGCGCGCTTCCGAAAGGTCCTCGACGACAATCCTTGGATCCGCGGGTACTTCCCGCAGACGTACGACAAGGTGGCCGTGGACCGCGTGGACCGGGCCCGCGGCGCGTGGGCTGGCTTCCTGTCGTGGATGGGGCGGCGGCCGGGTCTGCTCCGGGCGACCGAGACCGCCTGCCGACGCGTCGGCTGGGTCCTCTACCATCTCACGCAGGCCTTCCGGGAGCGCGATCCTCGGGCGAGAGAGCACATGGCCTTCCTCCGGCGCGTGAAGTATCCGTACGAGGTCTTCCAGGACTGACACCATGGCCTCGCTCGATTTGACGCCCGTCTCCGTGTTCTTCCTCATCTTCACCCTGGGCTACCTGGTCGCCCTCGCGTACGTCGTCCTCGTGGAACGGGGGCACGCGCGGCAGGAAGGCGTGTCCACAGACCATGCCTTCACCCTGATCGTCCCGGCCAGGAACGAGGGCGCCGTCCTCGCGGCGTGCCTGGACGGCCTGCTCGCGCTCGACTATCCGCCGGACCGCTTCGAGATCCTGGTCATCGACGACCACAGCGAGGACGCGACGACGGACCTCGCGACGCAGTATGCCGCGGCCCACCCGGGACGCATGCACGTCCTGCGGATCGCGGAGGCGGAGGCGGGCCGAGGGAAGGCGGCCGCCCTCAACCTCGGCTACCGGTTCCTCCGGCAGCACAGCGGGTTCCGGGACCGGCCCGAGTGGATCATCGGCGTGTTCGATGCGGACGGCATCCCGGACCGGGACATGCTGGCCAAGGCCTCCTTCCAGTTCCGCGACCCGAAGCTCGGCGGCGTCCAAGCCGTCGTGCGAATCCGCAACCGGGAGGCCTCGTGGCTCACGCGCATGCAGGACGTGGAGTTCACCGGGTTCGCCCGGATGACCCAGTTGATCCGTGGCCAGGTGACCGGGTCGGCCTCCCTGGGTGGAAACGGCCAGTTCGTCCGGAGCCGAGCCCTGGAGGACATCGCCCTGGACGGGGACGGCCTGCGCTTCTGGGACCCCGAGGCGCTCACGGAGGACCTGGAGCTGTCCACGCGGCTCGCCCTCCGCAACTGGGACATGACCCAGCTGGACACCTCCCAGGTGTGGCAGGAGGGCGTGGAGGACCTCCGGTCGCTCATGAGGCAGCGAACCCGATGGGCGTGGGGCTCCCTGCAGGTGTTCGCGCGCTACGTGGTCGGCCTGCGCATCCTCCGCACGCCGGGCGTCCGGCTGCGGAAGCGGCTCGACCTCCTGTTCAACCTGAGCATGTTCCTGGTCTCGCCCATCGTCCTCGTCACGTGGATCCTGGCGTTCGCCGCCTTCGCGGGAGCGTTCTCGGTGACCTCCGCATTCCCGGGCCCGGTCATGTTCCTCCTCTCCTTCGGATACTTCCCCGTGGTCGCCTACGGTCTGTGGACCTCCGACGGGTATGCACGGAGGCGGATCCTGACCGACGTGATCGGGTTCGCAATCTACACGTATCACTGG
>OFHG01000148.1_pt1 | contig 30115 bp, 24 predicted proteins | sample 1521931 | NCBI WGS metagenome assembly OFHG01 (sample SAMEA2468438, study PRJEB22500) | soil metagenome | biome: Glassland; feature: Farmland; material: Clay | place: Australia | collected 2013-01-31 | depth 0.55 m
CCGGAAATGCGTTGGACGACGCCAAAAACATGCACCGCGCCGGGACCAGCAACACCCGCACCGCACACCTCGACCCCGTCGTCGCACCCGCCGCCGAAAGCCGCCGCACCATCCAGGTCCGCGCCGGAGACCTCATCCCTTTTGCCAAGCTCAAGACCTTTGAACAGGACGGCGACATGACCGCGTACCTGCGGCTGCGCACGGACATCCTTGCGCATCGCGGAGACAACGCAGAGGTGCGCAGCATCACGGCTTTTATTCGGGAGGCAAAACACGACACCTATGGAGCTATCATGCCGCCCCAGAATCCGGACGTCATGGCGGAGGAGATCCGCAGGCTGCCGCCGAGCCAGACGCTCGTCGAGAGCAAAGAACATGCCGTTATCCAGGCCACGACAGACCAGATCCCCCACCTCCTGCTTGAGATCGGCAGGCTGCGGGAGATCGCCTTCAGGGCCGTGGGAGAAGGGACCGGAAAGGCCGTTGACCTTGACCGGTTCGATCACTCCTATACCCACCTTTTTATCTGGAACCGGGAAAAGAAAGAGGTCGTCGGTTCCTACCGGCTCGGCAGGACCGATGAAATTCTCATGCAGAAGGGAGTGCGCGGGCTGTACACCAGCACCCTCTTTCGCTACAAGCCGGGGTTTTTCCGGCGGCTGGGCCCTGCCCTGGAACTGGGGCGATCGTTCATACGCCTGGAATATCAAAGGTCCTATGCCCCGCTTCTGCTTCTCTGGAAGGGCATCGGCAGATTCATTGTCGACAACCCCCAGTACAAGACCCTGTTCGGCCCCGTGAGCATAAGCGACGAGTACCAGACACTCTCCAGGCAGCTCATGGTCAGTTACCTGAAAATGAACCGGTACCAGAACGACCTGGCAGGCTTCGTAAAAGCAAGAAGACCTCATCAGCCGAAACCGCTCAAGGGCTGGGACATCGACGCCGCCGTGCGCCTGCTGAAAGAGGACATCGATGACATATCCGAGCTGATATCGAGCGTCGAGACGGACCGTAAAGGCGTTCCTGTTCTTCTGAAACAGTATCTCAAGCTGGGCGGGCAGATCATCGGGTTTAATGTCGATCCCGCCTTCGGCAATACGCTCGACGGTCTCATCGTGGTCGATCTCACGCAGACGGGGCCGCAGATGCTCGAGCGGTACCTGGGCAGGGACGGCGCTCGTCAATTTATGGCCTGCCATCAAGCCTTGAGCCGGGAGCGCCATGCATCCTGTGCATGAAGCCGAGACCAGGGGAAGCGCCGGACCATCCGCGCCGGCGGCAAGGTTGGCGGCGCTGATGGACAGGCGGTTCGGCAAACTGCTCTTTCTCATACCACTGGGAGTCATCGGCAACATCATTTTTTCTTTTGTTGTCACTGACCGCTCGATTGTCCATTCGGTCGTGCATGTTGCGCCGGGCTACTTCGTCCTTGCCGCGCTCCTGAGCATCGTGCCGTGGTTCACCGGCTCGCTCCGGTTGTTTATCTGGAGCGGGTTTCTCGGCGGGAAAATGCGTTATTGGGACGTGTTCAGGATAGTTATCAACGCCGAACTCGGAGCTGCCGTAAGCCCGCCGCTGATCGCGGGCAGCGCCGTGAAAATCGGCATGCTGATGCAACGGGGCTTCACCGGCGGGACCGCCCTGTCTCTTTCCGTGATGGAAAACCTGGAGGACAGCATCTTTTTCCTCGTTATGGTCCCGATCGCCCTCACCTTTTCGTCATCATGGGACCTGCCGATCATAAGGAACGGCATGAAAGGACTCGGGCACTCGACGCTCTGGATGGTCCTGGCGGGCATCTGCGCCGTTCTCTGCGTTTTCATTGCGATGGTTCACGGGCGGCTCGGGAGTTTGATGCAGCGGATCCCTTTTTTGCGCATGCTCGCGGACACGATCAAATCTTCCTACGGCAACTTTAGAGCGACCTTTCATACCATTGCCCGCAACGGAAAAAGCATTTTTGCTTTTACCATGGTCTTGACTTCGTTCCAATGGATATGCCGCTACTCGATTATTTCGCTTCTCCTGGCCGGCATGGGCATGCCGGTACGGCCGCTGCTGTTCATGGCGCTCCAGGTAATCGTGTTTGCCCTGATAACATTTATCCCGACACCGGGCGGGGCCGGCGGGGCCGAGGCGATGTTCTCTCTCCTGTATCGCGCATTTCTTCCGGCCGGCGCCGTCGGACTGGTAACAAGCGCGTGGCGCTTCATCACGTTTTATTTTCTCGTGCTCCTGGCTGCCGTTCTTGCCCTCCTGTTCGGCATGCAACCCGGAGCAGCGACAAGGCAAGCGGGGCAACGGTCTGTCGTACACAACGAATAAGTCAAGTTTCGGATGATATTTTTTACCAAAGGAGATGAATATGAATACTGTGCGGAAGACGCTAACGACATTCAAAAAGCGCCCGGGCCATTCCCCTGCCTGTTTGGGCCCGGTTTCAGCGAGAGTCGGCCTTGATGCGGGAAGACCGGCATCCGCCGGTCCGGCCTGTTTAAAATCTGCAGCCGTCGACAGGGCGACCCGTGAAGTCGGGCTTACCCTGTACGAGATTCTCGGGATAACGGAACTCATGCGGGTGGCCTATGAAAAAGGAGAGATGGAAAGCGTACAAAACCGTCTCGAAATTCTCATGTCCCAGGCAGCGGACCTGGCGTCAACGCTCGCCAATATGCTCGAGCTTTCAAAGCTGGAAACGCGACAGGTGGCCGCGACCTATGAGCAGTTCGACGTCGTGGCCCTGCTTCAGGAGGTCGCACAGGCGGCGAAACAGGCCATCGGTAAAAAACCGGTTACCGTGATGGACGTCGCATCCCCCACCCCCATCGTGATTCTTTCCGACCCGGCCAAGGTCCGACAGATCATGATGGGACTTATAAGCAATGCCGCAAACGTCACCGACCGGGGGAGAATCGCCTTGATCCTCAACAAAGACGAGGAACGAATCAGGCTGACCGTTACGGATACGGGAAAAGGGATGAATGAGGACCAGATAAACGCGATCTTTGATTCCCATGATATCGGACCTGACCGGTCAGGCCTCGGCCTCAGAATCATCAAGCATCTGGTGAATCTGCTGGAAGGCAGCATATCAGTAGCAAGTAAAGTCGGCGAGGGAACGATCGTTGAAGTTTCTTTCCCCCTGAAGTCGCCCGGGCAAGAGGGAGGCTCCAGCTGCGGGACTGACAGGGACGTTCCCCTGCTCTGCGGCGAATAACATTAAACGGAGAGCATGGATCATGAACGAAAAGATACTTATCGTTGAAGACGAAAATGATACGGTGGAGCTTCTGCGGTATAACCTCCGGAAAGAAAACTACGAAACGCTCATTGCACTCAACGGGAAAGAAGCCGTTGAGGCCGTACAATACCATACCCCGGATCTCGTGCTCCTTGACATCATGCTGCCGAAATTGAACGGATGGGAAGTGTGCAGGATCCTGCGGGAAAACTCCAAAGGGAGAGCGATCCCGATCATCATGCTCACGGCGCTCAGCGACGAAGATTCGCGCATCAAGGGGCTCACCCTCGGGGCAGACGACTATATGTCAAAACCGTTCTCCGTCAAGGAGTTGCTGCTCAAGATACGAAAATCCGTCGATCGGCAGCAGACCATCAGGCTGCTCCGCGCCAAGGAGACGGAGCAGGAAACGTCCCTGAAGTATCTGGTCCATGAAGTGAGAAATTCCCTGAACATGATCGGCGGTTTTTCGACGCTCGCTCTCAAGAAGAACAATCCCCGGGACTACCTGATGACCATTAGCACCGCCGCCGCACACGCAGAAAGCCTTCTGAAAGATGTTTCGCTTCTCACCCGCTTTGAAAAAGAGGGGGGCTCGTTGCCGCTTGAACCTATCGACATTGTCGCGATAACGAAGGATGCCGTCGACAGTGCGCGCGATACGGCAATGCAGAAACGCCTGGAGATAATTGTCATGAAAAGCACGCCGGCCCTGGTCAGGGCGAACAGGACCGCCGTCAGGCAAGTGCTGGTAAACCTCCTCTCCAATGCCGTGAAATACAGCCGGGAAGGCGGCAGGGTCTGGGTCTCTTTGGACGAACTGAATGACCGGATAGGCGTTTCTATTAAGGACGAGGGATGCGGTGTGCGCCGCGACGAACTTCCCAAAATATTTGAAAAATTCTACCGCGCAGCGGGAAGTGAAAAAACCAAAGGAGCGGGTCTCGGGCTTTACATCGTCAAGCTCCTTACCGAGGCAATGGGCGGCACTATCGCGGTCGTGAGCGACCAGGGAGCGGGAAGCATGTTTACGGCATCCTTTATCAAGGCAAATGCGGCGACGCTCGACGTTGATCAAGAGGTAGCGTGACGACCGTGCACAAAGAAGGAAAGGAGGCACTATGCAGACGGTAACGGTGCCGGAAAACGTGCTTCCCGTGGGGAAGCTCATCACCTCGGAGGAACGGGTGACGCCGCAGACCACGGTGAACAAGGTGGCAGAGCGGTTCTTTACGACCACCGAGTTGGACGCGATTGCCGTGGTAGATGGGAAGGAGCCCGTGGGCCTCGTGACGCGGACAAAACTGCTTTTCACCCTGTTTCAAAGGTTCGGCTTCGAGCTCTACAGAAAGCACCCGATCATCGCCATTGCCGACACCACCCCGCTCATCGTAACCGAGGATGAACGGCTCGACGTGGTCATCGACAAGTCCCTGGAGCGACCGCCGCAGGACATCTACGATGAGATCATCGTGACCTGCCCCAAGGGGATGTACCGGGGCCTCCTGTCGGTCAAGCAACTCGTGATCCAGCAAAGCAACGCGCTGGCCAGCAGCACGCTCCAGAAGGAGATGGCGAGCGCCCGCGCGCAGGAACTTGAAACGATCAGCCGGGTGAAGTCGCAGTTTCTTGCGAACGTCACTCACGAACTCAGGTCGCCGGTGAACGCCATCATTGGGCTTGCCGAGCTGTTGCGCATGGCGGCGGAAAAAGATTCGATCGAACAGATAAAAGAACGCCTCTCGTTCATGATCTCGAGCGCCACCAATCTCCGGGCCATCATCACCAACATTCTCGACCTGTCGAAGATCGAAGCGGGAAAAATGGAGGTGTCCCGTCAGCATATTAACGCGTCGGCGCTCATTTCCGAAATTGCCGAAACGACGCGCATCCTCGTCGGGAATAAACCGGTAACGGTTGAAGTCTCGGCTCCCGCCATGCCCGTGAAAATAACCTCGGACCCCGTCAAGCTCCGGCAGATCCTTACGAACCTCGCGAGCAATGCCGCAAAATTCACGGAATCGGGCAAAATCGTCATAACCCTCTCCGTCGCAGGGAGCCGGCTGGAAATCGCGATCAGCGACACCGGCATCGGCATCAGGGATGAACACCTTGATAAGCTTTTTACCGCATTCAGTCAGATCGAGGACGCTAAAACAAAAACGCACCAGGGCACGGGCCTCGGTCTGGCCATCAGTAAAAACCTTGCCGAACTCATCGGCGGATCGATCTCGGTGGCAAGCGCCTTCGGCAAAGGGACGACGTTTGCCGTTTCTTTGCCGTTGCAAAATATCGAGCGAGAAGGATTGTATGACAATGAATAAAAAGAAGGTAATGGTAGTCAATGCGTTGCGACCCACGGCGTGCGGGGATACATCTGAAAAAAAGAGTAAACCAGTATCTCAACATGCAGGCCAGTGCTGATCACAAACCTGACAGGCTTCGCGAAAATTTAATATAATTGTAACAGTATTGTAACATCGGCATGGTACTTTTACACGTCTTTAAATAAGACAAAACGCTGCACATAACTTTTAAAGGAGGAATGAGATGATGAAGAAAATCGCCGCACTTGCATTAATCGCAGTACTGGCCCTGGCATCAACAGCTCTCGCGGAGGAGATGTTGAACGGCGCAGGCGCCACGTTCCCGTATCCCGTTTATTCCGCGTGGGCCAACGAGTACAATAAGATAACGGGCGTAAAGCTGAACTACCAGTCCATCGGTTCGGGCGGCGGGATCAAGCAGATCACTGAACGAACCGTGGATTTTGGCGCATCTGATGCTCCGCAAACGCCTGAGTTCCTGGCGAAAAACAACCTGCTTCAGTTCCCGGCAGTTATGGGCGGCGTCGTACTCGTGGTCAACGTTCCGGGCATCAAGGCGGGGCAGTTGAAGCTCGATTCCGAAGCGGTCTGCAAGATGTATCTGGGTGAGATCACGAACTGGAACGATCCGAAGATCAAGGGGATGAACCCCGGGGTGAGCCTGCCGGACAGCAATATCACGGTTGTCCACCGCTCAGACGGGTCGGGGACGACAGCCATCTTCACCGGCTACCTGAATGACGTATGCTCTGAATGGAAGGAAAAAGTCGGCACCGGCACCTCCGTAAGCTGGCCCACGGGCATCGGGGGGAAAGGGAACGAGGGCGTGGCCAACTATGTGCAGCAGCAGAAGAATTCGATCGGGTACGTGGAATTCGCCTATGCGGAGCAGAACAAACTGACCTTCACGCTCCTCAAGAACAGCGCGGGCCGCTTCGTGTCGCCGAGTTTCAAGACCTTCGAGGATGCAGCCGCAACGGCCAGCTTCGATCCCAAGAAAGACTTCTACCTCTGGCTCAACAATGCTCCGGGCAAGAACGCGTGGCCCATCGCGGGCGCCACGTTCATCCTCCTCGGCAAGGAAAAGACGGACTCGAACGCAAAGGTGGCCAAGTTCTACAACTGGGCGTTTATCAACGGCGACAAAAAGGCGGAGGAACTCATCTATGTTCCTCTCCCGAAATCGCTGAAAGACAAAATCCGCGCTTACTGGAAATCGCACGACATCAAGTATTAACAGCGGTGTAAAAAAATCAGTTGAAATCAACGGGTCAGGTATATATACTGTTTATATCTGACCCGTTGCATTTCTATTCGTCGGTTCTTTAGAGCAGAAAGGTCCCTGCATTGGCCATATCTCCCAAGAAAGATCTCCCTGAGCTGCTTTTTTCCTCCCTTACCGCAGTCGCATCCTTTACCGTCATCATTTTTATCATCGGCATCATAGCAGTGCTTTTGAAGGAGTCTTCACTTGCGATCGGGAAGTTCGGACTGATCGATTTCCTGGCCTCGACAACGTGGAACCCCGTGACCGGGGTATTCGGCGCGGCAACCACCATTTACGGCACGTTCCTCACGACCGCCCTTGCCCTGCTCTTCGCCATACCGACCGCCATCGGCATAGCGATCTTTGTGACCGAAATCGCGCCGAATTTTCTCAAGGGCCCCATCGGGGTCGCCATCGAACTGCTGGCCGCCATCCCGAGCATCATCTACGGCATGTGGGGACTGTTCACCCTTGCTCCCATCATGTCGAAGTACATCGAGCCGGCGCTCCAGAGCACCCTCGGGAAACTGCCCATCGTCGGCCTCCTGTTTAAAGGGACCCCCATGGGCATCGACCTGCTGACCGCAAGCGTCATCCTCGCCATTATGGTTATTCCGTTCACGGCGAGCATCGCGCGTGACGCGTTTAATTTAACTCCCGCCGTGGTCAAGGAATCGGCCTACGCCGTCGGCGCAACAAAGTGGGAAGTGGTCAAAAACGTCGTGCTCCCCTACTCCAAACTGGGCGTGTTCGGGGGCGCGGCCCTGTCTTTGGGACGGGCGCTGGGAGAGACCATGGCGGTCGCCTTCGTGCTCGGGAACAACCATAAGATCGCGACATCGCTTTTTGACGCGGCCTCCACCATAACGGTAAGCCTTGCGAATGAATTCACGGAAGCGGACAGCGCCATCTACCTGTCGTCTCTGTACTATCTCGCGCTCGTACTGTTCGTGATGAGCTTCATCATCCTGGCGGTGGCGAAGTTCTTTCTTCTGAAGGCAGAGAGAAAATATTCTAGATGAAAATAAGGACTTTAGCACATCAAATTTTAACCACGGAGACGCAGAGACACAGAGAAAAACTTTTAGAAAAAATTCTATCATTAAGACGTAATCCGGAATTCACAAGGATTTGATCAATGGCATACAATTATTTATTGATTTCCTCCGTGTCTCCGTGCCTCTGTGGTGGATTTTAATTTTATTATCGATACTATGACTACGGAACAAAAACGAAAAATCGAAAGCATCATCGCCCTCAGCCTGAGCGGGCTTGCAGCCGCAATCGGGCTTTTCTGGCTCGTGTATATCCTGGCCGACGTCCTCAGACACGGCATCGGAGCGCTGAACCTAAGCCTGTTCTTTAACGAGCCGGCCCCCGCGGGCGTCGAGGGCGGGGGGCTCAAAAACGCCTTTGTCGGCCAACTGATGATCACGCTGGCCGCCACGTTGATCGGCGTCCCGGTCGGTGTTCTCGGGGGGACCTTTCTGGCCGAGTACGCGCGGGGAAAAAAGATCGCGCGGGCAATCAGCATCCTGTCCGACATCATGGTGAGTGTTCCCTCCATTGTTGTCGGTGCTTTCGTCTATGCGGTTCTTGTCAGGCCGCTCCACCATTTCAGCGGCTGGGCAGGCGCGTTCGCGCTCGCGATCATCATGATCCCGGTGGTGCTCCGGACCACGGAGGACATGCTGTCCCTCGTACCGTGGACCTTGCGGGAAGCGGCGTTTGCGCTGGGCGCCCCACGGTACAAAGTGATCGTCCAGATCGTGTACCGCGGCGCGGCCACCGGCATTCTGACCGGCGTTCTGTTGTCGATCGCCCGTGTCGCAGGCGAAACCGCGCCGCTTCTCTTTACATCGTTTAACAACAATTTTTTTTCAACAAACATGAACCGGCCGCTCGCGTCGCTGACGGTCACGATCTTCCAGTATGCGATGGGGCCCTATAAAAGCTGGCATTCTCAAGCATGGGGTGCGGCCCTGGTCATAACCCTTTTCATTCTCATGCTTACCATTGCCGGAAGACTCATATTAAAGTGGAGGTACAAGCGTTGACGGGAACTGTCGAGATCGAGGTCAAAGGCCTGGACTTTTACTATAACGGGAACATCCAGGCCCTCAATGGGATATCGTTCCCGATTTATAAAAACAACGTTACCGCGCTCATCGGCCCGTCGGGCTGCGGCAAGACCACGCTGCTCCGCTGCTTCAACCGGATGCACGACCTCTACCCCCACCATCGGTACGGAGGCGAGGTCCTCTTTCAGAACAGGAACATCCTGGCGGGCGACGTTGACCTCATCAATCTGAGGAGCCGCATCGGGATGGTCTTCCAGAAGCCGACGCCGTTCCCGATGAGCATCGCGGAGAACATCGCCTATGGTCTCCGGCTCAAGGGCATCACGAACAAGTCGGAGCTTGCCGGCCGGATAGAGCAGGCGCTCAGGCATGCCGCACTGTGGGAAGAGGTCCGGGACAAGCTGAACGCGGGCGCTTATGATATTTCCGGAGGACAGCAGCAGCGGCTCGTGATCGCGCGCGCCCTTGCCGTCGAACCCGAGGTGCTGCTCTTTGACGAGCCCACGTCGGCCCTGGACCCCATCTCAACGGCCAAGATCGAGGAACTCGTCGTGAACCTGAAGCGGGACGTCACCATCATCATCGTAACGCACAATATGCAGCAGGCGGCGCGCGTATCGGACATGACGGGCTTTCTCTACCTGGGAGAGCTCATCGAATACGGGACCACGGAGAAGATATTCACGAACCCGGACAAGAAGCAGACCGACGATTACATTACGGGAAGGTTCGGATAAATAAAGCTCATAGCTGATGGCTGACTATGAACCATGAGCTACGAGCTATCAACTTAATCTCAGGAGATGACCATGCCCACACAGAAAGAACAGGATCTTGAAAATATAAAGGAACAGATCCTCAAAATGGGGAGCTTCGTCGAGGACGCCATCCAGAAATCCATCAAGGCCCTGGTTGAGCGCGACAAGGACCTCGCGATTGCGGTGATCGACGGCGACGCCATCGTCAATAACTTCGACGTCGAGATCGAGGAGCTGTGCATCCGTTTTCTGGCCATCTGGCAGCCGACCGGAAGCAACCTCCGCTTCGTGACGACCGCCATCAAGATCATCACCGACATCGAACGCATCGGCGACATGGCCGTGGACACCTGCGAACGCGCCGTGGAAATGCTCGACGAACCACAGCTCAAGCCCTATATCGACATCCCCCGCATGGCGGAGGCGGCTCAGAAAATGCTCAAGGACAGCCTCGATGCCTTCGTGGCAAGGGACGCCGACCTCGCCATCCGGGTCTGCGAGAGCGATGACTTCGTCGACAACCTGAACCAGCAGATATTCAACGAGCTTCTCCTCTACATGCTCAAAGACCCCAAGAACATCGGACGCGCCGTGCGCCTCACCTATATTGCAAAATATCTCGAACGCATCGCCGACCATGCCACCAATATCGCGGAAATGGTCGTGTACATGGTCAAGGGAAAGGTCATCCGCCATATGGCCTGCGAGGCGGCACGCAAAACACCATAGCCGGACGGCGCCGGGCGTCACCGCGCGCAGCGCCCCTCCGCTCCTCATCCCTGGAAGCTCCCTGCCTGTCCCGCCCTGACGGGACGGGGAATGTCTTCACCCCAGAACGCATCTCAGGGACGTTCAGGCTGTTGAAAACCCCTTGAACGCACCTGTTGCCTCATAATAAAATGTTACCGGAAGGTATGTGAAGATATAGGTGTTGGTTTTAGGATTTGAAGATTCTTTTCAGCTTCTCCTCCAAGGCGTTTCTTAACGCAAAAGGGTTCAAGGTTCTTTCTAGTTCCCGGAGAGACTGTTTCGTTTCTTTAGAGATGCCCGGAGACTCCAACACCCGCTGATAGGGTGTTTTGGGTTTATCATAGCGTTTCACGGTCTTTGAAGCAACTCGTTTTTTCTCGAGCAGCTTCATCGAAGGACAGAAGAAGTTTAGAAACAGCCGCCACTCGGAAGTATAGAGGGCATTCATGAGCGGAACGAGCTCGGGTTTATCCAAACGATCATACCCCAGCCACTGCCTCACATGGGTCCAGTTCTTCTGCTCCACATGGGCGTTATCGTCCTTTTTGTAGGCCCTGCTGCGGGTGAACTGGATTGGCCGTTTTCTCTCCGTCAGATACCGGAGGAGATGATGATTCAAGAACTCACTGCCGTTATCGGAGTCAAAGCCCAGGATCGGGAACGGCAGGGAGCGTTCGATATCCTTGATCTGATCGATCACGTCCTGGTAGTTTTTCCCCCAGACGGCACGCTGCTCGGTCCAGCCGGTGGCGATGTCCACGCAGTCGATCGTATTGGCATACATGCCTTCCGTGGTGGTTCCACAATGGGCGACGGTGTCCGCCTCCAGGAAGCCGGGGCGAAATTCGTCCCACTGGTTGGTCTTGATAGGGATATGCTTTCTTAAGAGCGTCCCTGGTTTCGTTGTGGCCCTTCCGTGCTTCGTATATCGGGCGCGGACTGGTTTTAATATCCGGTCGATGGTCGGGGGAGATATCCGCAGCAATGCTCCGGCCACTTCCTGGGAGATCGGCCCATAGGTTTCTCTATATCCCCGCAGCCACAGGGGGATAATTGCCTTAAGCCGCTTGGAGCAGGGAAGGTTAGCCGCCTTCCAGATGCGCTGAAGAGGTTTACGGAGCAGCTCTGCGTCATATACCCGTTTTCTGCCGCGCTTGGCCGGTGGCTTTTGCGTAAACCGCCGAAATGTCCGCAAGAGACGCAGCGCATGCTTGCGGTGATAATTGCAGGCAGCGCAGAACTCATTCAGGATTGCAGTCTTCATTTTGCGGGAGGCAGCCCGATATCGTTTGACGATTGCCTCCAGGTACTCCCGCTTGGATCGTGGACTCATAAGAACTATCCCTCCTTTTTGGGGTATAGTTCCGGTAACATGAATTATGAGTCAACGATATAATTCAGAATTTGCTTGGGTAACATTTATTGTGAGTCAATTCGCGCAAAGATATAATGTTTGACAAACCGTACCATGCGATGTAGAATCCTGCTTTCAAAAGTCATCATCAACGCCCGATTATTCCGATAAAATGGGCCGGAGAGAAGGCGATCGATCCTGTATCGACCTCCGGTTACGCTCCAAGATCGCCGCAGAATTGAAATTGCAGCTCCCTGCAGTCCCGCCCTTGCGGGACGGGGAATCGGATTCTTAAGGTTGGAACATTATCGTTTTCGCTCGCTGACCCCGCAGCTGCGTGAAGACTCGTACAGGCATCCGCGGGGAATATGCTCACGCCAGAATTCATGAAATCGGATACCAAACAGACCGGCCGGCAGATTTTACTCGACATCCTTGTTCTTTGCATCGTGATCGGCGGCTTCTTCGCCTTCATGCTCGGGAACCGCGCCCTGTCCGTGCCCGACGAAGGACGCTACGTCGAGATCCCCCGCGAGATGGTAAGCACGGGAGACTACATCACCCCGCGCCTGAACGGCGTAAAATATTTCGAAAAGCCGGTGCTGTTCTACTGGCTTGAGAGCTTCTCGATCAAGCTGTTCGGACTCGGGGAGTTTACCCTCCGCCTCTGGCCCGCGCTTTTCGCCCTTTTCGGGTGCCTTGCCGTTTACGGCGCCGGAAGACGGCTGTACGGACGGCGGAGCGGACTGATCGCCGCAGCAGTGCTCGCCACGAGCGTCCTCTATTACGGCCTGAGCCGCGCGATCATCCTGGACATGCCGGTCTCGGTCCTGATGACGGCGTCGCTCCTTTCCTTTCTCATCGGCATGCACGAAGTGCCCGGCCCCCGGCGCAGGCTCTATCTCTGGAGCTTCTACGCTTTTTCAGCGCTGACGGTTTTGACCAAAGGGCTGATCGGCATAGTCCTCCCGGCTATGGTGATCGGCGCCTGGATCATGATTCTCGGAGAATGGCGCGTGCTCAAAACCATGTATCTCCCCACGGGCCTGGCATTGTTCCTGTTGATCGCGGCGCCGTGGCACCTCCTCGTGTGGCGCGCGAACCCGGAGTTCTTAAACTTCTATTTCATCCACGAACATTTCCTGCGCTATCTCACGAAGATCCACAGCCGCTATCAGCCTGTCTGGTTCTTCATTCCCATAGTTCTCCTGGGACTGTTTCCCTGGACCGCATTCCTGGTCCAGGCCATCGCCTTTTCTTCTCCTTCATCCTGGCGGGAGCGCCACGAACACCGCGACGCGCTGTTTCTCCTGCTCTGGGTCGGTCTCGTATTCCTCTTTTTCTCAATTTCGGATTCGAAGCTGATACCCTATATCCTGCCGGTCCTTCCGCCGCTCTCTCTTATAATCGGGCGCTACCTTGCGGCGGCCTGGGACAGCCGCGACCTTCCCGGCATCCGGGCGGGTTATACCGTCTTCGGCGTCGCCTCGCTGGCCCTTGCCGCGGTTTCGATCGCGTTGCCCGCCCTCTGGCCTACGACTGAAGTACATAATCTCGGGAACTATCCCGTCGTCTTCGCTGTCATTCTCGGGGCGGGCGCACTTGTGACATGGCTCCTCGGGAGATACCGTGGCGTGCGCTGGGCCCTTTACGGATTGACCGTAAGCATGGCCCTTTTTCTGGTAACAGTCAATGCAGCGGCGCCGCGGGCCGACACCCGTTCGATCAAACCACTGACTGAAACCCTGAAGGCCCGGCTCCAGCCCCACGACGAGGTGGCCTCCTACGGCACGTATTACCAGGATCTGCCCGTATATCTCGAACGGAAGATAACGGTCGTCGACTGGACAGGAGAACTCAATTTCGGCATGTCCGTCGAGGATACGCGCTCCTGGATGGTGGACCATACGACCTTCTGGAAACGCTGGGAAGGGCCGGCAACAATGTACGTCCTGACAAAACGGACACTCTATGATGCATTTCTCAAGGAAGGCCGTAAAAAGATCTATATGGTCGCCGAATACGGCGATAATGTTCTTGTTTCGAATAAGGAGATAAAACCGTGAAGTACCTGCCGATCATCTTATTAGGGGTGCTGCTCAACGCCGCGGCTCAGCTTTGCCTGAAAGAAGGGATGCGGCGCATCGGGCATTTCGAATTCGTCTGGGCCAATATCCTCCCCATCGGCCTGCAGGTAGCAGGAAATTTTTTCGTCCTTGCCGGGCTCTCTCTGTATGTTGTGAGCGTCGCCGTGTGGCTGCTCGTCCTGTCGCGCGTGGAAGTGAGCTTTGCCTATCCCCTGCTCTCCGTGGGATACATCGTAAACGCCGTAGCGGGGTATTACCTGTTCCAGGAAAATCTTTCGATCTCGCGGGTCACCGGGATCCTGATCATTTGCGTGGGCGTGTATTTCGTGACGAGGAGCTGATCCGACCGCGGAATTCGGAGTGCGGAGTAAGAATCAACGTTCCGAAAAACGGGAATCCGATGTTGTGATATGCCACGCTGGTTCATATTCAGAATAGTCTTTTCAATTGAGGAGAACCATGTCGAACAATCCGAATGAAGAATTTCTGCCGTTCTCACGGCCGGCTATCAGTCAGGCCGCCATTGACGAAGTCGTGGCGTGCATCAAGTCCGGCTGGATCACGACCGGTCCCCGGGTCAAGCGGTTCGAAGACGACCTCAAGGCCTACTGCTCGGCCCCCCACGCCCTTGCCCTCTCGTCGGCCACGGCCGGACTGCACCTGGTGCTTGCGGCGCTCGAACTCAAGCCCGGGGACGAGGTGATCACGACGCCCATGACCTTTGCCGCGACCCTGAACACGATCGTGCTCACGGGCGGCAAACCCGTGCTCGTGGACGTGGAGCCGGGAACCTACAATATGGACGTGACGAAGATAGAGAAGGCCGTCACCAAACACACCCGCGCCGTCATGCCGGTGCACTTTGCCGGCCTTCCGGTGGACCTCGATCCGCTGTACGATATCGCGAGGAAACACAATCTCCGCGTGGTCGAGGACGCTGCTCATGCCATCGGCACGGAGTATAAGGGCAGGCGCATCGGGAGCTTCGGCGACGTCCAGGTGTTCAGCTTCCACCCCAACAAGAACATGACGACCGGTGAAGGCGGCTGCGTGGTCACGCGCGATGAGAAGATGGTTGAGACGGTGGCGCTCCTGCGGTTCCACGGCATGGACCGCGAGGCCTGGAACCGCTTCGGCAAAAAAGGAAGCCAGCACTACGAGATCATCGCGCCGGGATACAAGTATAATATGATGGACATGCAGGCGGCACTCGGGCTCCATCAGCTGAAACAACTCGACGGCTTCATCAAGAGACGCACCGAGCTCGCCCTCCGGTACCAGAAACTGCTTGCCGGCTGGCCCCAGTGGTCGCTGCCCAAGGCGCCGGCTTATTCGCACCTCCATGCCTGGCACCTCTATACGCCGCTCATCAACCCCGAGGCCGCGGGCATGGACCGGGACGCTTTCATGCAGGGCATGAAAGAACGCAATATCGGCACCGGCCTCCATTACCGGGCCGTCCATCTCTATCCGTACTATCGTGAACATTTCGGCTTCAAGCGCGGAGATTTCCCGAATGCCGAGTCCATTTCAGATCGCATCGTGAGCCTGCCGCTCTTCCCCTTGATGACCGACGCGGACCAGGACCGGGTGATCGCGGCCATGGAAGATCTGTTCGGGAGGAAATGATCATGAGCAAGCCCTATGTGAGCATCGTCATACCGGTCTATAACGAGCAGGAAAACCTTGATGCCCTCTTTACCCGCCTGACATCGGTCATGGACAAGCTCGGGAAGCCTTACGAAATTCTTTTTACCAATGACGGGAGCCGCGACCGCTCCGGCGAGATGCTGAAAGGCTTCCATGAAAAGCGGCCCGGGCAGGTGCGCGTCATCGATTTTAACGGCAATTTCGGCCAGCATATGGCCGTTATGGCCGCCTTCGAACGCGTGCGCGGCGACGTGGTCGTGACGCTCGACGCCGACCTCCAGAATCCGCCCGAGGAGATCCCCAAACTGCTCGCTGCCATCGAGGCGGGACACGATGTGGTCGGCGGTTATCGCAAAAACCGGCATGACTCTTTTTTCCGCAAACATGCCTCCAGGATCATCAACGCAATCCGCGCCAAAATCACCAACATCCGGATGAAGGACCAGGGCTGCATGCTCCGGGCCTACCGGAAGAACATCATCGAGAGCATCGTGGCAAGCGAGGAGACCTCGACCTTCATCCCGGCCCTCGCGTACAGCTATGCCGCAAAGCCTGCCGAAGTGGAGGTCGAGCACGCGGCCCGCGCAGCGGGGGAATCCAAGTACCGTCTCTACGACCTGATCCGCCTGAACTTCGACCTCATGACAGGATTCTCCGTAGTGCCGCTCCAGGTCTTCACGCTCTTCGGCATAGTCGTGTCGGTTCTCTCCACGCTCTTTGTGATTTTCCTGTTCATCAGGCGCCTGGTCGTCGGTCCCGAGGCCGAGGGCGTGTTCACGCTCTTCGCGATCCTGTTCTTCCTCGTCGGTGTGGGCATCATGGGGCTCGGCATCATCGGCGAGTATATCGGCCGAATTTATAAGGAAGTGCGGCGGCGTCCGCGCTTCGTCATTCGAAAGGTCTATGAGAAAATCAATGAATAAACCCGCTATGCTTGTTTTCGCCTATCATGACATTGGTTATGAGTGTCTGGATTTTCTGATCCAGAACGACGAGTACATTATCGCCGTCATCACCCATGAGGACAACCCGAACGAAGAGATATGGTTCAGGTCCGTGACCGGCCTGGCGAAGGAGTACGGCATCCCCGTCTATGCCCCTGAATCGGTAAATACGCCTGAGTGGATCGAGCGCATCCGTTCATGGGAGCCGGACCTCATCTTCTCCTTTTACTACCGCAACATGATAAAAGAGGACATCCTGAACATCCCCCGTTTGGGCGCGTTCAATATGCACGGCTCTCTCCTGCCCAAGTACCGCGGCCGGGCCCCGATCAACTGGGCGGTGCTCAACGGTGAAAAGGAGACCGGCGTAACGCTCCACCATATGGTCAAAAAGGCAGATGCCGGAGACATCGTTGACCGGGAAGCGGTGCCGATCGGCCATGAAGACACGGCGCAGGACGTGTTCAATCAATGCGTCAAGGCCGCTCGCCGCGTGCTTGAACGTCAGCTTGATGCGCTGAAAGCGGGCACGGCGCCGCGGCGCGCTCAGGATGAATCGCAAGCCGAGTATTTCGGCGGACGGAAGCCCGAGGACGGCCGAATCGACTGGACAAAAAACGCCGAAACGATATATAATCTCATCCGCGCCGTCACCCTGCCCTACCCCGGGGCGTTCACCGAAGTCGGCGGAAAACGGCTCTTCATCTGGTGGGCAAGGCCGGTCGAGGACTCCGGGGGTACGCCGGGTGAGGTGCTGTCAACCGATCCGCTGCGCGTGGCAACGGGCAGCGGCGGCCTCGAGATAATCAACATGGAATGGGATGACGCCGATGAAGATGATGCGTCGGCGGAAACTCCGGAATTGAAAGTCGGGCAGGTGCTCGGAACGTGACCGGAGATGCCTTTGAATCGTACACCGTACAAAAAAACAGAATGGAGCGCCCATGGGCCTGAAAATTTTGATCCTCGGAGTAAACGGATTCATCGGAAACAGCCTGACCGAATACATCGTGAAGAACAAGGACTGGGAAGTCTACGGCATGGACATGGCCGCGGACAAGCTCGACCGGTGTCTGGGACATGAGCGTTTTCACTTTGTAGAAGGCGACATCACCATCAACAAGGAGTGGATCGAGTATCACGTTAAAAAATGCGACGTTGTCATTCCCCTGGTGGCTATTGCCACGCCGGCGACGTACGTGCTCGACCCCCTGCGCGTCTTCGAGCTTGACTTCGAAGCCAACCTCGATATCGTGCGAAAATGCGTACGCTACAAAAAACGGGTGCTGTTCCCGTCCACGTCCGAGGTCTACGGCATGAGCACGGACAGGGAATTCAGCGAAGAGTCGTCGAACCTCATTCTCGGCCCGATCAACAAGCCGCGCTGGATCTATTCGTGCTCCAAACAGCTCATGGATCGCGTGATCCACGCCTACGGCATGAAGGAAGGGCTCAAGTACACGCTCTTCCGGCCGTTTAACTGGGTCGGTCCCAAGCTGGACAACATCCTGGAACCCAAGGAAGGGAGCTCACGGGTGCTTACCCAGTTCATAGGCAACATCCTTCGCGGCAAGGACATCCAGCTCGTCGACGGCGGCGCCCAGCGCCGGAGCTTCACCTACATCGAAGACGGGATCGATGCGCTCATCCGCATCATCGAAAACAGGGAAGGCGCGGCCGACAGCCGCATCTTCAATATCGGGAACCCCGCCAATGATATGTCGATCCGCGAGCTCGCCGAAACGCTCATCGAGCTCATCAAAACCTATCCGAAATACGCCAAACTTGCCGAAAACGTCAAGCTCGTGAACGTGCAGTCCAGGGAGTACTACGGCGAAGGCTACCAGGACATTCTGACGCGCGTGCCGTCGGTCAAGAACGCGGAGAAATACCTCGGTTGGAGGCCCACCACGGACCTTAAGACCGCGCTCCGGAAGACCCTCGACTATCACCTGGGACGTCCGTCGAAGGAACTGGACGTATAATGAAACAGCTCATAGCCGATAGCTCATGGTCAAAAGTTTTTGCAATGAGCAATGAATTATGAGCCAGCCTCTTCTTGCCATTAAAGTCGACGTCGATACCGACCGGGGCACGCGCATCGGCGTTCCCAATCTTATTGCCCTCTTCGGCGAGTTCGGCATTAAGGCCACGTTCCTCTTCTCGCTCGGCCCTGACAACACCGGTCGCGCCATCAAACGCATCTTTCGTCCGGGTTTCTTAAACAAGGTGAGCCGCACGAGCGTGGTGTCTACCTACGGCATTCGCACGCTCCTGAACGGGGTCCTGCTCCCCGGTCCGCACGTGGGCCGTCGCAACGAAAGCGTGATGCGCGCGGCGCGCGACAAAGGGCACGAGGTGGGGATACACTGCTACGACCATATCCGCTGGCAGGATGGGCTCGCAAAAATGACTCGTGACGAAGTGTTCATGGAATTAGGCAAATCGAGAAAAGAGTTTGAACGTATTTTCGGCAAGCCCGCTCAGACCGCCGGCGCCGCGGGCTGGCAGGCAAACGGTTTCAGCCTCGCGGCCTATGACGATGCAAAGTTCCTCTACGCCAGCGACAGCCGCGGCACGCATCCTTTTTATCCCCGCGTAGGCGATGTTATATTCAAGACTCTGCAGATACCGACCACGCTCCCGACGCTCGACGAGTTGCTCGGACGGCCCGAGTATCCCGAAGAACGCATCCCCGGGCATTACCTCGCCCTGTTGCGGCCCGGCATCGTGAACGTACTCACGGTCCACGCTGAGCTCGAGGGCATGAAACATCTCTCGCTTTTCCGCGCGTTTCTCGGCAAACTAAAGAACCGCCCGGTCGGGATCGTCAAACTGGAAGATGTCGCCCGGGAACTTTATAAAAATCCCCTTTCCATTCCAATCTGCGACCTTACCCAGGGATCGATCGACGGACGCAGCGGCACGCTTGCCCTTCAGTCCGTCGGAAACAATTAATCTTCATTCATCCGCTCCGGTTACGGATAACCAAAGCCGTTGATCTTGCCTTACCCCTGCACCCTGAAACCCACAAAAACAGAAGTCGTGAATATAACTCTATATTTTTTTTGACAATCAACCGCCATTCCACTATATTTAACGTATAGATGCTTCACGCCTAGTTAACCACAAAGTTCAAGGAGAGACCATTAATGATCCCGACCGTGGAATGGAAAGACGGCATCGTCCGGATGCTGGACCAGACAAAACTGCCTCTTGAAACCGTCTATAACGACTGCAAGGACTACCAGACCGTGGCCCGCGGCATCAAGGAACTCTGGGTGCGGGGGGCGCCTGCGATCGGCGTGTCCGCTGCCATGGGGCTTGCGCTCGGCGCCCGGCAGATATCGGCAACGACCTTCGATGAATTCTGGCCCAGGTTTGAAGAGATCTGCGCTGTCATGGCTTCCACGCGGCCCACGGCGGTAAATCTCTTCTGGGCCATAGAACGGATAAAGAAGTTCGTCCTTGGTCATAAGGACAAGGGCTTAGATGATATCGGGGATCTCCTCGTCGAGGAATCCCAACGCATGCTTGACGAGGACATTGCGACCAATAAGAAGCTCGGAAGCTACGGCTCCCTGTTCGTGGCCGACGGCGACAATGTGATCACCCACTGCAACGCCGGATCGATCGCCACCGCGGGGTATGGCACCGCCGAGGGCGTCATGCGCGGTGCAGTTGAGGCGGGCAAGAAGATCCATGTATACGTGGACGAAACGCGTCCCGTGCTCCAGGGCGCGCGCTTGACCGCCTGGGAACTCATGCAGGAAAACATCCCCTGTACGCTGATCACGGACAACATGGCAGGTTACTTCATGTTCCACGATATGATCGACCTCGCGATCGTGGGCGCCGACCGCATAGCCCGGAACGGAGATACGGCAAACAAGATCGGCACGTACAGCCTCGCAGTGCTCTGCAAAGAGCACGGCATCCCCTTTTATGTGGCTGCGCCGCTCTCGACCATCGACTTCAACATGGAATCGGGATCTCTCATCCCCATCGAAGAACGCGACCCCCGCGAGGTTACCCATGTGTTCGGTAAGGTGCAGATAGCGCCGGACGGGGTGAAGGTCGCGAACCCGGCTTTCGATGTGACGCCCGCCCGTTACATTACCGCCATTATCACCGAAAAGGGCGCGTTCTATCCGAAGGACATCCACAAACTAGCCGACGGCAAAACCGACCCGGAAAAAATCAGATTGAAGTAACAGCATGTTTGAAGCCTGCGGATTCGCTCATCTTACCGTTTAAAAGTACCGTCGTCACATTGAACGCTGAACCCGGAACTCTCTTCCTGGAGGGCCGCATGAAACAGACCGTTCTCCATCAGAAACATCTTCAGTTAAAAGCAAAGATGACTGACTTCCAGGGCTGGCAGGTCCCGCTCCAGTATACCGACGTACTGGACGAGTATCATGCGGTGCGTACGGCGGCGGGCTTGTTCGATATCAGCTACCTCGGACGCATCGAAATCGCCGGCCAGGGAGCAACGGTCCTTCTGCAGAACATATTTTCCCGGAACACGGCAAAAATGGCGGCCGGGTCGGCGCACTACGGATTCATCTGCAACGAATCAGGCCATGTCCTCGACGACTCAGTCCTCTTCCGTCTCCCTGAAGTGCAGTCTGGCAGCCGCTACATACTCTCGACGAATGCGCTGAACACCGAAAAGATCGTCCTCTGGCTCAAGCGGCATGCATCGCCGGAGGCGCAAATAACGAACGTGACGGAGACCACCGCCCACCTCTCTCTCCAGGGCCCCCAGTCGTTCTCCATCCTCGAAAAACTTTCAGGAACGCACCTCAAAAAAATAAAGATAAGATCGATGAGGGCGCTGGACATTCTCGGCACTCCTGTTCTGGCGTCACGGACCGGTTACACCGGCGAGCACGGCTACGAGCTTTTCCTCCCCGCCGACCGCGCGGAGACCGTCTGGGACGCGGTCATGAATGCCGGGAATGGATCAGGACTGCTCCTTTGCGGCCTTGCAAGCCGTGAGATCCTGCGCATGGAAATGGGATACCTTCTGTACGGAAACGACATCGACGAGACGAGCACACCGCTCGAAGCCGGACTCGAGGCCTTCGTCGATTTTAAGAAGGACTTCATCGGCAAAGACGCGCTGTTGAAACTGAAGGCTGACGGGATAAAACAAAAACTCGCGGGTTTTGTGCTCCTCGACAAGGGCGTGCCGAAGGCCGGGGGCAGCATCTTCTCGGAAAACCGCGAGATCGGCGTAGTGACGAGCGGCAGCCATTCCCCCCATCTCCGGAACGGCATCGGCCTGGGCTATGTCGTGACCCGGTACGCGCAGCCTGGGCAGGAAATCGAAATTGAAATAAAAGACCGCGAGATCGCCGCAAAGATCGTAGAGCTGCCGTTCTATCGGAAGAAGTGATATTGAAGAAAGAAATCGCAAGCTTTGAGACCCCTCTCATAATCATAACTCAACGATTACTGCTTGAACTGTTGTTTTATGATTTCCGGTATGAATAAAAAGTACTGTCATCTGCGCTTAACTGCGTATTTTGTGCATTGTCAATCTTCTCGCCCTTAACAAATAAATGCCTTTATACTTTTCATGATTGCATTCAGTACATCCTTAAATTCATAATAGTCGCATTCTTTTGCAACGTGCATACTTCAGCCGAGAAAAAATGCATATTACTTTTGTGATATCCCTGTCGACGCCCACTCTGTCGAATTCTCTGCTATAGTTAAAAACATATCCTGATGCAACGCATAATATGCTTATTGCAAATTAAATACTATAGTATCAAAGTTCACGCGCTTCAACTTTAAGCGACGATCGTCCGTTGTTGTTTCTGCGTGTCTGCGCACGGCGGTTATCCATAAATTTCTATTCCGAGCCGACACACTTAATTATTATATTGGCGAATTCCCTGATGCGCCTTCAGACCATTTTACATGAGGAGGAATCGTTATGAAAAGGAAGCGGATTATCAGCAGTGCATTATTGTTTTTGTCGCTCGCCGCCGTTCTTATTTGTTATCCACCCTTTGCCGGCTCGAAACCGGCCGACCCCCGTGACAAGGCCTCGCGGTTTAAGCTTTCGACCTTGAAGCATGTCTCGGCCAAGGACAGCGCGGGGAAAACCGTGACCCTGTATGACCCGAAGGACCCTTACGCAATTTTCATTAATTACGAACTGGGCATGCACTGCGTGGGGTTCGACATCACCTACTGCTGCGTGATCCCGCCTTACAACAGTATCCAGGCGCAGGCAATAAAAACCGGCGAGGGCGGGGCGCTCCCCCGGCTGCTCAGCCCCGATGACGGGGTCTCGCTGCATTATTTCGTGAGGGACAACAGCTACAGCGAAGGGAACAAGATGCGCTACTGGAACGTCGCGAAAGACGTCTACGGCAACGGAAAAATGGACGAGCCCGGCGACAACATGGCAAACTACGTCTGGACGCACCTCTTCATCTACAAGGACCTCGAAGGCACGGTCCCGGAAAACTGGAGCGAGTCGCAGAGGCTTCATGTCGGCAAACAGATACAGGTGCCGATAGATTCCGGCCCAACGGGCAAGAACCTGGCCGGCGGGGACCTTGCCTATGCCGGGCCGAAGGGCGGCAACAAGGTCTTCACTGATTCTCTCATCCCTGAGGTGAAGAACATCCAGCTTACGCTCACCTCGTCGTACCTCTGGGACGCGCTCGGCCTCCCCTTGACCGCGTTCTATGATAGCAGAAGAAAAGGCACGATACGGTCTATCTCGGAGAAGGACTTCCAGCCCTACCAGTACTCCATGGTCGAGCTCCGCGACAAGAACGGCAAACCAATAACGGCCAAGGGAAAACCGGTCGAGTTCTTCGGCACGAACCCCGTGGATATTCCGAACTGCTACGTATGCCACTCCGGCCAGGGCAGGGCGGCCAAGATGGCAAAGGAACAGGGGCTTACGCTTTCCGAGAAGGAATACGCGTACTGGAAAAACAACTACTCCGATGTGTCGGAGTTCATGATGCGGCAGGCGCAGGCATCTATAAACATCCTCGAGATCCATGACAAGCGTCACGGCACCTCACTTCTGAAGGAGTACAATCCCAACACGGCTTACAACCGGCTCGGCGCCGTCGGTTCCGTGAACTGCGCTGACTGCCATGGCGACAATGTGTCCGGCAACCTTCAGTCGCCGCGGCCCGGGGCGACGGGCTACCAGGCCGTAAAGGGCCCGACGCTCACCGAAGCGATACATTCGGTGCATGCCGGCTTCATCCCCATGCCGGACAAGGCGGGAAGGACCCAGAGCTGCCAGGCCTGCCATCCCACTCACTGGTGGGAAGAAAAAATGAACGTCCCCGGGTCGAACCCCTACGAGATCGTAGACAAGGAGGGCAACCCGCGCTTTTCCAGCTCCGACGTGCGTATTGCCGGCGGCGGGTGTTATCTTCGCAGAGACGCGCATGCCAATCCCGATGTGAAGCCTCCGTTCTTCCTGAACCAGATCGGAAAGTGGTACTTCAGGGAGGTGAGTGGGAAGGACGAAAACGGGAAAACCGTCTCGAAGATGAGGGGACTATACTGCACCAACTGCCACAACCAGCTCGCCCACGAGCTGTACAATCATGACGACCTCAAGAATCCCGTGGAGCAGGAAGGCAAAACTCTTCGCAACGCCTCAATCAAGGAAGTCATGAACGCAGTGGCGAAAGGAGAGGCTATAAAATTCAAGAACTACTACGCCGATCCGATCGTCGGCGCCGAGGGAGATCCGCTCCGTTCGTATTACGCAAACCATACCGGGGCCACGCTCGTTAAGGCGACAAAAGACAGCGAGGGAAAACTCAAGCTCCTTCCCTGGAACGCGGCGGAGGGGGATGCCGTGCCTTATGACGGCGCGTCGGCCGGCAAGGACTGGTGGCTCGCCGCCGGGGAGCCGCACTGCGCCGACTGCCACCTCGCGCCCTTCGTAGAAAGCCTGGGAGGAAACTACTTCCCCGTGGATCAGCCGAACAAGTACTCGCTCTACCGCTACTCCAAGGCCCACGGCACGATTGCCTGTCAGTCCTGCCATGAGTCCATCCACGGCCTCTACCCGGTGCGGCATGAAGGCCCGGAAAAGACGCCCGACGTGACGTCACACCAGCAAGCTCTCCAGTTCAGCCCCGACGGGAAATACGCGGGACCGGTCACCTGCGCAGCCTGCCACCGGGTGAACGACAAGGGGGTCCCGGTACAGCTTGAGGGCACGGAGTATTATCATGATTACTGGGCATCGGTTGCTTTGCTCCATTTCATGAGAGCGGGAGACGAGAAACTTCCGATCAAAGAGCTCATGGAAAAGTTCCCCTATAAGAGGGCAAAAAAGGTTGTCACCGACGGTTGGGAGTAATGAGACATGAGGTCGCACCAAGAGCCCCTCGATTCGAGGGGCTTTTTTATTGCATGTATCGAGCTTTTACCATGATAGGCGGGTACGTCAAACGACTTTCTTAGATTTTTGGAATGGAAGTCTTCCATCAGCAACAACGGGCCCCTCCGCCTCCTGCGTAAAAAAGGCCGCTGAGTTAAACTCAGCGGCCTTCGGCTTGTTACATCCCAGTGACTCCGCTATCAGCGGACACCGCCGGAGAAGATGATGCTCTCGAACGTACGATTCAATGTCTTGCTCGTGAAGTTCCTCATCTCGGCGCCGGGCTGGCACGTTATCTCCTGCCCGACCTTGACCGCCGTCGCCGGTATGGCGACCCAGGTCTTCTTCCCGTTATTCTCAAGGGAAACATAGGTATAGCCGCCCGAGTTCATCGTTTCCACCACTTTCCCCGAAAGAGAAGTGTCAGCCTGAGCCGTATTTGCCGCGGGCTGTGCCTGAGACGCGGGAGCGGGGGCCTCTTTCTTGGTTGAATTACAGCCGCTGACGCTGACAAAAAACAAAACACATACTGCAAATACCAATTTAGACCGTTTCATCATCAATCTCCCTATTTGTAAGTATTGAAGCACTCAATCGCTCAATGGGATAAACAGTACGTAAAACTTCGACAGAGTGGATTTTACTGTTTTTTTCGTGAACATGCAAGCCCGTTTTTTTCCTTTTTTTGACGAAAGACGAGTTGAAGTCACCGCCGGAGAGACAATGATCCTCGGGACAATCTGATCGCTCCGAACCATTGCGGAACAACCATTGTGTATCAGGCATTTTCTTTTGGTGTCTCGTCTTCTCTCTCACATGGCAACAGAGAAAGTCGCCAGAAAGTTCCGTTTCTCAGTTCCGCCGGGCAGACCTTCCTTCGTCTTTCGATTCGCGGCCTCTTTCAGGTCCGCTCGGTTTCGTTTTCTTCCCGGGGTTAACTTGCCTCTTCTCTCCGCTCGACGCGGGGCCGCCATCAGGTCCTCTTTTCTCCGAGGGTTGAACCTGCCGCCTCGCATTCCAGCCCGTGGGACCGCCTTGCGGTCTCATGGTTCTTCCCCTCTCCGCCGGCTGAACCTGTACTTGACGTTGTTGCTGTTGTGATTGTTGAAACTGAGGTCGTCTTTGTTGCTGTTGCATCTGTTGCTGATGTTGCCGAACCTCAGGCCTCCGTTGATATTGCTCCTGCCTTTGATGTCTTAGCTCCTGTCTCTGTCGTTGCGGACGAGGTTGATAGCCCTGGACGCCCCACGCTCCTCGCCTTTCCCATCGTCGATCATTATGCCAAGTGCGCCAGTTATGTTGAAGTCGCCGGTTAGGAATCCGTTCATAGTTCCACCGGTGTCCGTACCAATTATGGTTTCTGTAGTTTCCTCTCCAACCCGGGTCTACGTCAAAATAAAAACTGGGAACATTGTTATAATAAGCCCAACCCCGGCTATAATTCTGCGAGCGATACCAACGACCTTCCCAGGGACGCCACCACCAACCATTCCAGAAAAAAATATCTGCGTCTGCATCAGGAACGACATACACGTCGTCCGTATCAGGCATCGCGACCACATCGGGAGGCGTCTCAAATGCGATGGGCGGCGGCAAAGAAATTCCAATGCTTATATTTACTCCTGCCATTGCTGGAATAGGAAAGACAATTGCCAACGCCAAAAGAATTGTTCCCCAAAGCAACTTTTTCATTTTGTTTCCTCCTTATGATTTAATTTTCCTACTTTACCATTACACACGCCGACTCAAACAAAAAAAAGAAGAAGTTTTTTGAAATCCGAGATAAGCGGAAAAAAAGAAGACGTTTTTTTAACTTTGCAGTCCGCTGAATCATCTTCTATAGATGGAGCCTGCATCAAAAGAAAGTAATTAAAACGGACCTGGCCGAGCACCTCATAAACCCTCTCTTCATAACTAACAGTCTCCTTTTCGTTCTCTTTGCATAAAAAAAAACGCCTTTCCCAAAACAAATTGGGGAAGGCGTTGCTGAACCGAAGGGCTAGGACAAAAGGATGTTTATTTTGAATTAAAGATTGCACGTCATTCAGGGCACAACAAGGAAATAAATTTACATAAGTATACAACTTTTGTCTTATAAAGCAAGCAAAAAAATGAGTACTCCGAAAAGCATACAAAATTTATAAAATTCAGATTGCATTTTTCCAGATTATATGCTATAGTTATGATACTAAAGTATTATAAAACTTATTTATGATCTTTTAAGCCTAAGAAGGGGGGTGACAGATGGTCACTGAAAGAGTGAAAGCGTTAAGGTTTCGTTATTGTGGTTGATGGCAGCACATAAAGTAAACCACCAAGGAGGGACAAATGAAAAAAATAGTACAGTCGCTTTTTTTAATGGTTATCGCAATGGCTCCTGCGTACGGGACGCAGCCGGCTCAAGCAGCGGACCCAAACGGCTTTCACAGCAGCGCACCCCTCATTCTGAATATCATCGCATCCAGAGACAATTTCACGTGCGAGCCGCAGAAAGATACGCTCGGGAATCCGGTTTACGGCAATGACGTCTTCGTGCCCTTGAATGGGAATAACATCAAAATACTTTTACAATCCGTGCCGGGCAAAAGAGATGGCGTAATGCCGCCTCTTCAGGCTATCGATCCCTGCACTGCGAGTATTGATGGCAGCCCGGCCATCGTCCAGATTCCGAAGAACGCTCACGGGTATCGGGTGTACGCGAATCCAATGGGGCAACAGACCCTCATTCCGGGCACGCAGGTCACGCCTCAGCTTATAGTCACGAAAGACGAAGGCACCACTCTCGTCTATCTGGGAAAGCTGACGCCCACCGGGTTCGAAACGCCATATTCTGCCTTCAGCAGAAACAAGGGGCAGTGGACCCCGGAGGATATTACGCCGCTGTTCGAATGGAGCGGCACCATCTGCTCTTCCACTTGCCCCAGCGGCATATGCCCGATAACAACACCCATGTGCTGCACGCCCGGCGCCGACCCTCTCGATCCCCGCAGCCGGTCGTCCAGCACCTGTTCGCCAAAAATATATAATACTTGCCCGGAAGGAACGAGTGACACAACATTTTATTGCCAAACCGTTGCGGATGAGTGGCTTTTGAACATCGCCAACTTCGCAACCTATCTCTCGGGCCCGAACACGAGCGTGGAGAGACTCGAAATTCGCTTCTACCCTGAGAAATAAAAAGACGCTATCATAAAAGGGAGGCGCGCAAGCGCCTCCCGGCTATTTAAGCTGCTTTTGCTGGCTCGTTTACGTGTGTTCTTTCAACTGCTACATGAACTCCATCCATGCCGACGCCGGGTTTGCTGTCAAACAGTCCGGATTTGTGACTGCTTCCAAAGGGAATAAGCCCTGTATTTCCAATCGCTTTTTAATTTGAAAATTCAAGACAGTCTGCTATAATGCCGCTGTCATGATCCATGAAATAAAACTCAACGGCAAGGCCAACGAAAAGCTGGATTATTACGTGACCATCACCGGCGCGGACCTGAGCGGCAGATATTTCTACGAATGCCTTCCCGAAGGCGACCGTTTCTTTTCAGGCGGCAATGAATTCGTGATCCAGCACGACGGCGTGCGCTATATGGGCACCGGCGGAAGCCTCTGCGAATACATGTTCGGCGTGGATCTTCCCCTGAAAGACCTCCTGAGAAAGGATGTTTCCAACCGTCTTGTCATGTACGGCGCCTTCTATGACAAGACCGACAGCATAACCTTCACGAACAATACCATGGGTAAGGAGTCCTTCGACCACGTGTTTCTCTCGGGGAACGCCGTTTCCAATTATTATTTCTTCGTCCACGCCACGCAAAAATCGGAAATCAGGGACCTGCAGCGGGAGATCCTGAAGACCATCGGCAAACAGGTCAAACGAAGCGATACCGTCGGAGCCGTCGACGACAGCAGTCTCTGCCGCGAAATCTTCGACACTATGGGGGATCCGAAAGCGCTCGTTTTCCTTTTCCGGCTGGTGAACAGGCACAACCGGGAATATTTTCAGACTTTCAACAAGCTCTACGCCGAGCAGAAGGCCCTCTCTGCCGAAGGTAATGCCGTCATGGAGGCCCTGGCGAAAAGATACAATATCATTCCCTACCAGCAAGAGCGCATCAAGATAGACGGGATGTATAAACTGCCGGAGAACAAGAAGATCGTCGACGAATATAAGGATATTTTGATTGCCGTCTCGGACAAGGGCGAGGTCAACCCGTCTGAGCTCGCCAAACTGTCGCGGCTGAGAACGCTCAGCCTGCGACTCAACATCCCCCATACCCTCTTCGATACCCTTGATGAACTGCTCCTCAAGGACATGAACATCGTAGAGGTTGAGGAGCCGGATTACATCAGGGACACCCGCGCGATCTTCGAGGGCCTTTTTTTCAGGGCGGACAAGATCAGAGGACATGTCTCGTCGGAGGACCTCATAAAGCTTCTCAAGGCCAAGCAGAAATCCACCAACCACCGCGATCCGGCCTTCGAGAGCCTGCTCCTCGACACGGTGCGGGCTTGTGACGAGCACGCCCGGGACACGAACGATATGACCGTCCTTGAAGCCATGAGCCACATCCTCACCTATTTCGACCGTTACGACAGCGTTTCAACCACGATCAACAATCTGGCGTTCATGGAGAACTCAATCCTGAGTGAAGACCAAATCAGAAGTCTTTCCGGCAACAAGGAGATCTTCAACCAGATACACCAGGAGCTGTTCCGCGAGATATTCATGGACAACCTCCGGGACAACCAATATCTCACGCGCTACGGCCGCAAGAAGGTCGACACCCTTCACCGGGGCCTCCTGCAAATCAAAAAAGGCGATATGACATACCGGGAACTGTCCGCCCTGCTCATGACGATCAACGAGGACGAAAGGCTCTATACGGCCATCCACCGCTACGTCAAGGACCGATTCAAGAGCATTTATGCCGAGCTGAATTCGGAAAAGGACCAGGAGATATTCATCCAGGACCTCAACCGCGAGATGCAATCCAGGGGAATCGTCAATAAACCGATACCGCACGGCGTTTTCGAAGAGATCATCCTCGACATCCGCAAAGAGTCCTTCTACCTCAACAACCTCCTCCCGCACATTATCGTTTCCCGTGACAACAAGGTGCGCGAGGATTTCCTCCTGAACAGCGGTCTTGACCGGTTTTATGTTGAGGAACTCGAACGGGATTACTTCGACATGAACAGGATCGAGATGAACATCCTTGAGGAGATCAGGAAATAGCCATGTTCCGCATGCGCATACTGGACCGGTATAT
>OFHG01000149.1_pt1 | contig 29916 bp, 31 predicted proteins | sample 1521931 | NCBI WGS metagenome assembly OFHG01 (sample SAMEA2468438, study PRJEB22500) | soil metagenome | biome: Glassland; feature: Farmland; material: Clay | place: Australia | collected 2013-01-31 | depth 0.55 m
ATGTCCTTCGCGTCCTTGAGCGACGGGACGTCCCTGCCGACATCCGGCCCCTTTCCGCCCACATTCGACGTGGTGAAGAACACCGGATCGATGAGATTAAAATCCTTTTCCTCGTTCATGCGGCCCATGAGCACCGAGCCCACCATGCCGCGCCAACCGATAAAACCGACTTGCATCATCGTCTTGCTCCTGCTTTTCATATTTTCACTATGACTGCGACTATGAGCTGCCTTAAACCATTCCCGCCACCATGTCCCCCACTTCCGTCGTGGACATGCCCATCTTCCCGGCGGCCTGGCTCTTCATCTTCTTCATGGTCGCGATCATGGCATTCTCGATAGCCTGTGACGATTTTACTTCGCCGAGAGAGTCGAGCATCATCATCGCGGCGCCGATTGCGGCCATGGGATTGATCGCTTTTTGGCCGGCGTACTTCGGCGCACTGCCGCCCATGGGCTCGAACATGGAAACGCCCTCGGGGTTGATGTTCCCGCCTGACGCCACACCTAACCCGCCCTGGATCATGGCGCCCAGGTCGGTAATGATGTCGCCGAAGAGGTTTTCCGTAACGGCCACGTCGAACCATTCGGGGTTCTTCACGAACCACATGTTCGCGGCATCGATGTGGTTATAGTCGCGCTTGAGTTCGGGGTATTGCTTTGCACCCATCTCTTCGAACGCGCGGTACCACAGGTCCCCGCAGTGAGTGAGCACGTTCCGTTTGTGTATGAGCGTGATCGGTTTTGCCGCGTATTTCGGGTTTGATGCGTTACGCTTTTTCTTCAGCTCAAAGGCGTACTTGAGGCAGCGGTCCACCGTGCGGCGGTCATAGACCATAAGCTGTGTCGCAATCTCTTCGGTCGTGCCCACGCGCGTGGCCCCGCCGTGGCCGGTGTAAATGCCGCCCGTGTTCTCGCGAATAACGATGAAGTCGATGTGCTCTGGCCCCTTGTCCTTGAGCGGCGTCTCCACATTGGGATAGAGCTTCACCGGCCGGAGGTTGATATACTGGTCCAAAGCAAAGCGTATTTTAAGCAGAATTCCCGCTTCCAGGATGCCCGGCTTTACGTCCGGATGCCCGATAGCGCCCAGGAACAGGGAGTCGAACTTTTTGAACTCTTCGATCGCGCTGTCGGGGAGCGTCTCGCCGGTCTTTAAATACCGCGCGGCCCCGAAATCGAACTCCGTGAATTCGAGCTTGAACCCGCCCTTTGCGGCGGCGGCCTTGACGACTTTCACCGCTTCCCGGACGACCTCGGGTCCGGTCCCGTCACCGGGAATCAATGCTATTTTATAGGTCTTGGCCATGAATATACATTCCCTTTCTTAAATCCGTTAATGCGAGCGGCCGACTGGAGCGCGGCAATCTCGCTTTTAAAATCTGAGTTTGCCTCGTCGTCCCGCTCTCGCAATGACCGGCATCAATTTCAGCAGTCTATCTTTTCCTGGCGCTGCAGTTGTTCGTCCGCATCTCGATACACTTGTCGTCACAAGGTTTGAAATCCAGTCCGCAGGAATACTTCGAGTGCCCGCTGGGGGCGGCATAGGAAGGAGCGAGGTTCCGGCTGAAATACACGCAGGGCTCACACGGAAAACCGGTTTGTTGTTTCTTCCTCGGTTGGAGCGCTTTCATCAGCTTGAAGCACGCTGTCAATTACAGGCCCGCCTTTTTTTTCGTATAGGCCATCAGCCCTCCGGCGGCGATGAGTTCCTGCATAAAGGGCGGCACGGGCGTTACCTTGAATGTCTTATTGGAAGTAAGATTCCGGATCACTCCCGCGTCCGCATCCACCTCGACCTGATCGCCCTCTGCGATGCCGTCGACCGCCTCGGCGCTCTCGAAGATCGGGAGCCCCATGTTGAAGCAGTTCCGGTAAAAGATCCGCGCAAAGCTCCTGGCCACGACGCAGGACACGCCCGCGGCCTTGATCGCTATGGGCGCATGTTCGCGCGACGAGCCGCACCCGAAGTTCTTCTCGGCAACGATGATGTCCCCCGGCTTCATCTTCTTCATGAAGTCGGGATTCGTTGAGTCTTCCATGCAGTGTTTCGCCAACTCTTTCGGGTCGGAGGTATTCAGATACCGGGCCGGAATGATCGCGTCCGTATCGACGTCTGCCCCGAATTTCCATGCGTTACCGTTGAATTTCATGGGGACCTCTTTTTTAGCCACGGATGGACACGGATCAACACGGATAAAATATTTACAACAATCAACTTCAAATTTTTTATTCGCGTCAATTCGCTGACATTCGTGGCTGAACTTAGTTTTAAATCAGTGTCAATCCGTGAAAATCCGTGGCAAAATATTATTTCAGTTCTTCCGGTCTTCCGATCCTGCCGAGCACCGCCGATGCCGCGGCAATGGCCGGGTTTGCGAGATAGACCTCGCTCTTGGGAGAGCCCATCCTGCCGACGAAGTTCCGGTTCGTCGTGGCTATGGCGCGCTCGCCCGCTGCGAGGATGCCCATATGGCCGCCCAGGCACGGCCCGCACGTCGGCGTGCTGAAGGCGGCGCCCGCATCGATGAACACGTCCACGAGGCCTTCTTTAATACACTGTTTGTAAATATCCTGCGTTGCCGGGATCACGATCATACGCACGTAGGGATGGACCTTGTGGCCTTTGATCACCTTCGCCGCCTCACGCATGTCCTCGATCCGGCCGTTCGTGCAGGAGCCGACCACTGACTGGTCGATATTGACCGCTCCCAAAGCGCTCACGGGCTTCACATTCTCCGGAAGGTGCGGGCAGGCGATCTGCGGCTCCATGCCGGTCAGGTCATATTCCCGCACATCCGCGTAATTCGCCTTCCGGCCGCTCTTGTAGAATTTGTACTTTCGACGGGCGCGTTTTGCAACGTATTTTTCAGTGACCTCGTCAGGCTCGATAATGCCGTTCTTGCCCCCTGCCTCGATCGCCATGTTGCAGATGGTCAAACGACCATGCATCGGGAGCTTTTTGATCACCTCGCCGGTGAACTCCATTGCCCGGTAGAGAGCGCCGTCCACGCCGATATCACCGATCGTGTGCAGAATGATGTCCTTGCCGCCGACCCACTTGCCGAGCTTCCCCTTGTAGATGAACTTCATGCTCTCGGGCACCTTGAACCAGGCCTCGCCGGTGATCATGGCCGCCGCCACGTCCGTGCTCCCGACGCCGGTCGAGAACGCGCCCAGGCCGCCGTACGTGCACGTGTGGCTGTCGGCGCCGATCACTACATCGCCGGGCACCACGATCCCCTGCTCGGGAAGGAGAGCGTGCTCCACCCCCATCCGGCCGACTTCGAAGTAGAGCGAGAGGTCGTGCTCCCGCGCGAACTGGCGAAGCAGGTTACACTGTTCGGCGGACGCAATGTCCTTGTTCGGCGCGAAGTGGTCGGGAATGAGCGCGATCCTCCCGGGGTCGAACACCTTTTTGGCGCCCGCGGCGCGAAACTCCTTGATCGCGATTGGCGCGGTAATGTCGTTCGCGAGCACGATATCCAGTTTCGCGTTGATCAGTTCCCCCGGGGCAACTTCTTTTTTGCCGCAGTGGGCGGCGAGAATTTTTTCAGTAATGGTCATCATAGTTTTGTGAATATACAATATCCCCTTGCCAGTTTCAACTCTTTTTTGGCCTTCCCTTTTTCCAGTACTCCAGCTTATTGAGCGCGTTCACGTAGGCCTTTGCGCTCGCCACAATGATGTCCGTGTCCGCGCCGTGGCCCGCGACCTTCTTGCCGCCTTCTTCCACCTTTACGGTCACTTCTCCCTGGGCGTCCGTGCCGCCGGTGATGCCCTTGACGAGATAGGCGTCGAGCCTGCTCTTTGTGCCGGTGATCGCGGCAATCGTCCGGTATACCGCGTCCACGGGTCCATCGCCGTGGCCGGCCTGTTTTACGGTCCTGCCGTCTACTTCCATCTCCACCGTGGCCGTGGGCGTGATGCCCGTACCGCTCTCTGCGCGCAGGTTTTTCAACGCATACACCTCGGTGATGTGCTTTAGCTTATCGGAGATAAGGGCTTCGATGTCCTCGTCATAAACTTCTTTTTTCTTGTCCGCCAGGGCCAGGAAGGCCTCATAAACCCTCTCGAACTCCGCATCCGGCAACTCGCTGCCAAGCTCGGCGATCCGGTGGCGCAGGGCGTGGCGTCCGGAACGGGCGGTCAGGACGATAGAGGATCCGCCCGCGCCCACGTCTGCGGGATCGATGATCTCATAGGTCGATCGTTCCTTCAGCACGCCGTCCTGGTGGATGCCGGACGAGTGGGCGAAGGCATTTGCGCCGACGATCGCCTTGTTGGGCTGGATCACGATGCCGGTGATGGAAGACACCAGGCGCGAGGTGCGGATGAGTTCCTTCGTATTGATGTTCGTGTCCGCATCGAAATAACTGCGCCGCTGGCGCAGGGCCATCACAACCTCTTCCATCGCGGTATTTCCCGCGCGCTCCCCGATGCCGTTCACCGTGCATTCGACCTGGCCAGCTCCGTTTTTCACTCCGGCGAGCGCGTTCGCGGTGGCCATGCCGAGGTCGTTGTGGCAGTGAACTGATATCGTGACCTTTTCGATGCCGGGCACGTTTTCCCTGATGCCTTTGATAAGCGCGCCGTACTCCTCCGGATAGGTATAGCCGGTCGTGTCCGGGATGTTCACAACGGTGGCGCCCGCTTTGACGACTGACTCGACCATGCGGTACAGAAACGCCGGTTCGGCCCGTCCGGCGTCCTCCGCGTAAAATTCCACGTCGCCGACGAATGAGCGCGCGAGTTTGACCGCTGTCACGGCCCGCTCGATCGCTTCATCACGGCTGATCTTGAGCTTGTGCTTGAGATGGCTCTCGGAAACGCCGATGCCGGTATGGATGCGGGGGCGTTTTGCGGTCTTGAGCGCGTCGGCCGCGACTTCGATGTCCTTCGCCACGGCCCGCGATAGGCCGCAGACGACTGCGGCCTCGCCGACTTCGTCGCCGATCTTCCGCACGCTCTCGAAATCACCGGGGCTCGAGATCGGGAAACCCGCTTCGATAACGTCGACGCCGAGACGGACAAGCTGCCGGGCGATCTCGATCTTTTCCGCGGTGTTCATGCTCGCGCCCGGGGATTGCTCCCCGTCGCGGAGCGTTGTATCGAATATTTTGATGATGGTGCTCATATATTCCTCCACGTCATACCGCGAGAGGGCTGACGCATGATACAGAATCAATAAAGAAAAAAGAGATCAGGATGTCCCCGTGATCTCTCAGCCATGAACCGTCATAATCGCTATTACGAACAGGGCGGACTAAGCCGAGGCTTGTGCCGGTTTCTTCTTAAGCAGTTTATAGAGCGCTTCCGCCAAGCCCACGGCCACATACGAGATAGAAACCAGGAACAGGACGAGCGCAGGATGAATGGCAACGACCGCCAGGAACGCTGCAATGCCCACCAGGAGGCCGAAGGGCCGCCGCTGCTTCAAATTCGCCTCTTTCAGACTGTGATAGGTGATGTTGCTCACCATGAGCCCCGCAAGAAGGAACGTCAGCGCCAGCACCCAGTAGTCCTTACCTACCGCATCAGCGAGCCACGCGAGGTTCAGGTGTTCGAGGATAGCGATGATGTCCTGGTAGGCGAGCACCGTGGTCGCCATCACGAGCGCCGAGGCCGGGATAGGAAGACCCGTAAAGTGCTTTTTCTCGGCACTGCCCATCTGAACATTGAATCTCGCAAGCCGGAGCGCGCCGCAGGCAACGAGGAAGAAAGACCCAAGCCATCCAACCCGGCCGAACGAGGAGAGCGTCCAGGTATAAACGAGGACGGCCGGCGCAACGCCAAAGGATATCACGTCGGCAAGCGAGTCGATCTCAATACCGAAGCGTGTTGCCGTATGCGTCATTCTCGCGACCCATCCGTCGAGTGCGTCGAAAACAGAAGCGATCATAATGGCCCATGCGGCCCGTTCATAATGCGAATCGAGCGACGCGATGATCGAATAGAACCCCGCGAACATGCTCGACAGCGTTATGAGGTTGGGAAGTACGTAGATCCCTTTTCTCATTTGAGCGCCCCGATGATGTCCCGGCCGCCCTTGATCCTGTCGCCGACCTGCACCCTGAGTTCGCTGTCCTTCGGGAGGAAGAGGTCCACCCGCGAACCGAACCGGATCAGGCCGTAGCGCTCGCCCGTCTTGATCGTATCTCCGGGCCTGGCATAGCAAACAATCCGGCGCGCGATGAGACCTGCGATCTGTTTGACCAGTATTTTCTTTTTTCCGTTCGCGATGACCATCGCCGTCTGCTCGTTGTCCAGAGATGCCTTATCCGCCGAGGCAACATGAAACTTTCCCGGGTTGTATTTCACCGCTTCGACGGCCCCCCCGCAGGGCGCACGGTTCACGTGCACATTGAACACGGAAAGAAAAATGCTGATCTGCTTTACGTCCTGCTTCAGATAATCCGGCTCGTAGACGTCCTTGATCACGATCACACGGCCGTCAGCGGGCGATACCACGACGTCCTTTTCCCGGGGAACGATACGTTCCGGGTCTCGAAAAAAAAACAGGACGAAAAGCGCAAGCACCAGCGCGGCAGCGCCGGCACCTTTCCATCCCAGCGCAAAGAGAAGGACCGTGGCGATTGCAAGGGGAAGGATAAACGGCCAGCCTTCGGCAGCCACGGGTATTCCGTAGTTTTTCATCATGATTTTAAAACCTTCGCGACTTCGCGGCAAAATTATTGGCCTTAGTTCTTGCTCTTATCCACCAGTTTGCCCTTCTGCAGCCAGGGCATCATCTTGCGCAGACGATCGCCGACTTCCTCGATCGGATGTGCCTGGCCCTTTTTCGTAAGCGCGGTGAAGGTGGGTTTGTTCGCCATGTTCTCGAGCATCCACTCTTTCGCAAACTGGCCGGACTGGATCTCGGAGAGGATCTTTTTCATCTCCTTCTTGGTTTCCTCGGTGATAAGCCGCGGCCCCCGCGTCAGGTCGCCGTACTGCGCCGTGTTGCTGATGGAATAGCGCATGTTTGAGATGCCGCCCTCGTAGATCAGGTCCACGATGAGCTTAAGCTCATGGAGGCACTCGAAGTAGGCCATCTCCGGCGCATATCCCGCCTCGACGAGGGTCTCGTACCCGGCCTGGATGAGCGCCGTGGTCCCGCCGCACAGCACCGCCTGTTCGCCGAAGAGGTCGGTCTCAGTCTCTTCGCGGAAGGAGGTTTCTATAACACCCGCCCTGCCGAGGCCGATCGCACAGGCATAGGCCAGCGCCATGTCCTTGGCATTGCCTGACGGGTTCTGATGTACTGCGATGAGCCCGGGGACGCCTTCGCCCTTGACGTACTGAGAGCGCACGAGATGTCCGGGGCTCTTGGGCGCGGCCATGAACACATTCACGTCCTCGCGGGGGACGATCTGGCCGAAGTGAATGTTAAAGCCGTGTGCGAACGCGAGATAGGCCCCTTTCTTGATGTTCGCCTCGATGTCTTTCTTGTACATCCCGCCCTGGAGCTCATCGGGCACCAGGATCATGATGATATCGGCGACTTTCGCGGCCTCTGCCGGTTCGACGACCTTGAGCCCGGCGCCGGCGGCCTTCTCCCATGACTTGCTGCCTTTGCGCAGGCCGACCATGACGTCGATGCCGCTTTCCTTAAGGTTATTGGAATGGGCAAAACCCTGGCTTCCATAGCCGATCACGGCAACCTTTTTGCCCTTGAGCAGATTCATATCCGCGTCCTTGTCGTAGTAAACTTTCATCATGTCCCCTTTCAAAAATAACTGATGTCGGAAGTCTTTTATTTCAATCTATTTTTCAGCTCTTCATCGGCAAAGATCTGATCGATCGCCGCCGTCAGGGCATCGGAGAGAACGCTCTCCACAACGCCGGTTGAGAAGGTGAGGTTCTGGCGTTCCATCGTGCTATTGACGTTCACGATACGGATGACTTTCTTCTGCGCCATGTCCGCCACGGATACGCGGATCTGCACTTCGGCCTTGACGGTCGTGTTCGCGAAACGCGACGTGGTTTCCACCCAGAGTTTTTTGATCTCGCCGCTGATCAGGAGGCCCGCTCCGTCCGACGGAATCCCGGCTTCGGTCAGGTTCCACGCGGTATAATTTTTTTCCGCAATACCGCGGGCCTTGAGCGCGCTCTTGAGGGCCGCCGTCACCTTGTCGGCTGCGATGCCCTGTACCACCAGATCGTTCGTATGATCGCCCGAAGCAACGAAACGCTTTCCTATGACCGACGCCCCTTTCCCGCGGTCATCCTTAAACGGACTTACACCTACGGTTACCTTTACGGCCTCCGGAGTCACGGCCTGCGGCGGTTGATATTGGAAGTCGAGGAGAATAGGACCCTGGGACGCGCACCCTGACGAAAAAACCGCAAAAAGGACTGCAATGCCGATGTATATGCGTGACTGTTTCATGCCGATCTCCTCCTTCATGTTTTCGATTGTTATTCTCTCGGAATGGCCACTTTGCCCGTTCGTACGATCTCTTTAATGCCGATCGGACGCAAGAGCTCGATGATCGCCGCGATCTTCTTCTCGTCTCCCGTTATCTGAAATGTGTAACTTTTTTGAGAGGAATCGACGACACGCGCGCGAAAAATGTCGGCGATCCTGAGCGCCTCGGCCCGGTGCTCCGCGGGCGCATTGACCTTGATGAGGCACATCTCCCGTTCCACGTATTCCTTGTCGGCAAGGTCCGTCACCTTGATGACGTCGATGAGCTTGTTGAGCTGTTTGATGATCTGTTCGAGGATGCGTTCATCTCCCTCCGTCACGATCGTCATCTGTGAGATCGTGGGATCAAGCGTGGGGCCGATCGAAATGGTCTCGATGTTGAACCCCCTGCCGCTGAACAATCCCGATACCCGCGACAGCACGCCGAACTTGTTCTCTACAAGCACCGATATGATATGTTTCATCGTCTGTCCACCTTAGGTTCGCTGATCGCGGATTTTATTCCGCAATCCGCAATCCGAAATTACTTCACCGCCTTCAGCTTCTTCTCTTCTTTTTTCTTCTCTTCCCCGAAGATCATCTCGTTGATGGAGGCGCCTGCGGGCACCATGGGGAAAACCTTCTCGTACCGTGCGGTTACGAAATCCATGAATACTGTCCTCTTCGCCTTGAGGGCCTCTTTGAGCACCGGGAGCACGTCCACGGGTCTCACCGCGCGCAGACCGACCGCGCCGTAGGCTTCGGCAAGCTTCACAAAATCGGGGGTGCTGCCCAGGTCCACGGACGAGTACCGTTCCTGGTAGAACAGCTCCTGCCACTGCCGCACCATGCCGAGATAGCGGTTGTTCAGGATTACTACTTTCACCGGGATATTGTTCTCAACCGCCGTGGCGAGTTCCTGAATGTTCATCTGGATGCTGCCGTCGCCGGAAATGCTGAAAACGTTCCGGTCAGGATGCGCCACTTTCGCCCCGATGGCCGCCGGGAACCCGTACCCCATGGTACCCAGACCGCCGGAGGAGAGCCAGTTCCGGGGTTTGTCGAACTTATAATACTGGGCGGCCCACATCTGGTGCTGGCCCACGTCGGTCACAATGATCGCGTCCCCGCCGGTCAGCTCGTAGAGCTTCTCGATCACGAATTGCGGCTTAATAACGTCATCGGCATATTCATAGGTAAGCGGCCGTTCCTCGCGCCAGGCATCGACCTGCTTGAGCCAGCTCTTGCGTATCGCGTCCCAGGGTTCCTTGATATGGCGGAGTTCCTTATTAAGGTCCGCCATAACGTGCTTGACGTCGCCGACGATCGGAATGTCCACGCGCACGTTTTTTCTGATCGAGGTCGGATCCACATCGATATGGACGATCTTGGCCTCGGGCGCAAAGCCCTCCACCTTGCCGGTCACCCGGTCATCGAACCGCGCGCCGATGGCGACGATCAGGTCCGAGTTGTGGATCGACATGTTGGCATAGTACGTCCCGTGCATGCCGAGCATGCCGAGTGAGAGCGGATGCGTGCCGGGAAAGCCCCCGATGCCCATGAGGGTATGGGTCACGGGAATTTTCGTGATCTCGGCAAACTCCAGAATCTCCGCCGCCGCATTCGAAAGTACTACCCCGCCGCCGATATAGGCTACCGGTTTCTTTGCCTTGGCGATCGCTTCGGCGGCCTGCTTGATCTGCCACTTGTTGCCGGTGAGCGTGGGGTTGTAGCTCCTGATCTCAACCTTCTCGGGATAATGGAACTCGGCCTTGTTCGTGACAACGTCACGCGGCAGGTCGACGAGCACCGGGCCCGGCCGGCCCGTTGAGGCTATGTAGAACGCCTCTTTCACGGTCTGTGCGAGGTCCTTCACGTCCTTGACGAGGAAGTTGTATTTGGTGCAGGGACGGGTGATGCCGACGATATCCGCTTCCTGAAAAGCGTCGTTGCCGATGAGCGCGGTGGGCACCTGGCCCGTGAACACCACGATCGGGATGGAATCCATGTATGCCGTGGCCAGGGCGGTCACCACGTTCGTTGCGCCCGGGCCCGACGTCACGAGGGCGACGCCGACCCTGCCCGTGGAACGGGCGTAGCCGTCGGCCATGTGCACGCCGCCCTGCTCGTGCCGCGGCAGGATTATGCGGATGTCCTTCTGGTCGTAAAGGACGTCGAAGATCTTGAGCACCACGCCGCCGGGATAGCAGAAGAGCGTGTCGACCTTCTCTTTTTTCAGACATTCGAGAAAAATTTCAGCACCGGTAATCTGTTTGTTCGACATAGTCACACCTGCTCAGTAAAGACATCCGTTAGCTTGTTTTCTTACTCCACGCTCCACACCAGGCCGATACTCGCGGCCCCGTAATCGTGGCGCCTGCCCTGGGTCGAATAATTGTACTGATAGTCTACGTATATCACAAGCTGGTCGAAGAACGGCACCGCCACCCCGATCTTGGGGTACGCTTCGGCATGAAGAGCCGTTATGACGGTGCCCGATCCGATCTTCACGCCGATCATGGCAAACGGCCAGAACCGGTAAACGGGGGTAAGATAACCGATGGCGGTATCGAATCCGTACTGGAACGACTGGTTTCTCTTCCGGGTGTAATAAATGCCCGCGTTTACCAGCTTGCCCTGGTCCGTCAGCCAGACCCCCGCTCTGACGAGGTCGCGATTGGCCGTTGAACTGGTCTCGAAATTGTATCCGGTGAACTCAACCGGGGGAGGCTCTTCCTGCCGCTCATTCCCATTACAAGACACCGAGGCCAGCGTTACCATGAGCATGAACACGGAGCATGAAATGTTCCGGACCCATTGGCTCTGCATATCCCAAAAATAAGTATATTATGCTTTTACTATCGCCCCGGTATTGGCTGAGGTGACCACCTTGGCGTATCGCGCAAGCCAGCCGGATTTGATTTTCGGCTCCCGCGGTTTCCATTTCGCAAGCCGCTTTCTCATCTCCGCTTTGGACAATTTGATCTCCAGCTTGCGGTTCGGTATATCAAGGATGATTTTGTCCCCGTTCCGCACGATTGCGATCGGACCGCCCTCGGCCGCCTCGGGGGAGATGTGACCGATGCAGGGACCGCGCGTGCCGCCCGAGAACCTCCCGTCGGTCAGCAGAACGACCGATTCCCCGAGCCCCATGCCGGAGATGGCGGAGGTGGGTGAGAGCATCTCACGCATGCCGGGCCCGCCCTTGGGACCCTCATAGCGAATCACGATTACCTGCCCGGGTTTGATTTTGTTCGCGAGGATGGCCTTCATCGACTCTTCTTCCGAGTCGAACACGACCGCCGTCCCTTCAAACTTTTTCATCTTGTCGCTCACCGCCGTCTGCTTTACAACGCAGCCGTTCGGCGCAAGGTTACCGGAGAGCACCGCAATCCCGCCCTCTTTGTGGTAGGCGTTTTTCAAGGTCCGGATGACTTCGTCGTTTCCGACGCGGCCTGCCTTTGCATGGTCGACGATCGCTCTGCCGCTCACGGTCGGTGAAGGCTTGAGCATTTTCGTGAAGCGCGACAACACCCCCGGTATGCCGCCTGCAGCATCGAGGTCCTCCATATAGGTAGGACCGCCGGGCAGCATATTGCACAGATGAGGTGTCGTGCGGCTGATCCGATCGAAGGTATCAATTGACAAGTCGATGCCGGCCTCGTGCGCGATCGCCGGGATATGGAGCGTCGTATTGGTCGAGCCGCCGAGCGCCATGTCGATGCGTATGGCATTCTCGAACGCGTTTTTTGTCATAATCTTACGGGGCGTGAGGCCTTCCTGAACCATCCCGATGATGCGTTTGCCGCTCTCAAATGCAATACGCCTTTTTTCTCCGGAAATCGCCAGCGCAGTCGCACAGCCCGGCAGGCTCATGCCGAGCGACTCGGTGACGCAGGCCATAGTGTTCGCTGTATACATGCCTTGGCACGAACCCGCGCCGGGACACGCGCACATTTCGAGTTCGGAGAGTTCGCGCTGGTTCATCTCGCCCTTCCGGACTTTGCCCACGGCCTCGAAAGCGGTAATCAGATTCACGCGCTGACCACGGTAATTTCCGGAATGCATGGGGCCGGCAGTAACCACGATCGTCGGAATATTGATCCGGGCTGCTGCCATGAGCATCCCGGGAGTAATCTTATCGCAGTTCGTCAGAAGCACCAGCCCGTCAAAGGCGTTTGCCATGGCTATGGATTCTACGACATCGGCGATCAGCTCACGGGACGGCAGCGAATAATGCATGCCCACATGCCCCATCGCAATGCCGTCGCAGATCCCGGGCAGTCCGAAAAAGAGCGGCCAGCCGCCGCCGGCATGCACGCCCTTCTCGATGAACCGCTCCAGGTCGCGCATGCCGATATGGCCCGGGATGAGATCGGTGAAGCTCGTGGCAATGCCGATCATGGGCTTGTCGAGTTCGCTCCGCGTGATGCCCGTCGCGAATAAAAGAGACCTGTGCGGCGCGCGCTCCAGGCCTTTCTTGATCCTGTCGCTTCTCAAAGGTTTTTCTCCAAAAAAGAAACTCTACCAAAATGGTAGAGTTCTTATTTTTAACATAGATACAGGAAGATAGTCAATAAAAAAATCCCCCCTTACTCTTCACGGTAAAGAGGGATTTCTCTTTTCTGAATGGGCAAAAATACAAAAGGCAAGGTTTTTCACCCTGCCTTTCCGCTGTCAGGCCCAACCGACTTTCGAGCGCCTGATGATTTCCATCATTCTATCTTTTGCCGCCAGTTTCAGTTTCTGTATTCTCTTCCGTTCCACCTCTTCCTCAGGGGTGAGGTACCGATGGGCTTCAAAGCTCGTCAACGTGTTTTCCAGTTGCCGGTGTTCCTGTTCCCATTTCTGAAACTCTGAATCCTCCACCCTGAGTTTTTGTACAAGTACCTCTTCCTTTACCTCCACATTCATAGTTCGACCCTCCTTTAGGGTTAAATGTCAATGAGAGGCTGAACGCATCTTTATATATTATGAAAACAGTAACACATTTGTAATAAAAAGGCAAGAAGTTCTATGTGTAAGAAACTCAAGAGTTTTATGACACTTTAGTCATATATTCAAACGCCTTTTGTTCCATGGTCATGATCACCGCGTCCTCGGTCGGCATGTCGTAGTAATTCCGCCGGATAAAGCTGCCGGTAAATCCGAGGTCCGAATAAAGCTTCTGGGCTGCGGTATTCGACGCCCTGACTTCGAGAAAAGCCCGGTGTGCGCCTTTGATATTGGCCTGCTTGAGCGCGGCGAGAACAAGCTGCCGGGCGATCCCTTGCCGCCGATGCGCCGGGGCCACGGCAAGGTTCAGGATATGCATTTCATCCTCCACGAGCCAGAAAACGATGTAGCCCGACACCGTGCGCGTGGGCGTATCATCCGCAAGCGACACCAGGAGCGTTGAGACTCCGGGGCTTCGAAACTCGGACAGAAAGAGATTTTTCGACCAGGGCATGCTGAACGAGGCCTGCTCGATGACAAGGACCTGTTCGATATCCTCCTTCTTCATGAAGCCTATCTCGATGTTCGTCTTTTTTCCCACGCCACCTCGGCCTCCGGCCTGCGAATATACAGTGGTGTCAGACTGTCCGCGTCGGTCCGTTTGCCTTTTTTGAGCATATCGAGGCCAAGTTCTGCCACAATCGCGGCAGAAGGGAGCATTGCGGAGAGCGGGGCGAACCGGGCACGGTCTCCGAACTGTTTCACAATTTCCTCGCGGTAGAGGTGTGCGGCTTCACCCGTAAAAAGGATTTCCCCGGATATGTTTTCGGCAAGCTCATGAATCGATATTGCCGCTTCAGGCATCACCTGCGCATAAGCTGCTCCGTCGAATGAATAGATGGCCGCGTATACCTCGCTCTTACGGGCATCGAGCATGGGGCATACGGGACAGGCGGCAAAGGGCAGGTTCCACGCGAGCGCCAGGAGCGTGGGCACGGCTGCGGCCGGCCTGCCCGTGACAAGCGCAAGTCCCTTGACCGTGGAGAGGCCGATCCGAAGGCCGGTGAACGAGCCAGGACCGATGGCAACGGAAAAGCCGTCAATCTGAACCATCGTGAGACCCGTGTCCTTGAGCACCCTGTCCACAGTGGACATAAGCCGCTCGGAGTGCGTCACCTCGATGTTCAGACTGTACTGCGCCACGACGCCCTGTTCGGAGACAATTGCCACGCTTCCGGTCTTGGTCGATGTTTCGATGCCGAGGATATACATGGACGGTACTTTATCGTAAAAATCCTGTTGTGTCAAAAACAAAACAGCCTGTGATAACCGCAGCGACGCCGAAAGAGCGCACAAGAGGGTGAGGTGATTGGCGGCTCAGATTATTTCATACTTTTTTCGAAGAACTCCCCCACCCGTTTCTTGTAAGCGCTGCCCGCGGCTGCGAGCGTACCGCCGTGGTCCGCGCCGGGGATAACCCAGAGCTCCTTCGGCCCTTGCGCCGCGGCAAAAAGCTTCCGGCCGTTCTCGGCAGGGATAAACGTGTCGCCGTCACCGGCGATAATCAAAACAGGGGCGGGAGAAAGCCTGGCGATCTCAGTTATCGGGGAAATATTTCCAACAGAGGTTTGGAAATACAGCTCGTACCCGAGCACCGCAAGAGGAAGGAATGGAAACGACGGCAAGTGATAAAATCCGGTGACCGCGGTCCGCGCCATGTCTTTGAGGCTCGCAAACGCGCTGTCGGCAACGACTGCGGAGAAAGCACGGGTGTTCGCCGCTGCAAGGATCGCCGTGGACGCCCCCATGGAGAGGCCGTAGATCCCGATGCGCTTCGCGTCGATAGCAGGGCGGGCCTTGAGAAATTCGAGCGCTGCGGCAACATCCTTCTGCTCGTGATAGCCGAGCGATGACCGTCTGCCGCCGCTCTCGCCATGGGCCCGGAAATCGAATAGAAGAACAGAGAATCCCCGGCGTGCGAGCGAAACAGCCAGCTCCGTAAAATCCGACTTGTTCGCGCCGACACCGTGGCAGATGATGATGGCAGGAGATTGAGAAACAGGATGCGCGGGCTTGACGAGCCAGCCTTTCAGGATGATACCGTCCGCGGTGGAAAAAGAGACCGGCTCATAAGCTGCCTGATAAATGGACGGAGGGACGTTCAGCGGATATCGCGGCGGGTGGGTGTTGGCATAGACGACGATGAAGGGAAGAATGACGAAAAGAAGGACAATACCGATAAGGATGTTCATGATGGCCTTCATGAATTCTGGAGTAAGCGCTAACCCCGCAGCTTGCTGATTCCTTTACGAACCTTCATTTTGAAGGTTAGCGAGCGAATACGATAATGTTTCAACCTTAAGAATCGAAATTCCCTGCAGATACCTATAAACCTTAACTTGCTGCAGGGAGCTTCAATTAACGCAAAGGAAGCGTAAACCATCAGGCCGGGAAAGAGGCCCCGACGGTGTTTCTCTTGATTCCGGACGTCCTTTCTCATTCCGCACTCCAAACATCAGTCCCACTCCAGGTAAAAACCGTTCGTCCGCTTCATCTTTTCAGCGAGTTTTTCCACGGAGCGTGGTCCATGCGCCATGACATCGGGCGCGAAGGCAACTACTTTTCTCGCAAAGGAAAGCATGTTCTTCGGCGGTTTGATGAACCTGGCTTCAAGCCAGTCCGAACCCACCCCGGTGATCATGAACGTCCCGAGCCGCTGCTTGTCCTTGAGCCATGCGATGATAGTTTTGGTGTCCAGCTGGTAGTTCAAAGCCTCGGTCCCCTGGATTTTCAGGATGTCGTAGGAGTTGTTTCCCTTGACAACGGTGACGATATCGGGCAGGTCCCCGTAGCTGTTGTGACTTCTGAAGATAAGGTATCCCCTGACGCGAAGCCCCGCCCGGAACGAGGCAATGAGGTCATCGGCTTTTTTCGTGCGTACACTGAAGCCGGCCAGTTTCTCCTTTTCAAACCCCTTCTCGCCCTTCAGGTTCTCGGAGGGAACGACCACGGAAACTACAAACGGCTCCGCCTCGGAGCCAGCCGCAAGTTCGACCTTCGTCACCACATCGGCCGGAAAACCCAGTTCCCTTCGCTGCTCCTTCGTGAGCACCGGACGTGTGGTTTTCACGATCACCACGGGTGAGGGTTTCCGGGGAGGCTCGACCGGTTTCCCGGCTGAACACGCGGAGATAAGTGATGTGAAAATTAGGCCCGGGACAAGGTATCTACCAACCGTAGCGGACATCAAAATGCTTGAATTCTCCTTTGTATGGTTCCCAACCAAGGTCCACCTTCATGACTCGCGCGCCGGGCGGCCCCTTGTAACACCAGGCGACGAGTTCCTCGACCTTCTTCTTTTCTCCCTCGATCAGCGCCTCGACGTCGCCGTCCGGAAGGTTCCTGACCCAGCCTCCCACGCCGAGCTGCAAAGCCTTTTCCTTCGTGCTGGAGCGGAAGAAGACCCCCTGGACAACACCGTGAATGATCAGATGCGCGCGAAGATTTTCCATCTCCTCCCGTTCCCTCGCTCCCCGCGCCTACTTTTTACGTCCCGGACCACGGCCGGCGAACTTCGTGCCGCGTCCCGGACCTTTGCTTCCCGTGTGGGTGCTTCTGTTGGGCCGGGGGCCGGAGGTCTGCATTCGTCCTTCACCCCGGGGTCCTCGTCCGGATGCGCTGCCACCCGAACCGCTGGCCCTCTTACCCTGCCAGGCTCCTGGTGAAGGCTTTCGCCTCATATCCGTCTTCCGCTCGGAAACCCCTGCAGCAGATGTACGAGCGAACGTTCTTGTTGCCGGGCGGCTTGAGGCCGACCTTGTTGCCGGACCGTATCTTTTTTCCCCGCCCGGGCGAAAGCTTCCCCGCTGCGGGCCACGTCGCTCACCTGTCGCCGCCAGGCCTGGAGCTTTGCCATGACTTTCTTCTCTCTTCCACGGCCTGAGATCCGGCATTCGACCTCTGTGCGCTTTCTTTGAGCCCTGAGTTTCCACTCTCCTGACTGTCCGACCCGCTGCCGCGGGCCGCATGTCTCTCTTCTCTGTTGACCGGGACAGCTGCTCAGACCTTTTGCTCGCCGACACTGCCGCCCCGGGCCTTAGATCCCTGTCGTCGGTCTTCAAAGCTGTTTCCATCAACCCCTTGGCCTCGTCGGGCGTCAAGTGACGAAATTTCCCCTCCGGCAGGTCGCCGAGCGAAAGGCTGCCGGTCCTTATCCTCTTGAGCTTGATCACCGAGCGGCCCACGTGGTCGAACATGCGACGGACTTGACGTTTCCGCCCCTCGTGGATCGTGATCTCCACCCAGGAATTCGCCTCTTCCTTCCTGATTTTCCTGACCTTCGCCGGCGCGGTCCTCCCGTCGGCCAAAAACATCCCCTTTTCGAGCAGCTCGATCATTCTGTCATCGAGCACACCCTTGACCTTCGCCAGATAGGTCTTCGGAAACTCATGTTTGGGGTGCGTTATCAAATGCGCAAAGTCCCCGTCATTCGTCAGGAGCAGCAGCCCCTCGGTATTGTAGTCGAGTCTCCCCACGGGATAGACGCGGGTCTTGACGCCTTTCAAAAGGTCCTGCACCGTGGGTCTGCCTTCGGGATCGGACATGGTCGTGACAAAACCGGCCGGCTTGTTCAGCATGATATAAGTCGGCGTCTGCCGGGGGTTGATGAGCTTGCCGTCGACCTTGATGTGGTCTTTGGACGCATCGGCCTTGGTCCCGAGCTCGGTCACCACCTTGCCGTTCAGCCGCACCCTGCCCTCGCTGATGAGTTCTTCCGCGGCCCGTCGTGACGTCACTCCCGCGGCGGATATGATCTTCTGTAAACGTTCTAGCATGTGTTCCTTTCGTGGATAAGCCGTAATTTTTCTCATTATACAAGTAATGCGGGGCAAAAGCAATTACGGCAGGATCCGGGCAAGAAATTGTTCCCGCGTACCGGGGTCGCGCAGTCCTTCTTCATCTTCAACGGGAAGCGAGGGAAAACATCCCGTCACAGCCCCTGCGAACAGCCCTGTCGAGACGCCCATGGGTGTCCCCGCGGTTGAAAAAAGTTCCGCTCCGTTCACGCCGCAGCTCGGGGACCGGGCCTTGAAAACGAACCCGCGGAGACCGGCCCGCTCCAGCTCCCGCAACTTGATTCCAATCCAGCGCGTAAGTTGATCGGTTCGGTCTCTTTTCGTTTCGATGGTGATCAGACGCGGCTTTACAACGTCGCCGACCAGCTGCATCGCCTCCCGGGGAACATGCATGCCGGATTCGACCTCGGGACAGACCGGCACCCATTCGACGATGCTGCCGAAGGTGTCGAGAATATATTTATCGAGTTTGTTCCCGCCGTCATAGCGGACGTTGTTACCGAGGAGGCAGGAACTGATGCCGACCTTGACTTTTTTTGACATGGTTACCCTCGCAACGAAAAATAAGGCGCCGGGCAAGCTGCCTCAGCACACGGGATACCTTCCCTCGCTCAATTCCCTGCAGAATTTGCGGATGGTCGAAAACTCTCGCGCAATGATCTCCTCGGCCTGCCGGCTGACGTCCCCTATGGTCAGCCCGCGCTGGAGCACGATCTGCGCCGCAGCCATCTGGGGCCTGTCGATCGGCTCGCCGATCCTGCTCACCAGATAGACGTATGCTTCGCGTGCGCCCTCGATCCCGTTGGAGAGCTTCTGTGCGATCCGGTGCGAGAGCACGTTATAGATCTTCCCGACATGACTTACGGGATTTTTACCGGCTGCCGCCTCGGTGCCCAGAGGCCTGTTCACCGAAATGAGCCCGTTCACGCGGTTGCCGCGGCCCACCTGCCCCGAATCCGCGTCCTCCGCCGAGGTGCCGAGGAGGCTCAGATACACTCCGCCCAAGCCCCTGTGGGCTTTGTCCAGGGTGTTATAGTGGATACGGATATTCCTGAATTCTTTAAACCGGGAGACGGTGTGCTGCATCTCCTTGTGGAGGACGTCTTTCCGCTCAAAATACTCTTGCTCGGAGCCTACGTATTTGCAGATAAGCGGCATGGCAACGGTGAGATCAAGGTCCTTTCCCGTCCGCACGCCCATGACCTTTATGTCCTCCCCGGTCTCGGGGTGTTTCTTCTTGAACCGCCGAGAGTTCAGGTGGCGTTCCAGTTCGAGGACAATGCGCTCAGTGGGGCTCAGCGGGAAATACCCCACCGCGGCCGACGAATCGTTCGCGCTCTTGACGGCGCCGGCACGGGAAAAAATATCCGTCAGCTCCTCGGACCCGGGCGCAAGCACCACGCGGTATTTAAGATGCTTGTCCGGATCTATAAAACGCATGTTCTTTCTGAGCCAGTTTTTCGCCGCGTCCACGGCAATGTCCGCCACCGGGATCTTTTTCCCGCCGGCAGTGAAGGTGGCCCGGTCGCCGATGATCAGCTCCATGGGCTTCAGGATCTTCCCGCCGCCGAAGCGTTTCTCCGTACTTCCGGCGGCAAGCAGTCCCTTGTCGATATTGTGGTGAAGGATCGTCCCGAATTCCCTGAGATATTCCCGGGAAAGCGCAATGGAAACGGCTTCCATCATGGAATCGCAGAGATAGTCGGGGTGCCCGGTCCCCTTGCGCTCAACGATCTCGACCCGCTGGTCGATGACCGATTTTCCTTTAAAGGGCTCTATGACGATCATAGGTGAATTTTAGCATAAACCGTCGGAGACGATTTTGACGGGAAGAACGTAATCAGCGTGACCGCGTGTGTGATGCCGGGGATATGAATACCATGATTTACCCGCTGGAGAAGCCGCCCGCGGAAAAAGTTTCGGTCAGCAGGTCAAATGAAGGGCTGCAATGACGTGCTTTTTCTTTGCCTGCAAAGCATTGTATAGTTCAACCGCCTTTGCCGTCCTTTCGATTTCAACCTCGGTCTGAGACGTGATGTGTGCCAGGGTTTCCTTCGGCACCCTCATGACGCCGGCGAATCCTGTTCCTATGATGAGGACGTCCGGACGCTCGCTCAGGGCTTCGGCAATATCGTCCGGCTGAAGGCGGTGTCCTTCCTTCCGCCACCACGATGCATCCACGCGGTCGCGGTAGATGATGACGTCCGAGGTGTAAACCTGCCCGTCGATCACGATGCGCCCGAATGAGTAGGAATCTATTTTCATACTGTCCCCCGCCGGAATAACCGGCATTCCCGGCTTCGGCCTGACAACGATTACAACTTTAATTATACCGGAATAAAAATCATCTGCGGTTCATCCGTTCGTCTCTTTCACGTAAACCCCGGGGATTCCCGGCCAGGGCAGGAACCCGGCGGCATCGGAAGACAACCGCTCATGGCTTCCCACGACCAGGACGCCGCGGGCATTGAGCTTGTCTCGCAGGCGTGCGAGTACTTCTTGCTGCAGTTCTTCATCAAAGTAAGTAAATGCCAGGTTCCTGCAGAGAATAAGGTGAAACATCTCCTCCGGGCCGGCGCTCCGGATGTCCTGCACGAGAAAGGAAACCTTTTCGCGTTCTTCCTCTTTTATGCAATAGAGCTCTCCCCGCCTGGCGAATGACCGTGCAGTCCACGCCGACGGAAGGCCGGCAAGACTGCTTGAAGCATAGCAGCCTTCCCTGGCGCGTTCAACCATGGTCCTGTCCGCGTCGGTTGCCGATATCCTGATCTTGAGGGATGGGAAATGACGGCCTGTGCCAAGGTCCCACAGGACCGCCAGCGTGTAGGGCTCTTCTCCGGAGGCGCAGCCGATGCTCCAGCAGCGGAGCTCTTTGTCGCCCCGCGCGATCGCCTCTCCGGACAATTTCACGAGGACGACCTGTTCGAGGAACCGGAATACTTCCCGGTCACGATAAAAACGCGAGATCGTGACGCGGCAAAGGGAGTCGAGCACTGCCCATTCATCGGCGCTCTTTTCGAGGAATGAACGGTAGGCCGCGATATCCTCCAACCCCAGCTCGCGCATACGACGGCCGATGCGCTTGCAGACCTGCCCGCGGACCTTCCGGAATCCCTGCCATCGCATGCGGAGCCGGGGGAGCACGCTTTGGAGGAACCGGATGCAATCGTGGTCTTTCATAATGAGACCATCCCCGGGAGAACACGCGTCTGCTCTGCCGGCTGCCTACGTGTCGATGCGGTATACCCCAGGCTGAGATAACTCTCGGTACACTGGAAAACTTCTTCGATCGACGGATAAGAATGTATCAAACTCAGTTGATGTTAAAATCGATTTCCCTTGTTTTCCCCTTCGTATCCCGGTAGACCAGATTCCCCTCCCGCGCGGGAAGCAGCTCTTTGAAACCAACGGGCCGCGGCACTATCCAGAGCTTCTTGTCGAGGATCCCTTTGTCGCTGATCCCGTCGATCCGGTAGATCCAGAGCTTTTTTTGAACGCTCGCCACGAGATAGTTTCGCTTTCTGTCTTTCAATACATGGCCGGCGGAGATGCTTTTAACCCGCGCGAATTCGAAGCTCTCGCAGGTCTTGTCCTTGGGCAAATTCGATACGTGCGTCATGTCGATATAGGTCCCTTTTCCCTTTCGTCCATCCATATGGAAAAACGTGCGGTACTCGACAAGATTGACCGCTTTGTCCATTGCCGAATTTCTTATTTCCGCCCGGGCCTGCGGGTCGCCCTGCTTCTCGCCGATATCGAAATCAACGGACTGGACCTCGTCCTTGATCTTCAGGGTGTGGCTGTCAAGGTAATCTCCGCTTATGGGGACCAGATCCCCCGGCGCGAGGCCCTCCCGCACCCTCGTTACCTTATTGTTCTTCGACAAAAGGTAAATGACGATAAACGGCGACTGCCGGTAATGAGGATGGAAAAGCGCCACGACTTCATCCCGCCCGTCTCCGTCGAGGTCTACGATCAGGGCGTCCTCCATTTTTGTGCGATACGCTTGATCGCCGAAGAGCTCCGGGTATTCTTCCTCCATAATATATTTTCTGACCGCCTGAAGTTCCGGGGGAAGGTCTTCAGCCTGCACGGGGGAAGCAAATGATGCACCAGCGAGGACAGCCGCCAGAAGAAGAACACAATACTTTTTTGCTCTCATGGTCATAAATCACCTCTCGTTTTCATCACTCTGCGGGAAGTTCCATGGACACGGCATAGTCGATAAACAGTTCCACATGGCTGTCATCGGCCTGGCGGACCAGGACCGGGTGATCAAGGCCCGTAAGCATCACCTTCCCCGACTTCTTTGCCAGGAGTCGGGCCTGTTTGATGTCATCGAAGATCATCCGGAGCAGTTTCGACCGATACTTCTCCGGGGTGTCCACCACCAGCCTGATCGGGGAAAGATGGTATGAGGCCTTGCCGGATGCCTTCATGCCTTTTGCAAACGCCGCAAGCGCCCTCGCCGCCTGAAAAACGTCTCCCTTGTTTTCCGCGAGCGAATAGAGCAGATGGACCGTCGCATCCGAACCGGAGGAATAGGATGCAACTTTCGAGAGCGAGGACCTGGATTCCGGGGACAAAGATACCGGGCCGATATGCACGAGGATATTCGGGTTCTTCTTAGCCTCCTGGATCAAGGCCTGCCGCGCAAGACTCAGTTCCTGGAACTGGTCGACGGCCTCCTTCTGGCCGCTCGAGATCGTGACCGTCATGGACGCGTAATCGGCCCGCTGCAGAATACTGACCGCCGCCGGCCGCGAGTTGTCATAGCCGGACGCAAACACCAGAACGCTCTTCTCCCCGGCTGATGCCATCGACGCCGCAAGGAGCAGCAGGACAAGAAAACGTATGATCTTCATTGAGAAAACCTCCTTGAAAGATAAACATTCAAGATCTGACGTTGCCCGACCCCGGGAAGTTGCCGACGAATAAGCTCAGCCGCGGCGTGTCCTGTCCGCCGCAGGCTGGTGTGACTTTTTAGGCATCATCACGTAGTTTCTCAGGAAGATGCCGACAGCGCTGATAACAAGACAGGGCACCCACACCCACAGAAACTCGGACCGTATGACCCTGAGGCCCCACTGGCCGAAGAACTGGCTGACGCCGAACGGCGAAACAGCAATGGGATGCCAGGGCCAAAAGTAGCGGTGATTACTGAAGGGGCTCAAAAACGCGATGCCGAGACCGCCGGTCGTTGCGGCATCGAGCACCCCATGCGAGACCATGGAAAGGAACAACACAGCGAAGACGGATTTGTAGCTCGTGCCGAGTTTCCGCCATGCGAGCGCGCCGCACAGGCTCACGAGAAGAGCGAACAGGGGCGCATGGAAAAAGCCGCGGTGACCGAAGACAGAGGCATAGGGGACCCCGCAAGCAAGCCCGAGCACGTCGGCATCCGGAAGGATAGAGGCTACCATGGACGCCGCCAGCAGGCGCGGCGGAACTTTGCGGGTCCCGGCGGCACAGGCAAGAGCGATCGGCACCGCGGTGTGCGTTATAATAGACGGCATTCTTCAGCCCCCTCCCTGGCGCGGTCACTAAAACGGGTCATGAGGAGATATTCTGAAATAGTATATACCGGAAGAAAGAAGCTCCCATTTCTCGAACTTCGCCTCGACCTCGATCTTAGATCTTAAGAGCGCCGGATCCAGCGTGTTGTTTAAAATAATGCCGCGCGTTCCTGCCGCAGCGGATTGTTCCCAGCTAAAGACGGTGCTCTGCGTTGTTGCATCAATACTGGCATCGGAAAGATGCATGCTGCGCATCAGCTTATAGACAGCGACCGCGTTTTCGGGGTCCACATGATAAGGCAGGCCGGAGATCAAGGAATCTAAACTGGTGAAAGTCAGCGCATCGCCGCTCTCATAGTAGTCGGCAAAAAAGCCGAGCCCGAGCTTCAAGCGGCCATAGGTGTTCTTCCGGAAATTGATCACATAATCGCCGATCATGAAGTATTCAGGCCTGGGAAGAACGGACACGGGCACAGCGTGCATCCGGCCGGGATATAAATCCTTTAGCTTTCGAAAATCCTCGGATTGAATGACTTGCCGCGCCCGGTGCAATGCTATTTTTTCGTATGGTACAATAGCTCCGGCAACAGCCGGCCAGCATAATGCAAGGACGCTGACGGCAAGAATCGTCAATGAAATCAGCCGATGCTTCCGGCGTATTAAAAATACAAGAGAGCTGATACTATTGATCAGGAGAACAGCGAATCCCCATAAAAAAAGGACTGCTCCGCCAACGATGCCCATCTTCCCGATTGTATGACCTTGATAGTCATTTAGCTGCAAGGGGAATAAGACGATGAACACGGCAACGGTAAAGATTGTCAAGAAAGCAAAGTAAACAGATAGGGCTGGCGACGTCCTTTTCAAAAAGAATTTCTCCTTCCAACCTGAGCGGCAACTCCCCGGGTATTTGCCTGTTGCAAAGAGCACGCTCTTATCAACTTAAAAATTTGAGGATTGGTTGATCGCACCGACTCATAATTTTCGTCCAGTGTAATGACTTGAGGGAAAAATATGTATGCTGAATCGATATCGCCGCAAGCCGTTTCAACAATTCCGGTTGTAATTTACAATTTCACAAAAGACCGAACGTTGCGGACCTCAGGAAAGAAGTCTATGCTTGTCTCGAGTATTTGTCAACAGGATGAAAGGTGAAAATAGTCCCGCGGAATATGCTGATTCAGAACGATGTCAAGAATGATGAATGGTATTTTCGGGAATGCGGCGCTTTATGGAACACCTGGCCGTCACGAACGAGACATTCTAATCCTCGGCATACCCGATCGTCTGTCCGAAAAGCGGGCGCTGATTGGGTTTCAGCCTGATCTCTTTCGCGCATGCGGCCTTGTCGCAATTGTGAAACCACGAAGCAAGTCCCATCAAAGCCGAAAACAGCTTCGGCCGCGATCTTGCTGGACATTGACAAAGGAGCCGGTCTCTTTCATAATTACAGTATTCTTGCCGGCTGGCTTATCTCACGTCATTGGGAGCGGCTTCATGGCCCAGAGTTCCTTTCACGTCAGGCGTCTTGCATCATCCACGGCATCGCTCGTCATAAAATGCACGTTCCTGTTGCTTTTATGCGCCGCAGGGCCCGCCATCGCTTCCGACGAAGCGTCCGGGCAATGGGACACGACCCTCTTCCCTCTCGGCGATCTCTACCCTCCCTATGTCGCTGATCCGCACCGGGTGGGCTTTGGCGTTGAATGGCTCAGTTTCACGCACACGGAAATTCCCAGTACCAGCGGCAACCGCGTAGCCATCCGCGCGGGAGGGATATTAGGCATCGTTCGGATACATCCGTCCGGCGAGGAGGAACGCGGGTGGCAGCTCAGCCTCGAAGGGGGCTTCAACGGGCAGTATGACGTCGGACATTCGCTCGATAATATAGGCTGGGACGGCAGATACGGACTGGCAGCCACATCGTCGCCGTCCGCTCAATGGGCATTCAAACTGGGCGCACTCCATGACTCCGGCCACCTGGGCGACGAGTACATAGAACGGACAGGGCGGATACGCATCGGTTACACGCGCCAGGAGGTTAACGCGGCAGCAAGCTGGTTCCCGGACGAACGGGTCCGGACCTACCTTGAAGCAGGCTGGGGATATGAACTCAGCAACAAGCAGCTCCAGGAGCCCGGGAGAATTCAGTTCGGCCTGGAATACGAGTCGCCGCCCTGGCCGGGGAAGGCCCGGATATCCTGGTATGGGGCAGCGGATTTCTCCGCGATGGAAGAGCGCGACTGGCGCGTGGACCGCTCCCTGCAGGCGGGCCTGGCAAAGCATACGGACAGCAGAACGTGGCGCTTCGGGATCGAATGGTATAGAGGCCGTCCGCCGCTCGGCGAGTTTTTCCAGTATACTGAAGAGTACGTCAGTCTGGGATTGTGGATCGATATTTAAACAATCGGCCGGAACAGGCGGCGCAACCGCTCAAATCGAATACGCGGCGTATGCGGAGATTTCGTAATCCGGGGATTAAGACGGGAAAGAAGCGCCCGTGTTGAATGGAGAACATCAAACAGGAAGAAAGAGCAAAGTCAAACATTAACGAGGCAACGCCTCAGACCGATGAAGTAAAGTCATAATTTTTGAACCGCGGAGGCGCGGAGGCGCAGAGAACTTCAAATTTTTTAAAACCCAGGGACTCGTTATAATTTCTCCGCGTCTCGGCGTCTCTGCGGTGAATGCTTTTGACTTTTCAGAACTTGACTCAAAATTAAAGATGTTGGTACGTAAAGTACTTTAAAGAACTGGCCCTAAAGACTTTTGGGTTTACATGATGGAAGGGAGGGCCGTGTAGTCTTGCCCGGCCTTTTTTGTTGCCTCGTCAGGGTCCCGTAAGTCCATTTCAGGCACAATGTCCCCAGAGTTTTCCAGCCTGTTCGTGACCAAGGGTTCTTCGAATGAATCGACCGGCTGAAGGTTCATTCCAAAATCCGCCAGCATCTGAGTGCTTTCCCATAATCTGTGGCGTGACCGGGCCCCGAGAACGGCCGTAAAGATAAGGCCCCTGTCCGTGTCCATAGCTCCCACGAAGCAGTGCCGTGCGCGGCGGGTAAACCCCGTTTTCCCGCCTACCATGTTGCTTCTGGACCACAGCAGATCATCGGTGTTCTCCAGGTATAATTCCCTGCCTGCCGTCGTTGTAATCACCCATTCCTTCTTCCCGAGGATCTCTCTGATCAGGGGGTAGGCAAGGGCCATTTTCAAGATGATCGTCAGGTCGCGGGCCGTTGTATATTGCCTGCCTTTGGGCAGGCCCGAGGCGGTCACGAAATGGGTATTCTTGGCCCCGATCTCCTTTGCCTTCCGGTTCATCAATGCAACGAACGCGGCCTCCGAACCGGCCGCTGTTTCGGCCAGGGCCACGGCAGCCCCATTTATTGATCGCATCAGCGCCAGGTGCAGGAGGTCCGAGACGGTCAGTTCATCGCCCGTCATAAGCCTGGGCTTGATGGAGCGGACCGCTGCGGCAGTGCGATTCACTGTTACCAGGGTCGACGGATCGAGGCGATCCAGGGCCACCATAGCGGTCACGAGTTTTACCGTACTGGCGGGGGGGAGCTTGGCCGAGGGATTCTTTGCGTACAGGACCGAGTCGTTATCGTCTACGACGATACACGCCTTTGCCGGAACGGCTTGTGGAGAAAAAGAAGAGGCAGGGTGCGCCCATGAAAACAATAAGACGGTAAAAATCATGTAAAAAAAAGTCCGATTCACTTTGGCTCCGGGCAACAAGGTTTTTCTAAATGCGCATGATTATATCAAAAATATCATAAATACGGGAAAAATTCTGTGATTTAAATGACATTTTTTGTTCAGTTTCCAGGAGCCGGGATCAGGGGCCGTTTGGCGATGAGGGGGGAAGAAGGGACTTTGGGGGAAAAAGCAAGGGTGGGACAAGTGCAGATCAGATCAGTGCAGGCTCACGCAAGTTCATTGTCCGTCATCCCGTGCCATGCGCTCCAATATGATTTCAGCGACGCGCTTGCACGAGGGCAAGAAAGTATGAACAATCGGAATCCGAACTTGATCAGTAATCCACTCAGCGCTCACTTCAGATACCGATACCAGCCCGTCGTTCAATTCGCCTTTGAATAGACCGCGTTTCGACGGCAGGCCGCCACGGACACCGGCTATGCTTGTTGTGGGAACCGATACGGGGCCGACCTCCGACATTCTCGTCGTCGATCCAAGCAGCTGACCGCAGTCTCTGGTGAGGACACGGTAGATCAGGTTGCGGTGAAGCTTCTGCGCCAAACGGGCCGGCAGGAGCGGAGACCCCAGCAGGAATATGCGGCGAGGCGGCCTGGTTCCCGGCGGCATGGAGTTCACAGCCGCCCTGAGCAGGACCCCGCCCAGGGAATGCCCGATGAGCACATAGTCTTCCTGCGCTGCAAGTGCCGCTATCTTCGAGACGAGCCGCTTTCTGATAGCCGGGAAGTCCTGCAGACTCACCGCGTACCCAAATGTGCTGGTCTTCAGACCCGCGCGCTTCAGTTGCCATAGCATCGGCCAACCCGATAGCGGCGAGCGTCCCATCCCGTGAACAAAGAGTACCCGCATAGCAAGATCCTTGAGTCAAACCATTTATTGAGTAGACCCCCTACTCAACACGGTAAAATGAGTGCTTAGTGAGCTTGGTAAAGATTAAAACACACTCATCTGCGACGAATATAAGCCTGATTCAGGACGATGTCAATCCCGTGACTATGAATCCCCCGGCTCCGCCGGGGGAGACGCGGCGTAATCCATGGGAGGTCGCGTTATTATAGAGAGCCTCTGGCTCCCGCCGGAGGGGCTCCACTAATCATGAAGGGTATTTTCAGGGGATGCAGGCCGTTACGAACGGGCACGACTCAAAGACGAAGGAATTCGATTGGCAGTTAAGTGAGCTGGCGGAGATTTCGTGTATTCGGGGATTAAGAGGAGAAAGACGCGCCCTGGTTAGTCCATTTCGGACACAACAGGACACGAGGGCGACGTGCGCCTTGAAGAAAGACTATCAGTTATCGCGTTGGAACTTCAGCAAAAGCGATTTGCACTTGACAGGGGGGACTATAGGATGTCCCCAAAGTATTTTCCCAAAGTATTTTCAAGACCGGATCCTTTGCTCTTTTTGGTTGTTGGATAGTTATACGACTCTTGGTTTGATCTGTAGACAATCATGAATGATTTTAACCTGGCGATCCGCATCCTTCCATTCATTAGTATTGGATAAGACCATTAGTTCAGATGCCGCTTGATCAATATGGACGCCTCTCCATTTGAGATATCTAATATATAAACTGGGCAATTCACCGTATATGGCAGCAAGATCCGCGGAATGCCGACGGTTAGCAATTACCCTTTGCCACACACGTTCTCGCATAGGATCGTCCGGCCTCTGTGCCCTTACTGCATTTGCGTAAAAAACAAGATCAGATATTACCTGGCTTCGAATATCCTTAAACCTTAAGATTGGACGAAACCAAAACGTGGCCATAAGATATCCAATAGCACCTGCGATAAGCCCTACTAACATCGTAGCGAATTCAACACGCATACTTTCCTCATCAACAAGCAGTGAGAACGACAGCGCTTTCTCGCAATTGGAGTAGAGTCTTGTCTGTTCCCTCGACGGTTCTGAAGTGCTGTCCAGAGCTTCTCAGGTTTCGGATGACGCCAATTTCCTTGAGAGTCCAACCGACCTTCCCCGCAATGTCTGCGATAATGAGGTCCACGGGAATCACGACGCCAGCGTAAGCTGATGTTGATACAACAAGCCAGAGGTGCGCATTCTTGTTTGCATGCTTTCGTAGGTGTCGCAGAACAGTCCTCATGTCTTCAAAGTACGCTTGAACCATGAGTGGAATATGCTCGTCCCACAGGTATTCCTTGCGTTCCAAGAGCGATGCTATGCTGTTGAGGTACAGCGGGCCAAAGTCGTCCTCTGTAGGTGCCTGCCAACGCGCTTGAACGTGCGAGCGTATTGTTCTGAGCCGGACTGCGCGCAATGCCGTAGTGTTATTGACGAATTTGCCGAGGAACATCTCAGGTCGGTAAATATCCGAGTAGTCAAAGGAATTTAAATATGGCGGGGGGTTAATGTCTAACTTGAACTACCCACACTTCATTTACCGAAGACTTTTTAGACAGTAGCCTTGTGACATTGTATTTTTGTTTGTGAAGTCTGTTGATTGTAGATACTCCTCCAT
>OFHG01000150.1_pt1 | contig 29870 bp, 22 predicted proteins | sample 1521931 | NCBI WGS metagenome assembly OFHG01 (sample SAMEA2468438, study PRJEB22500) | soil metagenome | biome: Glassland; feature: Farmland; material: Clay | place: Australia | collected 2013-01-31 | depth 0.55 m
GGTGGACGCTGATCCTCCCCCTTTTTCGTAAACTCATGGAGAAAGATTTACCGCGTTAAGAGATTATCTGTATTGGAGGAATAAAGATGGCATTGCTGGAAATAGAACACGTAAGTAAAGCCTACCGAGGTGGAGTTTTGGCAAACGATGACATCAGCCTGTCGATTGAGGCGGGCGGGGTGGTCGGCCTGCTGGGGCCCAATGGTGCCGGGAAAACTACGACCCTGAGGATGATTCTTCAGATTCTCCTTCCCGACGAAGGCTCCATTCAGTTGCTCAACCGTCCAGTCAACGATCGCACCCGGGACTTGATAGGTTACCTCCCCGAGGAACGGGGATTGTATCCCAAGATGAAAGTCCGCGAACTGCTCGTCTCCCTGGCCGCCCTGAAGGGACTCACGGAGCACGAGGCGGGCACTCGGGCACGCGCCTGGCTCGAAAAGTTGGAACTGGCCGACTGGTCGGAAAAGAAGGTCATTGACTTGTCCAAAGGCATGCAACAAAAAGTCCAGTTCATCGCAGCCGTCATCCACAACCCGCCGCTGTTGATCCTGGACCGCGTCGAGGGATTTCTCGATCAGCACGGCCTCGGCCGGGGGCCGGTGGCAGCGCAGCGAATCGGTGAGGGGCAGTCCAACGTCACCTTCCTGCTCACTCGCGGCCGTGAGCGCTTCGTGCTGCGCCGTGGGCCACGTCCTCCGCTACCGCCATCCGCCCACGACATGCTGCGCGAAGCCCGGCTGCTGCGGGCGCTCGCCCGGACCGGGGTTCCCGTGCCGGAGGTCCTCGCGGTATGTGAGGACCGCGGTGTGCTCGGCGTCCCGTTCTACGTCATGAGGTACCTCAACGGGCCGATCATCACGGCTACCCTGCCCGTCCGCCTGAACAGCAATGCGCAGCGTCGCCGCATCAGTGAGCAGCTCGTCGACACCCTCGTGGCCATCCACGCCATTGATTACGCAGCTGCGGGGCTGTCCACGTTCGGCCGCCCCGACGGCTACCTGCGCCGCCAAGTGGAGCGGTTCGCCATGCTCTGGGAGCAGAACACCCGGCGGGCCCTGCCCGCGGTCGCAGCCCTCGCGGACTGGCTAGGCCGCAACGTGCCGGACTCTGGCGCGCCGTCGGTCGTGCACGGCGACTACCGGCTGGGCAACCTGATCTTCGCCCGGTCCGCCCCGGCGCGGGTCCTTGCTGTGCTCGACTGGGAAATGGCGACCATCGGCGACCCGCTTGCCGATGCCGGATACCTGGCTGCTACTTACGGTGAGGAGGGATGCCCGCCGTCACCGCTGGAACTGTCCCCCGTCACACGTCTCCGGGGCTTTCTCACCCGCCAGCAACTCCTCCTTCGGTATGCCGAACGTTCGGGCCGGGCAGTCGATTCGCTTGGCTGGTACCAGGCGCTCGCCCTGTGGAAGGCTGCCATCTTCTGCGAGGCAATCCACACCCGTTGGCTCAACGGCGAGCGCCCCGGCGACATGACCTTCGCACCGGCTCTTGAGACCGGCGTCCCCGTCCTGCTCGAGCTCGCGCAACGCGCCACCGCCTGACCGGAAGCCCGCGCCCGTGCCCGTGCCAAGATCGCCCGGCTGGAGAAGGCGCTGAAGGGGGCGGAGTTCTTCAGCTGCTCGCCCCCTATGAGGAACAGATGCGGCAGGTGGAGGGGATGCCCGGGTGGGGGCGGGCCGCCGAAGACGCCATCGCCGGCGTGCTGGGTGCGACTGCGGTGCCGGCTGGCCGCCGGCAGGTCCGCACCCACATCCAGCGCCTCGAAAGCCCCGGATTCAAGGTCACCCTCACACCGCTGCCGGACCTCACCGGATGCCCGGAGATAGCCTGACCCGATTTACCCCACAGCCCACAACCCGCGCTCCGCCAGGGCCGCAGCCAGCCAGCCGCACCACGTGAACCCGGCTCCGCGAGCTCCGCCGGGTGCTGCCGCATGCCCAGCTGATCTCCATTTTCCGGGTCAGCAGAACGCCACATCGAGGGACGCACCATGGTGGACGGAGCGGCCGTCCTGCAGACGAGGGCACTCACCACCCCTGAACTGGCGGCTTGCGGGGTGTGGGCGGATTTTCGTCACGTATTCGGTACGCGGGCTCAGACCGTGTTCCCAGGTTTCCTCAGCGGCGGATCCGCGGTCGCCCTCACCCAGATAGATGGTGCTGAGCGCGGGCAGAGCCCCGGGCTGTGTAGTTGAGGTAGCGGCGGAGGTGCCTGAGCCCTTCACTGGTGACCGATTTGGGGATGTCTCCAGGGCGGATGCTGCTGACGATTTCGTTGCGGTAACGGGCGCGGGTGATGGCGACGTTGAGCCTGCGCCACCCGCCCTGCTTGCTGAGTGGGCCAAAGTTCATCGTGATCTTGCCGTTCTCGTCCGGTCCGTAGCCGATGGACAAGATCAGCACGTCCCGTTCATCGCCCTGCACTGATTCGGCGTTCTTGACGAAGAACCCGCGCAGCCGGTCGGTGGTGAAGAACCTGTCCAGGTCGGGCCGCTGCTCGCGGGCCGTGCCAAGGGCCGTCTCGATGGCGCCAGCCTGGGCCTCGCTGAAGGTCACCACGCCCAGGCTGAGGGCCGGGCGGGTGTCGTAGTGGTGGATGACCCGCTGCGCCACCCGCGCGGCCTCGTCCGGGTTGTCCCGTGAGGTTCCCCTCCGGTAAGTCCCCTCGCCATGGAACAGTTCCACGCCGGCATCGGGCCCGCCGCTGTCCCCGCCGGGCAAGGGGATCAGGCGGCCCTGGTAGAACGCGGCGCTGGAGAAAGCGATCAGTGCCTCATGCCGGGATCGGTAATGCCAGCGCAGGGTGAGGTTCTGGAACACCCCGGATCCCTTCGCGAGGTCGAGGACCGATTCGAGGTCGGAGGTTTCTTCGGATTCCGCCGGCCACTCCTCCCCATCGTCCCGGGGGCCGCTGCCGGAGCAGCTGGCGGGTGGCAGCTGCTTCTGGTCTCCGGCCAGGATCAGGGCGCTGCCGCGGTAGATGCAGGTGATGGCATTGGCCGGGCTGATCTGGCTGGCCTCGTCGAAGATGACGACGTCGAAGTGCATGCCGGCGGGCAGGTACTGGCTGACCGCCAGCGGGGACATCATGAAGCACGGTTTGATCGCCTGGGTGACGTGGCGGGCCTGTTCGATGAGTTCCCGCACCGGCATGTGCTTCTTCTGCTTTTCCGCCTCGCGGCGGATGACAGCGGACTCGCCAGTGTCGCTGCGCGGGCGCCGGGCGTTGCAGGCGCGGATGATGTCGCCGGCCGCCGCCGCTCGCAGTGCCCTGTCCAGCCGCTGGTACTCACGGACCAGCGCGTCCCTGCCCACGGCCCGGAGCGGAGCGAGGGCCGGGTCGGTCCGCAGCTGGTATTCAGCCCATTCCTGCAGGAGTGCCCGTTCGATCACCTGGGGGACCTGGGCAGGCTCAACCCGTTCGGCGATGCAGAAATCAACGGCCGCATCCATGCCGCGGGCGGCCAGGAAGGCACGGGCCGCCTGGTAGGCATGCCATTCATCACGCCCACTGGTGTCGTTGAACATGACTTCGAGCAGCTCATCGCCACCCTGGTAGTCGTCGAGCTCAGCAGCCAGTTCCCGGCGGCGATGCGGGCTGAACGCCGCCAGCAGGGCCGCGCAAGCCTCGTGCCACGCATCAGCGGCCTTGGCCAGGCGGTCGGCCGGAACGGCGCTTTCGGCCGCGTCGAGGTGCGCCGGGGTGAGCGGCCCTGACCCACCGCTGATCATCGCGCGCAGGCGCCGCGCCCACTCCAGCCCCTCTCGCAGCACCACGACATCGGTCGCAGCTCCCGCGTACAGCTGCCCACACAGGTTCCGGAACACCGCATCCCGCGCGGCCAGCTGTGCGTGGGCAGAGTCGGCCGCCTCACGCAAGGTCACCAGCTGCCGGGCCTGGCCGAAGGTGAGCTGCCTGCCCACAACCTCGCCGACCGCAAGGGTGAACCCGCTCGCGGCATGCAGGGACCCCAGGTGGGCCCGCAGCCACCCGATCGCCTCCGTGATCGTGCCGTTCAGCAGTTCCGGGCGCGGGGCAATCGCGGGCACCGGCGCGAGAGTCGCTTGCCAGGCAGACAGGTCCTGGCGTGTCTCAGCCATGATGCCGGTGACAACCTGGTTCGGCGCCGCGTCGCGGGAGATGTGCTCGGCGGCCTGCGACAGGTCCTGCCCGCGGGCGCAGCGCACGGCGGTGGCGGCACGGGTGAGCGCCCGGCCGAGCCGGTCGAAGTCCGTGGCCCGGCCGGTGTAATACGGGCCGAGCAGCGCGGCGTGGCTCGCCTCGGCTGGGGCGAGCGCCTGCGCGGCGAGCTTCCAGGCGGCGGCGAGCCCGAGGTGCTCCTGCGCCGTCTCCGGGGCTATCCCCTCCCGGGTGAACGCCGCGACGGTCTTCTTGTCGGCCCGGTACTCCCCGGACAGTTTGCCGAGGCGGTGATGGTCGTCCGCGAACCGCTGTGCCAGGCCGCCCACGTCGTGGCGGAGCGCGTCGCGGGTGAAGTAGGCGCTGGCGTCAGCTTCCGCTCTGTCCAGCGCGCGGTGGGCATCGTAGAGAACCCGCCCGGCGGTGCTGGCCGCCTGGTGACCGGGGACCGACAGCCAGGCTCGTTCGGGACGGTCGGGTTCTCCGGCCAGCCGGGCGAGGACCAGCACGTCGTTGGCCTGGCTGAAGGTCGCGGGAGCGCGGAGGCCGAGCATGCTGGCCAGGCCGGACAGCGTGCCCAGCCGCCTTTCCAGCAGGTCAGCGCCCGCCGAGAAGTCCCGCGCGAGCCCGGCGATCTGCGCGGCGGTCAAGCCGCTGACATCGGCGCAGGCCGGGGTCAGCGCCGCAAGGGCCTTGGAGTCGATCACGGGCAGCGCATCCTGCCGCGGTATCGCCGGCCAGGGGACTCCGGCAGCCTGAGAGGCCTGGCTTTCCCGGGCAGCGATCGCGGTGAGCGTGGCGGCGACCTGGGCAACCGCCGCATCCACCGCATCGAGCGTGTCCACCGTCAGCCACTCGTCCGGCAGCGCCTCCGGCCACGTCATCAGATGGTCCACCAACCCGGCGAGGGCCTCCGCGTCAGACGGGCGGGTCAGCCCGGTGGCGTCGGCCAGTGTCTGGTTGACCCGGACCACCCCGGCGAGTGCTTCCAGGGCGGATGCTGCCTGGTAGAGCCGGTCGTCCAGCGAGCCCCGCTCGGTTACGCCGCGCCAGGCGAACGGCCGCCCCTGCGCGGCCGGCCGCCAGGCAGCCGCCAGGGCCGCCGCGGTGCGGCGGATTTCGCCGAACACCTCCGCTGTCAGGTGCACCGGGGCAAGACCCATGGCGGGAGCGGCAGGAACCGCGTGCAGGCTGGCGATCATCCCGAGGACGTCATGCAGCGAGTACCCGAGCGGATCCCGTACACGGTTCACGGCGTTGGCGTACGCGGTGAGCTGCTCCCGGCGCCTGCGGGCCGCGTCCATGTCCATGGGCGGCACAGTTGCGGGCGCGGCAGGTACCGTGTCCAGCGCCTTGCCCAGCGACACGGCCACCTCTTTGCGCGTCGCGTTGTGCGAATGCAGGTCCAGCAGGTACCCGCCCAGCCCGGCCTCGGTCAGCCGGTCCCGCACCACGTCGAGCGCGGCAGCCTTCTCCGATACGAAGAGCACGGTCTTGCCCGCGTGCAGCAGGGCACCGATCGTGTTCGCGATCGTCTGGCTCTTGCCCGTGCCAGGAGGGCCGTTCATTACGAACGAACGGCCGCCGAGCGCGGCCGCGATGCAGGCCCGCTGCGAGGAGTCGGCGTCCAAGATCACCGGGGGGACCTCAGGGGCCGCGCGCGTGCCGGTCTGGTACCCGGCGATCTCCTCGAAGACGGGCCCGGACCAGGTCAGCCCGCGAGCAGCCAGGGCCCTCACCGCCGGATGCACCGCGACCAGGTCCTCATGATCGAGCAGGTCCCGGTACATTGCCTCCTTCATGAACGAGAAGCACGAGAGCGCGACGCTCTCGCTGACCTGCCAGCTATCCTTGGCAGCGACCGCTGCGCGGACCGCGTCCAGGAGCCCGCTCAGCGTGACCTCCGCCGGGTCATCCGCGCGGGGGAGCGCGAGCCCGTACTGGGACAGTTTCAGGCTGAGCGCCGGATTGACGACCGGGTCATCGTCGGCCGGCTCCAGCATCGGCGGTTGCCGTGGCTCGGTGGTCACCAGCCGGACCGGCACCAGCAGCAACGGGCTCGTGTAGCGGGCCCGGTCCCGGTCGGTCCACGTCAAAGTACCGAACGCCAGGTACAGGACCGGCAAGCCCCGGTCCAGGTACTCACGGTTCGAGCGCCGCATGAGCGCCCGGAGTGCGGCATCGAGGTCGTCCGGGTCCATGCTGGTATCGAGGATGTACGGGGCTGGTGGCGGGACCGCAGCCGCCGCACCGGCAGTCCGTTCACTTTCATCTGCTGGCTGGGTGTGTGCTTCCTCGCCCGCCCAGGGCTCGGTCGGCCAAGGCTTCAGGGACCGGAACGTGAAAGTGCCACCCGCCCTGAGGCGCGCGAGGATGTCATCAGCAGAGGGGCGGGACACCCCCACCATGCCGGTCCTGCCCGGCCTGAAGTCGATGAGCCGGTTTGCCGCCGTGAGGTCGATGAGGCTGTCCCGCCAGCTGCTGATCGCAGAGCGGATGAGTGCCTCCCGGCCGGCTGCAGGCCGGCTGCTGTCTTTGTCCAGCACGCCGCGCCTCTCCATTCGCATCGACTACATCAGGGCGCGGTACCTACGCAACCCGCCGCATCTGATCGTTCCGGCTGTCGCGGCGGGCAATGCCCTCGGCGCCGGCCCCCGAAGACTATCCGGTTGAAAAACCAGGTGTGGTGCCCATGCGCATTGCGGGCAAGGTTCGCAGGTCCGGGTTCCGGGTCGCCGGGTGTGCATGGGCGGCTGTGCGCCGGATGGCCACGCCCGGCCGCCTGCCCGGCCGCCTGCCCGGCCGCCTGCCCGGCCGCCTGCCCGGCCGCCTGCCCGGCCGCCTGCCCGGCCGCGGCCGTTGCCGAGGCGGCAACGCTCACGCTGGCGCCGGCAGTGGCCCCGTAGCTTACCCCGGCCGCCGCCGCCGATGAAGTCCTATCCCCGCTTACGGCGGCCGTGACGCGGAGCCCGCAGGCGGCGGCCGCGCTGCATGTGCGGACCGCGGGTCGGCCGGTGCCACCCGGACACGGCTGGACTGCCTGACCGTGATTCGGTTGAAGGGTGGCTGAGCCCATTGTCCGTCCGGTGGCGAGACCGCGACCTGGGTACCAGCCATCACGGGTTCGGTGGCGGCGGCTTCGTACCGCTTGCCGAAGTGAGTTCACCCAGCGGCTGAGACATGGCAGGTTGCTGCCGGGGCAGGGGGCCGTCCGGTAAACGGTGCTTCGAGCCTGGTATGACCTGAATTACGGATGTGTGTGCGCCTTATCACCAGCCCAAACTGCCACAGCAGCAGCGCTTTCAATCCCGGGGACGCCAGGCCGGGGCGGGCAGTGAATGAATGTGAGAACCGAGGTTGCGCTGCCGATGCCGGTCATCATATTCTGCTCTGGCGAATGCACGTCAAAACACAGTGAAAGGTGCTTAACGAACGCAGTGTGGAGGCGACTGCCTCGGACAGCCGATCACCCCGCGATCTGACGGCCCTGTGGTGATCGTTCCTTGCGGCGCTAGCAATCCCTATTTATTGGGTAGCTTTCAGGCGGGTTGTGGCCCCCAGCGCCGATGATCGGTCCCGGATGGCTGTCAGCCGGTCAACTCAGGCGCCAGTTCCCGTTACTGGGCAAGACCGCCAGAGGTCCGTGCCGTTGGCCGGCGTATGGGCCCGGAGCACGGAACCTTGCAGGCGCTGCGGGCGGGCGGACATAGGAGGGGACCGCGCGGTGATCAAGCAACCGCATGGCCGGGGGACTGGCCGCACAATCATCAGCTGGCACCTGTTCGCCAGGCCCGGCTTCCGCACTGGCAGTACCCGGTACTCGCGGAGCCCTTCCGCTGGCCCGCCAGCTGTTCTGCTCCACAGCACCTTTGTGCCTAGATTGGCTGAATCGTCTATGAGTGGTGCGATCCCTGACAAGCCACGCTGCTCAGGGAGGTGGATGTGAACATTTTCCTGAGCTACGCTGAGGAAGATAGCAGAATCGCCAGCAGGATTGCGGACCGGCTGACTGAGGCTGGTCACACGATCTTCAACTGGATGGATCCGGTACAGAGGGGAGGGCGGTTCAGGCCACAGATCGAAGACCGTATAAGGCGTTCACATGCCTTCCTTGCCCTGCTGTCCCCGGATTTTCGCGAGTCGAACTGGTGTGGAATAGAACTCGATATGGCCATTCACCGCGAGCAAAGGCTCCAGGCCGACGATCCCAGCGCGGCCTTTATCAACGTGGCCGCCATCGCGAACGTTCCGCCCGCGGACGCCGGGGTTCTCGGCAGCTACGACTGGGTGGACATGTACAGCCCGGGGAAGGTCGAAGAGGGGCTTCGGCAGCTGGCCGGCCGGTTCGAGCGCGCCGAGGAACTGCTTTCTACCGCAGTGAACCCTGGCGGGCCCCGGCCGGCCAGCGACATCGAACCAGTCTTCCGTAACCGCCACGACGAGCTGCAGAGGGTATTAAATGGGCTTGCCAATGCGGCGGGCCCGCACTTCTGGCTCGTGGTCGCACCACCCCAACTCGGTAGGACCTGGTTCCTCGAACGCGTCAGCCACGATGACGCATTCTCCAAGCCTGTTCCCTGGGTCGTGAGGCTGCTTGACCTACGTTCGCAGCCAGCCGAGGTGCGTGCCGACCCAGTGGCGCTGCTCACGCTCCTGTTCGGAAATACCTCGCCGGCGGCTGCCGGGCAGAGCCCACGCCGCATCGCACAGGAGATCCTCAGGAGCGGACGGCCCAATCTGTGCCTGGTAGACAACGCCGAGTTGCTTACCGAAGAAACGGCCACTGCCCTGCGGGTGAGCCTGGGCCAGATCTACCGTTTCGTCCAGGACATGGGAAAGAGAGATCTTCGTCTCGCACTTATCGTGGCCAGCCGCCGGGACGATGGATGGCGAGGGGTTACTCCGCCGCCACGCCTTTCAGCCCTGCCGCTCACCGAATTCACCCCCGATGTCGTGCAGCAAGCCCTGCGCGAGCTTTCCGATGCTATGGGAAACACCTTTTCCCCGGCGGAGTTCACAAGAAATGCCGCCCGCGTCCATAGCGTGACCGAGGGGCTGCCCGCCCTGCTCGTGCGCTGCCTCCAGTGGGTACGGGAGGAGGAGTGGGTTGAGATGGACCGCCTGGAGACGCAGGACCTGTTCGAAGAACTCGCGGGCCCCTACGTCCGGGAGGAACTCCTCACGCCGGCGAGCCTGCTCCCCGATAGCCGGAAGGAAGCCGGCGGGCAACTGGCGGCACTGGTGGACGCGTGCCGGGTGCTGACGCCATACCGCCTCTTCACCATGTCTCACCTGCGCCACCATCTGGATTCCGATGCTGGCTTCCGCGAAGCCCTGTCGGCTGCGGGCTGGGCACTGGCAGATCTGTCGGAGGCTATCAGCGACACCGCCCTGCTGCGCCGGCCGCTGAACGAACCATGGAAGGAGATGCACGCGGCGATCCGCCGGCTGCTGTTCCGTCACTTCTACCGGTCACCGGAGCAACGGAGCCTGGCGCACGACGAGGCCCGCCAGTTCGTGGAGATCTGGGCAGACAAGCAAGTCGGCACCGAGCAGGTCGTTGGCTTGGTGGAGTGCCTGTGGCACGAAGCCAGCGCACTTTGCCTCCGCGACCCTGCCGAGATGAAGCCGAGGTTGTCCGAATCGGCAAAGAAACTGTCATCCGCACTCCGCGCCTCTGCCGCCTTTACGCTCGATGAACTCCGGGATTTTGCGGCGGAGCGGATGAAGAATGACGGCGAACTTGAGGAAGTTGTCGGCGATGGCGATGGCCTGCTCAGCCGGCTCGTCGAGATCGTACTGAATCCAGAGGATTCATGAACATGGGCGAAGAGGACCTGTACCCAGGCTACATTCCGCGGGATGAGGAACGGCGGATCCTCGAGGAAGCCACGCGGGTACGGGAGGACCGCACGAGCCGCGCGGTGCTGCTGTATGGCCCGGGCGGTGTCGGTAAGACCTCGCTCGTGCGCAGGCTGGCGCAGGCCCGCGCGCACGATCCGGCGACGGTCTGGGTCCATCCGGTTGATATCGACGACTCGGAATACTGGCTGCTGTCCAACCTGGAGCGGCATGTCGCGAGTGGGCTGGACCCGGATCACCGTTTTTTCGGGCCATACCTGGAGCATCTTTCCCGGCTGCCGGTCTACACCAGGCCGCGCATTGGCTACGAGACGGTGGTCAGCCATCTCGCGCAGATCAAGAAGATCTTTGCCGACTGCTACCGGGATTTTACCGAGGGTAGTGGCAAGACGGTCGTCATAAGCATGGACACCGTGGAAGTCATCCGCGGCATGTACCTGCTGCAGACGCTGGCCCACTGGATGAAGGATCTTCCGGCCACTCTCTTCATCCTGGCTGGCCGTCCGCTCTGGGGGGCGGACGCAGAGGACCCGATCCGTCACGAACTGGAGGACCCGTACCAGCCCCTGCCCGTGACCACCATCGAGCTTGGTGAGTTCACCCGGGAAGCCGCGCTTGACTATCTCACCAGGAGCGGAGTCGCTTCCGGCCTCTCCAAGGACGACAAGGAGAGAGAGAAGCTCATCCTGCTGACCCGGGGACACCCGCTCTGGCTGGCGTTCACGGTGGACTACCTCCAGAGCACCGGAATCCCGGAGGAGGCGGCCCAGTCGTTCGACACCATCGCGGAGTGGGTGCCCTACCAGGGAGAACTGCCCCCGGCCGGGCGCAGCCTGCACGAGGCGTTCATGCGCCACCTAGTCGCGCCCTACAACGAGACCGACTTCTGGCACGAGGCACTCAAGCGGCTGGCCGTCGTGCGCGAGAGCGTCAACCAGGAGGTCTGGGAGCGGCTCATGGCTGACCGCCCGCTCCCGGATGGCGTACCGACCCTGGCCGCGGCCTGGGACGAGTTGCTCCGGATCCCCTGGATCCGGCCCCGGGCCAACCGCCGGTATGTGACGCTGCACGACGCGGTGGCCGAGGAACTCGCGCTGCGCATCGTTCCGTTGCATGACCAGGGCAAGCAGTGGCGGGACCAGCTATGGCAGCGCGCGCGAGCGATCTACACGGAACTGAGCGTTGCCAGCGAAACGGCGCTGAAGGAGGAACTGGCCAGGCTGGATGACGCGCTGCAATCCTTGCCGCCCAGGCTGGTGACCGACAGCGATCACGTCCCGGCTGAGGAGGAGAGCAGGCTCATCCGGGACGCGGCCCGGCTGGAGGCACAGAAACGTGAACTGTCCCAGTTCAAGGCCACCCGGCTCTGCTATGAGGTGCTGTGCGACTTCGGGAAAGGGTGCTCGCACTTCCTGACGTTGATGGACCAGGCCAAGACCGATCACGACATCCTGTTCCAGGATCTGCTCGCGGCCGAGATCCAGCGTTTCCTGCCCGGGGGAGTCCACGCGCATGCGTCCGGCGACGTCGTCGGCGAGGTCATCGATGAGTTCCGCGCATGGCTGGAATCCAGGCAGGGCAGGAATCTCCATCTTGAGATCGGCGTAAGCCTCGCTGACTACCTGATCAGGTCCGAGCAGCCGGGAACGGCGCTTAAGTTGCTCGACAACCTGCCGGAGGAGAGCGCCAGCACGATCCAGCGTTATCGCCTGTGCAATCTGCGCGGGAACGCATGCATGCGCATCCCGGGCCGGGTCAGGGAGGCCGAGGATCATTTCCAGCGATCGCTAGCCGAAGCGAGGCGCCTGCGGTCCGCGGACCGGCCGAGGCTGATCGCGAAGGCCCACAAGGAACTGGGCTTCTACTACCGCAACATGGGTAGCTGGCATGACGCCGACGACGCCTACGCGCGCGCGCGGGACGCGATCTCGGCGACTCTGCTCGCCGGGGGCTCAGCCGAGGACCGGGAGGAGATGGCCTCGATCCAGTCCAATTGGGCCTACGTCAAGGGACTGACCGGCGACTATCGTGCTGGCACGAACCTCGCGCAAAGTGCCATCACTGTCCGGCGCCGGCTGGGGAACCGGCAGGAGGAAGGCAACTCCTGGAGTGTCCTTGGCGAGGTGCTCCGTTATGAGCGCAGGTTCCAGAAGGCGTGGGAAGCCTACGCTGAGGCCGAGCGCATCTTCGAAGAGTTGCGGAACTGGGCGTGGCTGGGGCTTGTCTATCAGGAGCAGGCCATCTGCCTGTTCCAGTCGGCCCAGGAGCGGATCCAACTCGTACCCGATCCCGTACCAGCGGCCAAGCGGCTCATCACGACGGCGCTGGACCTGTGCCGGGACCTGGCTGTCCGCGGCTATCCGTCCGCTCTCAACCGGGCCGGGCGCATCTACGGCGAGGACGTCGACGAGGGCCTGAAGTACCTGGCGACCGGTATCCGGGAGAGCCACAGGCTGTCCGATGGGTGGTTCTGGTTCGCGAGCCTGGTCGAGCATGCCGAACTGTGCTACCGGGCCTGGGTGAAGACGGGGCGGCCGGACTATCTCGATCAGATCGACGCCCACGAGGCTGAGATCGCTCAGGCCATGGGCGAGTACGAGTTCCCAGACCTGAAAGGCAGATGGGAACTCCTGCAGGGGCATCTCCTGGTTCGCCATTCACTGACGACGGGCGATGAGAGCGGCCTGGGCACTGCCCTGGATCACTACCGGAACGGTTTTGCCCTTATCGCACAGGAATACGTCGGGTCCTCTGGGGCGGCGACGGTCGCAGAAGAATTCAGGGCTCTCGGGGAGCTCATTGCGCCGCTGTCACAACAGATCAAGGCAGAATGGCAGGCAGTTCTTCGCCGTGCCTGGAGCCGCGAGGCGTCGGCAGCGACCTTGCTCCTGGCCGGGCTGGAAGAGCTGTACTAGCGAAATCCGTTCCACAGCTTCACCGTCAGAGAGGCGTGGTCCATGACATCAGCACGGCGGGTGCGCCGGGCTATTGCGTTGTCCAGCTTCGACGTGCCTGGCGCGCCAGGACTCTTGATCCACAGCTGCGAAGACTGTGCCTGCCCCGTCAGCGACAGCCAGCAAGTGCGGGCACCGGGGGTCACCCCGCCGGTGGCCGCCACCGACACCCGACGCTGGGTCCGTGGCGCCGGCGTGGTGGAGATGCGGCTCGATGGACAACATCAACTGCTGTTCAACTCGGCGGGCCGGGGCGGCGTGGTCGTCGTCAACGAGCAGGCGCACCAGATCTTTCGCCGCTTTCAGCACCCGGCCACCCTGCAGGAGGTGCGGGCCCGCCTGCGGGAGGAGGAGCCGTCCGGGGGCGTGCACGCTGACCGGCCCGGTGATGACTTTGGAGAAGTCATCACCCGCCTCAGCCAATTCGACGTTATCCATCCGGCCGGGCACCCTCCGCAGGGCTTGTTTCCCGGTGGCAAGGTCCTGACTGCCTGGCTGCATGTGACCAACGCCTGTAACCTGCGCTGCCCGTACTGCTACGTGAACAAGTCGGCGGAGGGCATGGACGAGTCCACCGGCCAGGCGGCCGTTGAGGCTGTGATCCGGTCAGCCATCGCTCACGGCTTCCCCGCTGTCAAGCTGAAATACGCCGGCGGAGAAGCGAGCCTCAATCACCGGCTGATGATGAAGATGCATGCCCACGCCCAGGCGCTGGCCGCCCAATCCGGTCTGGACCTGCAAGCCACCCTGCTGAGCAACGGCGTAGCCCTCTCACCCGGGCTGATCGGGGCACTGAGGTCTGCGGGCATCAGGGTGATGATCTCACTGGACGGCCTGGGCAGCCAGCATGACATCCAGCGGCCGCTGGTGAACGGCAGGCCGTCCTTTCAGCTCGTCGAGCGCACGATCGGGCGGCTGATCGGGCAGGATCACGCTCCGCACCTGTCCATCACCATCACCAACCGCAACGTCGGCGGCTTGGCCGAAGTCGTCCGGTTCGCGCTGGACCGCGAACTCACGTTCAGCCTCAATTTCTTCCGCGACAACGACTGCGCGGCCAGCTTCCCCGACCTGCGTTACCAGGAACAGACCATGATCGCAGCCCTGCTCGAAGCCTTCTCCGTCATCGAGGAGTCACTGCCCCGCTGGAGTGTCCTGGGATCGGTCCTCGACCGAGGGCAACTGCTTGAACCGCGGCAGCACGCCTGCGGCGTCGGCCAGGACTACGTGGTCATCGACCACCTGGGCAGGATCGCGAAGTGTCATATGGAGATCGAGCGGACGCTCGGCGATATTCTCACGCACGATCCGCTGCAACTGATCCGAACGGACACCGCAACAGTACAGAATCCGCCGGTCGAGGAAAAGGAAGGATGCCGCGACTGCACCTGGCGTTACTGGTGCTCAGGGGGGTGTGCGGTGGCCACTTTCAAAGCGACCGGCCGGTACGACATCAAATCACCGAACTGTCACATCTACAAGGCGATATACCCACAGGCGCTGAGACTCGAGGGCTTGCGGCTGCTCAGATATGCGGCACCCGCCCTGAGGTGAGCGCTTTGTCTGTCCCGGATGAAGTAATGAGCGAAACCGGTTTCCGCATCGATCCGCTGACAGGTGCCCATGTGGTCGTCACTCCATGGCGACAGCATCGGCCTGTTCATCCGGATGGGATGTGCCCGTTCTGCCCGGGCGGGCTTGAGGCGCCCGGTGCGTATGATGTTCTGCACATTCCAAATCGTTGGCCTAGCCTGGCCAACGGGCGTCACGAAGTGATCCTGCACGGCCCCGACCACGATTCTTCCTTCCCAAGGCTAGGCGAGGACCGATCCGCCCGGGTCGTCGAGTTGTGGTCTGCGCGTACTTCGGTGCTTGGGTCGCGCGAAGACGTTAGCTATGTGTTCATTTTCGAGAACCGCGGCCGGGTCATCGGCACTACGATTGATCACCCTCACAGTCAGATCATGGCATTTAGCGAGATCCCTCCCATCCCTAAATCCGAGCTTTCGAAGAGTAATTGCGGCCTCTGCAAAGATATCGACGGCGAACTGATAGTCACACGCCAACCGGGATGGCAGGTGAGTGTGCCATGGGCTCCCTCATGGCCGTATGAAATGCTGATCTCCCCTTGCGCTCACGTTGCTGATCTGCCAACGGCGGGCCAGTCGCTGCGGGCAGGGCTGGGAGGGATTCTCGTTGACTCGCTGACCCGCCTGGAGCGGCTCTTTGGGGGCGGCGCTCCCTACCAGCTGTGGGTACATCCAGGCCCAGCCGGCGGGGGCGGATGGGCGGCCGCCCACCCCCAAGTGCCTCTCACGCCCGGATCGCGGGCGGCGTCTGCCCGCCGGGTGGGTAGGTGCAGGCGTCTTCTTCGGTCCGGTGGATCCACGGGAGGCGGCAGCACAACTGAGATCCTCACCCGGAACGGCACATCCGTAATGGCAGGGGGCGCCGGTGCTATCGCCATCGCCACCGTGATTGACGGCCAGGATGCGGCTGGCCGGCACCGGCACCGTCAGTCGTTCGGGGTCAAAGGGGACGTGCGCGGCGTGGCAGCGGATCGCCAGTTCCGGGCCGTAGGGACCATCACCATCAACCGGTGAGTTCAGGCGGGAACGAGCGGTCGCTGGCTCCGGTTGCAGGACAGGACCACCGCCAGCGGCCAGACCGCCTGCGCCCCGCCCAGGAACCGCTCTGCCAGGCCGGCCAGCCCGCCCCCGGTGACCAGTTCCGCGCCGAACCACGCGAGGAGGCCGAGCAGCACCCCGGTGGCGCAGGCCGCAACAGCCGGCCGCAGCGCCCAGGGCACCGAAGGCCCCCGCCGCTGGGCAGCAACCGGCCAGGCCGCCAGGGCTGCAAACCCGACCACCGCCCAGAACCTGTGCGACAGCGAAACGCCTCCCGCGGCCGGCAGTGGGCTCGCTGCGACCAGCATGCCAGCGACGCCACCCGCTATCAGGATCAGCCGCCCAGGTGCGCCGGCCGGCCTGAGCGCCAATCCCGATACGACATCACAGGCACCCACTATCAAGAACGCGAGCGTCATCACCCACCGGTCTGCGGCGCCCACCGCCGCGAGGGCGCTGATGGTGCCAGTTACCGCATTGAACGGGCGCGGCTGCAACCCGGCAGCAACTGTCCACCCGCCAACCAGCAGCACCGGGGCCGCGGCCGACGAGACCACGCCCCACCACGGAACTCCCCGCACGACCACCACCGTAGGCGACCACCGTGGCTGCGCCGGGCACCGGCGGTAGGGACAGCCCGCCTGCGGGGAAGTCGTCCGAGGCGGGTTTCTGTACCGTAGCCCGGTGGGACAACGGCCAGATCGTGGGTCGGCGCCGTCAACCTGTCAGGCTGCAGATCTTCCTGCCCGGATGGGTGCGCGCCCGCGGCCTGTCGGCCAGGAAACCATCACCCGCGACAACGTCACGATGCGGGTGGACGCGGTCGTCTACTACCGGGTCGTCGACCCTCTCAAGGCGATCGTCAACGTGCAGGACTACAAATTCGCCAGCGCCCAGGTCGCCGCGACCTCGCTGCGGGCGGTCACCGGGCGCAGCGACATGGACCAGTTGCTGTCCGAGCGGGAGAAGGTCAACGCCGAACTGAAGACCGTGATCGACCAGCCCACCGAACAGCCCTGGGGCATCCGGGTGGAGAGAGTCGAAGTCAGAGACGTCTCCCTGCCCGAGCCGATGAAACGCTCGATGTCCCGGCAGGCAGAAGCCGAACGCGAACGCCGGGCACGGATCATCGCCGCCGGCGGCGAATTCCGGGCCGCCAGTAAGCTCGCCCAGGCTGCGTCCGTCATGGCCGCCGACCCGGCCGCCCTGCAGTTGCGGTTGCTGCAAACGGTCGTCGAGGTTGCCGCCGAGAAAAACAGCCGCACCATCGTGATGCCCGTCCCGGTGGAAATGCTGCGCTTCCTCGACCGGGTGTCCCGCGCCGCTGACCGAGCCCAGCGTGAGGTGCGGCAGGACGTGGTGCAGGCCCGCCCGAGGGCGGGCCTGCACGGTCGTCGTCAGATAGCGCGGGCCTGCTCAGCCTGCGGGCCCTTGGGACCCTGGCTGGCGGTGTATTCCACCTTCTGGCCTTCGTCCAGGGTGCGGTAGCCGCCTGCATCGATCACCGAGTGGTGAACGAAGACGTCGGCGCTGCCGTCATCGGGGGCGATAAATCCGTACCCCTTATCCGGGTTGAACCACTTCACGGTTCCTTGAGTCATTTCCAGTTCTCCTTCAAGAGACGGGCCTGAAGACCCGCATGGCTATGCGGGCCGGCTGCTGTGTGCCGTGCCGGCCGCACCTCGCCCGGCAGACCGGTGCAGTCCGGGCACGGTCCGGCGTCAGCGCCTGCGGCCCCGGTAGCGGGCGGACATGGCGGCCGCACCGCGGCCGGTGGCCAGGGTTGCTGCCGGGGCCGGCTGCGGCGCAGCCCGTTGCGCCACTGGCGTTACTGGCTCGGCTGGTTCGCCGGCGATCGAGCGCAGCAGCGGTGAGCCGGGGTGTGCGGTGGCGGTCAGCGGGATGACGTTCGCCTTCCGCATCAGCGCGCGCACATCACCGGCTTGCGCGGGGGTCTGCAGGGTGATCACCAGGCCGCTGGCGCCCGCGCGCGCGGTCCGGCCTGACCGGTGCAGGTAGGCCTTGTGCTCGGCCGGCGGATCCGCGTGAATGACCAGATCGATGCCCTCAACGTCGATGCCGCGGGCCGCGATGTCGGTCGCGACCATGACCCGCGACGCACCGGATGCGAACGACGCAAGATTCCGCTCACGGGCACCCTGCGCAAGGTCGCCGTGCAGTTCGGCGGCGGGTATCCGCGCCGCAGCCAGCTGGCGGGCGAGCCGCTGCGCCGAACGCCTGGTCCGGGTGAAGATCAGCGACCGGTTCTTGCCACCCGCCAGGGCAGCGACAACACCCACCCGGTCCGCGGCCGTCACAGTGAGCACGCGGTGGACCATCGCGGCCGGCGCGGCAGCCGCCGAGTCCACCGAATGCCGCGCCGGGTCGCTCAGGAAACGCCGCACCAGGACATCGACGTCCTTGTCGAGGGTCGCTGAGAACAGCATCCGCTGGCCCTCCGCCGGGGTGGCATCCAGCAGGCGCCTCACCACCGGCAGGAACCCGAGGTCGGCCATGTGGTCCGCTTCATCGAGCACGCTGACCTCGACATCGCCGAGGTGGCAGTGGCCTTGCCCGATAAGGTCGGCCAGCCGGCCCGGGCAGGCGACGACGATATCGGTGCGGGCCTGGAGGGCGGCCACCTGGCGGCTCTGCGGGCTGCCCCCGAAGACCGTCACCACGCTCAGCCCTACCGCCTTGGCCAGGGGCAGGAGGACTGCCTGGACCTGGTTTGCCAGCTCGCGGGTCGGCACCAGCACCAGGCCGCGCGGGCGGCACGCCATGGTGTGGCCCCCGGCCAGCGCGGCGACCAGCGGAATGGAGAACGCGAGCGTCTTGCCGGAGCCGGTCCGGCCCCGCCCGAGGATGTCGCGGCCGGCCAGCGCGTCCGGCAGCGTGGCCGCCTGGATCGGGAACGGGCTGGTGATGCCGGCGTCCGCGAGGGCGGCAGCCACCGCCGTGGGAACGCCGAGGGATGCGAAGGTGACGCCGGATGCGAAGGTATCTGGCTGGCTGTGCCGGGTATGCCCGCGGCGGGCAGCGTCAGGCCTTTCGATAGGCAGAGCTGACAAAAGATCTGTCCTTAGGACTTTGGTGGCCGCATAGTCGGAGGGCCACCACGTCCGTGGGAACCGGCTCGATCACCGAGCGACATACGACCGGCGCGCCCTTGATGGCTGCGCCGTACCAGAGCAGCTTACCGCAAGCCAAGATCCACGGATGCGCGGCCGGTGCGGCCCAGCATGACATGCTGCACGAACCGGGGCGAGACGCGGTAGATGGTAACGTCAGAGAACCGAGGACTTCTCGTGCGCTGGCAGTCATGTCAGCGTCGCCCTGGGCGCACAGCAGACTGGTTCCGTCTGGAACCGAGATGGGCCTGGCCAGGCATGATGCTGCACGGTACTGGTCTTCCACCCAGCGGGCTCAGGTTTTCGGCGCGGACCGGAGACGGCTATACCATCGCGGCGCTCAGCGGCAGGCTCGACGTTGCCCGCGCTTCCGTGCTGCGTGAGCAGCTTCTCGGTGTACTCAGGCCGTGGGCCAGCCGGCTCGTCCTCGATCTGTCCGAAGTCAGCTTCTGCGACGCCAGGGGCCTTGCGGTGCTGGTCGGCACCGGCCGCAGGGCCAGGCTGCTCGGCGGGGTGCTGCGCCTGGCCGCGCCCTCGCCCGCTGTGACTGCGGCGCTGCGCATCAGCGGCCTGCTCCGGCAATTCGACATCTTCCCGACCGTCCTGGCGGCGACCGCGCAGCCGCAAGCCGGCACCTCATGGGTACCAGCTCAAGCCCTCCCGCTCTGACCTCCCATGCAGGCGGGCGCGTCAGTTACTGCCGTCTGAAATGTTCTGTCTCGGAGTGGCTGAGGCGTCACCGGGAGAGACCCCGAGGTAGACGCGGCCCATCCCGCCGTGCCCGAGCAGCCCGATGAGCTGGTGCCTGCCGAGGTGCTGCGGGTCGCCCGGGGCCAGTGGCTGTATCAGAGGCCCGGTCATGCGCCCTCCGGATTCCGCGGGCCAGCACGGCTGCGATGGGTGGGGCAAGAACAGCAAGTGCAGGTCTCGCGCCAGCCGTGGGCAGAGCGCCGCGGGCCAACTTCCAGATATCTGGAAGCCGGGCGCAAACCGTTGACCTGCGCAGCCTGCCGTCCGCATCCTCGAAGGACCCACCAGGCTGCCGCGCGAGCGGCGCGTCGTGCAAGGACGGAATGTGATGACTGATCGCGGGCAGGCAACGCGCCGCCCGCCCCGTGCCCCGATGCCGAGGCGCAGGCGCAAACGCTGGGCGGCCGCGGCCGGTGTGGCCACCTGCTGGGCGCTGCTGCTCGCCATGACCGGATCTGTCGTTGCCGGCACCGCGTTCCTGCTGTTCTTGCTGGCGCTCGGCGCCGGGTGCGTGGTGGCGTTGCGGGCCATGGGAGTCGGTGCGGCACACCCATGGATCCAGCGGGTACGCAGCCGCCCGTGGCGCGACGGGCAGGAGGTCCTGCAACTGGGCCTGCGTCACCTGCCCGATGTCTTCGTGATAACCCCGGGTGGGTCGCTGCTCGCGCCGAACTCGGTCGAATTGCGGCTGAACCCGCGTGAGTTCGGCTCGCTGTGCGAGCTGATGGACATCAGCCTGGTCAACGCGAGTGCTTCCGAGGTGTACCAGGAGCAGGCTGCCGCCTGCGGCGCCCGGTTCGCCCGCCCGGGTGCGGCCGAGGTGTGGGTCACCGGCGATCCCTCGGTGCCGGCCGGCCGTTACCAGCTGCGGCAGGCCCGCCCGCTGGACACGGCGTCTGCCTTCCAGCCGGTCCGGGATTCTCAGCTGGTCCCGGCCGGCGGCTGGCCCTACGCCCACGATGGGCACACTCGCGGCGAGCCCGCATCGGCTGGGACGGTTGTCACCGGCCTGCCGACGGTCGCCGATCGGGGCCAGCCCCCGGTCCCGGCGCTGCGGCTGATCACGGGTGACTGTGTGGCGGAGACCCGGATGCCGGGTGCCCGCGCGGGGCGCGGGGAAGTGGAGCTCGTCCTGCCCGGGGTGCCCACGGTTTCCAGGGAGCACGCCCGGTTCACCTACGCCGACGGTCAGTGGTGGGTCACGAACCTCGGCCGGAACGGGCTGACCCTGAACGGCGTCCCGCTGGTGGGGCAGCGCCCGGTCCGCGACGGCGATTCGATCCGGTGGGGGAGCAAGGCGGACGCGCCGGTGTCCCGGGTTGAGGTCGGCTGACCGCGCTGCTGCCCCTGCTCCGCTGACCAGCAGCAATCATTTCGCCCAACGGCTGCCAGCGACGGCGGTACCGGACATGCCGGCCAGGCGCTGCCGCCGGGCATCATGGATCACGTGAACAGCACCAGCTGGGGCAGTGCTGCGGACGGGGTGAGCCGGGCAGCGGGGGAGCGGCGATGAGCCAGCTCCTTATCTGGCGGCCTGAGCTCGGCAAGTGGGTGAGCTGCCCGGCCGACCAGATCACGTGGCTGGACCGGAGCCTGCTCAGCGGCAACCGGGACCTCACCCTGCACCGCCCTCCGCGGTGTGCTGGCCTCCGCTACGTCCACCATCAGTGGGAGCTGTTCAGCCGCGACACCACCCACGAGGTGTACCTGGCGCCACATGAGGACGAGACGCCGCTGGATCACCAGGCGGTGCAGCTGGCAGCCCGGCACGTTCTGCCGGTGGCACCGGCCCAGCACTACGAGACACTGCCGGTCGTGCTCGAGAACGGGGCCTGGCTGGTGAGCGTCGGCACCTGGGTGCTGCCGCTGCGGCTGGAGGCGCCGGCCCGCCGCGGCACCCAGCCAGCCGCGCCGCACGGCAGTGAGCAGCCGCCCACCCAGGAGGAGCGGGTCCGGGTGGCCAGGCGGGGCAGCCCGCCCCGGCCGGAGGCGGCGGCCGACGTGCGCGCCTGGTTCGACCGCAACGGCACCGCCCGGATGGCGATGGCCCTTCACTACCAGGAGTACATCCTCGGACTGCCTGCCCCGCAGCCGGTGCCGATGATGGAAGTCGCCATCGCCCTGGACCTGAGCGGCGAAGGCGCGGTCTCCGACTACAAGAAGCTGCTGCAGGACTTCATCTGGGCCGAACGCGGTCACCCCCGGCAACTGGCGGAGTTCCTGCTCGCCAACGGGCTGCTGACGCGTGCTGACCTGGAGCTCGCCCGGAAGACCGCGGTGGCCAACGAGCGCAGTGGCAAGAGCGAGCTGACCCGGCAGCGGCTTCAGTACCTGAAGAAGAAGTAGCGTCCCGGCGTGCCCGCGGACTGACCGGGGCGCTACTGGCCCAGTTCCCGGACCTGCTGAAGACTGTGATCGTGCAACTGGCCGGGCGGGTACGGGGCAAGACCGTGTTCTTCGAGCCGGTCCCGGCATTGTGGCTGCTCAGGCCGGTGGGCCTGGCGTTGCGCACGGACTACCGATAGGCACATGACGCCGAGCGGGCCGGCGACGAAGATGGAGGCCTCGAAGATGCCATGAGCGCGGCTCAGGAGACCGAGGCCGAGGGCGGTCGGGATGAAGATTCCGTAGCCGATGGTGCTGACCACCGACGAGGCCCCGGCCCTGATGTTCGACGGCATCGCCTCCTGCAGGTAGCGGGTCAAGGCGATGTTGAGGACCGTGATCCCCATGATCGTGGCCACCTGAGCGCCGATCACCACGACCGGGATCCTGACGAACAGGCCGCTGGAGACCGCGAGGGTGCCGAATCCGGCCACCAGCACCGTGCGCCCGCCCCGCAACCTGCCGGCGAGGGCACCGCCACTCCACGTCCCCGAATGCAGAAGCGCGCAACTGGGTCCGTACCAGATCGCGGGCAGGGCCAGGCCGAGGTACCAGAGCTGGCTGAATTCGATCAGCAGGCGCATGGCCACGCAGTTGGCCACCAGGCCGACGACGATCCAGGCGACATCGGCCTTGGTCGCGCCGCGCAGTATCTGGCCGAGGTGAGCCGACAGATGCGCTTTGGCGGCCTTGCGGTGCAGGCTGGGCTCGCGGAACCGGTGCAAGGTTACGAACGCGCAGCACGTGAACGGAATCGTCAGGAAGTATTCGAGCTGCAGGCTGGCGAACCGCGCGACGCCCGCGCTGAGCAGTGCACTCGTGATGAACGCCGCTGAGTCGAACATCTGCAGGCGGCCGTAGAAGTGCTCGAAGCTGTCAGCCGAGCCCGTCTCCTCGACAACCACGTCGTAGATCGCCGAGTCGTAGGTCCCTGCGTACGCCGCATAGAAAAGGCCCCAGGCCGACAGCCCGGCGGCGTACATCACGAGACCGTGGCTGAGCCCGCATACCAGGGAACTGGCGATGAGCGCGCAGGTGGCGAGGTTGAGCACTCCCTTACGGCTCCACCGGTCAGCAAGAATGCCGAGCGGGATGTTAGCTGTCATCATGACCACGATGTAGACAAGCGTGGCGATGGTTATGAGGTAATCATTCAGGCCCATGGACCGCATGAAGAGTTTCTCGATCGAATACCACAGCACGAAGCCATGAATGAATCCGGTCGCGTAAAGGGGCCGTAGCCGCGTTTCGATGGGCCGGGCTGCCAGTGTGCCTGTCATGGTGCGCCCCTGCTCTGCCGCAGTTCCTGCCAGCCGGCGGGCCCGCACAGCACCGGCACCGGGCTGTGCGCCGCCAGCAGGACGGTCCGCTGGGACCGGACCGTCTGTCCCGTCACCTCGTCCAGGCCGGATGGCCCGCGCACCCACTCCTGCATGAAGGGCGCCCCTTCGGTAGCTGGCAGCCAGTGACTTCTGCTGCCAGGAACTGCCGCACAAGCGTGCAATGTCAGTTCAGCAGGCCATGTTGCACCGGCCTTGATGCCTTCCTTGCAACCCAGGTCGCACGCGTAGGCCGGGTGTGTTCAGGGCGCGGCCAGCCAGGCTCCGGGCGCAATAATCAGGGCCGGGCTCGGGGACGCACAGGACCGCTGCCGGAAGGACTGCTGGCCGTTACCGCGCTGGCGGCGGCGCGTTGATTACGAGGTGCGGCGGCCGAAGGCAGGGTCCAGGGTCTCTATCCGGATCCGCGCCGACTCCGCCTCTGGCACGCCGAGCCGTTCGAAGATGTCCAGCGCCTGCCGGAAGGCGATCCGCGCGGCGTCAGGCCGCTGTGACTTAACCGTCGTCTCCCCGATTCCTTCGAGGATCTTCGCCTCCTCGTATGGGTCACCGATCTCCCGGGCCAGCCTGAGAGCGGTGTGGTAAAGATCAAACGCCTCGCTGTACCGGCCAGATCCGCGACGTACATCGGCTATCCCGCGAAGCGCGGTCACCTGGTGGGACAGGTTTCCGATATCCTCGGCGATCGATCTCGCCTTCTCGTGGTAGATCAGCGCTTCGTCGTAGCACTCGGCACTCTGGTAAATGGCTCCGATGTCATTGAGCACGTCGGCTTCGTCTGGGAGATCGCCGATGTCACGGTATATGGCCAGTGCCCGCCGGTAAGCAGCAAGACCTTCCTCGTAACTGCCCTTGTAATGATAGACGCTCCCTATATTATGATACAGAATCGCCTCGTTCTGTGCCCCGCCTATCTCGCTGAATATCTCCAGCGACTTCTGGTAACCCTCGAGTGCGTCCCTATGATAGCCGAAGTACAGTTGCATCCTGCCAAGATTGTTGAGGGTTTTCGCTTCACCGCGCCTGTCCCCGACGTCACGGTAGAGCGAGAGTGCGTCACGCAGGTGACCCATTGCGTCGGGGTAACGGCCAAGTTGCCAGCAGGCGATCCCGGAATGGCTCAGCGTATTGGCTACGCCGCGCTGGTCCGCGGAGTCGCGGTAGGCGATCCTCGCTTCGTGGAAATAGGCGAGGGCTTCCCGGGAACGGGCCGCGCGCTGGTGGGCCATGCCCATCTGGTCGAGGGCTTCGGCCTCGCCTCGCCGGTCGCCCAGCGACCGGTAGATCGCCGCGGCCTCCTCAGCCAGGGGAAGCGTCGCCTCATGGCGGCCGGCCTGCTGGCTCACTTCGCTGAGTTCCAGTGACGCCTGCGCGATGCTGGCAGGGTCGCCGAGGTCGCGGCAGGCCTGCAGGGCCAGTGTGTGGGCCGCGATTGCCTCGTCCCAGTACGCCCTGATATCTACGAAGCCGGCCAGCACGTGGGTGAGATCGGCGCATTTCTGCTTCCATTCGTGCCTGCCCGCGTACTGCGCGGCCTGCAGGATGTTGCGCCACTCCGATTCGAGCCAGCCTGCCGCGTCTTCCTGCGTGCCTATTGCCGGGCTGGCGGCCGGTGGGTGAGTGACCGAGACGGGCATCCGGTGCCGGAACGGATGAAGTACCCGGTCGGCCTGGTCGGCTGTGTGCAGGTAGTAGTCGATGAGCCTGCCGACTGCCTGTCGCTGTTCGGGCTCGGGGTCCTCACGCGCGGCGCGCATGGCCGCGTATCCGCGGATGAGGTCGTGGAAACGGAACTGACGGGCTGGGCCTCGTGCCAGCAGGTGATGATCGAGCAGCGCGGCGACAGCCTTCTCTGCTTCGGCGAGGGTGCCGCCGCCCAGGGCTGCGGCGGCTTGCAGGCTGACATGAGCGCAGGGGTTCACCCCCAGCCGCCGGAAGAATCGCTGGTGGTCGGGTTCCAGGGCACGGTAGGACAGGTCGAAGGCGGGCATCACGTCCGGGCTTGCTGCGCCTGGGCCGCGCAGGCGAGCGGGAGACTGTGCCAGTTCCTCGACCAGATCGGCGAGCCTGGGCGGGTAGTCCTGTGCGAGCCTGCCCGCGGTGAGCTGGATCGCGAGCGGCAAGCGCCCGCACAGCTGCACGGCCGCGGCGATCTCATCCTCGTCGAAGGCCATGCCCTGCCCCGCGATCCGCCGGAACAGTGTGATCGCGTCGTTGATGGACAGCACGTCGAGGGTCAGCACGCAGGCGCCCTCAAGGTCGGGAAGCCTGCGCCGGGTGGTGATCAGGATCAGGCACCGGCCCGCCATCGGCAGCAGCGGGCGGATCTGGTCATGCCCGGCAGCATCGTCGAGAACCACGACCGCCCGACGGCGGCTCAGCTGTGCCCGCCACAGCGCGGCGCGCTCACCGATGGGGTCGGGTATCTGCGTACTCGGCACGGTCAGCATCCGGAGCAGGCGGTGCAGCGCCTCGGCTGCGTCGAGCGAAGGGTGCGCGGGGTCGTGGGCATGAAGGTTGAGGTAGAACATCCCGTCCGGGTACTGCCCAGCGGCAAGGCGGGCGGCCTGGATCGCCAGCGCTGTCTTCCCCACCCCGGGCATGCCCTCGATGACGCTGACCCAGGGGGTGTCGCCGTGCTCGCGGATGAGCAGCCCGAGTTCCTCGCTGCGGCCCACGAACTCCACCGTCTCGGGCGGAAGCGTGTCTGGCCGTGACACCCGGCCGGGATGCCGCTCGGCGAGCCTCACGGCAAGCTGGGGGTCACGGCGCAGGATGCGCTGATGGAGTTCGGACAGCGTTGCCCCTGGTTCTGTCCCCTGCTCATCGATCAGGCGGCTGCGGGTGTCCCGGTAGAGGCTGAGCGCCTCACCCGGCCTGCCGCTCCCATAAAGGGCCGCCATCTGGTGGGCGATGAACGTCTCGTCCAGCGGGTACTGGGCCAGCAGGTGGCGAAGCTCGCCTACCAGGTCGGCATGCCGGCCAAGCTCCAGCTCACACTCGATGCGCATGCCGATGGCCGCCCTGCGCTCCTCTTCGAGGCTGTCGCGCATCCGGGCCACCCAGTCGCCGCGGATCCCTGCCAGCGCCTGGCCGTGCCAGAGCCTGTCCGCCTCGCGCAGCAGCAAGGCCGCATGATCGTAGTCGCCGCTCGCGGTCAGTGCATCCGCCTGCCGGCGCAACCGGCGGAACTGATGCAAGTCGACCGTCTCAGGATCGACGTCGAGCATGTAGCCGCTGGCACGCCCCGCCAACCGGACACTGTCGCCGAGGGCCTGCCGCAGCGACCCCCGGAGCCTGGCGATGTAGACCGAAAGACTCTCCCGGGCCTTTGGCGGCGGCCGCATATCCCACAGCCGGTCAATGAGAGCGTCAGCCGGCACTATTGTGCGCGGCGTCAGCAGGAGGGTGGCCAGGACACATCGCGCCCTGGTCGGCCCAAGATCGCGCTGCTGCCCAGCCGACCAGAGCTCAATCGGCCCGAGCACCCGAAATTCCATGATCGCCTTGTATCTTCTTACTGTCTGCGGACGAACCCGCAGCAGGTACGCGAAAGGGACAACGAAGCCATTCCGTCTGGTTGATACCCGTTATGGCAGTCCTCACTCGAATCCTGGGCGGACTAACAGGGACGGGAAATGATCACGCGCTACCAGTCCGTAGGTGGCGCAATTTTCACGTAAGGTTTCACGGCGCCGTGCCGTCACCTGCAATGCCGTATATAAGAGCGTATTCGCGTGGTAGATGAGACTGACGGCGCCTGGTTAAGGCGAGTTGATTGCAGATGCTGTACGGGCTGGCGTGGCATGATATGACCGGCGTGATCCGCGTGATCCCCGTTGGTGCAGGGATCCGGGGAAACGCTCCCGGTAGAAGAATTGGTGCCTAGCGCAATCTTCTTCCCATACCGCCCATACCATATCTTTCCGCCCTCCCGGCTTGCTGCTGGTGCGTTCCCAGTCGCCAGCGTGCGAGGGCACGGCTGCCGGCATGTCACGGCAGACGCCAGGCTGCCTGGCAGAAAATTGCCCGGATCGATCCGAATGCCATATCCCGGGATGGAATGTGGTGTAGCTTCTCACTCCTAGATGGCCCGATGTCTAAGTACCCGATGAGGGGATCTTCCCGATGAAGACTCATAGGTCGTTATGGCATGTCATCATGCGGACCGGCGAACCAGTGGGCGGCGCTCACCGTAAACCCCCGGCAGGGGCGGTTAGCACCCGGGCGAAGCGCGGGATTGTCGTTCTGGCCCTCGCGCTGGGCAGCAGTCTCGGTGCCGCGGCACTGGCATTGCCGGGACACGGCAGCGCTGTCCATGTCCATGCCAGCACACACCGGCCAGCCGTTGGCCCTGCTCCCTCGGCGGGCACTACCTCGACGAGTGCCAGCGCTGCCATCCGCAGGCCCTGGATGTATTAATCCTGGCATGATCGCGTTTCGCCCCTGCTCCATTCCAGCTGAACGTGGGCCGGCATATCCAGACGTCATGATCATTAATGGTGCTCATCTTTGACGCTGCTCATCTTTGACGCCTGGGCCTGGCGGCCTACTTCTGGGGAGCTGTGGCGGCAGCCCAGCTAGCTGGATAGCTCGGCGGAAGAATTCCATAGGTCGACTGGGAGCGGTTGTTCGCGGCAGCCACCCCCAGGGTCTGAAGCAACTCCTCGAAGTTGAGCCCGACCGCGGTCGGGAAGGGACCGTTTCCGTCGATGCTTCCTGCTTCTGGCAGCTGTGATTCCGCGGAGAAGGTGCTCGCCTGCGCCCACCCGGTCTCGATGCCGTCGCCCCCGTTGACCATGTTGGCGATGACGGTCGAGGACGACACATGCTGGCCGACCGTGACGGTCGGCGTAACGTCCTCGGCCACATAGACCATCAGCCCGGCGGCTGGGCCGTCGGTTAGCCGGTACGTGATCCATCCCCCGCCGGGCCACCCGGCGGAGCTTCCGGTGGCACTTGTGATGACCGCGTTACCCAGCGCATAGACCGGGCCCGATCCGCCGAAGTCGGCGCCCATGTCAATGCGCTCGGGGATCAGGCCGCCAACGCTGCGCAGCGGGTTACGGTACACCGGCGGCAGGGCGGCTGGCTGGTGTCGTAGCCGGATACGCTGGGCCGCGGGCGCCTTCGGCGGCTGGCTCAGGTGCTGACCGGTGCTGCCGGGCTGGATGGGAAACCCGGCCGCGGCGCGGCCGTCCACCCGGCGGGACCCGGCGGCCCGGCTGAAGAGCGGGCCGGGGCCCGCTCCGGCCATGCCGAGAACGCTGGCCTGGTCAAGGGTGGCGGGGCGGGACGATCCCCCGGGCGAGTTGGCCACCGCGGGCCAGGCCGCGGCGGCGGCGATCAGGGCCAGGCCGGCCGCCCCGGCGACGATCTGTGTGGGCTTGTGCTGCAGCGCGGATGCGAGCGGTGACGGCTTGCGGTGCCGGGCAGGCGTGCGGTGCCGGGCAGGCGTGCGGGACAAGGCTGAGCCTTTGGTCGGGCGCGGGGATGGCGCTCGGCTGTCACCCGGGTGCCGGCCAGGCAAGAATGCGGCCAGCGGCGTGCTGACGCCGCGCGGTTCAGGGCGACGGGTTCACCAGAGATGGTCGTCACGCACGCTGGGTGCTGTCGCCTCAATACCCTGCACCGCCAAAAGCCATAGCCGGGTACAAAAGCGATGAAGTGGGCATATGACTTGAATCACACCCCGGCCTGGCGGATGCCAGCACACGGCGATCGCCGGGCCCGCGGCCGCCGTCCATGATCCAGCTGTTCTGCTGGATGAGCTCGCGCTGGATGGCTGCCCATCGCCCGGGCGAGGGCACGACGAGCCCTGGCTGCCTGGCGGCCGCGACGGCACTGATCAGTGCCATGTCGACCGATGCCTGGCAGAAGGCGCGCTCGGCGATAGTGGCATTGTGGCAGCGGGTCCATCCCGACCGGGCGGCGGCGCCTGAGGCGCAGCTAGCCGAGACCCGCGCTGATGTCCTGGCCGGGGATGCCAGGACGGCAGAAGATCTCACCGCCGAAAGGAGGCGGAAGCTGCTGCACTTGCTGGACGATGATCCGCTTCTGGAAACTGAGTTGCGGCGGGTGCTGGATGAGCAGCTCATCCCGCTGCTTCCGCCGGCCGGGCGGCAGCATGTGCGGATCTCGATGAGGCCACCGCGTCGGGCACTGCACAGGTCATCCAGGCCGGACATGATGTGATCACAGGAAATGATCACCGAAGCTGATCGGGTTTACGCGGTGGTGGCGCTGGTCAACCGTGGCACCGCACTGGGCGGCCTGCACCGCTTTGACGAGGCGGTTCAGGTGCCTCGTCACGTACGGGACTCGGCATCGCACTGAGAGAAGCGGGCTCAATCCCTGATGCGCGCCATGAGTGGGAACTCGCCGCCGGGCTGTTCCAGGGCATCGGTGCCGGCACTGACGGGTGCCGGCACTGACGCGGAACGGGTCCGCGGCATGGCGGCAGCGGCGGATCACTGGCAGCACACCGGATCGGGAAGACGCTAGGGGACTGCCGGGACTCAGACCTGGCGGAAGCGCCCGTCCTTCACACCGGAGATCCACTCGCGCCAGGTGCCGCAGCTGAACACAAGCGTCGGGCCTTCCGGATCGGCTGAACTCCTCACCATGATCACATCGCCCTGTGCTGCTACCTCGACGCAGTTGCCCCCGTTG
>OFHG01000151.1_pt1 | contig 29700 bp, 32 predicted proteins | sample 1521931 | NCBI WGS metagenome assembly OFHG01 (sample SAMEA2468438, study PRJEB22500) | soil metagenome | biome: Glassland; feature: Farmland; material: Clay | place: Australia | collected 2013-01-31 | depth 0.55 m
TCAAACTTTCGATACCAAAATTTTTTGAAGGGCAGTGGAAAACACAGGATGCGAGCGTTGACATCCCGAACTATGTGGAAAACTTGAAGCGTCTGGTCACAACAATTCGGTCAGAGAGCAAACATCTTCTCATTGTCGATGGTTTAGACGAAATCGTTACAGCCGAATCTGCACAGTGGGATTCTCTTGGAGCTCTAGTTTTTGAGGTGAATCGCTTAAATGGCCTATTCAAACAGGCGCTAGTCCCTTCAAAAATAGTTTTGCTCTGTCGGACGGATATATTCGAGCTATTGGACGGAGCCAATAAGAACAAAATCCGTCAAGATTCTTCAATTGATCTTGATTGGTATTCAGATGCAAAATCGCCCAATCAATCGCTTTTAGTGAGAATAGCGAATCTCCGAGCATCCCTTTCTCTCGGCGCCAAAACGGACATATTCACGGCGTTCCTTCCAGAGAGAATCTTCCATAAACCTGCGGCGAACCTTCTTCTGAATACTACACGGCATACCCCAAGGGATTTTCTACAACTCCTTAAGTACATCCAAAGCTGTTGTTCTGGGGCAAACGTCTCAGTTCCCAATGCAAAAAATGGAATAAGGAAATACTCACAAGAATATTTTCTTCCTGAAATATTAGATGAGCTTCAAGGCTACGTTTCGTCATCTGCTGCCAAGGAATTCTTCAAAGTAGTAGGTGCATTGAGATCACGAGACTTCTACGCTAAGCAAGTGTATGCACAGCTAGAAATAGATGCCAGTTCTCTATCAAAAGATGAAGCTGATATCATCATGAAAGCTCTGTTCGAGTGCAGTGCGATTGGAAATGTTCAGAACCGCGCTAATGGATCACAATTTCTGACATTTCGATACAGAAATAGACATGCCACTTTCAATATCAAGGAACGATTAATTGTGCACCGCGGCCTTTGGCGGGCCTTGAATTTACCAGCTGACGAGAGCTGGGAAGACGATGACTAGGAAGATGCATTATAGCTCTAACATCGCGCTCAAACCGCGCTCCCTTCGGTCGCTGTGCACTGTAGAGTCCCAGGTCAAATATTGTTTATTAATAAGTCATCCAGCTGTTTGCGTATTTCAACAAGCGCGTCGTGAGGGTCGGTAAAACCGCGCCCCACACGCGCGCGTTAGAATCTAAAGATCTAAAATATAAAGATAAAACAAACATCATAAGAAGTATTGAACCAACGAAGCCAATACCTAATATCACATGATCGACTTCATCATCAGACATTTCGAGGCAATTACAGGAAGCGTCTTGTTCCTCAGTTTCAGTGGATACATTACTTGGCGCATCTACACGAAGAAGAGATTTATTGAGGCCACCGATAAATTTAGAAATACCTTTTTTTCGGAACTCGAAGGTCTGTATCCTACTCCGACTAAATGGCCTGATAAGGAAATGCAAATTATTCAAATCCTGAAAGATAAGTTTCCCAAACTTGAAATTGCTGTGGTTGAATTTCGTCTCCATCTGAATTGGTTCGAACGTAACCGCTTCGATCATGCTTGGCAAGAATACCATAAGGATTATTATCAGTATGTTCCTATGCAAGGCCAATCTTACTCCCACGGCAAATTAATTGAAACGCATGATACAACAAAAACTTATCAAGCTAACTTTAGGAAAAATGTAGATGCCCTTTTGAAGTTTGCAAAATAACCATAGCTAAATAAATCATTCCAGCCTGGCGCTCGACATCGACTCGCCAAAAAGCGGCGAGTCAGCGCCGCGTTAGACCGCGCAGGATAACGTTCAATGACAGATCCTATCCCGAATGTTCGAAGTGACGGCAGCTCATCGGCCCCCCCCGTGAAGGTTACTTACTGGCTCGGCGGACTGCCGCTTGAAGGGGCCGACGATTTTGAGCGCGACCTTCTGCAAGCCTATTCAGAAGTGACCGTTAAGAGCGCGCCTGGTGGCTTGGGTGGCGGCCTCTACACGCTGTTCGTTGACATCACATCGACGATTACCCTAGCAAGCTTAGTTCGCCTTGTGCTCGACGGAATTGCATTCGATCTCATAAAATTGGGGGCTCACAATCTGATCCTTCGCCCTCTTCTCGCCGCTCAGCGCAAACTCAAGGAACGCAACAGGAAACATCACGAAGCTGGTGACCTCGCGCTCATAAGGATCATCTTTAGTGACTCGATAGTTACTGTGGACGCCGACAGCCGCGTCTACCAGAGCATCGCGGAATCCATCGGTGAGGTTATTCGGTTGCTCGCTCAGAGTTACGAACGACTCTCACTTTCGAGTGGACAACGACCCGTCGAGGTGTACATCCCCGTGATCGAGGATACCGGTGAGGACCGGCGGTCTCGCTTCCGCGCCGTTCTTGAAGTTGACGAGAACATGCATGTGAGCGACCGCGTGTTCTTCGAGTTTTGGGGCCTGTCCTATAGCGACGGCTCGCGCCGGGTATTCGACGTTAATCGCCAGATGTTGATTGATGAGCACTTCTTATATCGCAACGAATATTGGGATCGCATGAGCGAGCTTTGGAAGCAGCGTGGCACGACTTAGCCCATTATGGCGGCTGCCTAACAACCGGCTCATGGCCGAGCTTAAAACAGGCGCGTCTTACCCGCGCGTAAACGCCCAAATAACCAATGAACTTCGCTGATATTACAAACCAGATTAGGAAAGACCGAAACCTCACTACCGAGGTGCCAGAGTTCGATCCGAAGAATGGAAACGAACGTGCAAAGTATCTGTTTCTTCTTGAGGCGCCTGGACCCAAGGCGGTTCAGACAAGGCAAATATCGTTCGAAAATCCAGATCCATCAGCGAGGCACTTTGGAGCACAACTGGCAGAAGCTGGCATCACTCGCGATGAAATTGCAATCTGGAACATCGTGCCTTGGTATATTGGCAACGAAACGGGCAGTTCCATCCGGGCTGCTACAGGTGCTGACGTACGTGCCGGAATCGAGTATTTGATTCCTATAATAAAATCCATGCCCAACCTGCGATGCATTTTTCTGGTAGGCGGTGCTGCGCGAAAAGCGCATATGGTCCTTTCCAGAGTGACTACTGCGCGGATCGTTAGCTGCCATCATCCTTCGTCGCGCGTAGTGAATATCAACCCGCAGGCTTCCAAAGAAAATATTGAGCTTTTTCGGTTTGTAAAAGCAACAACGTAATCAGTCGAAGGCCAGACACATCGGAGTGAAAGCTAAAGATGCTTCTAACGAGGCGGGTCCACAGCGACGCGCCCCAAAGGGCGGCGGGTGACCCGCGTCGTTGAACCAGGAATGAATATGAAACAGTCATATCCGATTTCTGAGGAACTTATCGCACCGTGCGGAATGAATTGCGCCATTTGCAGTCGATATCTTGCTTACGTTTATAATCTGAAACGAAGTCAATGCATCGGTTGCCGACCACGAAATGAGAGATGCGCATATCTATTCGAGAAATGTACAGGAGTTAATCACGCATCAAGAGGTACCGCCGCCTTTTGTTTTGAATGCAGCTGCTATCCTTGTAAGCAAATCAATCGAGTGGACGACAGATACAGAAACAACTACCACATGAGCATAAAGGAAAATTTGGAATATATTAAGGGCAACGGAATCGGCAAATTTATCGAAGAGCAATACAAGAAATATCGTTGTGCAAGGTGCGGCAGCTTAATTTCAATTCACAACGGGAAGTGTTTTAACTGCGGTACAATAACAAAATTGGTAGACAAATCGAATAGAAGAAACATCAGCAAAAGAATAACTGACAAGTGAACTAAGGCGGTCGAGACCGACGCGTTGACGAGTACAACAGAATGAATTCTCGAAGGGTTTCCATTTTTACAACTTATTTGACAGGAGGACACCATGCGTAAGAAAATCATAATCGGAGCGGTAATCGTGCTGGTGCTTGCGGCTGTCGTATTGTATTTTTTCATACCCAAAGGTCCTGATGTTGCCGCGTACGAATTCCTGAAGGACCCGCGCATCGCGAAGATGCCGGACCAGAAGATGTTGGTGGTCACCGCGAAGGGCGATCCGAACGCGGTCGGCGGCAAAGCGTTCAAGCTGCTGTTTTCGATCTACTTCAAAATCCCTGGTGTCCCGAAAACGATGGCGATTGCGCCCCGCGCGAGATGGGAGGGTGACATGAACGTCAAGTCGTCATGGACCGGATATTACGCTCTGCCGGTGCCGGAAGCAACGACGCAGCTTCCCGCGATCAATGCCGCACCCGGATATACGGTGGAACTGGCGACTTGGGCATACGGCGAAGTCGCCGAGATCCTGTACAAAGGGCCGTACAGCGAAGAGAGGCCGACCATCGAAAAGCTGCATCAATATATCGTACAACAGGGATACAAGGTCATCGGTGAGCACGAGGAGGATTATATAAAAGGTCCGGGGATGTTCTTCGCTGGAGATCCGAAGGGCTATTACACGATCATCCGGTTAAGGGTTGCGAAAGCGAAATGAGTACCTGACCTTTTGAATCTTCATCCACTGACAACAGCTGTTGGTTCAAAGTAGCAGTTGATTCAACCTGCGGCTCCACAGCGACGCGCCAAAAGGACGGCGCGTGAGCCGTGCGTTAGGCCGTGACCGAATCTATTCACACCCATAAGGAGATTTCCCGAAATGGACATTCCACGGATCTTCAACATCACCGAAAGTGCTCACCGCATCCATAACCCGTTCACACCCGAAAAACTCGCCACTCTCGGCGCGGCGCTGCGTCTGGAAACGGGAACCCGAGTGCTCGACCTCGGCAGCGGTTCGGGGGAGATGCTGTGCACCTGGGCACGCGATTACGGCGTCATCGGCACCGGCATCGACATGAGCCAGTTGTTCACCGAGCAAGCGAAACTCCGCGCTGAAAAACTCGGTGTCGCCGATCAAGTCAAGTTCATCCATGGCGATGCTGCCGGCTTCGTCTCTGACGAGAAGGCCGGTGTGGCAGCCTGTCTCGGTGCCACGTGGATCGCTGGGGGAGTCGTCGGCACCATCGAGCTTCTGGCGCAGAGCCTCCGCCCCGGAGGGATCATCCTCATCGGCGAGCCCTACTGGCGGCAGTTACCGCCGACGGAAGATGTTGCCAGGGGGTGTCTTGCCGGCTCAATCTCCGACTTTCTCCTGCTTCCAGAACTTCTCGCGTCTTTCGGCCACCTCGGCTACGACGTCGTGGAAATGGTTTTGGCAGACCAAGACAGCTGGGACAGATACGAGGCGGCCAAGTGGCTCACCATGCGCCGATGGCTTGAAGCCAATCCCGACGACGAGTTCGCGAAAGATGTTCGAGCCAAACTAACCTCGGAACCCGAGCGCTACGCCGCTTACACGCGTGAATACCTGGGCTGGGGCGTGTTCGCGCTGATGACGCGGTGATGAGGGGATTACCGGGCAACTCAGAAAGTGGGAAAAATCCAATCATGCCTAATCGGGTAGCCGGGGGATTCTCTCCCCCAGCCCCCACACCACCTAGCATGCGGGTCCGCACTAGGCGGTTCGCGGAAATCATCGGGCCGTAGCCGGATGGTGAATCTTGATCCACAGTGATCTGATCGATGTAAGCCCCTGCTCTTTGAGATAGGCATTGGACAGGCCGACATTGATGGCTTCGGTCTTTGCAAGATGCCAGTAGCTCTTCCTGCTCAGTCCCGCGGTAACTGCGGGGCGCTCACCCACACCAAGCTTCATCAGCTCACCGACGCGCTTCCTCGTCCTGCGCCACTGTTTCCAGTAACACATGCGAATCCGACGGCGGAGACGATGATCGAGTTCCACAGCGTCGTTGTATCTCATGCCGATACCGAAGTAGTTCATCCAGCCCTGTAAGTAGGTTTGGATTTTCCTGTATCGGTGCTGCATGGATACCCCCCAACTGCGGCCCGTAAGACGCTTCAGTTCATTCTTGAAGTTTACGAACGCCTTTCGGGAGACGGTGGGCCTCTTGAGGTGGAACGTGAAGCTGAGAAAGATGCTGGACTCTGCCGTTCCCACTTTGCTCTTGTCCTTGTTCACCTGCACCTTGAGGTTCTTTTCAAGGAAGCCGGTGAGACTCTGCATCACCCGTTCTCCCGCACGCTTGGATTTCACCAGAATGATGAGATCATCCGCGTACCGGCAGAACTGATGCCCCCGTTTCTCCATCTCCTTATCGAGGTCGTCCAGGAGGATATTCGACAGGAGCGGTGATAACGGCCCGCCCTGCGGAACTCCCTTGGTGGTCCGGGTAAGCCTGCCGTTTACGACGACTCCGGCCCGAAGGTATTTGCCGATCAGTCTAAGGATGCCCTTGTCCTTGACGCGCCTGCTTACGCGGCTCATCAGGACGTCCCAGTTGACATTGTCGAAGAACTTCGCAAGATCGATGTCAACGGCGTAGCGGTATCCCTGATTGATAAGCTCAACCACCTTCTTGACTGCCTGATGCGCCGAACGGCCCGGTCTGTACCCATAGCTCGATTCGGAGAAATGAGGATCGAAGATCGGGACAAGCACTTGGGTGATCGCCTGCTGTATCACGCGATCGGAGACAATGGGGATGCCGAGAGGTCTCGTACCCCCGTTGTCCTTGGGAATCTCTACCCTCTTGACCGGAGCGGGATCATACGTCCCGTCCAGCAAGGAGGCTTTGATCCTTGACCAGTTGGCCCTTGCAAACTCGGGATAGTCCGTTATCGTCATATCGTCGATCCCGGCTGCTCCCTTGTTCGCCTTGACCCGCTGCCATGCCTGCTGCATGTTCTCACTGCTTACAACTTCTTCTACTGTGGTCACTTGAGTGGGCTGTCTCTCCACAACGCGCCCGGACCGGCTCATCCGTGTCGGACTCATAGCCGATCCGGAGCTTATGGAATGCCCTTCCTCCTTTCCGCGTTCAGGCCTTCGTCTCGACAAGTCGAGACTACTATGCCATCTGCTGACTTCTGCGCGCTCACCGTCTCTGTTTCCAGAGGCGGCGCTATAGGGGTTCGTCATGAGACGCTGTCTGCTTCGTGTTTCCCATAGGGACTCGTATCACGCGACAGCGAATGATACGCCGGGGCCTTGTTTGCCGGGTTGGCCCGTCCCGGATTCTCTCATGACGGTCCTATTGCATGGCGCGCAGATCTCCCCGGATAAGAACGTGAACTGTCCGTGCACAACCGCCGCATTTACCCTATCCCCCGAACCAGTGGGCTTCGTTATGTTGTGCTAACTTGCCCGGGGACTGAGCCTTGTATGCGATTTCTGTTCGTCGGCTCGCACGTTTGCCTTAGGCTTCCTTCAGACGGTCGGTCGCCCTTCCGCCCTTGCCTTGGGCTAGTACTTGTGCTACTGTGGTTCTTGTACAGGGGACTTGCACCCCATAAGTTCACGCCCGTGCCGGGCGTACACAACTCATTCAAGCCGACGCCGCTTCGCGGCGCGGCTTAATTCAGGCGTTAGACATAAGGCAACTCTTCTCAAGGAAAGGGCGCTAAGCTATGAAGATATATCGTCATGGTGATATCCTGCTTTCCCCAGTCGATTCAATACCTAATGACGTCATTCCCAGAAATGATCTTATTATTGCAAGGGGTGAGCTCACAGGACATGCCCATCGGATCGTCACAGATGACCGGGCCGAGTTGTTCGATCATGGTTCCGAGTTGTTTTTGCTGATATCAGGCGGACCGGCGAGCCTTGTTCACGAAGAACACGCAACCATCAACCTTCAACCAGGAGTCTATCGAATTTGGCGTCAACGCGAATACAACCCCAGCTCCTACGCGGAATCTATCGAAGACTAGAGCGCCTCTTTGCTGGTCTTCCGTGGGTTTTCCCCCGGAAAGCACCACAATCATTTCCGGCAGGACATCTCTCGTCCAGCGAAGCAAAGAAGCGCATTCTGCATAGCCAGCTCGACGGTCTAGCGTACACGGACCGCCTCGAATTCGCGGATATCTTCGACCCATTTCAACTGCCGGAATCCATCAAGATATTGAATCTGAGGATCAGCAGGTGTCCTCGGTTTATCTCTCTACCTAACAAAATTTGGGCGCAGCAGGTATCAATTTCCGATTGCGACGGTTTTCGAGCTATACCTGAAGATGCCGTCATTTCATCGTTGACGGTGGAAGGGTGCAAGGAGTTCCGGCGCCTTCCAGAAACAACTTCGATGTCGTCAATAACCATTCGAAGATGCACCAACTTCACCGAATTGCCCGGAAAATTACACTGTCACCTGCTGTCGATGCCGGAATCCCAGCTGCGCACCCTGCCGGAATATATAAAAGTCGAAAACGAATTAGATCTAAGAGGATCTCGCTTCCTTATTTCCTTGCCAGACTTCAATACGAGAACATTAACACTGGCCAATTGCACTTCATTCCGGACACTGCCATCCAGCCTGGAATGTGATGTTCTGAATCTTGCGGGATGCACAGCCTTTCAATGGCCCGATTTTTCTTTCATCGAAGTCCGGCATTTGATACTCTCTGACTGCCTCCAACTGAACACGATTCCTGAATGGTTGGTGATTCACGACGCAATAGATGTTGCCAACACTTCGCTCTCAAGTCTACCGCAGACCCTGCGTAAGTGCCGTATTCTCTGGCGAGGTGTGGAAATCGATGAAATTATCGCTTTCAGACCGGATGCGATCAAGTCCACGGACATTCTCCATGAGCGCAATGTCGAGCGCCGCCGAGTCATGCTGGAGCGCTTTGGATGGGAGCGATTCTTCAGTGAGGTCAGACACGAACGGCGTGATAGCGACAGCGACCCGGGTGGGGAACGGACACTTCTACGCTTTGCATTCGATGACGACGAGGATCTGCTTATCCTCGCTGTCTCGTGCCCGTCTACCGGGCGAAAGTACTTCATCAGAGTGCCACCCTCGGTACAGACATGTCACGAGGCCGCTGCATGGATTGCTGGTTTCGACAACGCTGAGGATTACGGGCCTGTAGTTGAGACTTAAATTCCTCCCGAACAGTGGCAGGGCGGGCAGGCATAAAATGAAACCCGACAATGATTCCAACACGTCGTTCGCAGGAGATAGGCCGTCTGATGGATGTCGGCTACACGTCAGTGAGTCAGGGCGCAGGAAGCTCCAGACACACATGATGAGTGATAAGAAGATCAAAACCATGATGGATCGGCTTGAGGCTGAATGTCACGATTGAAGATTTGAACCCAATTGTGCTCTTTAAGAAAAGTCAGACTCTATGAACATAAAACGAAGATTATTCCTGCCGTTCCTCGTTGCACTCCTCTCCTTTGGCCCTTTTTCCCCCGCGCCTGCCCGCGCCGATGAGCTTACCCCGCGGAAACTTCCGCTGCACATTATCGAGGCTGAGCAGGACGGCAGGCGGTACTGGTATGACGACCGGATCCCCCGTAAGGAAGCGCTTGCCCTCCTGGCCTATTTCCGTGCCTCCGTGAGCGATCCCGTCCCTTCGTTTTACGCCGTGCCCGGCCTGAAAGGGTACTACGTGGTGTCGTCCTATGACGAAAAGACCACGGCCGATGATTACGGCCGGCGCCTGTACCTTGTGCGCAAAGGGCGGAGTGGGTATGAAATGATCGACCGAACCCCGGGCGCATCCTATTCCTATATCCTGAAGCCGGTCTTTTTTTTCGGACACGGCAGGATGCTGAGCCTCGCGGAGCTTGGGACGGAGTACAGCTGGGGACTGCAAGCATACGAGATCAGGAACAGGCGCCTCACCTACCTTGGCCCGCTCGACGCGGCCGTCGACAGCGGGGAGAACGTGACGGACCCGACACCCTTTGCAACCGTGAAGCTGGTGAACGGACGCTGGCGCGTGGAGTTCAGCCACGACCTGGTGCTCGACGCGGGCGGTCTGCATGACAGAACGATCAGACGGAAGGGAAAGAAGCCGATCGTGTTCGAACTGAAGGGGACGGAGTTCGTGCCAAAGGAAGGTACGTTCCTGCCCTGAGGCGTTGAGACCCACGAGCACGTGCATGGTGTTAGACATAATGTTTGACTTTCTCCTCTTATCCTAAGCTTCTTCTCCCAGCAATCTCCCTCACATTCAGACGGATCATCTCCAACTCCCGCTTGTGTTATACTTTTTTCATGGAACTTTCCACGCGTGCGCTCGGGCGTACGGCATAAATCCCACTCCTGGAATTGAGCAGGACATGAGTACACTGGGAAGAGAAAATGGCAGGGCAGTAACATGGTCCTGAGGCATATAGTTAACCTCATATGGCTTATGTTGCCCGCGTATGTGGCTAACATGGCTCCCGCATTAGTCAAATATTGGAGGGGCTGGAACCGGGCGATAAACGAGCGCTATCTGGGCGCACACAAGACGGTAATCGGGTTTTCGATGGGCATTGTTGCAGCGTTTGTAACTGCTGGGGTACAGCATGCTGTCGGCGCGCCAGATTGGAATAAATGGAGTTGGTGGCAAGTCGGTCTGGCTCAGGGCGTTGGCGCGATGACCGGTGATTCGATCAAGAGCTTCTTCAAGAGGCGCCGCGGAATTCCGCCTGGTGAGCGCTGGCTTCCTGCTGATCAACTCGACTTCATCCTGGGAGCGTTCGTTCTGTCAGCCCCGGCATTAAAACTGAGTTTTCCGGACATATTGACCATGCTGCTGGTGACCTTCTTTGGACACATCATAGTAAACCATGTCGCATTCGCCCTTCACATTCGGGACAGGGCGTGGTGAAACAAATTCATTCTGGCACAGGTAAAGGAAGTACCTCCTGCTGAAATTTCCACTCGAACTTTTCAAAGTGTTACAATCTGTTGAAACGCGCATGCTTGCAAGTGCTGATCTCATCTTGCAGATTGCCTTGTCGTTTCAATTTTTTAGAGCAAGAATGTCTTCCTGAAGATGTTGATGCTGCGGCTCCGCGAAACACCAATAGTACATTCCGAATAAATAATCTCCCCTCGCTGCCAGTCCTATGGCATTTCTCCAACATACTCCAAAGAAACCATGATAGGTCTTTCGGATCCGAGGTGAGACTTTCCGTTCCCGTCCTCACATTACGCAAATGCAATAAAGTGAAAAGTTTCACATCCTTGAAATTGACAAATATTCTTATATTTGATTAGCTTTAATTAGTTCCCGAAAAGCCAAATCCTTTAGGAGAGGGGGCGGAAAGCGGTTAGTCTTATGTTTCATCTTGTATCCGATAGCCTGTCTCAACGCTGACATGCCGGAGCACCTATCTGACGCAATAAATGTATTTGGCATCCCATCATAGGAACAACGTGGAGTTTGCCATGATAAATTTAATAAATAAGAGCCGGCTCAGTTTGAGCAAAATAATCACGCTTTCTTTTAAGGAAGCAGTGCTGGATCCTTTTCCCGGCTATTACAAAATGAAACCGAACCATGCTTATTGGGACAGCCGGAACAAAAGGGCTCTTTGGTATCGGATCATCGTCTTGCTGGCTACGGTAGTGATCGTATTTTCTTTTGTATCAATTTCAAATAAGCAATACCCCTGGAAACTGGTCGCAGAAAAATATGCACTAGCCAGACAAGGCTGGCCGATGATGACTAAGGATTTTCCCATGCGGTTAATTGCCTATCCCAGGATGTGGTGGAAGGTAAATTTCAATGGACCGAAAAAGGCTGATATAGATGCGGCTCTGAGCGATAGCCGAACAAAGACGCTGATCTTCGGGTTGCTGAGAACAAGATTGTCATTTTCCGAAATCGGAGGCGCCGCTTTCCTCAAAAACGGCTTGCTTGTTTTTTATCCCATAGACAACCCGAACCGTTTGATAGCCCTTGAAATAAAAAAGGCATTGGATGATGATGCCCGGCTGGCGGAGACATATCAAAAATATAAAGGTGTGATCCAAAAAAAATTCGGTGACGACCCGGCAATCAGCAAACTGGGCGCGGCCATAAGGAAAACACCTGATGATAAAGCTAAAATGAAAAGGATCCTGATGCATTTTGTTTTTTTGTCCAATTTTGATTATGAGGTAAACTTCGATGAGTTGTTAGAACTGTTTTACCCCTTCAAAGATTCAAAAGGACAATATGCCGGCCAATTCCATGTGCATAAGATGGGAGAAAAGCCGTCGCTGGTGGATCTGGAAAGCAGTAAAATCGACAACATTTTTGTCCTTTCCGAAGTCAGCGGCGACAAAACTACCTTTTATTGGCTGAAGGGAGGAAAAGTATTTTTCGCGAAAGATATTTCGAAAAATAGGTAAAGATGTTGCTTTTTACGCTGCAAGTTTAAACTGGAATTTTGGATATTTTCTTAAGACAACTTTGGGGACGCGGACGACTTTGGGGACGTAATGTCCCGAGTGTCCTTTTTTAGCTAAAAAACCGGCCAAGTGCCGTTGAGCTACCCCCCTTTGGATAAAAATCCCGATGCCCGTTCGCGGGTCATACGGCGAAATGCGTCCTGATGAAGAGCTGTTAGCTATCATGTTGAAAGTTCAGTATGATGAACTTGTACTTGACAGGGGGACTATAGGATGTCCCCCTTGGTCCCCACGGATTACGCAAGAGCCGATTACGCAAGAGCCGATGCTTGAATTTCTATAGCGCCTGCAGCCTTGAGTTCGTCTCCGCTGCGGGATCTTTCTCCAGGAATCGTGTAAGGCTGGCTCCGATGTCCCATTTGCGCGCAGGAGCCGGCACCAGTGCTGCCTTGGTAGTGGTCTGCGGCGATTGATTATCGAGGAGCGCCAGCCGGTCGGCTACCAGTGCCTTGAAATCCGCCATATTGACGGCTGAGATCGGCACGGCCGGAGGGGACTTTACCGTCAGAGGGTTCACTGGTTTGCCGTCCCGGTACATGCGGAAGTCGAGGTGAGGGCCGGTAGATAAACCGGTGCTGCCGACATAACCGATGGTCTGACCCTGTTGAACCTTCCTTCCCGCCTGGATGTTCTTGCCGAAACGGCTCAGGTGGTTGTACATCGTAATCCAGCCGTTGGGGTGGCGGACCTTGACGCAGTTGCCGTTATAGCCTTTATAGGCGGCGAAGATGACGGTGCCGTCGCCGACGGTTTTAATCGGCGTCCCTGTCGGCGCCGCGTAATCGATGGCCGGATGCGCTTTAACGCGGTTGGTAACAGGGTGCCGTCGACTCATGCTGAAACCTGAAGAGATGCGGCTGAAGGAAAGCGGAGCTTTCAGGAAGGCCTTGCGCACACTGCGTCCGTTTTCGTCATAGTAACCCGGAGTCTGGTCGCCGTCCTGATAATAGAAGGCCCGGTAGGTCTGGTCCTGGACCGTGAAACTCGCTGCCAGGATGCGGCCGTTGCCCGAGGGCAGACCTTCGCGATAGCGTTTTTCAACCACCACTTCGAAAGAGTCGCCGGCACGGATGTCCTGGAAAAAATCGATGTCCCAGGCGAAAATGTCCGCAAGCTGAATGGCCAGCCCTTCGCTTTCGCCGATATCGACAATCGCCTGGAACAGGCTCGATTCGATGGTGCCATTTACCGCAGCTTGTTCAACGGTATAGCTGATCGGCTCCCGCGAGATGGAAAAGCCGTTTTCATTGCGGCATATGGTCAGTTGATCACTTGAATCGATCTCATACACAAAACGTTTGAAGTTGCCTGCGTTCAAAGAAAGGTTGTAGGGTTGACCGACGGAAATTTTGGTAAGGGGATAGACGTCCCGGCATTGCCGGATCAGTTCATTAATTTCCTGCGGGCTGAACACAGTTCCGAGCAGGGATGAAATGGTGTCTCCGCGCCGGATTAAGCCGCGAATGGTCTTGTCGCCCTCGGATATTTCCGGCTGGGTTTTTTCTTTCATCAGGATCCCGGCCAGCAGGCCGGCACCCGCAAGGCAGACAATAATCAGTACCGGCAGCCGCCATGAACGAATGCGAAAATATTTCTTGGGTGGATTGAGATCAGTGTTCATTGCAAGCTCTCCTGTGGTGTAGACGTAAAGGGAACAATGTCGTAGATAGACGGGCGCCTTGTTTTAAGTGAGTGAAATTTACTTTTTTTGGGAAAACAAGTCAAATATATTTGCAACTTTGGTTACAACCTATAGCCGACCGCATCTGGCCGTTATTAATGGGATATGGAACGGGATGGACCGATAGATTTCCACCTTGGATTCTTTACTGAAAATTCCAGAGGTATATACTTAGAACCAACTCCGGGACGTGGGAGAGAAATGTCGCGGCGGTCTTATCGAATTTGATGTCATTGTCGCAGGTGACGACTTTATATTGGTGTCGAGAACGGCCCTAATAGCCACGCTTCTCTTCCCGGACTTCCTGCAGTGCGTGAACGATATCTGATTCTATTTCATCAGAAGTGTATTGCGAAGAGCGGACGTGGATTTTCCGGAGGACATTATCGAAGCGCTTCTGCCACTCGTCGTGGGCGAGGATTTTCAGTTCGACCCGTTCATGTTCCTTGAGGTCTATTTCTTGAAGAGGCTTGAGAACGCCGTTTTCAAAAATCGCATTGACTACTTTAGACATGCGGACCTCCTTTGTGACGGTTTCTTTGCTTTTATGTCAGGCAGTTTGATACCTTCGATTGCAGACGAGGTCACAACGGAGGTATAGAGCATTGCTCTCCGCTGTGCCGGGTTTTTTAGGTATGGATTGGTTTTGATTAATGAGTTCTTTTTCATAAATTTATGACGGACCCTGCTGCCCCGATATTCCCGGGGCTCATAGTCAACCTATGGAAGGCAGCACCCCGGGCACTCAGCAGGATTTACCCGTCTTGAAAGTATTATAATTCATCCATCATTAGAGTCAAGTGATTATTAGGAAAGACAGGGGATTTCATGACTCCAGCCGCAATCGTTTCAAAACTCTGGAACTACTGCAACGTCCTCCGCGACGACCTGTCTGCGTGCGAACCACGCACAGGCGGGCGGGATGAGCTGTTAATGACAGTTCAGAGTGCGGAGTTCGGAGTAAGTGGCAAAGAAGGGTCCGCTGACGAGCGCACGAAGCCGCCGTATAACCAGCCGAGTGCCGTACCCGCGAAGTATAACTGGCCCATGGCATTTGCATCATAAATAGCGATCGTTGATGATAATATCGGAAGTAGAGGTACGAACGTCTTTTGGCCGTTACCATACAGAAAGTCATGTAGTCACTGTTGTATGGTAACCAGTAAGGTGTCTTGAATCTGAGTCTGGAGTCTTCAGGACCTGCCCCCCGAAAATAGTGCCATTTCCGATTAGAGTGTGACAGGAACGAAGCAGGCGGCAGCCGAAAAGGGGTAATGGTATTCGCAAAAATCGAAATTAATCAAACAAGGCGATGAGAAATCATCGCCTTTTCTGTGCTGCATAAAACCATCTTCGATCCCTTTTCTTTTTTAAGAACCGGGAAACACACTATGCACGGTTTATTCCTCTCTACCTGACCACTCCTCAAATCCCGCCTCGCCGCTTGCCTTTGCAAGGCTCATTTGTTAGTATCCATCATGCTTTCCGTGTTGATGCTCTTCCTTATCCCTGTCGGTGGCGGAATCCCGGCGGGAGTATCGCTCGCCCGAACCAAGGGCCTGCCCTGGCCCGAGACCGCCGGGCTCTACCTGGTTTCCGATGTAATCCAGGCCCTCGCTTTCGAACCGGTCCTTCAACTGCTCGCATGGCTGGGCGGAAAAGTACCGTTTCTCGTCCGTTTCAGCTCGCGGATGAAGGCTGCACTTGCCCGTACCAATGCCCGTTTCAGCGGCGCCGGCGCAGGCCCCGTTACGCTCGTTATGATCTCCTTTGGCGCGGACCCGATGACAGGCCGGGCCTCGGCGATGGCTGCAGGCCATGGCGTTGTGATGGGATGGGTGTTTGCGATCGCGGGCGACATGCTTTATTACGCGGTTGTTGCAATCACCACCCTGCGCCTGAACAGGTATGTTCGGGATCCAGACACAACAATGTGGATAGATCTTGGCGCAATGATCGCCGTCCCGCTGATCATCCGTTCTTTCCGTCGCCTTCAACAACTGCAGGGTCGACCGGAAATCCGGTGAAGTCGTTCTACTTCGTCAGCAGATCGATCATTTCCTTTGCGCTCCCCGGATCATGCACTGCAGCTGCTCTGGCCTCTTTCCATCTCCGGCGAAGCTTCTTCACATCCTCGCCCCTGGCTTCCTTTGATTTGAGCTTTGTATCTATCGCGTCGAGGTGTGCGAGAACGGCGCGCATGCTCGCATCGAGGCCCCGATATTTCACGGGATCGGATTTCGGGATCGAGAAATCGCCGCTCGTCTTCCAGATGTCGCCGAGTTTCATCCAGGCAGCAAAATTCTCGATCTTCGCGCCCTCCATGAGTTTAATCGGGGTTGTCGCCTTTATATCCCTGACATGGATGCCGGTACGGTCCGCAACAACCTCCTGGCTCCCGTAAAACGGTTCGGCTCCCTGGCTGTCGAGATAATGCCACTTGACGTTTGCAACCTGCGTTTCGGAACCGTGACAGCTTTCGCATGTCCGCGCTTTCCCGAGGGGATGTGCGACTTCTTCGACCTGCAGCCAGGCAAGATAATTATTGTTTCCGCCCTCGAAACTGAAGGTCCCGAGCTGGGCATAGGCATCATGGGTCTCGCCGTTCGGCCACCGGAAGATCAGACCCGGGACCGGCGTTACCGTCTTGTTAAAACCGCCCATGCTGTTCGGCCAGATCTTTACCGGCATCCATTTCCCGAACTGGTCCCTGATCAGGATCGGCGGTTCCTGGGGTCCGTAATACAAGGAATACTTCTTGAAAGGATTCGGCTTCGACTCGATCTCGCCCGGCCCCCAGGACGTCATCTCGTACCCGCCCAGGATTTTTACATGACAGGCGGCACAGACAAGATTCTTATGAACGCTCGATGCCATTGCCTGCTCGACTTCGATGTGGCAGTCCTGGCACCCGGCCTTGCGTTCGATATGCCCCATGCCGCCCGGCCCGGTCTCGTGGCAGTCGACGCATACGATCTTCTTCGACACATGAACGTCCTCGGGCAGGCCCGGGGGTTCGGAATAGTCCTTCCCGAGGTAGCTGTCCCCCCTGCGCCGTTCCATGGTTCCCGCGTGGCAGACGAACGAGCTCCTGCCTCCCCCGCTGCAGTTCGCCGATGGCGGTGTCCGGCTGAAGGAGTGGCTCCCGCGCTCCCGGGAGGGCGCGTAGTGGCAATCGAGGCAGCCCGCATGGCAGATGTTGCATGCCTTCTGTTTGGCAACCGCCTGCTCACGGGAAAGGGGAAGATTGATCTGCTCGATGATCTTTTTCGTGTTTTCAAAGGAGAACCTGTCGCCTTCCGCCCTGCCGACCGGCCGGGTGTCCGCAAAGGACGGCCCTCAGTTGTTCGGCCCGTGAATGTCGTCCCAGACGGTCATTGACCGCTGGCGATAGTTCGCACCCATGTTGCTCGTGGCGAACTGCTTCACCTGTTCCGGATGGCATCCGGACTTGCCACACGTCTTTTCCGCAATGCGGGGATCATACCCGAGCGTCCGAGGGTTCCGGTCATGCCAGAGAAGAGTTCCTACTTCGTAATCGAGGAAGCCGCCGGCCAGACGTGGAAGCATTTGGCGCATCTTGTCGGTACCGGCAGGCAGGAGGCGCTTAACACGGCCTCTTCGGGGAATGATGTTCAGGTCATTGTCCAGAACGATCAGCTTGAGCATTCCGCGGTGGGCTTTCTCGGGATTATCAGAGAGGCCGTTTCCCAGATGGCAATCGCGGCATTCGGTGTTCGGGTGGCGCGATTCTTTCTGAACCTGTTCGCGCGTCATTACGAACTGGGGGTATCCGAGAGACTGCATTTTATCCTTATCCGCATGACACCGGACGCACCGGTCGCTGGAGTGATAGCCGGAGTAGAAATAAGCGAAGAGCAGAACGACGCCGAGCTGCGCAACGAGGATCGCCATGCCCGAGCGGGTCCCGAAGAACCTGGAAAGACTTCCGATCTTCATATGGGAACATAATACCACGGAAAAAGAGGTTTACAAAATGGTATTTCCCGACCCGGATAAACCGGACAAGCTGATAGCCACAGAGACCACCGAGACCACAGAGAAAATCTCTGAACTAAGACATGCTTTATGTTTTTCCGCTTGCCTCTGTGACCTCTGCGGCAAATTTTTTTCTTCCCATTTTGAGAGGATTTTGATTGTAAACCTGACTGACCCGGATAAATCGGAACGAAAACCGGTCTCACGCAGAGCCGCAGGGCACGCGGAGAACATCAAAAATCATTTAAGAGGTCAACCCAAAAATTGCCTGCCTCTCTCAGCGTCTCCCGTCTCCGCGCTCAATATTCTCGCCTTTTTGAGAATTTTGGATCTAACAGGTTGCTGAAAAAGTCCCTTCCTGTCATTGCGAGGAGCGGTTTTTAGCGACGCGGCAATCGCGAAGTTACTGATTTTCTTAAAGGCGAGATTGCTTCGCTTGCTCCTCCGTGACCTCTGTGTGCTCTGGGGCAAATATGCCTGCCGTTTCGAAGAGAATTTGATTCGTAAGACGCTAAGCTTCCCTCTTCAAACAGCTTTACGTATTGTAACGGATGTATCAAGACGTGAATAGAGATTGTCTGATGTTCGGAATTAGAGTTTGACAGATCCGGGAAGGAGCGCTTAATATACTCGAGACTGCGTGGCAGCACGAGAAAAGGAAAAAGTAGAAATTATTAATATCTCATAATTATCCGTACGTACCACAAGCCGTCATCCCCGAATGCCTCTATCGGGGCTCCTGTGATTTTCAGGAAATTCCCGGATTCCCGCTTTCGCGGGAATGACGAAACAGTCGCGAGAATGCCGATGCTCGCCGCATGTTCCGTCCGAAGGAGGTAACAAACGGACGCTTCCGCTCTGTTTATTGCCGCAGATTTTTTTGTAACGGGCACGATCCTCGGCATTCTCATGCATCGGTCCGACTTCTGCATCTCGGGCATTTTCCGCGACATCTTTCTTTTCAATGATTTCCTGAGGATGAGGGCTCTCATCCTCCTGATCGTACTCTCTTCACTGTTCCTTTTCCTGATCCGTGAGTCGGGGATCATTTCTTCGTATCCGCCCTCCTTCTTCGGACTCCCCTCTCTTATAAACGTTGCAGGCGGGCTCCTCTTCGGTGCCGGGATGGTCCTCGCCGGTGGATGTTTCATGGGTACGCTGTATAAAGTGGGAGCGGGAAAGACAGTCAGTTTCTTCTCTCTTATCGGCATTCTCTGCGGAAGCGCTATTTATGCAGAAGTACACCCCGTTGTATTGCCTCTGATTCGCAGGACCATATTGATTCGGGACAAGACGGCACTGGAACACATTACGGGCAACTCGCGGCTGCCTGTCCTCATCCTCATCCTTACTTTCCTGTTTCTTGCCTGGAAATGGCACCGGAGAAAAGCGTGGTCGCAGAAGGCATATGCCGAGGGCTATATCCAGCCGTGGAAGGCCGCTGTTTTTATATCCATTCTCATTTCCGTTTCGTACGCGCTTGTCGGTCGTCCTCTCTCCGTCACAGCCGGTTTCGGCAAGATCACCGCCTTTCTGGAATCGCTTTTTGTCGCGGGCCATTCTGAAAGCCTCCTTTTCTTCAGTCAGGTTTCGTACCGTCTTGTGGGAAACACCACGTTCGCCGAAAGAATCGGCCCCGGCCTGGATTCCATCACTATGACTCAACTGCTCCTGATCGCGGGAATCATATTCGGGGGATTTATTTCCGCCGTACACGTCAGGGAATTCAGGATAGGAGTTCTGCCTCCCTTCAGGCAGATCGTATCTGCCTTTTCAGGCGGGGTCCTCATGGCAGGGGGTGCATTTGCTTCTTCGGGGTGCAATCTCTGGCATCTCCTCGGAGGGCTTCCGGTCTTTGCCCTGCAAAGCCTGCTCTTTCTCGCGGGGCTTTTGCCCGGCGCATATCTTGGAACGCTTACACTGAAGAAGGTAATCCGCTGATGCACGATAAAAACCAGAAAGGAGTAAATTCCATGCGGGAACTGGTTCTCGACATACGGGGACAGATCTGTCCGGCATGCATGCTCGTAACCCTGAAGGAAATTTACAGCAGGAAGGAATTGCTCAGGTCACGGGAGGCGATGCTCCTGGTCAGGACGGACCACAGGGACGCGACAAGGACTATCCCCGGCGCTGCATCTGCAATGGGGTATCACGTGAATGTCTCGAAGGTGAAGAACTATTACGAGATACGCCTGGAGTACAGGGATGGCGAATAGAAGAAAGACAAACCGGGAAAACGGGTACGGCGGCACCGAGGCCCAGGCTGCAGGCGGGAGGCTTGAGTCCTATATACGCGAGAAGATAAACCAGCTGCTCGTCGTAATGGGTACCAAGCCGCTCGATATGGAGATGCTCGACGAACAGAGTTTTCTGGATCTCGATCCGATAGGCACTATCGCCTGTTCCTTCGAGCAGGTCCTCGATCACCTGAGGGACACCAATAAGAAATTACGCGTTGCGAAGGACCATCTCCAGGCCGTCTTCGATACGGCAGGGGTCTGCATTTCAATAATCGACCCGGAGCTCAAGGTGATAAACTGCAATGAAAAACAGAGAGAACTGCTGGCCTCGGAGAACAAAGGGGATCTGAGAGGCAGGTACTGTTACGAGGTCTACTGCGGGAATGATTCTCCGGCCTTGGCGTGCCCTGCCATCGAGACCATAGAGACGGGGCGGCCGGTCTTCATCCGTGAGATAAAAAAGAAGGGGAGGTATTTCCAGATAGTCACCTCTCCCCTGAAGGACGCAGACGGCGGGCTCACCGCGATAATCGAGGTCTCGGTCGATGTGACCGAAAAGAAGAAAGCAGAGGAGGGGAGGAGGCAGGCGGAGAAACTCGCGGCAGTCGGTCTCCTCGGCGCCGGGCTTGCCCATGAGATAAACAACCCGCTCGGCAACATACTCGGTTATTCCAAGATGCTCCTTATGGAAGGCGACCTGACGGAGAGGCAGAAAGAAAGGCTCGAAATAATAGCGGAACAGGCCCGAAAGGGAAGCGAGATAATCAGGGGGCTCCTGGAGTTCTCACGACATTCGAGTCCTGCTTTTGAACCTGTCAGCCTGAACGAGATACTAGCAAAGGCGATCAACACGAGTTCCATCCTTCTTCAGACCAGAGGCATCAGGCTCGATCTGAAGCCGGGGGATATTCCCGTCACAAAGGCCGATCCGGTGCAGATAAGCCAGGTAATCGACAATCTGATACAGAACGCGATTCACGCACTGGAGGGTACAAGGGACTCCCTGCTTATAATAGAAAGCGGTTTGAAAGGCAAAGAAATCGAAATCAGCGTGACGGACAACGGCACAGGCATTCCGGATTCCGTGGTGCGGAAGATCTTCGATCCGTTTTTCACCACCAAGCCCGTGGGCAAGGGTGTCGGCCTCGGCCTGTCAATATGCGCCGGGATCATAAATGCGCATGACGGGTCGATAGGAGTGGAAAGCGAGCCGGGCAGGACCAGGATCTTCTTCAGTGTCCCTGTCCGGGAAAGGTGAAAGAGATGCCGAGGATACTGGTAGTAGAGGACGACCCCAGGATGAGGGCATTGGTCAAAGAATACCTGGAGAAGGACGGCTATTCGGTCTCTGTCGCAGGCGGGCTCAGCGAGGCGGTATCGGAGCTCGCCGCCCATTCCTTCGATGCGGTGCTGACCGATCTGAGGATTCCGGACGGGGACGGGATGGATGTTCTCGGCCTTGTGCATGAAAAGGACAGGCAGATCCCGGTAATCATTATGACCGCGTATGCTTCGGTCAAATCCGCCGTGCAGGCGATCAAGATAGGCGCATACGATTATATACAGAAGCCCTTCGAGCCCGAGGAGCTGATGCTGATCGCAAAGAGGGCGACCGAGTTCCGGGCTCTGGTCGATGAGAATATCCGGCTCTCGGCAGCTCTGGAGAACTGCTCGGATGACGAGATTGTCGGAAGTTCACAACAGATCCTGAGGGTGAAAGAGCTTGCAAGGAAAGTGGCCCCTTTCGATTCCACCGTCCTGGTACAGGGAGAAACCGGCACCGGGAAGGAAATGGTTGCGAGACTCGTTCACAGGCTGAGCAGCAGGGCGGCCGCGAAATTCCTGCCTGTCAATTGCGGGGCGCTCGTGGAGACTCTGCTGGAGGCAGAGCTCTTCGGCTATGAGAAAGGCGCTTTTACCGGAGCGGTAAGGCAGAAGGCGGGACTCTTCGAGACAGCCGGAGGCGGGACACTCTTTCTGGATGAGATAAACAACGCATCCGAGGCGGTCCAGATAAAACTGCTGCGGGTTTTGCAGGACGGGACGATTCTGCGGGTCGGCGGGGTCGAGCCCATACGAGTGGATGTGCGGGTGATAGCCGCATCGAATACCGATCTCAAGTCGGAGGCCGAAAAGGGCAGGTTCAGACGGGACCTCTTTTACCGGCTCAATGTAATGGCTATCGACATGCCGCCGCTCAGGGAACGGCCGGATGATATTCCATTGCTGGCCTGTCACTTTCTCGATAAATACTCACGCCGCTGTGCAAAAAAAATAACCGGTCTTCAGCAGGAGACGTTGAAAGCCCTTACGGGTTACTATTGGCCCGGAAATGTCAGGGAGCTCGAAAATGCGATCGAACACGCAGTAATAATGGCCTCGCCGGAACAGGAGATTACACCGGATTGCCTCCCGGAGGACACGAGGGCAAAGCGGCCGCAAGCTTCCCCTGCCGGGAACGGAGCGCTCGATCTTGAACGTATGGAGATATCAGCAATAAAGAGTGCACTGAAAACTTTCGGAGGGCGCAAGGCAAAGGCCGCAGAAGCACTGGGCATCAGCATGCCGACCCTTTGGAGAAAGCTGAAAAAGCTGAATATGGAATGACGAGGCAAGCCTCAGACCGAAGAGAGAACCGAAAACCAATTTTCACACGGAGCCACGCCCTGCATTCGCGCTACCGCACTCGTAGTCGACTGGGTGCAGGCGAAGCCACGAAGGAAAGTTTAAAACAGTTTCTTGTTCTTGTCTTTCTTCGCGCCTCCGCCTGTGGCCGGTGTTAATGAGTGCATAGCGCGAATACGGGCTATGCCTTCGTGTGGAGACCGGTTTAGATTTTGACTCTCTTAGAGGAGAATTCCAGTGCTCGAATCCTGTTTACAGTTCTTGTAAACGAATAGTGTCGCATAAGGTTTTCATTTCAAGGTGAAATGTCATTTCATTCTGAAATGAAATAATGATGCTCTCCGTTTCCCTTCTCTCAAAAAAGCTTTTCCTGTTTGAGCATGGCCATTCTGTAAGGCTTTGTGATTAAAGATAAAATCTAAAACCCCCTCCCTTCCTCTTACCCTCTAACCTCTCCTGTGTTGTCCGGCATTGCTCTTGCAATCTTCTGCACCAAGGGGGTAGCAATGGTCATTTCGTTATCGGCTCATGAGCAGTTGTCCGCTTCCTTTTCTGAGCAAACTACACCTCGTCAAGCGAAGATAACAGATACAAAAATCCTGCTCGTAAATACCTGCGATCTGCCTGATCCACTTGCTGATGAAATGAAGTTACTCATAGGGCAAGTGTTCCGCGCTGAAACGACGGTGCTCAAAGTCCCTTTTCCCCACGCATCGGCATCACCCGACCGGCAATACCCGGCGCCGGAATTTCTTCAGTATCTGCAGAGTTTCGCGGCAGAGAAAACCCTGGTAGCGGCCATTGCCGATTCCGACCTTTCCTTCCCCGGTCTGAATTTTGTATTCGGCCTCTCGGACTCCGAAAACGGCGTCGCTGTAGTATCCATGCACCGTTTCCTTGGCAAGAAAAAAATTACACAATCGGATCGTCCTGCAATTGAAAGGACCTTGAAGACAACCGTACACGAGTTGGGCCATTTATACGGGCTTTCACACTGCAAAGACCAGAAATGCGCCATGTTTTTTTCTTTCAATGTAGCGGATACCGATTACAAGCAGAAGCAATTTTGCGGCACGTGTACCGAAAAGCTAAACCGTATTCAGTCGGGGTATTCCGTCAAGTGACGGAGTGAAAAAATAAACGTCCCAAAAAAAAACAGCAAACGGAAAGGAGGAGAAAATGTCTCAAGGTCTAAAAGGTGGCCTTACGCTTCCATGGCTGTGGGTGGCGGTACTGATCGCTTTTTTCTCGCTGGCGTTCATGCTCCCGCCGCTTAATAAGCCGATGGTTGAGCTGGGAAAAACAAAGGTGAATTTGGAACCGGTCGGGAGTTCCGACGAGAAGGCGGGTGAAATTGTCTTTCAGTAATCTGAACAGCAATCGGATACAAGCCCGGATCAGGCGTATTTTTTTCCTCGTGCTTTTTTTCGGGCTCTCCTTCGGAGTCTCGTACCATCTGCAAGAGGCTGCAGCAGGAGAGTCCTATTCGGGCAGTAACCTTCGGATAGAATGGGAGACTGAAGTACCGGGACATGTCGTAAAGGTCGAAAACGGAAAACCGGAGAGGATATCGTTCCGGATCAGGGCCGGAGAAAATGTCTCCCAAATTAAATTGGGAATCTCCCGAAAGGACCGCTCCATCGGCATCAATATCTCACCGGAAGAAGTTTTGGTGCATGAGGGAATTGCAGGTTCGATCGCGGAGTTTAATATTCCCCGAGGGATGCCGCTGGGCAGGCACAATCTCGCGATCCGCGTCATAGAGATCGGCACGGACCGGCTGCTCGGAACGGCGATTTTGCCCTTTATTCTTTTGCCTTCAGGTCTGGAGTGTATGTGCTGATGAGAACATTGCTAAGGAGGAATAAAATGATGCTTTTAAAGAAGCGCATGATGTTCGGTTTGGCTTTATTTGTCGCTCTTTTCATGGGGAGGGGAGAGACAGGTCTCATGGACGGCAATGTTTTGTCCCTGGCTGGAGGAATCAGCCAGGCAGGCGCCGAGGAAACACCCCCCCCCTTTGCATGGCATGCAAACAGGCCCAATATCAGGCGGGCGCAGATAGCGCTGGGAAGGGCCGCTGCTTTGAGGTTTGAATTTACTGTGCCGGAAGGGACTGCGGCAAATGTGAAATTCGGAATTCCAAAAAAGTTCGTCACCATGGGAATTAAAGTGGAACCCGGCGAGGTTCAGGTACAGGGCGGAGTGGCTTCCTCCAAGGCATTTTTTACCGTCCCCCCGGGAATGCCCCTCGGCAAATTCGACATGCCGATCATCGCAGTTGATGCGGCTACGGGAAAAGAAATCGGGAGAGGGTCGATTCCCTTCATGCTTTTGCCCGCCGGTGTAGGCGGATGTTGAGTGGAGGGCGCGGGATTAAAAATCAATTAAGGAGGAACCTCTAATGGAAGATTTCGATTTCGGGGTAAGGGGTTGGTGGAAGGCTTGGAACAAGAAGTTCTTCAGGGAGAAATGGCCGCTGTGGCTGGCGGGTTTATTCATGGCGATCTCCGGAATCATGGCATACGGGGTCGCAGTATGGTCCCTGGCCAGGACGGTTGCCGGACAGAATCCCTATGATCAGGCAAAACCCCTCGGCACCTTCCTGGGATTAAAGGAGTTGGGAGGAATAATAAACAACGGCCTGAGTTATATCGGGCTCCCCCACTACGCCTTTTCAGGCTACACCTGGCCCGACGGAGCAACAATCAACTTTTTCAGACAGTATCCCAATCCCTTCCTGGAACCGACAGCGGGAACTATGCTCGGCATTCTTTTTGGAGGCCTGATTGCGGCATTGCTGGCCAAAGAGTTTGCCCTCAAGGTGCCGCTCGATAAATCCGAATACGGCCTGGCCGTGTCCGGGGGAACGATGATGGGCGTCGGCGCGGTATTCATGTTCGGCTGTCCGCTGGTCAGCACCACGAACGTCGGAGCGATGGGAGTGCAGTCATTCTTAATGGTGATCGGAATGACCGTAGGCTCGTATTACGGGGCAAAGGTGATCGTCTGGTTTGAAAAGCGGCGGGGTTCTTCCCTTGCCTTTGCAGCGGACGGCGCAGGGTACCGGCCTCTCATGCTCTTTGAGAAAACCAGGACGATATGGCCTGTATTGCCCGGGCACGCAGACGGCGGGGAGCCGGCGGGGATCAGATACCAGCCCTACCTTGCCCTTGCTCTGATGGTAGTGGCGGTTGCAGTCCTCTTTAATTTTTCGAGCATCGGTTACCCGGCGCTCTCGTTGTCCTTTGCCGCGGCGGCGCTCACCGGCTTTGCCATGCAGCGCGGGGGTATGTGTTTTGCCCATGCGTATCGGGAGCCTTTCCTTTCCGGTTTTGCCGATATGTCCAGGGCGATGGCGCTGGTGTACATTCTGCTCGTCCTCGGTTTTCTTCCCATGAAACTGATCGGCTCCATGAATCCCGACCTCGCCTACGCCGAGATATTTGCGATAAGCCCGGCGGGGATAGGAGTTCTGTTCGGTTCGATGCTCTTCGGAATCGGCATGGCGCTGAACGGCGCGTGTGTCAGCGACAGTCTCTGGAGGACGGCGGAGGGACAGGTAAAAATATGGGTCGGACTGGTGACTCTCATTTGCATCTCGTCCTGGATTTTCCCGATGAGAGAAGAGCACTGGTTCAAAACGATCTTTGCGCCTTACGGCTCACAAAACATCAGGGACGTTTATCTGCCGGACCTGCTCGGCTATCCCGGCGCGGTGACGCTTACGGTAGGCTTCATAGCCGCGTGGGCTCTCCTGATGACCTGGTTCAGCGGAAGGACGTTCAAAAAATACATGGAAGGATAAAGGAGGAAAACATGATTACCGAAGTCAGATTCGACGAAGAAATTGATGTCAAGGGGCTTGTCTGCCCGAGGCCCATGGTACTGACCATGGCCGCACTGAAAAAAATGGAAATGGGCTGGACACTCAAGGTGACTGCAAACGACAGCAGCGTCAAACACTCTATACCCTCTCTCTGCGAGAGGGCCGGATATACGCTCCTCGAACAGTCCGAAGATGGCGGTTCGTATATTTTCATTATCCGCAAATAGAGGGGGTTCGTGACAAAGAAACCCCATAAAAGGAGGTAACGAATGCTTGAATTACTGAAAAGGAAGAGGATGTTCCTGATTCTTGTTATTATTTCTCTTCTGGCGAGCTGCAGTGGCGGCAGTTACGACACGCCCTCCACAACTGCAACGCCGACGGTCATCTCCGTGGACACGGTTAATGGATATGTGGCCGCCGGAAAAGCAAACGGCACCGGATTCGACAGGGTCGTTATTCTGGACATAACCTCGGCCGGAACTTACAGTAACGGGCACATTCCAGATGCGATTTTCGTAAACAGTGCGGATGTTACCAGTCCGACCAGATCAGAGGGGGTGATCTATGCCGTGAACATGGTCATGGACGGTCCGACAATGGATGCCCTCATTCAACGGACCGGGATAGACAAGAACACCACCGTCATCTTCACCGGCCCGGGCACATCCAAGAATGATTACATGAGTGTGGGGAGGGTATATTTCAATTTTCGCTACTGGGGATTCCCCAAAGAGCGCCTGAAGGTATTGAACGGATTAAACGGGGCATACAAGGCCAAATACGGGCTGGATACGACTGCTCCTGCAATCGCTGCTTCCACCTACAGTGTGAGAAAGAATCCCTCATTCAGGGATGACTTGAGGCTTTCCCTTCAGGAAATGATTCAATATGCCGACACACAGCCTTCCAACATAGTGGTAATCGACGGAAGAGGATCGGACGGTCCGGGCAACGTTAAGTATTCGTATGACGGAGATCCGAAGGCAACAACAGGCGTATTTTCTTCTCCATCGTATACTACTACTGATTATGTGGCTTTTGAGGGCCACATAAATGGAGCAAAGGCGATTTTATGGACCGACCTGTATGAGGGAGTGGATACAGCCGGAACCGTTACAACGGGAACAGCCGCTTATTACCGCTTCAAATCCGAAGCAGACATGGTTCCCATATGGACAGCAACCGGGTTGGACAGCACCAAAATGGCATATGTCCATTGCAGGACGGGGATGATCTCCTCGGCAATGTACGTGGCCCTTGACGCATTCCTTGGCTGGCCCGTTGCCAACTATGACGGTTCCTGGAGCCAGTGGGGACAGCTCGCAGGAAAAGAGAACGGAGGATTCCTCGACAACAGTTCTCCCTGGAGAACGGACACCTCCGCACGGTCAGAAGCGATCACGTTTAATAAAGCTGCGGGTGCGACCATAGAAGACCCGTCCACTGGAGGACCGATGAATTCATTCGATACCTCGGCCAACAAGATCGAGGAACAGGACCGGGCCTACTTCGGCGCAGGGGGCTCTTCCAGCTCAGGCGGTGGCGGCACACCCCATGTCGGCTGCTGAGGAAATCATGATGTCCACAAAAAATAGAGGAGGTAACTTTATGAAGGGAATCCCGAAGCTGATGTTGTCCCTTTTGGGCGGAGCATTCCTATTCTGTGCAGGCGCGACAAACGCCGGGGCCTTCGAGCCTATCACCTTCGGTGAGGAAGGGGCCTTTCTCAAAATAGACTTTCAGGCGCAGCTCTATGGTGTGTGGAGGGACACCGGATCCGGACCGGACAAAACCTCGGACAGCACGGACCTGTTCTTCAGGAGAAACAGAATTTCGTTCTGGGGCCATGGAAACGACATCTACGGTTTCCTGGTGCAGATAGAGTATGCCGGAGAGAGGGATATAGAGCCGCTCGTGGTAAACGACGAGCCCGGGAAGGATTTCTCAGCGCTGGATGCATATTTCATGGCGGACTTCTCGAACTACTTCCGGATATACGCCGGAAAGCAGAAGATACAGCTCACCAGGGAAAATCTCGAAGACTGTTTCGAACCTCTTTCCCTGGACCGCTCCCTCTTCATCTATACGCCCTTCAAGCACAGCCGTGACACGGGGCTGGTCCTTTGGGGCAACATTCCGGAGATAAAATCCCAGTATCGCCTGGAGGCGTCCAAGGGAAAGGATGATATCATCAATGCGCCCAAGAGTTCATTGATGTATTCGGCCCGATTCCACGTCTCTCTGCTCGAACCCGAGTATGCATACGGTTACAAGGGGACGTACCTTGGAGAGCAGAAGATCCTTACCATCGGCGGCGGCGTTCAGTATGAACCCGACGCGGTCTTCAGCGACATCACGGCACAGACAGGAGCGAAGAACTACTCTGCCTGGACCGCGGATGTCTTCTTCAATCACCCTCTCGGAGGCGGCGCTGTCACAGCCTCTGCTGCGTATCTGAAAACCTCATTCGACGACGCCTTCAAGGGCAGCGATCCCGATCCTCAGGCTCTGGGCATAGACGGAGAAAAGAACGGCTGGTATGCAAAGGCCGGGTATCTCATTCCCGGAAAGATAGGACCCGGCCAGGTACAGCCCTTTGCGAGATACGAAGAATGGAACTTTGCCTCGCTTTTCGATGTATTCGACCAGAAGATAAAATGGTTCGGGGCGGGCGTGAACTACTATATCGATGGACAGAGTCTCAGGGTAACAGTTGAGTACGCCCGTACCAAATTCGACAAGCAAGTGAATCCTGAATCACAGGACTTCAATACCGTCACAACGATGCTTCAGTACAGGTTCTAGAGCACTTCCTGAAGGTGCAGCCTTCCTCCCGTGGGGGCCGCAAGGCCCCCTTTTTTATCAGTACGCTCACCTGTCCCGGTTCGGGTGTGGCTTGTATGCTCGCGGAGAACCGGCTGACCGGTGATGGACCGCCGGACGCTCGACTGCTTTTGCTGCGTCGGCGCCCGGGCCTTCACGGCCGTCCGGTCCGGACGCAGCGAACGCGTCCCTCCGCGGTAAGCGCTTCCGTCCCGGAAAGGGATTGCCAGTCTCCGGCCAAAGGAGGTGAGACCATGGCAGGCACG
>OFHG01000152.1_pt1 | contig 29547 bp, 29 predicted proteins | sample 1521931 | NCBI WGS metagenome assembly OFHG01 (sample SAMEA2468438, study PRJEB22500) | soil metagenome | biome: Glassland; feature: Farmland; material: Clay | place: Australia | collected 2013-01-31 | depth 0.55 m
GACCGTCGTGATCAGCCCCGACGACCCCTTCGTCGTCATCGGGGAGCGTATCAACCCCACGAACCGCAAGAAGCTCGCCGAAGAGCTCCGCAACATGAACTACACGCGAGCCAAGGCCGACGCCATCGCCCAGGTCGAGGCGGGCGCGCACATGATTGACGTGAATTGCGGCGTGCCCGGCGCCGACGAGCCCGCCATCTTGAAGGGTGCCGTGGAGGTCCTGCAGGAGACGGTGGACGTTCCCCTGTGCCTGGATTCGTCGAGGCTCGATGCCCTGGAGGCCGCACTCCCCGCGTACAAGGGCAAGGCGCTGATCAACTCGGTCACCGGAGAGGACAAGACCCTGGACCGTCTCCTTCCCGTGATCAAGAAGTACAACGCTGCCGTGATCGGGATCACCCACGACGAAGCGGGCATCAGCAAGGACCCCCAGGTGCGCCTCGCGGTGGCCAGGAAGATCGTGAAGCGTGCGGGCGACTACGGGGTCCCGCCGGAGGACGTGATCATCGACACGATCTGCATGCCCGTGGGTGCGGACAGCACGCTGGGCCGCGTGGCCCTCGACACGGTCCGCCTCGTCCGCCAGGAACTCGGGGTGAACATCTCCCTCGGCGCGGGGAACGTGGGCTTCGGCATGCCTGACCGGCCCGCCCTGACCGCCTCCCTGATCGAGCTCGGCATGCCCCTCGGACTCACCGCGTCCATCGCGAATCCCCTGGAGCCCGAGATCGCCCGTGCCATCCTTGCCGCGGACCTCATGCTCGGGAAGGACAAGTTCGGGATGAAGTGGATGGCCTACTGCCGGAAGCACGCGCCACCGGCAGGCGCGGCTGCACCCGCGTCCCCACCCACGCCTCCCGCGACGTGAAACCCGATCGCGAATTCGGCCCACCCAAAAGCTCTATGCGGAGCGCCGTCTACCCGACGCGAAGGCGGAGCGCATGGGGAAGCCGAGGAAACCCGAAGTCGGGGCGAAAGGCTCGTCCGAGTACTACTGGAAGAAGTACGAGGCCTACTTCCCCAAGTACTTCTGGGCCGACGACACCCGCCTCGCGAACATCGTCCTCCGGAGCGCGAAGGGTTCGAGCCTGTTTGACGTGGACGGCAAGGAGTACATCGACCTGACGAGCCAGTGGTCCACGAACAACCTGGGCAACGTCCACCCGGAGATCCTCGAAGCGACGGTAGACGCCCTCGAGCGATACGGATTCCTCATCTACTTCATGAACCCGCACCTCCCGATGATCGAGCTCGCGGAGAAGCTGCTCAGCATCCGCCCCTCCTCGAACCTAACGCGCGTCTTCCTCGAACTCTCGGGGACCGGGGCCGCCGAGGCCGCGGTGAAGCACGCGGTGGAGGTCTCCAACCGCCCTCTCGTCTTGAGCTTCATGGGTCAGTATCACGGGCTCAGCATCGGCGCGACCGCGATCGGGAGCTTGGGTGCACGATGGCGCCGGCACTGGGAGGCCTTCTCCGGCGGCGCGGTCCACTCCCCCTATCCCACGGGGTACCGGCGGCCCGACGGCATGACCGAGGGGGAGTACGGGGACTGGTGCCTCGGCTTCCTGGAGGACCAGATCCTCCGGTACGTCGCCCACCCGGAGCGGATCGCCGGCGTGATCTTCGAGCCCGTGGCCCTGGAGGCCGGTGTCTGGATCCCTCCCGCGAACTTCGTGCGGGGCCTGCGGAAGCTCGCGGATCGTTACGACTGGTTCTTCATCGCGGACGAGGTGGAGGCCGGGCTCGGTCGGTGCGGCAAGATGTGGAGCATCGAGCACTTCGGCGTGGCTCCCGACATGATCTCCATCGGCAAGGCGCTCGGCGGCGGCCTCATGCCCATTTCCGCCGTCCTCGGCGACGACCGGGCGATGACGGAGCACGAGGTCGTCGCGGGAACCACCTTCGGTGGCCATCCTGCGGCATGCGTCGCGGCACAGAAGGCGATCGACATCATGGTCCGTGATCGCATCGCGGAACGGTCCGCACGCCTCGGAGCAAAGGCCCTAAAGCGGGTGAAGGAGTGGCAGGACCTACCGCTCGTGGGGGACACCCGGGGGCTGGGCCTCGCCATCGGCGTCGAGCTCGTGACGAGCAAGAAGTCGAAGGCCCGCGCGCTCAAGGCGACGCGGTCCGTGTTCTTCGACTGCGTCCGGAACGGCGTGGTACCCCTGTACGACTACGACATGAACGTCCTGCGAATCCAGCCGCCTCTCACGATCGAAGAGCGTGAGTTGGACCGCGCGCTCGACATCATGGAAGGGTGTCTGCGCCGCGCGTCCTCTCGTCCCGGGGAGTGAGGGGGCCGCCGGCTTGGAAAACAGCTCCCCCCCTCATGCCTTCCGATACGGCGGATCGTAGAAGGGCCGCTCCACGACCACGGCGGGCGCCCGCTTCCGCTCCCATTCGACCTCGAGCTCGAACTCCAGCGGCGTCCCGGTCTTCGCATAGGCGGAGCGGACCGTCGCGATCCCGATGTACTTCTTGAGTGTGGGCGACCACACCCCGCTGGTCGCCCAGCCCACCTGGCGGAGCCCCGCATAGATCGGGACCTTGTCGGCCCATGGTTCCGAAGGGGGCTGGGGCGGCAAGCCCAGGTCCGTGAAGAACGTGGAAGCGGTCGCCCAGTCGATCTCGATGCCGACCGTGCGCCGCGCCACTCCCGACCGCAGTTCCTCGGTCAGAGCGGTTCGGCCCACGAAGGGACCCTTGTTCATCGCGACGGCCCAGTCGAGCCCGAGCTCGAAGGGCGAGTACCGCTGCTCGTCGATGAGCGCGCTGCGCGAGTGCACATAGTCCACCTCGGCGAGGACGAAACCCGCTTCGATACGGCAGGCGTCCATGGCTGTCTGCCCGGCGAGCTGCATGTGATGGGGCGCGCCGTACTTCATCATCGCGTCGAACAGCGGCAAGGCTTGGTCACGTCCGACCCAGATCTCGTATCCCAGGTCGCCCGTGTACCCGGTGCGGGAGATCTCCACGGGGATGCCGTCGATCTTCGCGGTCGTGAACCGGAAGAACTTGAGTTTGTCCAGGGCGGGCCCCGCGGCGTCTCGGAGGATGGCCCGCGAGCTCGGTCCCTGAAGGGCAAGTGTCCCGACGTCCTCGGACACGTCCTCGACCCGCACATCGAGGCCCACGGAGTTGTCCTCGATCCACTTCAGGCTCGGTTGCGCGGACGTCAGGCGGAAGGTACCGTCGCCGTAATTCCAAATCGTGCCGTCGTCGACGACCTTGCCCCGTTCGTCGCACCAGGGTGTGTACACGATGTGCCCCTTGGAGAACTTGCGCAGGTCGCGCGTGACGATCTTGTTGAGGACCCTCAGCGCGTCCTTCCCTTGGATACGGTACTTGTAGAGGGGCGAGACATCGATGAGGCCCGCGGTGTGGCGGATGGCGTAGTACTCCATGTACGGGACGACGGAGTAGGAGCTCGCGGAGAGGTAACCAGACCACGCCTGCCACGCCCAACTCTGGCACAGGGGGAACGTCCGTTCGTGAAAGGGTGAGCCCTTGAGCACGCTTCCTCCTCCCGTCCCGGCGTCGCCGCTGACGATTTTCGGTGTCGTCGGTGATTCGAATGGCGGAAGGACCCGCGACGGATAAGCGTTTCGGAAAACCGAACTTCTTGTTCCATAAGAAACGATGGATAAAATCAGCCGCGGGAGAAAAACGCTATATGCCCGCGGCGTTTTCCCTGGGCGGGCCGGCGTTCCGCTTCGGCCGATGACCGATGGGACAATGCCTTGGGGAGGAGGACGGGAGTTGCAGTCGGGACAATCGTACGACGCGGTCATCGTCGGCGGAGGGCACAACGGACTCGTAGCGGCGGCCTACCTCGCGCGCGCAGGAAAGAGCGTCCTGGTCCTGGAGCGCCGGCACGTGGTCGGCGGCGCCGCGGTCACGGAGGAAGTGTTCCCCGGGTTCAAGTTCACGGTCTGTTCCTACGTCTGCAGCATGCTGCGGCCCATCGTAATCCGCGAGCTGGAGCTGCCCCGGTTCGGTCTCACGGTGATCCCCCAGGAATGCAACTTCATCCCGAGCCGCGACGGGCGCTACCTATTCTACCGGGGCGACGAGGAGGACACGCACAATGCGGTGCTCGCGTTCTCCAAGAAGGACGCGGAAGCCCTGCCTCGTTACGACGCCCTGATGGTCCGTCTCTGCAAGTTCATCCAGCCGCTCCTGGACATGGCCCCTCCGGACATCGCTTCGTTCAATCCGGCCGAGCTCCGGAAGCTGATGAAACTCGCCGCCCCGGTGCGGGAGCTCACCGAGGAGGAGGTGTACGAGTTCGCGCGCGTGATGACCATGAGCGCCGCGGACTACCTCGACGAGTGGTTCGAGGGCGACCTGCTGAAGGCGAGCCTCGCCGCGAGCGGCATCATCGGCACGCTCCTCGGCCCGCGGTCCCCTGGGACCGCGTACGTCCTGTTGCACCACTCCATGGGCGAGATCGACGGGGCGTACCGCTCCTGGGGCTACGTCCGCGGAGGCATGGGCGCCCTGAGCGAGTCCATCGCGGCCTCGGCCGCCCACTTCGGCGCCCACATCCGGACGAACGCGGAGGTGCGACAGATCCTGATCCGGAACGGCCGCGCGGAGGGCGTCGAGCTGGCGACGGGCGAGCGGATCGCCTCGCGCGTCGTCCTCTCGAACTGCGACCCCAAGCGGACGTTCCTCAAACTCATGGACCCGCAGCTCCTGCCGCAGGACTTCGTCCGCGCCATCCGGAACTTCAACATCGAGGGTTCGTCCGGCAAGGTGAACTTGGCCCTCGACTCGTTCCCCGACTTCAAGGTGCTGCCCGGCTATGGCCCGCACCTCCAAGGCGACGTCACCATCGGCGAGAGCATGGACTACATCGAACGGGCGTACGAGGACGCGAAGTACGGCGATTTCTCCCACCGGCCGTACATCGACATGTGCATTCCCTCCACGCTCGACCCGACGATCGCGCCGCCGGGCAAGCACGTCATGTCCAACTTCATCCAGTACGCGCCCTACCATCTGCGGAAGGGGACGTGGCCGGAGCGCCGCGAGGAATTCGGCGACACGGTCATCGACACGATCGAGGAGCACGTGCCCAAGATCCGCGACATCATCCTCGGGAAGCAGGTCCTCAGCCCGTGGGACCTAGAGCAGGAGTTCGGCCTCACGGGCGGCAACATCTTCCACGGCGAGCTGACGCCGAACCAGCTCCTCTTCTTCCGCCCCGCGGGAGGCTGGGCCCAGTACCGCACCCCGATCCGGGCGCTGTACCTGTGCGGCTCCGGCGCCCATCCCGGCGGCGGCGTCATGGGCGCACCCGGCCGCAACGCGGTGACCGAGGTCCTCAAGGACATGACCTTCCGGAGGGTGTGAACCATGCAGGGCGCCTACGACGTCGTGGTCATCGGAGGGGGCCACAACGGCCTCGTCGCAGCCACCTATCTGGCCCGTGCGCGCCACCGCGTGCTCCTCCTGGAGCGGAGCGGCTCCCTTGGCGGACCGGTGACGACCGAGGAGATCCGCCCCGGGTTCCGCGCGCCCACGGGGGCCTCCCTCTGCGGCCTCTTCCGGCGGGAGATCATCGACGAGCTGGACCTGATCCGCCACGGCCTCGCCTTCGTCCCGTTCGATCCGACGGCGGTCCTCCTGGGGGACGGTGCCGCGCCCCTGCGGATTTGGAGGGATCCGCGGAAGACCCAGTTCGAGGTCGCGAAATCCTCCCCCGCGGACGCGGCCGCGTACCCGCGGTTCCTGGAGCTCATGGGGGAGATCTCCCGGGTCCTGGACCCGCTCCTGATGTCCATCCCGCTCAGCGTGGACGACCCGTCGATCGCGGACGGCTGGTTCCTCTTCGGCCGCGCCCTGCGGCTGCGCCACCTGGGGCGCGACACGATGTACGAGGCCCTCCGCATGCCCCCGATGAGCCTCCACGACTACCTCGGCGAATGGTTCGAGGACGAGAGGCTCCGGACGAGCCTCTCCGTGGACGCCCTCTTCGGGATGTTCCGCGGCCCGTGGTCCCCGGGCACGGCCTTCGGCCTGGTCCACCACTTCCTCGCGCAGGCGAACGGCGGCATGTGGGCGTTCATCCGGGGCGGGAGCGCGACGCTTCCGAACGCCCTCGCGGCCGCGGCCCGCGAGGCCGGCGTCGCGGTCCGCACGGGCGCGGAGGTGCGGCGCATCCTGAGCCCCGACGGCCGCGTCACTGGCGTGGAACTGGCGAACGGCGAGACGATCCCCGCAAGGGCCGTCGTCTCCACCGCGGACCCGAAGCGCACCTTCCTCCAGCTGGCCGACCCGCTCGTCCTGGGAGCGGACTTCCAGCTCCGCGTGCGGAACTACAACTCGGAGGGCTGCGTCTCGAAAGTGAACCTGGCCCTGGACGGGGTACCGCAGATCCCCGCCCTGGGAGACGGGAGCCTGCCCGCGCATTTCCAGATCGCGCCCTCCATGGAGTACATCGAGCGCGCGTACGACGACGCGAAGCACGGCCGCGTGTCGGAGTCGCCCGTGCTCGACGTCACCGTGCCCACGGCGGTGGACCCAAGCCTCGCCCCCTCCGGGAAGCACATCCTCTCCGTCCTCGTCCAGTACACCCCGTACCACCTGGCGGAGGGCCGCTGGGAGGACCGGCGCGAGCCTCTCGGCGAGCACGTCCTCGACCTTCTGCAGGTCCACGTCCCCAACCTTCGCTCGGTCCTCGTCGGCAAGGAGGTCCTTACGCCTGCGGATCTCGAATCCAAGTTCGGGCTCACGGGCGGCCACATCTTCCATGGGGAGATGACCCTCGACCAGCAGTACGTCCTGCGCCCGGTGCCCGGCTGGGGACGGTACCGCACGCCGATTCCCGGACTGTACCTCGCCGGGTCGGGAGCCCATCCCGGCGGCGGGATCACGGGCGCGCCCGGATACAACGGGGCGCGCGCGGTCCTCGAGGACTGGTCGTCGCTGGCGCGGTCGGGCTGAGGCCTACTTCGGCCGCTCGATGATTGTCGCCAGGCCCATGCCGAAGCCGATGCAGAGAACCGACAAGCCGTAATGCAGGTCCTGGCGCTCCATCTCGTGGAGCATGGTCGTGATGAGGCGCGCACCGCTCATGCCGAGCGGATGGCCCAGGGCGATCGCCCCGCCGTTGACGTTCATCCTCGCGCCGTCGAAGCCGACCTCGTTGCGCGTCGCGAGCGGGACGCTCGCGAAGGCCTCGTTGACCTCCCAGATGTCGATGTCGTCCACGGAGAGGCCCGCCTTGGCCAGGGCCTTCTTGGATGCGGGAATCGGGGCGTCGAGCATGATCGTGGGGCTCGTGCCGATAACCCCCGTGGCCACGAAGCGCGCGCGCGGCTCGAGCTTCAGTTCCTTCGCCTTCTCCGGGTTCGTCACGAGGATGGCGCACGCGCCGTCGTTGATCCCGCTGGAATTGGCCGCGGTGATGTGGCCGTCCGCCTTGAATGCCGGAGGCAGGGACTTGATCTTCTCCAGCGTCGTGTTCCGCCGCGGATGCTCGTCCGTGTCGAACATCCGCTTGTTCCCGTTCTCGTCCACGACGGGCACGGGCACGATCTCCCGCTTGAAGCGGCCCTCGTCGATCGCGCGGATCGCCTTCATGTGGGAGTGGTAGGAGAACTCGTCCATCTCGTCCCGGCTGATGTGGTACTTGTCCGCGACGAGGTCCGCGGAGATCCCCTGCGGCACGATCTCGTACTTCTCGAGGAGCTTCTGGCTCAGCTCGCCCATGTCGGAGCCGAGCGGCACGCGGCTCATCGACTCGACGCCACCGCCGATGACGACGTCGTTCTGCCCGGTCATGACCTCCATGCAGGCGTAGTTGAACGCCTGCAGTCCGGAGGCGCACATCCGGTTCACGCTGTTGCCCGGGACATAATCCGGGAAGCCCGCGATGAGCGGCGCGAGGCGGCCGATGTTGCCGCCTTGGTCCGCGACCTGCGTGACGCATCCCAGGGTCACGTCCTCGATGATCTTCGGCTCGATCCCCGCACGGTCCACGACCTCCCGGAGGACGAAGGCCGCCAGGTCGTCCGGCCGCCAGTCCTTCAGCGAGCCGCCTCTCTTCCCCACCGGAGTCCGCACCGCGCCAACGATGACTGCCTCGGGCATCGCGTTCCCTGGGGATGTCATGCGGCATGCGGAATAAGAAGGTTCGCCACTGTCGCGTCGGTAATCTTCAAGTCCCTCGGTCGGATGTGCGGAGGCCACATGCCCGCGCCCCTGGAAGGCCTCCTGGTCCTCGACTTCACCCGTCTCCTCCCGGGACCGTTCGCCACGCAGCTCCTCTGCAACCTCGGGGCCGACGTGATCAAGGTCGAGGACACCGGGATGGGAGACTACATGCGCACGGTGCCGCCGTCCATCCAGGGCGTCTCCTACGCGTACCTCATGGTCAACCGCGGCAAGCGGTCCCTCTCCGTCGACCTCAAGACGAAGGAGGGGTGGGAGATCCTCTACAAGCTCGTGCCCAAGGCGGACATCCTGATGGAGCAGTTTCGGCCTCATGTCATGAAGGGACTCGGCATGGACTACCGGACGCTCGCGAGGCGCAACCGGAAGCTCATCTACTGCTCCTTTTCCGGATACGGCCAGACGGGGCCTGCGAAGGACGTGCCGGGACACGACATCACGTTCGAGGCCCATGCGGGCATCCTCGGCGTGAGCGGCGACCATGACGGCCATCCCGCGATCCCGGGCGTGCCCATGGCGGACCTGGCGAGCGGCTTCAACGCCGCGATGTCCGTGCTCGCCGCGCTCCGCACCCGCGACCGGACCGGGAAGGGCGAGTTCGTCGACGTCTCCATCTTCGATACCGCGGTCAGCCTCATGGTCCTCAACCTCGCGCGGTACCTGGCAACCGGGGAGGAGCCCGTCGCCGGGGAGACGCTGCTCACGGGGACGTTCCCCTTCTACAACCTCTACGAGACCTCGGAGGGCGGCTGGCTCGCCGTCGCGGTGGTGGAATCCAAGTTCTGGAACGCGATGTGCGACCTCCTCGGACTTCCGGAGCTCAAGGAGGCGCAGTTCTCGGACGAGCGCGAGAAGGCGCGCGTTGTGAACCTGCTCAAGTCGCGCTTCCGGTCCAAGACCAAGGCGGAGTGGGAGGCGATCTTCTCCCGAGCGAACCTGCCGATCGTGGGCGTGAAGAGCGTCGCCGAGCTCGTCAAGGACCCGCAGGTGAGGGCCCGCGAGCTCCTGCCCGTGGTCGACGTGCCGGGCCTGTGGAAGATGCCCGTGATCGGACATCCTGCGAAGCACACGGTCTCGTCGACGAGGAATCCCGCGCGCGCCCCGGCGAAGGGGGAGGACACGGAGGCCATCCTGCGCTCCCTGGGCTACACGCCGAAGCAGATCGAGGGCCTCGCGAAAAAGGGCGTCATCACCCTGGGCTAGGCGCGGGGCCGTACGGGCTCGCGCACGTCCCGCCGGGTTTCCTGTATTTGCATGAAACGCCCGCTCACTCGCCCTTGAACGCGGGCGGCCGCTTCTCCATGAAGGCCTGGATGCCCTCGTAGACGTCGTCCGTGGACATGACGAGCCCGAAGGCCATGGCCTCCATCTCCAGGGCCGCGTCGATCGGCACGTCGCCGCTGCGGTTCAGCATGACCTTGATGAGGCGCATGGCCACCGGCGGCCCCTTCGCGAGCTTCTCCGCGAACGCCTTGACCTCCGCCTCGAAGGCCTCGTTCTCCACGGCCTTCGTGACGAGCCCGAGGGCAGCGGCCTCTTCGGCCATGATGCGGTCCCCGATCATCGCGATCTCCTTCGCCTTCGCGAGGCCCAGGATGCGGACGAGCCTCTGGCTCCCGCCGGCCCCCGGGACGAGGCCGCGGGCGACCTCCGTCTGCCCGATCCGCGCGCGCTTCGCGGCGATCCGGAAGTCGCAGGCCAGGGCGAGCTCCAGCCCGCCGCCCACCGTCGCGCCGTTGAGCGCGGCCACGGTGGGCTTGGAGAAGTTCGCGACGTCGTGGAAGACGTGCTCGGAGAGCTGGGAGACCCTCCAGAACTGGTGGGCCTTGGACGCGCCGCCGAAGGCGGAGAGGTCCGCCCCCGCGCTGAAGGCGCGTTCGCCGGAGCCGGTGAACACGACGCAGCGCACCTCGTCGTCCTTCTCGAACTCCTTGAGGGCGCGCTCGACCTCCTCGAACATCTCGACCGTGAACGTGTTGAGCCGGTCCGGGCGGTTGAGCGTGATCACGGCCACGTGCGTGGCCGGATCCTTCGTCACCAGGAGCGTCTCGTATTTCGCGGCCGCACCCGGGGCTTCCCCAGCGGCGGCCGCGTGCTCGTAGAAACCCTTCCCGCTCCCCGCGCCGAGGTCGCCGCGGGCCGCCATGTCCTGGAGGATCTTCGCGGGCTTGAACCGCGGGTGGCCCTTCAGCGCAGCGAGGACCTTGTCGATCCCGATCTCGTCCGCGAGGGCCAGAGGGCCCTTCGGGAACGCGGTGCCGAGCCGCATGGCCTCGTCGATCTCCGCGGGGCTGGCCACGTCCATGGCCACGAGCTCCGCGGCCTCGTTGATGATTGGCGCGAGGATGCGGAGCGGGTCGAAGGAACCCGCCATCTCCGGCGTGAGCTTGGGGCGGCCCTCCTTGTAGGAGTAGAAGCCCTCGCCGCTCTTCCTCCCGAACTTCCGCGCTGCGTACATCTGCTGGAACGGGGGCGGCACCGGAATGCCCGCCTTCTCCTGCGCCGTGAAGAGCAGGTCGATGCCCACTTGGTCCGCGAGCTCGAAGGGCCCCATGGGGAAGCCGCCCTTGTACCGCATCGCGGCGTCGATCGTCTCGATGGGAACCTTCTCGTTGTAGTGGATCCAGGCGGCCTCGTTCATGTACGGCGCGAGGACGCGGGTCGTGATGAACCCGGGCACGTCCTTGCGCACGACGATGGCCGTCTTCCCCAGGGACTTCGAGAGGTCCACCGCGGCCTGGAGGGTCGCGTCCGAGGTCTTCTCCGCCCGGATGACCTCGATGAGCGGCATGAGCATGGGCGGGTTGAAGAAGTGCATCCCGACCACCTTCGTGGGCCGCCTCGTGGCCATCGCCATGTTCGTGATCGGGATGGCGCTCGTGTTGGAGGCCAGGACGGTCTTGTCCGGCGCGACCTCGTCGAGCTCGTGGAAGACCTTCTTCTTGAGCTCGACGTCCTCGAAGACCGCCTCGATCACGACGTCGGCGTCGCGGCACGCCTCCGCGACGTCCAAGGTCGGGTGGATCCGGGCCAGGGCCTCGTCCGCCTGTTGCCGCGTGACCTGGGCCTTCTCGACGAGCTTGTCGAGGGACCACCTGAGCCGCTCCATGCCGCGGTCGATGTACTCCTGCTTGATGTCCCGCATCGAGACCGTGTAGCCGTGGAGGGCCAGGAGCTCCGCGATCCCGTGCCCCATCTCCCCTGCGCCGATGACGGCGACCTTCGCTGCCAAGTTCTCCGCCCCGAGAGGCGGAAACGGCGAGGCGGGATTAAAGGTCTGCCTCCGCGCGTCGCCCGCGCTCGGAAAGCTTCATCCCGCGGGGGGTGCTCCATCCATGGCCCATGGCGGACCTGCTCCTGTACCTGCTCATCGCCCTCGCGATCATCGTGCCCTGGGTGGTCCTCCCCGAGATCCTAGAGCGGTGGGGCTACGATCCGAAGAGCCGGTTCGTGCGCCTCCTCGTTTGGTCCTGCTTCGGCATCCTGCTCCTGGTCCCGGTGCTCCTGTCCGGCACCGCGTCGACGGTCTTCGGCGCGGGCCAGTGGCTCCTGCTCTTCGGCGCGGTCAGCTTCGCGATGCTCTGGGAGTACTACCGTCTGCATCCGGGAAAGTTCCCGTGAGCGAGCCCGCGCGCGAGGCCTCCGCACGCGTCCTCCTCTCCTGGCCGGAGGAGATCCGCGTGCTCCGCCGCTTCGGCCTCCGCGACGGGATGCGTGTGCTCGACCTGGGTTCCGGGTCCTGCGTCGCCGCAGCGGAACTCCTCCGCGGCTTCCCCGGCATGGCCCTGGTGGGGCTGGAGCCCGACCCCGCGGCATCCGTGCGGGCGCGGGACGCGACCGCTCCGGTGGCCGATCGCTTCCTCGCCGTCCGCGCGTCCGCCGACCGCGTTCCGTTCCGCGCGGGCTCGTTCGACTTCGTCCTCGCGCGTCTCGTGTTCCAGTACGTGCCGGACCCGGTCGAGGCGGCACGGCAAGCCTTGTCGGTGCTGCGGCCCGGCGGACGCCTCACCGTGACAGACGTGGACGGCGACCTCTCGTATGCGCTGGATCCGCCGCTCCCGGGGCTCGACAGGGTCATGGCCCGCTACGACGCGTGGCACCGGGGCCGGGGCGGCGACCGCTCCGTGGGCGGGCGGCTCCGGGCGATCCTTACCGAAGCGGGGGCTGTGGACGTCCAGACTGAGACCATCCGGTTCGAGAGCCGCGCGGAGACCGCAGAGCTCTACCTCGACGTCCTCGTCGGGCCCGGGCGGATGCGCGCCCTCCGGGAGGCCGGATACGTCACGCAGGCCGAGATCGACGACTTCCTCGCGGCGCGCGCCCAGTGGCTGCTCTCGCCCGGCCGCGCGGTGACGCGGTACCTGCGGATGGCCTGCGGGGCGGTGCCCGCAAGCGGCCTCAGATGAGTTTCCACTCCTCGAGGACTTCCTCGAGGTTGGGATGGCCGATCTCGTCGAGCTCGTACCGCACGTGGACGATGGGCTTCTTCGTCTTCAGGACGCGGCTCAGGTCTATGGGCGTGCCGCTCAGCACGACGTCGCACGGCGTCGCGTCGATCGTCTCCTCCAGCTCCTTGATTTGCTTCGGGCCGTAGCCCATCGCAGGAAGGACCTTGCGCGAGTTCGCGTACTTCTTGTACGTGTCCTTGATGGATCCGACCGCGTAGGGCACCGCGCTCACGATCTCCGCCGCGCCGAACCGCTGGGCCGCGATGTACGCCGCGCCGTACTCCATGCCGCCGTGGGTGAGCGTGGGACCGTCCTCGATCGTCAGGACCTTCTTGCCGCGGATCGCGATGCCGTCGTCCGGGGTGATCGGCGAGGCCGCCTCGACGAGCACCGCATCCGGGTTCAGCGTCCGGACGTTCTGCTTGACGATCTCCACGTTCTCGGGCTTCGCGGTGTCGACCTTGTTGATCACGACGACGTCGGCCATGCGGACGTTCGTCTCGCCGGGGTAGTAGCTCAGCTCGTGCCCGGGCCGGTGGGGGTCCGCGACGACGATGAGGAGGTCCGGCTTGTAGAACGAGGTGTCGTTGTTGCCGCCGTCCCAGAGGACGATGTCGGCTTCCTTCTCCGCCTGCCGCAGGATCGCCTCGTAGTCCACGCCCGCGTAGACGACGGTCCCCTTGTCGATGTGGGGCTCGTACTCCTCGCGCTCCTCGATCGTGGTCTCGTACTTGTCCAGGTCCGCGTACGTGGCGAAGCGCTCGACCGCCTGCTTCGCCAGGTCGCCGTACGGCATGGGGTGGCGCACGACGACGACCTTCTTGCCGTGGTCGCGGAGGATCTGGGCCACGCGGCGCGTCGTCTGGCTCTTCCCGCTCCCCGTCCGCACGGCGCAGATGGCCACGACGGGCACCTTCGACTTGAGCATCGTCGATTCGGCGTTCATGAGCATGAAGTCCGCGCCGTTCGCGTTCGCGAGGGCGGCCCGGTGGCCGATGTACGCGTACTCGACGTCGCTATACGCGAACACGACGAGGTTCGCACCGTGCGTCTTGATGAGCTGCGACAGCTCGTCCTCGGGCCGAATCGGGATGCCGTCCGGGTAGAGCTTGCCCGCGAGGACCGCGGGGTACTTGCGCCCGGCGATGCCGGGAATCTGGGTCGCGGTGAAGCAGACGACCCGGTACTCGGGGTTGTCGCGGAAGTACGTGTTGAAGTTGTGGAAGTCTCGGCCTGCGGCCCCGAGGATGATGACCTTCTTCGGCTCGGACATGGTTGCGTGGAAGCCGAGTAGGGTATAATCGCTTTGTGACGGAAGGTATAGAGTCTTCAGCGTCTCCTTTTTGTAGCACGGCCGTTCGGGGCGATTGCGGTCGCATCCAGGCATTCCCGCGCGACGCGGAAGACGCGGTCGAACATCGCTTCGCTCAGGAGCCCCGTCTGGGTGTTGCGCTGGCTCGGATGGTACGAGCAGACGAGCGTCACGGACCCGATCGGGTGGACCGCGGCGTGGCCGAACGCGGGTCTGGGCCGCGGCACCTCGCGTCCGGTGGCGCGCCACCCGCGCAGGAAGTGGTCCATCGCGGTCTGCCCCAGGGCCACGACGACGCGCAGGTCTCGGAGCAGGCGGAGTTCCGCCTCGAGGTAGGGCTGGCAGTTCGCGAACTCCCTCGGCGTGGGACGGTTATCCGGCGGCGCGCATCGCACGGCCGCGGAGATGTAGGCGTCGGTCAGGCGGAGGCCGTCCCCGCGCGAGCGGGACGTGGGCTGGCTGGCGAAGCCCGCGCGGTGGAGCGCCCGGAAGAGCCAGTCGCCGCTCCGATCGCCGGTGAAGACGCGGCCCGTGCGGTTGCCTCCATGGGCCGCGGGCGCCAGGCCCACGATGAGGAGCCGCGCCGCGGGGTCGCCGAACCCCGGCACCGGCCGGCCCCAATACGTCCAGTCGCGGAACCGGGCCACCTTGGTCCGGGCCACCTTCTCCCGATAGCGGACCAGCCGCGGGCACCTGCGGCAGACGACGATGCGCGCGTTCAGCTCCTCCAGGGAACGCGGCTCGGTCTCGCCCACCCTTCCGGCGAGGCCTCCCGCGGCCATAACCCTTGGCTCCTTCGCCGCCTCTTGGGCCCGCGCCTCCGCCTTCCCCTCGGAAACCTTAGTATGGGTCCGGATGCTTCCCGCGGGCGATGCCGGCGTACCGGATCCCGAGCGACGAGCGCGTCCGCGAGTCGCTCACCCGGGTGTTCGCGACCCGGCATGAGGTGGACAGCCAGCACCGCCTCAAGCAGCTCGTCCCGAAGGACCTGGAAGGCGAGGCGCTCTTCCGCGTGCGCGAGGTGCGCGTCCGGCAGATCGCGATCGACTCCGGCCTCCGGGACCTCGAGATCCACTGCCGCGAGGCGGACCAGAAGACGAGCCTGTTCAAGTGTCCCGTCTGCGGCGAGCGCCTCCAGCGCGTCCGCAACATGACCGTCTACGGCGGCACGGTGACCCTGGGCTATCGCTGCGACAGGTGCAAGTACTGGACCGGCCTCCGACGCCGCATCCCGACCCGTTACGTGTTCACGAGGCGCGCCTGATGCAGGTCACGCATCGCGGGGGCATCCTCCTCCAGGATGGCCTCCGCCAGATCATCCTGGACCCGGACCGCAAGACACCCGGCTCGGTCGTCAGCCACGGTCACATGGACCACCTGACCTCGGGGGGCGTGATGACGCCGGAGACGCTCGAGATCCTCCGTGCCCGCCGGGGCTCCGGGACGGGCATCGCGCTGCCCTACGACCGGGAGATGGACCTCAACGGTTTCGCGGTCACCCTGAAGGACGCGGGCCATGTCTTCGGCTCCGCCATGGTGCGCGCGGACGACCTCCTGTACACGGGCGACTTCAACCCCGAAGGCGGGGCCACGTGCGGCAAGGCGGTCCCCGAAAGGGTCCGGAGCCTCGTGATCGACGCGACCTACGGCAAGCCGGGGTACAGCTTCCCGGACAAGAGCATGGTCGAGGCGGACCTCCTGAACTGGCTCGAGATGGAGCTCGCGGACGGGCCGGTGGCCCTCGGCGGCTACGTGTTCGGCAAGGCCCAGGAGCTCGTCGCGCTCGTGAACCGGCTGAAGGTCGAGGTCGCGGTGGCGGACGGCATCGCGGACCTCGCGGACATCTACGTCCGGCATGGCGTGCCGCTCCACTACCGCCGCATCTCGAGCCTCTCCGAGTCCGAGCGCAAGGACCCGAGGGTGTACGTGCTCCCGCCCGGGTGGCTCCGGCCTCCGTTGGACGAGAGCGTGTCGTGGCTCGGCTCGCTGCGGCTCCGGTCCGCCTACGTGTCCGGGTGGTGCGCGTTCTTCGACCTCACGCGCCGCTACGGGCTGGACGCCCAGTTCCCCCTCAGCGACCACGCGGACTTCGAAGACCTCATGGCGTTCGTCGAGGCGTGCGAGCCGCGCGTCGTGTACCCGGTGTTCAGCCACGCCGCGGACCTCGCCCGGGCGATCGAGCGCCGCTTCCGCATCAAGGCCGTACCCCTCCTGGAGAAGTGAGACGCATGCAGAGCGCAACGGAAGGCAACGTCGTGATGGTCAAGCTCTCGGACGGGGAGGACGTCCTCGCGAGCCTCGAGCAGGTCTGCCGGCAGCGCGGGATCGAGAGCGGCGCGGTCCAGTGGGGGATCGGCATGCTCCGGGACTTCGAGATCGGCTACTTCGGGCCGGACGGGTACGAGAAGGAGACGTACCCTGAGCCGCACGAGCTCATCGCGATGCACGGGAGCATCGCCATGGGTTCCGAACCGAAGTTCCACCTCCACGTCGCCGTCGCGGGACGCGACCACCACGTCGTCGGAGGTCACCTCTTCCGGGCGAAGGCGAACGTCGTGAACGAGGTCCGCCTCGAGCGCTTCGGGACGATCCGGCTGAGCCGGAAGCGGAACCCGAAGACCACGCTGAACGAGCTGGACGTCGAGTGACGCGGGCCGCCGCGGGAGAACGTTTATCGCGGGCGCCGGACATCGGAGTACCGAGGTCGATGCCCCGACTGCGCCCGACGGCCGCGTTGCTCCTCGAAGGGAGCGGGCGCTCCGTGCGCCCCGACCAGGTGCGCGTTCTTGAGGCGGTCCGTGAGCACGGGTCGCTGACGGCCGCGGCCCGTTCGCTCCACGTCTCCTACAAGCATCTCTGGACGACGATCCAGAGGCTCGAGGCCGCCGCGGGGCGTCACCTTGTCCGGTCCGTGCGCGGCGGCCGCGGCGGCGGGGGGCGCGCGTCCCTCACGCCCGAGGGTCTGCGTCTCGTCGCGGAGTACCGCCGGGTGTCGGGGGGCCTCGAGGGCGTCGTCCGGAACGAGGGCTTCTGGGAGGACGTGGGACTCAAGCTGAGCACACGCAACCGCCTCCGGGGCACGGTGCGGTCCGTGGAAAAGGACCGGGCCGCGGCGCGGATCATCCTCGAGGTCCGGGGGCCCGTCCGCCTGTCGGCCCTGATCACGCGCGAGGCCGCGGACGACCTCGACCTGCGCACCGGCGACACCGTGGAGGCGCTCGTCAAGTCCACGGAGGTCATGCTCGCGAAGCGCACGACTCCGGCCCCCAAGCACCGTTCGGCCAGCCCAAAAGGCTAAACGTTATGTACGCGTGTACATAACGGATTCCCGCCATGGCGTACTGGACGTCGAGGGCCTTCGTCCTCCTCTTGGCGGTGGTGGTGGCAGCGGCGGCCCTGGGATTCGGCGTGGGCCGGTTGACCGCGCCTCCGTCCTCTCCGCCGTCCCCGACGCTCCTCGGGGTCACGGCATCCCTGTATGCGAAGCTGGCCACGGCCGCGGGGAAAGGAGCGGGTGTCCAGGCGGACTACCTCGTCGAGGGGTCGCTCGCGGGCGCGCGCCAGATCGCCCTTGTCCGCGGCACCTACAGCCTGTTCCTCAGCGTGGACCCCGCGGTCATCCAGGCGGTCCTCTACCCGGACCTCGCATCCTGGTACATCGCGCTGGCGCGGGACCATATGGTCGTGGGCTACTCCACCTACTCCCCGTCCGCGTCGTTCCTCGCCAACTGGTCCGCGACGATGTCCGCGGACCTGGTCGCGGGTGATGGGGCGGGCGCGCTCAACGTGACCCGCGAACTCCTCGACCACGTCTTCTCCAGCGGCGGGAAGATCGGGGTGACGGACCCGAACACGGACCCCGAGGGGTACCGCGTCATGATGGAGCTCCAGCTCGCGGGCCTGCTCTTCTACGGAAACGCCAGCCACTACACGGACCTCCTCGCGTCGGCCCAGCAGGCCGGCCGTGTCGTGACCGTGGGCGCGGGAAGCCAGCTCTTCAGCTACGTGCAGTCCGGGACGATCGATTACGATCTGGCCCTCTACCTCTCCGCCGCGAAGGGCGCAGGCATCCCGTACGTTCGGCTTGCGCCCCAGGTGGATCTCGGCGACGTGAACGAGTCCGCGTTCTACGCCCAAGCCTCGGTGAACGTCAGCTCGTCCGGCGGGACCACCACGCTGCACGGCGCGCCCATCGTCCTCGCCGCGACGATCCCCGCGGATGCCCCCGACGCCGCGGATGCGGCCCGCATCATCCTGTACATGCTCTCGCCCCAGGGTCAGTCCCTCATGGCGGGGATGAGCGTCGGGACATTGGCCCCGGCCCAGTTCTATGGGAACGCGACGGCCCTGGAGCCCACCCTGAAGGACGTGCTCGGCTCCTCGTTGCTCCAGGAAGGCGCGTAGCACGGCCCGCACGCGTCGGCTCCCGCCCCTCTTCGCGATCCCCCTGGCCGTCTTCCTGCTCCTCCTGGTGGTCCCCCTCGCGGTCCTCCTGGGCCTGTCCGTGGGGCACGGCCTGCTCGTCGCCTTCCAGGATCCTGCGTTCCTCGCGTCCGTCCTCGTCACGTTCCTCGGCGCCGGGCTCGCCGCGGCCCTCGCGGCGGTCCTGGGGACCCCGTCGGCCTACGCTCTCGCCCGGGGCCTTCTGGGTGGACGCCTGGGCACCGTCGTCGAGGCGGTGCTCCTTGCCCCCCTCACGGTCCCTCACCTCGTCGCGGGCATCGCCCTCCTCCTGACGTTCTCGCCCCTCTCGCCCCTCTATCCGCTTCTCGGCGGCGTCCCCGTGGTGGACACCTTCCTCGGCCTCACCCTCGCCTTCTTCTTCGTCTCGTCCCCGTACTACGTCTCCAGCGTCAAGGAAAGCCTTTCCAAGCTCGACCCCCGGCTCGAGCTCGCGGCGCGGTCCCTCGGCGCCGGGCCCGGCGAGACGTTCGCGCGGGTCGTCGTGCCGAACCTCCGCGGCCCGATCGTCGAGTCGTTCCTCCTCACCTGGGCCCGGGCCGTGAGCGAGTTCGGCTCGATCGCCGTCGTCGCGTACTTCCTCCTCGGGCTCCCGCTGCTCGGAACGGTCATGCCCGCGTCCAACCTCCTGTGGAGCCTCTACCAGTCCGAGGGCTTGGGCGTCGTCCTCGGCTACGCCGGGGCGTTCCTCCTCTTCGCCCTCATCCCGCTCATCCTCCTCGAGATCGTGAAGGCGCGCCCATGGAGATCCGCTTCGAAGGCGTGAGGAAGCGCCGCGGCGGGTTCGAGCTCGGGCCGCTCGACCTCCGCGTGGCTTCGGGGGAGTACCTCGTCCTCGTCGGGCCGAACGGCGCGGGAAAGACCACGCTCCTCTACCTGGTCGCGGGCTTCCTCTCCCCCGACGCCGGGACGCTGCGCTTCGACGGGGAGGACGTGGGCCCGAAGCCGCCCGAGCACCGGGCCGCCGCCTTCGTGTTCGCCGAGCCCATGCTCTTCCCCCACCTCACCGTCGCCCAGAATGTCGGATTCCCGCGGCGGCAGGGGCCCATCCCGCGCGAGGAGGTCGACGCCGCGATGGAGCTCCTCGGGGTTTCTCCCCTGGCCGCGATGCGGCCCCCCGAGTTGAGCACCGGGCAGGCGCGGCGCGTGGAGATCGCCCGCGCCCTCGTGTCCAAGCCCCGGGCCCTCCTCCTCGACGAGCCCTACGCCTCCATCGACCCCGCGGACCGGCCGGGCATCGCGGCGTCCGTGAAGTCCCTGGCCGCGGAACGCGGCATGACGGTCCTCCACGTGAGCCACCAGGAGGAGACCGTGGCCCTCGGCGACGCCGTGGTGCGCCTGCGCGGCGGGCGCATCGAGTCCTAGCCCGTCCCCGGTGCGGGACGGCCCGGTTTTCGGGTCCCCGGTCGGGCCGTCGCGACGAAGACCGCGAGGGCCGCGAGCACCATCCCCGCGGCCCGTCCGCAGAGGATCGAGGCGAAGACGATGAGGGCGTTGTACGCCGCGACGATGAAGCCGGCGTCGTGGCGGGAGGCGCCGACCAGCCGGCGTAGAGGGGAATGAACGGCCCGGCCACGGAGGCGGCCGCGTTCGTCAGGAAGTTGATGCGCCGCGGGCGCGGACCCACAAGGTCACGTCCCGACGGCCCCGTCCGGTCCCGTCACCAACCGAGGCGCTCGAGCTCCCGGTCCTTCTTCGTCGCTTTCCGGAACGTCCGGTAATGCTCGCGGCAGAGATGCACGCGACGGAAGTCCGCCGTCAGCGACTTGCCGCTCAGGACATCCTTGGCCTTGTCCAGGGCGACCGACCGCACGGCGTCCTGGCCGCACCCGGCCACGCCGCACACCTCCTTCTTCTCCGGCATCGCCCCCGGCGATGACGGGCCCTGTATAAGAAAACTCGCCGCTCACTGGGGCCGGCTGCGGAACATCACCGCGGCCGCCATGGAGACGACGAAGACCGCGGCCACCATCGCGAGCTCCGTCCCGGTGTCCAGTCCCGTCGGGGCCAGCGGCACGCTCTCCACGGTCACGGAGGACGCGCCGAGGGACGGGAGGTAGAGTACGAGGACGGTGGCGTTCATCGGCAGCTGGGCGAACGACGCCTGCTCGGGAGCCCCTGCCGACGCGTACAAGGAGGCGAGAGGGTTCGCGGTCTCGGGGACCGCCGCGCCGTTGTCCCGGACGACGATCTGGTGGCCCGCATCCGCAGGCATCGTCTGGGGGTCGAACGCCAGGAGGACGAGGCCGTCCTGCCCCTCCGACGAACTCAGCGTCACGGTGGCCCGTCCGAACCCGATTCCGCTTCCCGACATCGTGAGGGCGGGCTGATACCGGACCGCGTTCTCCAGCCACCCGCCGTTCGTCATCGCGACGAGATCGCATTCGGCCGCGAGCCGGCCGGAGGCGAAGGCGTCGAGGATGGCGTTCTGCTCCGCCGCGTAGCCTGCGAAGGCGGGGACGGCTCGGAACGCGAGGTAGTCGTCCGCCGCGAGGCTGGCCGTGACCGTCGTCCCGATCACGGACAGCGTGCCCCGGCCCACAATGATCCGGCCGTCGGCATCTCCCACGCGGAAGGAGAGCCCCGCCCGGGGCCAGCTCATCGCCTGGGAGACCTGGAGGTCCGTGGTGTTCGTCGGGAAGCCGAAACGGACGGTCCTCGCCTCGCCCCAGGTCTGGATTTCCAGGAGGGCCGTCGGCTCGTCGTGGGCCACCAGCGTCACCCCCACGCCGTTCGCCACGAACGTGGAGCCGGCGACCTGCGGGCTCGTGCTCTCGTTGAACCCGACGACATCCACGGCATCGAGGAGGGGCTCGACCTCGCTGTTGTTCACCGCGAACAGACCGACAATCTGCCCCGTCTCCGGCGAGAAGCCGAACGTCACGAACGGGCCCGTCACCGAATGCCCGTTCCAGGTGAAGGGCGCGAAGAGTCCGCTCGCCTGGCTCCGCTGCAGGGCTTCCACATAGGGCAGGTTCACGTCCTGCGCCGCGAGTCCCGCGGCGCTGGCCGTCGGCGCGAGGGCCGTCCCGGCGTGGGCCGATGCCACCGCCACCGCGACCGGGAGGAGTGTCAGCGCGACGAGCGCCACAGCCGCTCTGCGGAAGCGGCGCAGAGCGCCCCACCCTTTCTTCATCCATACCAGAAGCGCGCTACCGGCCCTAAATGTGTTTTGGTGCGCCCCCGGGACGGGTTAGTACAATCATCGAACCCATCGACCTCCATCATGGCATGCGCATCCCGACGGACCTTCGACGACCGTACGGGAAACCCTTTTACCCGAGGACTCTATTCGATGGGTAGCATGGGCCCTCTCGATGCGTTCGTGCGGGTGGCCTTCGTTGGGTTCGCCGCGATTCTCGCGGCGGTCTCGGTGAAGTCGTACGCGAGGCACCGCGAGCGGCGCTTCCTTCTCCTGGCCGCGGCGTTCGGGATCTTCCTGGTCGAAGGGCTCTGGCTCGTCGCGGAGATGGCCCTGTCCTGGACCTCGTCCGTGGGCACGGAGTGGGTCGGGCTCAACCTGGCCGTCCTCGTGTCCCTGTATCTCGCCCTGCTGAGGTGAATGGATGACCGATGGCCTCGAACTTGAGAGCCGCCGCCGGATCTACGACTACCTGCTGGCCAACCCCGGCGTGCACCTTCGCCGCATCGGGCAAGCCCTCGGCATGTCGACGGGCATGCTGTCCTACCACCTGATGTACCTCGAGCGGGAGGGGATGCTCAAGTCGGAGACGGACGGGCACCGGAAGCGGTACTTCATCGCCCGCGCGTTCATGGAAGCCCAGCGGCGCATCCTGGGCGTCCTGCGGCAGGGCGTGCCGCGGAAGATCGTCGTCGAGATCCTCCTGCACGGCGAGCGGACGTTCGCCGAGCTCCGGGAGGCCACGGGCGTGTCCAAGTCCACCCTGTCCTATCACCTCCAGCACATGATGGAGCGGGACCTCCTCATTCGCTATCGGCGGGAAAGGGAGAGCGTGTTCGCCATCAAGGACCTGGACGAGGTCTCGCGTCTCCTCGTGGCGAACCGGCAGAGCTTCCGCGACGACGCGGTCGACCGGTTCGCGGACCTGTGGGGCAAACTCAGCCCGTGAGCCGCCCGTTCCGGAGTCACCCGGACTTCGTGTATTCCCGGAGCAGGCACGTTGCGTACGCCCCGCGGGTGAGCTCCACGTCCACCCGGAGGCCGTCGTCCTCGACGGTCGCGCGAAGATCCCGGAGGGGCGCCAGGACCTCGCGACGCGTGCCCTTGGACGAGATTCTCGGGAGCTCAGGGATGATGAAGTCCTCGGGCCGCAGCCCCTCCGCGGCCACGACGCCGCGCTCGATCTCGCCCATCTCCCCTCCGGCGAAGCCGCTCTCGGACCCGTAGAGGACCGCGCTCACCCACCCCTTGCCCTCGCGGCACCGCCCCGCGACGCGGTCGACATTGTCGGCGGACACCTCGATCGTCCTCTCTCGGTCCGGGAGGCCGCGCCGGTCCGCGGGGAGGACGAGGTCGCCCTCCACGGGCTCGCGGATTGGGAGCCCGCGGCGCATGCGCTCGCTCAGGATCCGGTTGTACAGGAACGACTGGTACGCGTGGACGAACATCATGAGGAGGCCGAGCGGGAGGCCCCGCAGGGCGCCCACGTCGTCGTTCGGGTGGACGGCGAGATGGTTGAGCATCGCCTTCTCGAACGTGTAGTTCCTCGGGTAGTCGTGGAGCGCCTCCTTCACGTCCCCGCTCCGCTCGAGGGCGGCGCGGACCTCGTAGGACTCCGGGGACTCCCCCTCGATCGGGTTCGCGATGTACGTCTCCACGGCTTCGTGGAACTCGCCGCGGACGATGTGCCTCCCGACGACGTGGGTGATGGGCCGCACGGAGCCGAAGCGCTGGACGCCGAAGAAGTTCGGGAAGCCGCCGGCTGCCTGCAGCTGCCGCGTCGTCTCTCCGACGATGGGTGCGGAGTCCGGTCCGCCGCGGAGGTCGCGCACGAGGATGCGGAACCGGTTGCCGACGAGGTCCCCCAGCTCCAGGGGCCGCGCGGCGCGGAACACCTCCAGGACCTCCAGGTCCTTCATGCGAAGCGAGGAGAGGGCCTCGGGCTCCACGCCCTCGAACGAGAAGAGCTGCGCGGTCACGGCCTGCTTGCCCTTCGTCCCCGCGTAGCCGATCCGGTGCCGCGAGATGCGCAGGTTCCGAGCGAGCTGCCGCACGAGTCGGTTCGTCTCCCACTCCCGCACGCGCAGTCGCGCGATCGTGTACCGGCCGTCCACCGCCACGGGGGGCGGCGCGGAAACCTCCTCAACGACGAAGTCCTCCGCGGAAGCCTTGATCGTGCCACCGACGCCCGGCGTGGTGGTCAGGTATCCCTCGATCCCGAGGTCCTGCTCCATACGCCTACGCGAGCTCCCTCTCGAGGAGCTGCCTCGCGCCCGCGTAGTCGTCGGCCAGGCTCCTGGCCGCGCGCTTGAGGGCCGCCTGCGGCGAGCCCTTCTTCGTGCGGATGGTGAGGACGGGCTTGTCGAGCTGCGGGTGCCCGCTGTAGTAGAGGGCGTCTGCGACGTCTTCGTCCTTCAGGAGCGCGGTGATGAGGGGCTGGACCAGCGTCTCGTCGGGGTTCGTGACCTCGACGCGCATGGAGTCCTTCTGCTTCTCGAGGAGACGGAGCTGCATCGGACGCGGCTCAGGGGAAGCCGCCATTTAAGCTTTTGCGACCTGGGCCTCCCCCGCGGCGTCGCGGCCGACGATGTGCCTCCGCGTGGACTGCGTACGTCCGTCGAATCGGCTGCGCGGGCAACTTACATATGGGGGCGTCCTCTTGCAGGGACCGTGGCGCCGCCTGAGGGCGGTGGTCCGGAGGCATTCGAGTCCGACGCCCCGGACCTCCTGGATGCGATCGCCAAAGCTCGGAGGCGGATGTCCGACCTCCCCGGCGCGTTGAGCGGCGAGCTCGACCATTTCCGCGACCGCCTGGACAAGCTCATCCGCGAGTCGGAGGTCGACAACTACCGTCAGGTGCGCATCTTCCTGCGCGACGTGGACGACATTGCCGCCGAGTTGCGGAAGGCGGCGGCGGACCACCGGCTCACTCCGAAGTACGTCGGGATCCTGGACGCCTGCCTGCGAAAGGCGCGGAAGCGGGACTTCTACAGCGCCCGCAAGGTGTGGCACAAGCTCGACAAGATCACGGACCAGTCCTCGGAACTCCGGCGCCTCCAGGGGGAGTACCGCGACCGGTACCGCGCGGTCGAGGCCCGCATCCGCGACCTCCGGAAACGGATCGAGCATTTGGAGCGTGTCCCCAAGCCTCCCGCCTCCAGAGCGGAGGCGGATGGGTTCGTGAACCGCATTGAGTCTCTCAACCGCGCGGCGGAGGCCACGTACCTCGACTTCCTTTCCCGCAGCCGCGCGGACGTCGCGATCCCGCTCCTGCTGGACACCTGCCAGCACCACGGCGTCGGGATCCCAGCGCCGCCAGCCGGTGCGGATCCCGATCCCCTGATCCGGCTGCTCAGCGGGGCGGGGCCCGGGCATGACGAGATCCGCGCCCGGTCCTTCTACGGGCTCTTGGAGCTGCCCGCCTACTCCGACGCGAAGCTCACCCACATCTACGGGGACTCCCGGATGATCCGGACCGCCCTGGACGCGGCGTGGCCCTGGCTCAAGGCCGTCCGGGACGACGAGCGGCGCTCCCTTCAGATTCTGTGGAGCGACGACGCGATCGGCTTGGAGCGCCGGGCGGGGGCCCTCGTGGACTTCCTCGCGCGCATCAACCCGGCGAGCGATGCACTGGCGCGCGCGCAGGCGCTCCAGGCGGAGCTCGCGAGTGGGCGGTTCGCAGCACTCCAGTCTGCGACCCGTCTCTACGCGACCCACGGGGCGGACGCGGAGGCCAAGTTCGACGGGCGCGCGGAGAAGGAGATCGAGACGGACCGGAAGGAGATTGCCTCCTTGAGCGGGGTGCTGAAGGAATCCCCCGACCCCGCGAAGGTGGAAACGGGAGACGCGGATTGATCTGTCCTCCCGCCCCGCTACGCGATCGGCCTCCGCCTACTTGCTCAGGTATCTCCAGGAGATTACGATCCCGATGGTCGCGAAGACGACGGCGAAGACCCCCAGGAACAGGAAATCGTTCGCGACCGACGTCCAGCTGACCGGGTCATACAGAATCAGTTGCCTCGCGGCGTCCGTCCCGTAGGTCACAGGGTTGAACATGGCGATGTCTTGGAGCCAGGTCGGCATGATGCTCGTTGGGAACAGGGCGTTGCTCGCGAAGAGCAGCGGCAGGTTCAGGAGGTTCATGATGGCCATCTGCGTCTCCCACTTCGTCGATCGAACCGCGATCGCAACGAACAGGGCGGACAGCCCAATGCTCATCAGGAACAACGCCGCGAACACACCGAGCAGGAACACGGGTGTGAAATCAGCGCCGAACACGAGCCCGAGAAGGACGGCCGCGATGAGGACGATTCCCGCCTGCACAAGGGCTCGGATGACCGCGATGAAGACCTTGCTCAGGATGATCGATCCGCGGCTCGCGGGCGTGCTCAGGATCTTGTTCAGGAAGCCCAGTCTACGGTCCCACACGATCGACATGCCGCTGAACATGGTCGCGAAGAGAACGACGAAGGAGAGCATCCCGACGGCCATGTAGGAGAAGTAGTCTTTGACCCCGAGGAACTCGAGGAGGGGGTTCGGGGCGCCCGGCGGAAGCAAGCTGGTGGGTACAAGCGCACCCAAGTTCATCGCCTTGCCAAAGAGCCCCAGCCAGATGATGGGCTGGATGAGGGAGATGAACAGCACGAACGGATTCTTGTACCATTTCTTGATCTCGCGACCCGTGAGGGCGACGAGTCCGCTCATTGTCTCGCCCTCCGTGTGGTCATGCGCTGCCGCATCATCTCGTCACGGCTGCCCTCCTCCTCGCGGAGCGTCCGGCCGGTGCGGGCCAGGTACACCTCGTCGAGGGTGGGCTTCGCAATCGAGATCTTCGTGGCCCTGAGGTTCTGCGCTCGGATCGCGTCGAGGATGAGGGGGGCGGTCTCCTCGCCGTTCGCGACCGTGAGGCGGTATCCGCCGTTCACGGCGAGGACCTTCTTCACGTTGGGGATGGCCCCGAGAATGGCTGCGAGTCCGTCGTCGGCGGGCCGGTCCACGTGAATTTCGACGATGTCGCCACCGAGCGAGTCCTTGAGGGCGGTCGGGGTGTCGAGGGCCACAATCTTCCCGTGGTCGATGATTGCGATACGGTCGCAGAGGTTGTCCGCCTCTTCCAGGTAATGGGTGGTCATGAAGAGTGTCATGTGGTACTTCTCCTTCAGGAGCCGGATGTAGTCCCAGACCGCCGTGCGGGTCTGCACGTCCAGCCCGAGCGTGGGCTCGTCGAGAAAGAGGACCCTGGGGCGGTTGACGAGCCCGATGGCGAGCTCGAGACGGCGGCGCATGCCTCCGCTGTACGTGTCCACGGTCCGGTCCGCCGCGTCCTTCAGCTGGACGAGTTGCATCAGTTCGGCCGCGCGCGTCCGGGCTTCCGCCCGGGGCACCTCGTAGAGGCTGGCGATCAGGAGCAGGTTCTCCATTCCCGTGAGGTCCTCGTCGGCCGTGTATTCCTGCGGAACGAGGCCGATGGACTTGCGGACCTCCAAGGGTTCCGATCGGACATCGTGGCCGCTCACCTTCGCGGTACCGCCGTTCGGCCGAAGGACCGTCGTCAGCATGCTGATCGTCGTCGTCTTCCCGGCGCCGTTCGGGCCGAGGAAGCCGAAGATCTCGCCTTCCCGGACTTGGAAGCTCACGTGGTTGACGGCGGTCAACTCGCCGAACTGCTTCGTGAGGTCCGATACTTCGATGACGTTGTGGTCCCTGGATTCACGTCTCCGCTTAGTCTGCGAGGATCTGCATGATTCGTTCGCGCATCTCGACTACGACGGCTCGGATGGCCTTCGCCTGCTGCGGCGTGACGCTCCGGACGTTCGTCGCGATCATCCGACCCGTCCGGCGGAACTCGCGGAACATCGCCGCCCGCTCCGGCCCGAGGGTCTTCTGGACCTGCTCGAAGTGGGCCTTCAGCTCGCCGTGGCGGGCATCGAGGTAGGCTTGCCCCTTCGCTGTGATCCGGTAGGTCTTCCGGCGCTCCCCTCCAGTCACGGTGACGTACCCCTTGCCGAGCAGGGAGCGGAGCGCGGGGTAGAGGGAGCCCGGGCTGGGCTTGTAGAAGCCGTGGAAGCGTTCCTCGAGGGCCTTCATGATCTCGTATCCGTGCATCGGCTTCTCCCGGAGGACCGAGAGGACGAGGCCCGCGAAGTCCCCTCGGGCCAGGAAGTGGAACGAACCGCCGAACCTTTCCTTGGATATCATCGGCCGTGACGATATATCGCGATATACTTAAACCTTCGTGGTAATTTCGTGCCACCGAAGTCTAGATGGGGGCGAAGTCTTCCCCAAAGGGCGCGCGTCCATCCTAGTTGAACGGCAAACATCGCAAGCCAGATAACGGACCGACAGTTGTAGGGCGGCGGCCATGGCCCCTCCCCTGCCCTCGACGTCCGAGACGTCGGACTGGTTCTCCATCGGCCTGCTCACCGTCCTCCGCGTGTTCCGCAGCGTTGCTGCCGGCTTCATCAACCTGATGTTCCCCTACTTCGTCCTCGTCGAGATGTATCACAACGCCCCGGAGGGGGCCTTGACCCTCGGGGCCATCTACGTGGCCGCGACCCTCGCGTCGGCGGCGCTCGGATTCCTCACCGGATGGGCGGCGGACACGCTGGGCCGCAAGGCCACCTTCCTCATCGCCCTCGCGTTGCTGCCGGCCTCCACGGGTCTCCTGCTCATCTCCCGGTCACTCCCCGTGGTCTACGTGGCCGCCGCCATCGGGGGCTTTTCGGCCACGGGCTCCCTGGCCGGAGGCGGTGTCGGCGGCGTGGCGGCTCCCATCCAGAGCGCCTTGATCACCGACCTGAGCTCGCGCAAGGACCGGACATTCCTCTTCGGCGCGCTGGCGTTCATCTCCGGCATCGCTGCGGCCTTCGGCGCCCTCGGCGCAGGTTTCCTGAGCACGTACGACGTCCTCATCGTGGCGACCGTCCTCGGGACGATCTCCCTCCTCCTCGGCCTCTTCCTCCGGGACCGCTCCGAGCCCAAGCGCGGCCAGCGGATCAAGACCGGCGCCATGATCGGCAAGTTCTCCATGACGGGCCTCCTCAACGGCCTGAGCCAGGGGCTGGTGACCCCGTTCCTGATCCCGTTCTTCATCATTGTCTACGGCGTGCCGCGTGAAACGATGGGCGTCTGGGCGACCGCCTCCGGACTCGTCGCGGCCTTCTCCCTCCTCCTCGCGCCCGCCATCGAACGATCGCTGGGGTTCCTGAAGAGCATCTATGTCACCCGCGGGGGGACGATCCTCATCGCCCTCGCCTTCCCGTTCATCCGCTTCCTCCCCTTCTCCTTGGGTCTGTTCTGCATCTTCCCGAGCCTGCGGGTCATGGCGGTCCCGGTGCAGCAGAGCGCGATGATGGACCTGGTGAGCGAGGGGGAAAGGGGGCGGGCCCTCGGGATCAACCAGGCGCTCCGGCTCTCCTTCTCCGCGGCGGGGACGGGCTTCACCGGATACGAGTACAACGCGAACCTGATCTACGTCCCGTTCCTCCTGTACGCGGCCGCCATGGGCGGAAACCTCGTCCTGTACCACTTCTTCTTCAAAGGCTACGAGTCGCCGGAGATGAAACGCGGGCGGCCGCCCGTTCCCGCCGATCCGCCCCCCGAGACGCCATCCCGGCCGCCCTGAGCCGGATTTCGCAGTCCCGTACCCGGCCGAGTCACTGCGGTAAATACGCACATTTCTAAGGGAGCCTCTTCGGCTCGTTCGGGCCTCGAGGTGGCCCACATGAACTGTCCGAGCTGTGGTTCCGAGAATCCCGAGGGATCCCGATTCTGCATGTCCTGCGCCGCGCCGCTCACCGCCCAGACGCCTCCCGTCCCGGCTCCGCCCGCGGCTCCGGCACCGCCGATGGTCCCGCGGCACCTGCGGCATCGGGAGCCGCACGAGGACATCGTCGGCCTGATGGGCCTCGCCTTCTTCCTGATCGCGGTCTCCGTGGCCGTGGCCCTGAACCCGAACCTGGGCGCGGACCTCACGACCTGGACGCACCTCGTCTCCTCCC